>JGI24891J29808_1000111_pt1 | contig 105556 bp, 70 predicted proteins | sample FreactcultuFSWF8_FD_29808 | JGI IMG/M metagenome (IMG submission 29808) | reverse complement strand
GGGGGGGGGGGGACAGACACGAATACCACGAAAGAACGATGCGATGATGCCGGATGAGAACAACACTTTTCCTTTCGATAATTTTCAACTCAATACGAAAACACAACTCAACATTGTGTCAGTTAATCGCTTCTTTAGACTTCTCTTTGCTTCATTATCATGTGTATTGCTGTTTACATTGAAACTTCCTCTTCTGCTTGGTTCTTTTGTCTTCTTCGTTTTGTCTGATAGCTTGTTTCGTTTTAGCAGATCTGGTGTTGGCTGCTCTTTCCTTGTAGATCGGACATTGCTGTTCTCTTTGTATGTCCGGTCGTTCTCTCCTCGTGTGAGATTTTAATCGCTTGTTCTTCTTTTCTGAAAGACGAGTGTGCAAAACGCCCTCTTCTCGTTCTTTGAGTGCTTGGTGGGGACATGATAGCAAGTATACAGTGTATCCAGATAGGCAGGTAGGTAAGAATGACTAGCATTACAACAACAGTGGCGATCGGTACAAGTACAATGATGTTACAAATCCCAACGAATAACAAACACCACAAAGACCAACGCAATGCAACGCTAATGCGATCAAAACTTTTGCATCAACAATACACACCCGCCCCTTTAAGCCATCCAATTCCTTCCGGAATCCAGACTTTTAAGCATCGACCCACGACAACATACATCTACGAAGACATTTTCTTCCTAATCGAGCCAGAAATATGTCTCAATATCTTCGGACTTTTATGCTGTTCAATACCCACAGCACTGGTTCTTCTCTCCGAGAGCCCTTCACTTTTCAACTCTTTGCCTTCCTGCAATGCTTCGAACTGTGCAGGTGCGATGGAGAAGTCCATGTCTGCGTGTTCTCTTGCCTCTGCGGTCATTGGTCGTGTAGAGCTGCGACCTAATGTGCTTCCACCTTCCGAGAAGCTGTGTTTGCTGTACTCAGGGCGAGAGGAAGGAGGAGGTGTGGAGACGACGCGTTGGCCGGTTCTAGGGCGTGCTGAGCCTGGACGTGAGGATGAGGCTGAGGAGCGAGAGGAGCGGCTGGAGTTGAATGGGGATGATATCTTGCCCATGAACGACCCGAGGCGACTCTGACTGGTCTTACGTCTCAGTGAGCCTTGCGGATCGGCGGACTGAGGCCTAGGTGATGCGACACCAGGGGACTCTGAGCGAGTAGGTGCGTACGTCTCGACGTTACGCCATAGGTGAGCGTTACGATCGCCTTGTAGGTAGTCGTTCGAGGTTACCGAGCGCAAGGGTCTATGGCGTACAGAAGCAGGGCTTTGGGCCGCGCTGTGCAGACGATCGATCTGTTCCGACATCTCCTCGAAGCGCTCAGGGCCAATGCTTAGATCTGAATCCAGCATTTCCTTCTCTCCAAGCAGTTCGGCGATTTTCTTGTCGTACTCGTCGCTCAGTGCCTGGAATTGCGACTGGTGCTGACGCTGAATCTGCGACCTCCGATTGGCCAATCGCTCCGCGTGCTCAGAGACCAAGCGTGTCTCTTCGATTTGAAGCTCGTCAACATGGCCCTCGTGCGGAACAGGTACCATTTTCTTGATGCCAGTATCAACCGGTTGGGTGTAACTGGCTCTCAGCTTACTACGAGCAGCGTCGAGCTCTGTAGTATGTTGTAATTCGAGCCGCTCCTCACGCTGAGACTTCTCGTCAACCATGGCCTCAAACTTCTGCTGGTAATCATGGTTGAGCTGCTCTCTGGCTTGCTCCAGGTGGTCGACGTGCTCTCTAATCCTCTGAGTGAACAGCAGCTCCCCAGCAGTGATCACCTTACTCATATCAGAGAACTCTGAATCCGAGTGAGCAAAGTAGTCGGCACCAGATCGCTGGCTCACGCCACCAACTGAAGTGGACCTGCTGTAAGGCACAGACTTGTTCAGGGGCGTAACTGGTCTCAGGAGACCTTGTCCTTGTTGCTTGCTAAGCGCTGCGTTCTCTGCTAGCGTTTCTTGGAGTTGCGCTTCGAGGGTCTTGAGCTTCAAGTCTGAATCAGTACCGTTGTCGACCAGGCTTTGCTTGGTTTGTTCTAACTCAATGGTAAGGTTCTCCAGTCGAGAGGCCAGAATATCGAACTCTTTTGAGCTGTCGTCCTTATCAGAAGTTAATTGTGCAATGGTATGGGCGGCTTCTTGTCGTTCGCTCTCCACGGAGGCTAGTCTTGCTTCCAATTCTTGCTCCTCAATCAGTCTCTTATTCAATGTCGTACGTGTCTCTTCCTCTGTCGCGATACGTCTCTCTTCTTCTAGCGCGACCTGTCGTTGTCTCTCAGTTTCCATCTCTCTCCTCAACACGTCCAGCTCCCCAAGTAGACTCTGCCTCTCCTCAACAAGTCTCTGCATGCCTGCTTCCATCTGCTCCAGCTTTTGATTGGTAGTCTGGAGCTCCCCCTTTAACCCTTCGATCGCAGCTTCGTGCTCTGCCTTAGCCTCAGCTAATTGTCGGCCCCGTTCTTGCGTCTCTTGGACACTATTCTCTTGAGCCCTTGCTTCTACTTCTGTCAGTCTTTGCTTCTCTTGCTGGAGCTCTTCTTGCAGGGTTTGTTGCACACGCACGGCCGATGATTGGTTTTCTTTCTTCTCTTCCTCCAGTTTGGCAAGTTGTTGCTCGTATGATTGTACGGATTGGAGTCGGTGATCTTCGTCTTGTTGACGGACGGAGGCGATGTCCTCTTCATGGCTCTGCTTCAGCTGCGCGATTTTCATGTCTGCTTCTTCCTGGGTAGTGGTTAGCAGTTGTTGAACCTTCGCTAGTTCTTGCGAATGGTCCGATGCCATATCTGTAAGTCTGGTCACAGTTTCGCCGGCTTGAACCTCAAGAGCTGATTTATGACTGGCTTCCAACTGCTCCATGCGGGACTGCAACTCCGCTTGAGTCTTCTCAGCAGTTTGCTGTAACTCGGAAAGTTTTTCCTCATGAAGGGCGTTGGTCTCGGAGAGCTTGGCGTCTCTTTCGGTAGCATGACTGCTAAGGTCCTTCTCATGTTGTTGACGTAGGTCGTCCAGTTGAGACTGCACCTTAGCCTGTGCTTCCTCCGCGGCATGATGAGCATCGGCAACTGCCTGCTCATGGGTGCTCTTCATCTCGGTGATCTGGGCGTCTTTATTGGCGGTATGGTCATCGAGCTCCTTCCTGTGCTGTTGGCGTAGATTCTCCAGCTGTGTCTCCATCTCGCTTGCTTTGGCTTGCTCCACTTCTTCACGGACCGTGGTCAGGTGTGTCTCGTGGGTGCGCTTAACTTCAGACAGCTTCTCATCGGCTCCAACGGTGTAATTGTCCAGTTCCTTCTGGTGCACTTGACGGAGGCTGTCCAATTGCGTCTGCATTTCATCGTCCTTGGCTTGCTCCACTTCTTCACGCACCTTTGAGAGCTGCGATTGGTGGGAAAGCTTGAGTTCAGATAGTTTTTCTTCAGCTTCAGCAGCGTGGCTGCCGATCGCCTTATCATGCTGCTGGCGTAAGTTGTCGAGCTGTGTCTCCATCTCATCGTTCTTGGCTTGCTCAGCCTCTGTGCGAACCACAGACAATTGGTCCTCGTGTGAACGCTTGAGTTCGGCAATCTTCTTTTCAGACTCGAATGTCTGAGACTTGAGTTCGTCCTGGTGATTCTGGCCGAGTTCCTCGATTTGAGCTTGCAGGTTGTCGTGCTTTGCTTGAGCGTCGTTCTGCACCGTGGTAGCTTCCTGGCGAAGGCTTTCAATTACCTTGTGAGCCTGTTGAGTTTCTGCGGATTTGTTCTCCACTTGCTCGCGCAGGGTAGACAACTCAGCCTCATTATCGATATGAAGTCTGCTCAGCTGCTCGTTGAGCTCCTCAACTTGTTTCTCGACAATCTGTCGAGCTTCGGCGGAGCGTTGTTCGTAAAGTTGAACGGTTTCGTCAAGCTTGCTACGATGGGCGGCTTCCAGGTCTCTGATCTCTTGCTGATGCTTCTCGATAGCTTGGGCGGAGGTATTCTCTGACGTCTTGTAAGCCTCGTCGAGTTGTGCGCGATGTTTCTCCTTCAACTCGTCGACTTCGTGCTGATGCTTCTGGGCAACTTCGGCGGAAGTTCTCTCTGAAACCTTGCGCGCCTCGACAAGCTGAGCGTTATGCTTCGTTGTGAGGACCTTGATCTCTCCCTGGTGCTTCTGGGCGATGTTAGAGGAAGCAGATTCAGATGTCTTATGGGCCTTCTCAAGCTCGGCAATATGCTTCGCCTTCAGTTCATCAATTTGCTGCTGGTGCTTCTGATTAGCATCTGCAGAGGAAGTCTCTGACGCCTTCTGCTCTTCTTCGAGCTGAACACTGTGCTGAGCTTTCAGGTCCTCAATTTGCTGCTTATGTTTCTGCATAATTTGGGTGGAAGCGGCCTCTGATGTCTTACGGACCTCGTCTAGCTCAGCGCGATGTTTGGACTCGAGATCTTCAATCTTCTGTGTGTGCTTCTTGGTAATATCAGCAGAAGTAGCCTCTGATGCTTCTTGAGCCTCAGCAAGCTGTGTACGATGCTTGATCTCGAGGTCCTTGATCTCTGCCTGATACTTCTGAGCAGCGTCGGCTGAGGCAGATTCAGATGTTGTCTTTGCCTCATCGAGCTTCCCGAGAAGCTTGGTTTCGGTGTCTCTGAGAGCAGCGCGGTGAGTCTCTTCAAGCTGTCGAAGACGGTCCTCGTGACGCTTTTCAAGCTCAGTACGTAGAACACCGAGGTTCTTCACGTGGTTGGTCTTGATGTCCTTGAGTGCAGAGATCTGGGCGTCTTCAAGCTGTCGGATGTGGTCCTCGTGCTTCTTGTCAAGCTCACTGTGAAGGGTTTCGAGCTTCTTCGATTGTTCGTCTCCAGATGCTTGAAGTCTTTGTTCGTGTTTGGCCTCGATTTCGCGGAGTTGCTTCGAATGCTCCGCTTGGGCTTCGGCCACCGAGTTCTCAGCAATCTTAGCCTTCTCAGACGCTACTTCGATTTCTGATTGATGCTCCTGTTGGAGGCGTTCGAGTTGCTGCTTCAGTTCAGCCTGCGATTTTTCGGCCTCTTCCTTGTGGCTACGAAGACGATCCTCATGCTGCCGTCCCAAGACTTCCAACTGCTTCTGCAGCGCATTCTGGGCTGTGCTAGCCTCCTCATTGTGCTTTCGGAGCCTTTCTTCGTACTCTGCCTTCACAGCATCCATTTGCTTCTTGAGCGTGCTCTGTTCATCTTTGGCATCCTTGATCGCGCTCTCGAGCTGCACTTTGTGTTCGTCACCAAGCTTCTGGAGTTGCTGTGCAGTCTCCTCTCTGGCAATGTCGATAGCTTCTTGGCGCTGTTGCTGTTCAGATATGATTCGTGCCTCGTGAGTCTTCGTTAGATCCTGGATTTCGTTTTCGTGCTTGGCCTTAGTGGATGCGAGTTCCTTGTCGGTAGATTCAAAGTTTTTCCGGGCTTCTTGAACTTGACATGTCAGATCGTTCTGTACCTCGACGACGCGCTTCTCAGATTCGCTTGCACGACGCTCAGCGTCATCGGCGGCTTTTCTGCTTTCCTGCTGGAGACGGCGCTCTTCCTGAACTTGTGCTTCAAGTTGGCCTCGAGCCTCAACACCCTTCTCCTCGTAGCGGTTCTTGATGGCGGTGAGCATTGACTTGTGGCTTTCTGCAGCATCTTTGAGGCGCTTCTTCAGTGCAGCATAGGCTGATTCGTGTGCTTGCTTGACAGACTCAAGACTCTCGACATGCTTCTTCTCGCGTTCGTCTTGCTCAGAACGAGCCGCTTGGATCTGACGATCAGCTTCCTCCTTGGCTTGCTTCAGCTCGGTCTCTTGGATTGTTATGGCGAATTTCCTTTCATCAAGCTGACGCTCGAGCTCAGTGATTGCGGAGCCATGAGCTTGCTTGATCTCGGCGATTTCTACGGCCGATCGGTCGGTAGAGATGTTCAACGCGTCTTCATGCTCCTGATGCAACTTTCTTATCGCCTCTGCATGATCGCGATCTGCTTGCATTCTGCTAGCTTCATTGGACCTTTCAGCCTCAGAGAGTTTCTCAGTGGCCTTTTGCAGTGCCTCCGAAATGTCTGTGAGTTCCTTCTCCTTGGCTGCGCGTAAATCGTCTAGTCGTTTCTGAGATTTTTCAAGGTGTGTCGACACTTGCGAGAGCTCTTGTTCAACCTGGTCTTTGGACTGACGCAGTGCCTCGTGCTCCTTCGATGCGGAAGACGCCTGCTCGCGGGAGGATACTAGCTCCTGTTCGACCTGAAGTTTTGATTCGCGCAACTGCTCAAGCTCATGCGCAGCCTCAGAAGCTCGCTGTTGAGAAGTAGTGAGCTGTTGCTGAATGTCATCCTTGGACTTTCGAAGTTCCTTGATCTCTTCTGACAGAGAAGACACTTTGGCACGGAAGAGGGTCAAGAGTCTCTCGACTTCGTCCTTAGATTGCTGAAGCTGGGTAACATTCTGGGACAGAGCAGTCGTCTCCGCTTCGGAGGAAGCCAGGTTTTGCTCAACGTCGCTCTTTGCTTGACGAAGCTGTTCGAGCTCTCTGCCAGATGTGGATGCTTCTTCCTGCAAGACTGCCAACTTCTGCTCGATGTCCTTAGTGATCTGACGCAAGTCTTGGAGCTCTGTTGAGGTTGATGAAGCCTCTTTGCGAGAGATGACTAGTTGTTGCTCAACTTCTTGCTTGGACTGACGCAACGACTCAATCTCCTTGACAGAAGATGATGCCTGCTCCTGAGTGGATTTCAATTCCTTTTCGATGCTGCTCTTAGATCCACGGAGATGCTCGAGCTCTTGTTTTGAAGACGTGACTTCTTCTTTGAGCGAGATCAATTGTTGTTCAATCTCAAGCTTGGACTGGCGCAACTGATTGAGCTCCTCATTGAGTGACGATGCATTGTCTTGAGAAGTAGCCAATTGCAACTCAATCTCTGATATGCGTGCTCTGCTCTGATCATCGGCTTCCTCTCTCTGCTTGGCCTCCTTGAGAGACTTTGCAAGCTTTCCAGCAACTTCTGCAAGTCTTGTTTTCAACGCGCTGTCTGACTCTGCTGCATGTTGACGAACGGTAGCCAGATCGTTGACAACAGCCTCATGCTGTTGTTTTAGTTCATCGTGGACCTTTTGAGCATGTGTCTTGTGGTTGTCGAGTTGGCGCGCATGGTCATCTTGAGCTTTCGAAAGCTCTGACCGGATGTTGTCGAGCTCCTTGGCCTTGCTGGAAAGAGAGACTTCAATTGATCTCTGAGCCTCAGTGTGCTGATCAAGCGCTTGCTCGAGCTTGTGGACGGCGTCTTGTCTCTCCTTTTGGGTGGAAGAGAGTTGTGTCTTGGTATCGTCAAGCTCAGCGACAACGCTAGCCTTTTCACCCTTCAGTGACTGCAACTCTTCTTCAACCTTGCGCTTCTCTGCTTCGTACCCGGCGGTTGCGCTCTCCAATGCCTGAGTGGCTGCAATGAGCTGCTTCTCCAGGTCGGTGGCCTTCTGCTTGAAGGTTGCGAGTTCGGCGTCGATGTCGGCCTTGGACGATTTCAAGTTGTTCAAAGCCTGGTCTGCCTCCTGCTGCCTGGCGTGGCTGTCCTGGATGGTACTCTGAAGGCTCTCGGCGGCTTGCACGTTGGCTTCTTGGAGAGCGGCAACTTCCTTCGACTTGTCATCCAGAGAGACACGAAGCGAGGCTTCTAGTTCTGCAAGGCTCTTGATCTGAGACTTTGCTTCTGCGGCAGTGGCCAAGGCTTCGGCAATATTGTGTTCCAACTCTTGAATCTTGTCGTTGGCAGCTTGCAAAGAGGTATTGAGGCTCTCCTTATCCTTCTCGGCAGCCTTGGAGGCCTCCTCAAGGTTGCGAAGCGACTCGTTGGCCTCTTCGTAAAGTTTCTGGTACTTGGTGGTGTCCTCACGCAGCTGTGACAACTGGCTCTGGCTCTCCTCTTTCTCTGCGGCCAATGCCTTGTTCTTCGACACGAGCTCCTCCAGGGATTGCTTGATCTGATCCCGATGTACCTGACCTTCCTCCAGCTCTTTTGACAATTGGTTCAGCTGAGCAGCGACAGCCTCCTTCTCTTCAATCAAGATGTCGATGCGGTTCTCGGCGTTCTCCAGCCATTCTTCTCTTTCGCGCTTGACTTTCTCGAGCTCTTCCCGGACCTGAGCGAGTTCTTGCAAATGTCGGTCGTGTGCTCTTGCGAGGTCCGCATCGGTGAAGGATTCATCTTCTGAATCAGGACTGGCGGGCCGGCTGGGATCTCTTGAGGTGCGTATCCTCTTCTGGAGAGTTTCGAGTTCTTTGAGGATGTGTTCTTGGGTGATGTTTGCGTGGAAGGCCCTTCGAAAGACTTGGTGGCTGATGTTGGAGCCGGAAGACAATCGGACGAGCTCCTTGATACGTTCTACATCTCCTGAGAGAGCGGAAGGAGCTACCGGCGACCCATTGGCACCATCGGTTGGCGATGATGACATGACCCTTGTGTCGTAGTAATGAGATTAGTTGCGATGCTCGAACCAACCCAAAATCATAACGAACGCTAAGACGCAAATGCAACAATTGCAACAAGTCAATTCGGAGAGGAATATATACAGAGGGGAGAGAAAGCATGACCTGGCGTGACAAACAGGAAATTGAACAAATTCAGGCCGCATGCTCGATTCAGGGTCCGTCCACAAGTCCGACGCTGCCCGAAGCTTTGGCTGTTCACCGCTCTCAAATCGAGACAACAAACATGGATTCAACCACTGCGCTGAAACGACCGCTTTGACAAACAACAAAATGTTTTGTTTCCATCTTCTATGCCCACGTTGTAAATGCATAAAGTCGTCGATCGTGCACCGACCTCCTGCAGCCACACCGCCGCACCTGCATCGTCCATGTTGAAGCCTCAACCCTCTCGCTATGAAGTCATACCGCTCAAACGTTTTGCAAGAGAACTTCTTCTGTTTCTCGAAACACCAAAACCACCACATCGCTTGATGTCAAAAGTCTCGGAAAATTTATTTTCTGATCTCAGCAGCGCGCTGAGACCTTGACATCGAGGATGCCTTGAGCAAATACTCTTCCTTCAAGCACAACGACATCCACCTCGAACGCCACAAAAATGCACGGAATAACTTTGCGACAGCGACCGTCCGCTAAGAGTCAAGATTGAGACTGCATTCTGATCCTCTCTTCTCTTTTCCTCTTCTTCTCACCTCCCCAGGATACGACGATGGCCGTGTTGACTACCATCAAAAGGGACGAAGTTTTATTGGAATGATGACTGCTCATTGAGAGCCGAATTTCGTGTCTACGTAAAAATGTGTCTTCCATACTATTACACGTTTTCGCACCCATCTTTTTTATACGATGCTGGATTCGGTCTTTTCCTTTTTCGACTTTCCGAACGACATCAAGCGGTTGTAAGCTCCGGGGATACCCATCCACTCTTCGTTGATAGGACTCTCTCCGGTGAACATAAGAAGGTCGTACAAGAAGCCGCCGAAGACGCAACCGAAGAACGGTGATACCATAGGGATCCTGGACCTGGTCAGCACACATCAAGGATCTAGCGCATTATCGACATACCAGAAGTAATATCCTCCTGCAGACCAGACGCCATGGCCATATCCTAGGAAGTACGACATGAGGCGAGGACCGAAATCTCTGGCCAGATTGATAGCATAGCCTGTTTCCCATCCCCAGCATGCTCCGATACCGAAGATGATGAAGAAGAGGCCTAGTGGTGTAAGGTTGCCTGAGCCAAGGTTCGAATCCTGTCGAGATAATTGTCAGTACTTTTTTCTTATCTCCTTTTTGATCGTCTTTGCGACTGAAAGGAGTTGTTCTTACATCTTTCAATGCGAAGATAAGAACTAAGCAACGTTTATTAGTACGTTTAACACATATCGACGTTGTTTGGAAGAAGCTTACACATGAGAAGTGCACTGGCGATGAATTCTGAGAAGAACATGCCCGTCCGCGTCATGAATTCGGCGGGATATGTGCAGAAGATACCGGCTGTGGAGTTCTCGCCGCCAACTGTTCGAATGCCGGCACCTCCTTCGTATGTGTCGATAGCTGATTTGTAGTTTGCATATACAACGCCGGATGCACAGCTACACAGGCATGTTAGCAACAGCCGGATATACTGGACGATATCTTGGACTTACAATGCACCGAGGACCTGAGCCAACATGTAGATGGGGAACTTCTTCCATGGGAACTTTCGGAAGACGCAACTGGAGAAGGTGACCGCGGGATTGAGATGGGCTCCGCTCTTGCCTCCAGCGTAGACACCCAGCATTACACCAATGCTATCACGTTGTCAGCGAAAGCTACTATCAAGAGGTTCAGAGAGGACCTACCCCCAGCCCCAACTGATGGATTGGTAGTCTCCATTCTTGCCTCTACTCAAAACAACTTGGGCTACGACACCATCGCCGAACATAAGGATGATGAATGTTCCAATGAACTCGGAGAAGGCGTCTTGCAAGCTCAATCGGATTCTAGGCCAAAGGAACTTCGGATCCGTTTTATCAAGAGCGGCAGCAGTCGGTGAACGGTTCAGTGGCACACCCTGTTCGACGAACTTGGGTTGAGACGCAACAGTGTCATCCGAGTCGGCACGGTTGTGCTCGATGTGAGAAATCTCCAGGTCGGAGAGCTTGTCGGAAAACACATCAGAATGTTTGACGTCTGACATATTGGATGGTTGGATGAATAAGATCAAGTGAAGAATAGGAAGAAGATGCTCGACAAGATGATCAAAACAATCATTGTGCTCTGGGGAGAGCCTTTATTAATGGTCTGACACTACGATCACCTTTTTGCTTTCTCGATCCAATCCCGCCTCCCTGTCTTGGATCTCATCCCGCGCAACAATACCCTTGGTAGTTCGGCAGTCGGATGTGAGAGCACAAGTCACGCTATCATCACAGACCTAACCAGTCTAACCACTCAGCTTGAAGCGAACCGGATGCCGTTACGAATACGCCGTTGCTTTGATGGCAGGTACTGTACCTTGACCGCGGCTTGACTCCTGCGAAGTAAGCCACTGCCCAGCTGCTTCCCTGCAGGATTCCAGAGTGTTCACTGTGCCGACGGCATCCAGGTGGAAAAAGCAGCCAGGAACTCCTGTACCTCCCCTCAACGTTGTTACCCCGCTGTGAGAACTTACGGCGCAACCAGTACCACTGTTTACAGTCTCAAGATCTTGTGAGATCTCGTAAGATCTCGCCTCTGACGAACTCTACAAGACATGCCCAGAAAGCAACAGTCCGCAATGAGGAGTACTCCAACAAGGCAGTGCTCGTACAGGTGAAATCTCGCTTGTCGAAAGCTAGAGCCCCGTCAATGATTACTCGCCCGTGCTTCCGGTCTCTCCGCTACTACGGACATATCACCGATGCTCGAAGACCCCAACTGCAGTAGGCATACCAAACTAGAGCGGTCGTCCAGAGAGAGTCAACGCTTGGACTTGCATCCTTTGAGCCTGGGGCCGTTTACTCGTGCCTCCCATCAGCCCCACGCTCGTCAGACATGAACACGTACACAATGCTACCGTAACCGCGGCGGGCTGTTTACAGCCTACAGACATTGGTCAGAGCGGATTGAGTCCGCTGGGCGCCTAGTGTCTATACCGGGTAGGCATGGTTAGGCAAAAGTACGTATACTTTGGTGGCGTTTTGACGCCACAGCTCCATACAACGCGGCAACGCCGACTAAGTTAGGTATAATCGCGCTTCGGCGGACGTTTGCGGTTTGTACGACTCGTGAATTGACGGCGGTGTTGTCGGCAACATTCACCAAACCTAATACCCTATATCCACATCTGCAAATGCGGTTGCTAACTGCCTTTTCATAACAACTAAATACGGTTCGGAGGTCGCGTGTGACCATGGGGAAGCCGGAATGGAGGTCAGAAAGGGGCCCCTCTTACTCTCTCGCTGGATACGGCCGGACGTCATGTCTTACAGGATCCTCCTTGGTACTTTCGTGATCAACAGAGCGATTTTGGACCTGGACAATCGCCTAGAATTTGCGGCTTAAACAGACTGAAGTTCGAAATGATCGTCGTACCTCGGTCCAGCCCGAATGGAACGTCTGGGGAATGACATGGGGTTAGTGTGAGATTATCAGATCGGGAGATGAAAAACTGGATTCTCTGATAAATTCAGGAATTGAGGTGCGGAACTCGACGGAGAGAACACCTTGGCCGTGGCGCTAAAGGCTGGGGGACATGTGATTGTCGCAATATTATCCTATTCTAGCTACACCATGCACGACCCCGCAACGTTACTTGAGCTACTTGAGCAACAAGGAGTCAGTGTGTACATAGACCTTGTACTAGAGGAAGCGTCTCGAAGCCATTGGCATCCGTCCATCAATGCGGGGCTCCAAGCGCACGGATGGGCCATGTCTTGGAAATTTTGAAGGATTCTGCTGAGACGCAAGCATCACGAATGTTGTTGCCGGGACACGTAGGAAGGTATTTACGGCAAGTAGCTTTGATTCTGAGGTCCAGTCCCCCTCGGACCTCGCGATAGGAGATGTGGAGGCTGAAGGGACGGCCTCGAGATTTTCCGTGTTGGCAGGCACGTGGAAGGTACGTGCCGGTACTTAAGTATACTCGCACCTGCCCAAGATCTTCGAAGCTGTCATCCAAAAGCCAGAGTCTATTGTTTTCCACCTCCGCTCATCTCTCCCTCAAACAGCACATCATGGCCGAGTTCATTGGTAGCATTGATCAAGGAACCACCAGCTCCAGGTTCCTGATCTTCAACAAGAACGGAGAGCCTGTTGCTTCCCATCAAGAAGTATGTTATCAGCAGCTAGTCCCCGAGCTCGAGCAAGTGAACTGACTGTCAACAGGAATTCTCTCAAATCTACCCTCAGCCCGGATGGCATGAACATGATCCTGAGGAGATTGTCTCTTCCGTGCACAGCTGTATCGAGGGCGCAGTAGAAGCTTTCAAGAAGGATGGCAACTCAGTCGACAGCATCAAGGCCATTGGCATCACAAACCGTGAGACAAACCATCTCATTGACTTTGTGAGCATGTCACTGACCAACATGTAGAGCGCGAGACCACCGTTGTTTGGGACATCGAGTCAGGAGAGGCACTTTATAACGCCATTGTCTGGACAGACACCCGTTCCCAAGCTATCGTCAAGGAGTTGAAGTCACGAAAAGGCGCCGACGAGTTGATGCAAAAGTGTGGTCTTCCTCTGTCCACCTACCCCAGTGTCACCAAGCTTCTATGGCTGCTCAAGAACGAGCCCAGGGTGAAGGAGGCATACGAGAAGGGCACTCTTGCATTCGGAACAATTGATGCATGGCTCGTTTACAAGCTCAACGGACACGAGAAGAGAGTCTTCGTCTCTGACCCCACCAATGCGTCGCGCACCATGTTCATGGATATCCACACACTCAAGTACAACCCCGAGCTTATCGCTTTCTTCGGCGACGATGAGTTCGACCTCTCCAACATTCACACGCCCGACATCGTTAAATCCTCCGACGCAAAGGCCTATGGTACCATCAACTCAGGAGTCCTCTCCGGCTTCAGCCTCACCGGCTGTTTGGGTGACCAGTCTGCCGCCCTGGTAGGACAAAAAGGATTCGATGCAGGCAGCGCAAAGAACACGTAAGTTGAGCTTATGCGGTGTCACATAACAGCAAACTAACAAAGAGAAAAGATACGGCACAGGTTCATTCATCTTGTACAACACCGGCAGCAAGCCCGTCATCTCTACCCACGGCCTTCTTACCACTGTTGCTTACGACTTTGACGGAACACCAAGCTACGCTCTCGAGGGATCTATCGCGGTCGCAGGCTCAGGTGTCAAGTTCTTGATGAACAACTTGGGTTTCAGCTTCGACTCACACAAGATCACCGAGCTCGCAGGCACCGTTGAGAACAACGGCGGCTTGGTCTTCGTCACAGCCTTCAGCGGTCTCTTCGCACCTTACTGGATCACCGATACCCAAGGTACCATCTTCGGTATCACCCAACATACTCAAAGAGGACACATCGCTCGCGCCACGCTGGAGGCTGTCTGCTACCAGACAAAGGCCGTACTAGACGCCATGGAGAAGGACAGCGGTCACCCTCTCCAAGAGCTCAAGGTTGACGGTGGCATGTCAAACAGCGAACTTTGCATGCAAATTCAAGCCGACATTCTCGCCGAGAACAAGATCCCCATCGTCAGACCCAAGATGCGTGAGACCACTGCTCTTGGTGCCGCCATCGCTGCCGGTTTTGCCGCAGGTGTCTGGAAGAACTTTGACGAGTTGAAAGAGATCAACACTACTGGACAGACAGTCTTCGAGGCCAAGATGGACACCAAGGACAGTGCCAAGATGGTCAAGCGCTGGGAGAGAGCAGTCAACATGTGCCGAGGATGGCTTGCTGACGACGAGTGATCGAGCCTCGGGCTCTCACAAAGAAACGCTTCTCACGGTCTCATCCCTTTCCATTTCTTTTCACAGATTTCAGTTTTGAGTCGCAGCGCTTCGGCAGCTGCTTAGATACCATGAATAAACTTCAATTTTCAATTCATGCAACTTGACCAACATGTGTGATATTTAGCGACAGCCAAAGATGTCTTAATTACGAGTTCCCTGCCGGACTCGAGCGGCTGGTCAAAACCGGTTCAACCCCAGATCTCATGAAACTTTGACAGCCATGTGATGCACATCTAACGGGGAGCTGAATGGGTACGTAGAACAGCTACCGAACAGATCCTGATGTTCTTCCTGTGATTGTTCCTGGTTTCAAATCTGCCCCATTAAACCCAAACTGCCCTGCTCGTCAACATCAACCTTAACCCCAGATCAGTGAAACCTTCCCCCAGTTTTTATCAAAAGTCAAATGGAACCATGTGCTCATACCGGGTGCGTATCCAGCTGGAGCCAAGATATGGCGTTTAGTAAACAGTTTTCGAATCATAGCCATCAGCCACCATCAGTCGTGTACATTCGCCCCGGCACCCTGACAGCAAGGTTTCCCCATCTCTTGAACTCCTGATATTTTTACCGAAACAAAACGTTGTGGTTGTGAGTACCCGCACCCATGATCACGCAACAGCATCTGCCGAGACGTAGAGGTACCAAACATCATCGGTTTCTTGACAGCAAAGTTTATTTTCTGAGTACGTCCAAGGTTCACGGCTACCATGAGTTAACGGTATGGTGATATGTTTGGCAGCCGAAGATAGCCGGATTATTTGTTTGTCCGATGCTTGCCTCGCACCTCTGCGTCTTGTCTTGCTCTTGTCTTTGCTCTACGGCTTCATTTTTCAAATCTACCGAGGTAGGCATTGTCTTGACCATGTGCTAGAGACCGTTGTCTGTATACGACAAGGAGAGATAGAGTCATATCTGGCGAACAGATGGTTCACATCTATCTAGGAGGTCGATGAATCAGATGGAGTTCTGATATGCTTTGTCCTGCCTCATTGGCATCTCCTTGTTATGTCTTGGTATTGCATTGCCGAGGTGTTAGTTAACCACGAACCATGCGGCTCGACGCATGTTTCTTCTATGTCCATGAAGTGATAGGATTATGTCTGACGATCAGGTGGTTCTATCCATCCAAAGAATAAACATCCTCGTCTGACTGATCACCTTACTACCTTCACCCCCCGTCACTTCCGGTGAGTGTATTACAGTATACCACGGCTAGACGAATCAGTGATGACTCCCAGATGCTTTACCCTGCCTTACTCTTCTTTGCCCAAACATATCTTGCCCTACATCCTCGGTTTCCAACCTACCGAGATGATCCATAGTATACTTGTACAGCAAACGGTCTCTAGCACATACACTTTCTTCACAAGGAGAGATAAAGTTACATCTGGCAGTTGAGCACCCCATCCCTCCGGATAAATAAATTAGACATTGCTTCGAGATGGTTTGCTATGCCTCGCTATTTTGCCCCGAGTTAATCTTTAAACCTACCGAGCCGTTGGGCGTTTTGCGGAAGGGGGAGACACAGGGTTTTGGATGATTCATGTGATCGGTAGTGACGTTGCGGTATAGCCCTGGCATGCTTGGAGGTTAGAGAGAGAGCACTTCCATATAAGGAGCTTGTCGCCGACGAGGATACCGAGGCTTGATATCCAGAATCTGGTTATTGTTAGATTATGATATCGATATCTAAAAACTAGATTATAGTGTTCAAGTCCAGAGTATCAGATCAATCTGCTGAGATAGTGTTGATTAAAAGTCATCCGTGGTAGTATTCGCAACTGTAGTTTCTAGATCATCTGTTGTTTGTCAAAACATGACTTCAATTGCGGATTGAACGCGCCCGGTGCCGAAACTCGATTCTGTGTCGTGCCTTCCACTCGACGACCATAGGAGCTGATCAGTCTCACCGAGCAGGTTACTATGGGTGCTCATTCGTAAGTTACAGTTGTTCATGGAGTGGTTCCGAGGAAGACGCATGATAGAGACGAAAAGTGAGGAGATCGATGTCGTGAAAATGTTGCTAACGGTATCACCCTGTCATCGTCCGACAACTTCATTCAGCCCTCTCATGCAGTAGATATACCAGGTAAGTGAGAGAGAAGATCTTTTGTATTCTAGAAGTCGTGTTGTTATCCATCAACGCATCAATTCTATCTCAAATCACGATACTTTGCCTCCTCCTTCATCCTTTCCTCCACAAGCTTGATAACCTTTGCATCATAGACATCCTCAGGTGTCTTGTCACCCTTGAGCACCAACTTCTCATGCTGCGTAACTTCATCCTTGGTCATCAAGACCAAATCCTTGATTTGCAGGTTCGAGCTCTTTTGACCCTGGATGGAAGAGTCAATGAAATCGGTCTCGGGTTTGCGCCAGCGTGTGAGTGCAAGACGACTGGCAAGACCGCTGACTGCACTGCGACCGCGGTAGATTTCTTCGACAGTGTAGCCGACGTCTTCGGCGGTGATGGGGATGCGGAGACCAATGGGATCGTGAGACATGTGGCGGGCGACGCGCTCCTCGGAGCCTTGCAAACTGGCTAGAATGCCATCGTACATCTTATCCCTAGATTTTGAAGAGAGATATTCATGGGGGTAACCACTGATGGCCAACATGACGTGATTGGCAACGCAGAGACCAAAGATAGCAGGCATGGTTCCGAGCACGGGCAAGATTCTGACTCTGAACTCTGGGAGTACACCGAGTTCGCCGACGCTGCCTTTTGCATGTTCTTCGTCCGAGAGGGGGAGGAGTTGTGCCTTTCCAGGTGCGGTCTTTTCGCTGGAGAAGACGACGGGGATGCCGTCTTTGACGCCCTTTGCACGAAGTCTGCGGCGAGTGGAGCGGGAGAGAGGGTCGTCTGTGCTGTTTGAGATGTCGCCGATGAAGACACGTGTAGGATCAGATTTGCAGCCTGCGCCCATGGAGGAAATGACTTTGATATTGTGCTTGTGGCAGTAGGCGAGGAGGTCGACTTTGCTTTCGATATTGTCGATGGCGTCGATTACGAAATCGGGCTTGTGGCCATCTGCCCATGGTGCTAATTGGGCTTCTGCTGTTGAGCCGACAAAGAGTTCATTTCTGCAGTCGAAGTGTGTCCAGGGTGTGATTTGTTCGAGGCGTTTGCGTAGACAGTGTACCTTTGGTGTTCCGACATCCGCAAGAGTGGCCACGGCGTGTCTGTTCAGGGAAGAAAGAGTGACTTGATCAAAGTCAATGATTCGTAGTCTTCCAGCTCCAGATCTAGCAAGAGCAGCCGCAGCGTGAGAGCCTACACCACCTACTCCAACAATGATGATGAATGCGTTTCGAAGTTTCTTCAAGCCGTCATCAGTAAGGAAGACGCGGTTACGTGCCAATTGTTCTAGGATCAGATCTATACACTCTCAGTCAGAATAATGCTCGTTTATCATATTAAAGATACCCACCTTCATCATAATCTCCCAAACGTGCCCTTTTAGCCAGAGCAGCACTTCTTTCATCCTCCTTTGTTGATTTTGAAGCATCTTGCACAGCACCACCGAAATCGTTTATCTATCAATTCATCAGTATCCCATCAAAAACTCTACATCAAAGTCAAACATACTCTTACGACATTCTCATCTTTATCGAGATCTGGAATCGAGCTCTTGAGGTCAGAAACTCGATATTGTTGCTTCGCCTTTTGCAAACCCAAAATCGCACTTCCAACCAGCAGTCCTGAGGCGACTGCGGTGGCTGCCAACTGCAGGTTATGTGACGACCTGACTTGGTCTACCCAGGATGACATCCTGCCTTTCCAATTGCGTTACACAAAAAAGTAGTTATCCAGAGATAAAAAGATGGAAAGGGCACGTGAAGCAAGAAGCAGCGACTTTCACATGTGGCTGTTTGTGGCTGATGCACCCAAAGTCACATGTCAAAGCTGTGGCGCTTTTCGAGGCTAGTGAAGTCGATAAGATCTTACATCCTCGAGTCCTCCTTTCACACAACAAGAAACCCGATACCAAGAATTGACAAGCAGTGGTAAGTACTCTATTTCTTTCGTCTCCGTGTTCAAGAGATAGTGCCGTATACTGACGTCGCTCTTGTTTCAGCATGATTCCCCATGCCGAGAAACAATCACACATCTACAGTCCCAAGCCATGCAGCATGCCGCGCTCTCGGGTCTCCCCAAGAAAACGTGGTGTGCAAAGCAACCCGGCGCACATGACTGAAAGAACGAACAGAGATCGTAAGGGATGATTGCGCGTCTTGCCCATTACTTTCGGGTTTCCTTTCCTTTCTCTTTTTCCACCCTTTCCATCATTTTTCTCATCATTCCTTTTCCACAAAACTTGTTGTTCGACGTCTTTTTTTTTGGATCTGGATCTTGGAGAACACGGATTTGCGCAAAGAAAGGGGAAGTGAGAGAGCCGTGTTTAGCATTTCAAGGCGCTGCTTGACGACATCACATCTCACTCGAGCCAGAGATAGTTGGTCGGATCCTTCTACCCTATGGGAGTTGGATCTACATCGACTCGGCAATGAGAATGAAAACAAAATGATAGTTTTCAATCGGATGGCGCTGGCTCCGTCTTTCTTGCGTTTCCTGGACGGCGCGCCTTCGAGTTCTCTGCACAGACCTCAGAAGCGAAGATGCTTGCAACAACTAGGTTTGGGGAGGATATGAGAGAAGGAAGGGAGGGCAAGGGGAGGAGAACCAGTCGTCCTGTGATGATCATTACAAAAGCCAAAATTGACATGGCAGCCCGCTCGTTCACCCGAGATCTGTGGTTGTCACTGTGAGAACATTGGAGAGACTCAAATCTGAGGACACAAAAAAGACTGAGAAATGGTTGAGTTGGAAATGATGTAAGGAATATATGTAGTAGAGGCGCTTTTTTTGCTAGTGTATTTCAATCCAGCAAGCCTGCATTTTCTGAAGACGCTTTTTTTCTTCGACAACGATAAAACAGAAACTGAACATGACAGAGCAGAAATAGAGGCCCTCTCAAAATCTGTCTCGTCTTCTGTTTGCGCGGAAGACAGTGTATCCAACGTATGCACCAGTTACGGCCAGACCGAACAGGACAAACTTCAAAAAGAACCAGCCCCAGCCACCACCCTCCTTCTTGCGGTACTGATTCGGCTTGTATGCGTTCTTGCTGTAGTCCTTGGGTGTACCTGCGGCACCACTAGGGCTGTACAGGTTCTTGGTCTCGACCTTGATGATGTCGTGGTTGTCGGAAAGCTCGCCAGTCTCGGCAGAGAAACCGAGGTAGGTGACGCCAGGAAGCTTGACACCAGGAACTTCGAAGCAGGGGGTCCACTCGTCTTCCTTCTTGTACATCAACTCGAGGGTGAGGGACTTCTCCTGGAAGTAGGTAATACGGGCCTTGGTGGGGGTGTTCGCATTACGGAGACCGCGTGCCTGGGCAGAATGTCAGTATGAGTTGAGCAAATGGTCTGCAGTGGCAGAGAAGATACCGAGCAACCAGCGAGCTCGTTGGCCTTGCCATCGTGTCCTTGGTCGTAGGTGGTGTGGCCATCGCCGAGCATAGCCATAACATAAGGGAAGACGACACCAGGTCTGTTGTTCTTGTATGTGTCGAAGAAGATACCGAGACCCTCAAACTTGTCCTTGTTGCCAAAGACAGGACCTTGCTGTGCTCTGTCCGTCGTCACCCACATGGCAAAGCCGTCACCGAAGAGGTTGCCCTGGCCATTGATATCGAACTCAAGTTCGATCTCCCAGTTGGTGGCGGTCAAAGGGACTCTTGAATAGATCCATCCAGACTGCGAGGGACGGTCCGAGGTGAGACGAATGTGCTTGTCGGCGCGGATGATGGTGTCGCCGCCAAAGTCCCACCACCTGCTCTGCAAGTCCGAGTCGAGGTAAGGCTGTACCAAAGAATGCGTGCGGAGCTGTACAAGTGTCAGAAGAGGTGGTCGCGTTTCAACAGAGAGCAGTCGCAAGTCATACGGGAATGCTCTTCACGTCAGAGGTGTCTTGCGCATTAGTCCCAGCCAGCCAGGTTGCCGCAGCGGCTCCGACTAGAGACAAAAACCGCATGGCGAATGGAAATGAGCAAAAGAAACAAACGGCACCCGTGGCCTATGGAGAATGAGAATAGCTGATCTGTTCTATAAACAGCGCTAAAGGGGGTTGTTTCGTGTCATCTAGAGCTCCGCAAAGCCAAACAGTTCAAACATGCCCCGACAGGTTCGAGACTCGAGAAGCATGACGTGCATATCGACTTTTGTACTTTCAATTCCCAAATCCACAAAACATACACCCAACACATCATGTCATTCCTCGGAGGTTCAGCCGCTTCTTCAAGCGCCAGCCAGACTCAGGCCATTAAGCAGCAGGTCGCACAGGAAGCCGCCGTCGCAAACGCAAGACAGCTGGTCGAGGTACGACTGAATTGAGCTTTTCCCGTCCATGTCTCCCGCACTCGCTGACCACTGTCGCTTTAGAAACTCAACGAACACTGCTTCGAGCGCTGCATCCCCAAGCCCGGATCTTCCTTGTCATCGGGCGAATCAACCTGCTACTCGCAGTGCATGGAGAAATACATGTCGGCATGGAATGTCGTCTCCAAGCAATACATCAACCGCATACAGAGAGAGGCCGGTTCTGGTGCCCTCATGTAAATTACGCTCAAACGATATCAAGAAAATAATACGAGGAAGGGACCAATTGTACGATATGCATATGAAGATGCGGTCCAAATAATTGTACACTATCGAGCTCAATCTCTCGAATCTTTATAAATTCGCCTTTGGAGGGGGAGGAGGATTGGCCAATGTCTTCTGTCTCTGCGAGTAATCCTTGACAATGATGGAGCACTTGATCTCCTTGCACAAAGACTTTCTCTGGGCAGGAGGGAGAAGCGATGCGAACTCAAGGCCCGATGCTCTGCGAGTATTGTCAGCTCAGCTTCAATCTGCATGTTACCGGGGAGTATTACCTTTCCACAGCCTCAAGAGGAACCTCAAAGTCCTGCAGGGGCTTGTCGTTTGCGATTCTAGCGTTGGGCAAGACGAAAGCACCCAAGCTGACGTTTCCGCCAACTCTGCCATCCTCTGCGAAGATGACCTTGTAGAAGTGTGTAGGAACAGCGACATTGGGAGGGTTGCCAATGACCTCGTAGCTAACTCTCCACTTGCCATCCGCTTCCTTCTTGGGAAGATACAAAGGTCCAGTCACAATGCGAACCGAGGGGTAGCGTCCTGTGAGACGACGGCAGAAATCCTCAAAGTGAGCCCAGTAGTCTCTGTTGAAGCCTTCGCCGACCTGAGGACACATGTTGCTCAATGCAAAGGTATCGTCCATGGCCTGCTGCGACCACTTAGCATCGGCAGCAGGGACCTGATGACCTCTGTCGTAGCCGCTGCGGAAGTAGTCCTTCAGCTTAGCACGGAACTTCTCGGGAATAGCGTCGTCCTCGACAAAGACAGAGTGCTTGCGGTCTGCATTGCTGTTCTTGAGCGAAGCAGGAGTAATGTGCTCGACGACCCAGGCAGGGTTTCTCGTTCTACGATCGTACGCGGAGGTCAAGGAAGCGGCAGCTCTCAGGTCAGACACGGGACCAGGGAATCCGTATTGATAAAGTCCGTTCGGATCGACGGGTCTTGCGGCGGCAGCAAGAGCTTCCTGGACGCCAGACTTGACAATGGGCGAGGTCGAGTTGGCCGGAGAAGGGAAAGCGACGGCGGGTGTGTTGGCCGGGCTTGCTGTCTTGCGAGGAAACAGCGCGGCAGTGGTTGCTGCTCCGAACGCGGCGCCGCCAGCGGCAACGAGTGCGAGCGTGACTTTTGACATGATATCTCGCATTCACACACGATGCCGAGGGAGACGGTCGAGGTCAAACAACAACACGTCTGTACGCGCTACAAAAAGTGCTCGTGATGCTCTAGCGCCAAACAAATCCACGCCAAGCCATCCCATCAATGTACAAACTATATGGGTACCTAGGTAATCATGCATCAATGCAGGAACGTCTTCGATCATGGCTCGGCTAGCTGCTATGGATTATACTAAATGTAAGAGACCTTCACACCCATCCCTATAGTTTTCTGCACTTTATGCAACCCACCCTGTAAAGTCCTTTTAACTCTGTCCCTGACATCGCGCCGCGCAAAGGCCAAGGTGAAAGCCATCAGAAAGAGTACGAACCGAAGCAAAACTATTGGGTTTTGCGTGACAGATTTGCCAGCATTCAATATGGCCGCCTGCATTGTTGCAAAGACCGACCGATATACGCGTGGTGAGGGAGGCGTGGCCTTCTTTTGAGCAGGCTTCGCTTTCGATGCAGCCGTGTTTCTGTTGCCTTGTCCAGCTCTGGGATTGCTAGAAGTGGAGGGTGTTCTGTTCTGGGAGCCCGCCGTACGGGGCCTCTCCTCAGCTTCCCTCCGTTTTCTGTCCTGGTCTGCTCTGGCCTCCTCTTTCCTGCGTCGTTCATCTTCCATTCGTCTTTGCTGCATCTCCTCATCTTGACGGCGCTGGAGCTCCTTCTCTCTGATACCGTCAAGTGCCTTCTCTTCTTTCAATGTGTGAAGTGCTTGGAGGAACGCGTCTCTTCGCTCGTCGTCCAGAACCTCACTCATGCTGATGAAGTCGCGGGCATAGTCCCATTCGTCGTTTTGAGGTAGAACATGGAGAGTATAAAGCTCAAGAAGCTTGAGGCGGATGTTCAGATCGCGGGGGGTGCTCGTTCCATTCTGATGAGAGGAGTTGCGCATTGGTTGCTGAGAAGCTTCAAGGTGGGCAGCGATATCAAAGGTGGGGTTGGACAGCGCGGACAGGTATGTTTCGAGACGTTGTTGGTTCAGCTTCTGCGACGGCATATGTGCTAGGAGTAGGGTTGCGCTGTCGTGTGTTAGAAGACAAATAAGAGTATAGTTTTGGAAGCTTCTTACAGATTGACAACAACCTCGCCGTCTACCGCGCCCTCGTTTCCTTGATAGCCCTGGCGGACAACGAGGTCCCAAACAGTACCCTGACGAGCATAGGCAGCCAATTCCCGCCATTTGGTACTTCCAAAGACCAGCTTGCCCTCCTCAGGACCCAGCTCTATGATGGCATTGAGTAGAGTCAAGTAAAAGCTCCATACTTTGACTCTTGTTGTCTTGGATGCGAATGCGACAGGTGCAGCGTCGTGTTCGCTCTGTCCTTCTTGTTGCAATGGAGAGTCCGGAGCTTCCGGCGAGATGATGGGATCGATGGTAGATAAGGCTTCGTAAAGTCTACGGGTGAGAAACAATTGAGCAGCCTGGCGATAGGTTCTGGCTATATGCGAGGATTGGGCGCGCGCCGACGAAAGCGATGAGATGGACGAGGTCAAGTATTGCGACGAGAGCGAATCCTCGTACGACATGGTTGATGCCGTCGAAGCACTGGGCATGTCGCTCAAATCTTGATAGAAGTCGAGAAACGAACAGAAAGCATCCCCCTTTGTCGGCTATCAACTCATCTTCATGTGTTGCTCCCTCACCGGCTTCTGATCGTGGAATGGGCCGAGGTCCAATGACACGCCGACGCTTGGACCTCAGCATACCACCTGAGCATCATCCATTCATCGCGCCCAAGCCTCTTTCTCGCCTCTTCACATTGATATCACCACTGCATTGTATCGTGCTCAATAGATAGAGGCAAGGTCCACGAGATATTTGCTCTACATCCAGAGCTTGTTGCGTCGAAACTATTGACTTGGCGCGGTAGGTATTCGTTTGCCTCTTCTCACTTGATTGTCTCTTACATCCGTCACTTAAACACCAATTTGCTCTGGTTTGCCCCTGCCTTTTCTATTTTAGACACTGCATGGCCCAGCTGTCCTCTGTTCGTCACACTTCAACATGGATATAGACAAATACACTTTTCCCTCTCGCCTTCTGGATGTGCTGGAAGCCATTGCGGAAGCACATTTTGTGTCTTTCGATCTAGAGCTCTCAGGCGTGCCTGTCAAGGGACAAGCCAAGGAGAAACCTGGCAAGCCCTCACTCCAGGAGCGCTATCTTGAGACCAAGAAGGCCGCCGAACAGTATCAGATTCTGCAAATTGGTCTCACGTGCGTCAAGGATGATGTGCTTCAGGGCGCTTATGTCTGCAAACCCTTCAACTTCAACCTCAGTCCCATAGTGGAGGAGCGCTTGGATGTTGACCGCACCTTCTCTTTCCACAGCGGAGCGGCCGAGTTCCTGCTCGGAGTCGGCTTCAAATTCGATCTTCCTTTCACCTCTGGAGTCCCGTACCTGTCCAGAGATGAAGCTCAACTTGCCGAGGATAGAGCTGCTGCAAGGAACGACAAATCGTCCTTCACAGACATCGAAATCAAACCAGAGGACATCCAGGCATTGGAGTTCCTTAGAAGAGTCCGCTCCGAAGTTGATGACTGGTTGAAGACTGGACAGCCAAGTGCTCACTCGGTCGTCATAGCTCCTCTGGAAACCAATGGCGCGGACGCCAATCCAGAGTTGAATCGCTTTGAGAGAAGGCTGGTACATCAGATCGTTCGCGCCGAATACCCCAACCTTGTCAGTATTCCCAACAGAGGCCTTGTGCGCGTGTCTAGACTTGACCCGGAACGCGAGGAATACATCAAGGCCCAAAGGAAGAGAGAAGTTCAGGACAGGATTGTGAGACAGACAGGATTCAGGTGGATCGTCGAAGCTCTCTGTGGAAACCCACCCGAAGGTGTTGATGTCAGATCATTCGCTCAGACTCCCGGAGGCATTCCTGGTTTCGTCGACATTGACGAGCTGAAGTCGCGCTTCAATCGTGCCAAGCACATGATCCGTAACAAGAAGACTGCCCTGTTTGGCCACAACCTCTTCCTGGATCTCATCTACTTCTACAGAACTTTCATCGGAGCGTTGCCTGACACCGTGGAGGAGTTTGGCAGTCTGATCCATGAACTCTTCCCGATCATTGTCGATACAAAGTACATGGCTACTCACAACTGCGGAGACATCAACCCACAATCCTCTCTCGAACAAATAGCGGAAAAGCTTGCCGAACAACAGAAGCCTAGTGTCACCATACACGAGAAGCACAACAAGTACACCGACACAACAGCTTTCCATGAAGCTGGCTACGACAGCATGCTTACCGCCGAAGTCGCCGTGCGTCTCTCAGCAAAGCTCGAACTCGCTGGGAGTCACGACCAGGAGGACAAGCAAAACACAATTCCTCCTACTCCGCCGGATGTTGATGCTGGTGGTGTGCAGCTGGAGACTAGTACGGCATCTGTGATCGATTCAGCTATTGATAGCGTCAGAGGCCTTCTGCAAGCACCGTTCAAGGTCTTGGGAGGGCAAAAGACATCGCCTGAAGAACAGCCCATCACACAGATCGAGCAACCACCACACAACAAGTCAACACCCGAAGACTCGCTAGCCGAGAAGACCGCCGAGCTAGACATCACAGAGAATGACTTTAGCACAACAAGCAAGAAATCCAAGAAGAAGAAAAAGAAGAAGAACAAGAAGTCCAAGACAGCCGACTCTACACCCTCGACACAGCAAGGTGGCCGCTTCGCCCACGCCACAGCGTTCGACCAACTCCAAGATACCCAAGAAGAAGAGGACGAAGAAGAAGCCGAAACCACGACAGAAGAGATTCTACAATTTGACTCCTTGCCCTCGGAAACCGCACATGCTTCTGATCCCGTAGTGGCAGACACAGATGGTGTTTCTGACCCTCTGGTGGGAGCCAGTTGGGACAGTATACCAGCATTGGCGGAAAGTTATGCGTGGAAGGCACGTGAAGCTGAGGTCGGCACAGTGATGCCCTCCTTCACATCTGGTTTCTGGAAGGTATATGGAAACAAGCTACGTGTCTTTGGCACTCAGGAGGGAGTCGCCATGCTTGCACCGCTTGCCTGAGAGTACGGAGATCGACTATTACTATCCACTTATCAAGCAGAAAGGGGGTCAGGCCAAGGAGGATTGATCACGAATAACTAGTCAATTTCATCTGCTCTCTCTCGCTCCGAGGTCGTGTAGAATGGGAATTGCAATCACGGTCGGGTATCGGACCTGCAAGAGATCCCCCTCGGACGTTGGCGAGAAGGATTGATTTCCTTTCAGAGTCGATCAACAAGGGCTAAAAAAGGGACATCGACTGACAACAATCCCATTCTCTCCACTAGAAACCCACCTTTTTGCGAAAGTGGGTTTTATTTGTTTTCCTCAAATAAAAAAAAAGAGTTCCAAAAATTGAGTAAATGCCAAGGGTCACTGCCCCAACCCTGACCTTTTTTTCGCTTGTCGTTCCTCGGAGTGTGACACTTCTGCCATCGAAGCCATGTTGGCGTTTCACGATTCACGTTTCACCAGCAATGACACCCTTCTTCTTCTACGTCAGTGATATTCATGTCAATCTATTTATTTCCAGAACAGCCAGCACAGCCAAACTGCCGTTCGTGACTGTGAATCGTGGGAATCGAAAATCGTAGGAATTTGCTTTAAAAAGGACCCACGTTTTTATTGGGTGGTGGGTGCTTTTTTAATGTCGATCATTTTGCGGTTTTATCTTTCAAATCGGCGAAGTTTTTTGATGATGGTGATGATATTCGATGCGACGTGATCGACATCCGATGAGCAAGATGATAATTGCACCTTTTGGTTCAACGAGCGACATGATGGAGAAGAAACATGATGCCTAGGAGCGTGAAATCGAGTGACATTGCTATGGATATGAGAGTTGCAAGGTGTTGAGTTGACTGGGGTCTTGAGTTTAGAGGTTATGACTTTTTTAAAAGAACGCATCTTGTGATTGGAGTCGAAGTATGTATCGATTGAAAGAGCTCGTCTGACCATGTAGGCGGTCCAATCAGGAGCAACTCCTCTGTACTTCAGGCGAATAGAGGTGAGAGAGAGGAACAGCTATCCTGAACAGAACAATTACAAAGGCGACTGGTTGTTGTGCTGAACAAATGCCGTGAGCTCCCTCTCGCCAATTCCCTAGGAACGTCCAGCAAAAGAAGCAGAGCATGTGCTCGCCAAATGTCAATGCAGGGAGTTTGACGAATACGTCGCCCTCGATGCCTTGCATATTCCTTCGTAGGCATTGCCCAGACTGCCGTGAGACCTAAAGATTCTCCATATAGACATGGTATAGAAGAGCCGAGCACTTCCCACCAATGTAACAAGCACGTGCTCGGTATTCGGTGACACGCGACACGAGTCGGCCGGATGATAAGGTCAAGAACAGGAAACAATATAGATGATGACTGTGAACGAACATGTGAAGGTGGCCAAAAAGTCTGCATGCATACTCGTAGTAGTCTGTGTTGCTCTTACCGGTGATTGCGGCACGGAGGAAATATGTGACTCTTTCGAAAAACATAACCTCGTGATGTTGTCTTCAATGCAGGATGAGGTCGGCTTCATGCTGGTGGTATTCCCGCCCGCATGCAGGTGCCGAATCAATCTGGTCATGAGGAGTAGACGTGGGGGATTACCAAAGGCAGCAATATTAAGCTCGTTGGAGGATGCAAAAGCCGTGACCCTTGAAGATCTGCCGTGAATGGTCGTGCCTGAGGTGCGCGCGTTCTTTGCTCGCCTATCTGCATGAAACAGGGAAGATATGTGGCTCTCGGTATAGCGGGCGCAAAGGCGTACAAGAATAGGTATTACTCCAACGCAAGATGGTGAGAAGAGGGCGCGGGGTTGGTGTTTGTACATAGCAAACTACCGAAGTCCAGCCAGCGCAGACGCATGAGCAAGGTTGCAGGATTCTGACCAGCAGCGGATTGGTTGCTTTGCAAGATCATCAATCATGTTCCTGCAGGTCGACTGATGCGGCCACCACGGCTTGCATCGACTTCTTGCAGATATGCACACGATTGCAGCCACGAGGTCAACAAAAGTCAGAAGCAGACACGTAGCCGAAGCGTGACAGTGTTCCGCTACGAAGATGTGCGTTTTCACTGCGATCGATTTATCGAAGAGTCGCTCTTTGGCTGTCGTCAAAGTGTTTAGCGGTGGCCAGCGAAGGACAGGACGCTAGCCGACCCGAAATAGTGATGGTGTTCCGTTAATCTGGGATCGCGATTATCAGTTGTGGTTCACCAAAGTATGACAACGGTTCAAGATGAGAACGGGTCTCAGCTCCGTTTCGGTTTCTCGGGCGTGCGACTTTCCGCAACAACAATGCAACATTGTGAGGTTTGGCTGCAGATCTGGGCTTTTGCTGTGTGAGCGTTGAGTCTTCAACGCAAGCAAAATAGAGAGAACAGCAATTGGATTGGTAGGGGTTGGCGGCAGAGCAAGGCGCAATGAGGGAAACTCTGGGACAAGCAACAGACAGCAAGTCAACGAGCATGCGGCTGCGGTGTAGTGCGAACTTTGATTCCGCGATTGCTTTCAACAAAAATTGGGAGGATTGTCCGTTTCACCAGCCAAATCTCTTGTGAATTCGAGCGTCAGTTCGTGATGCAGACGAGGGATCTTCGTCAGCATGTGAAGAGAAGTTCGGCTGGAAGGTTGTCAAGATCGAGGGACAGGGGATAGACGAGCTCGTGGTCAGTGGTCATGATGGCTATTCCTGCCTAACTGACAGCATCTTGACGCAATGCGGTAACATGGACAGGGCGCTGCCGCCCTTCATTTGTCTGGCTGCGGGGTGAGGGCAGAGGGAAAGATTGGTTCGAGTTACAAGTCGCCAGAATCATGATGCATTTGCAGGCTGGGCAGAGATTCAAAGACAGAGAGATGGTCATGGCGGGTCCCGGCAGACATGTCAGCCACTTGCGTATTAGGTACCCTGACGAATCAGCGAGAGTGCAAAGCGCCTGGGCCCGACGCTAGCGAGCGAGCAAGTCACATGGACTGCAGAGATTGAACTCCTGGCCGGGAGCCGTTGAGGGCCAGACGCAGAGTAGAGACAGCAGTCATGGACTCTGTGTTGGTAAACAGACATGGAAATTGCATGTATAGCAGCTGTATAGAGGGTGAAGCTTAAGGAATTGGGGCTTGAGCGGGCAGACAAGCATCTTGAAAACAACGTGACTGATGGCGGGCTCGATGAAGTGATTTCAGGTCATGCGTACATGGGATGGATTAGCTCCATGATGAGATGAGAGACAATTGGGCGAGGAGCAAAGCGGGGTGAGGGATGCGGTGCGCAGCGGATGGGCAAAACGAACGTTTGACGGGAAAGGAAGCTGAGGTCTTCAACCATCGCTCGAACATCACAAACAGCAAGAGCATCCCTTAGAGCATCGTCGAGTCCATCGCAGCTCTGTTATCAGCGATTGAAGGCTCAAGAAACAAGTCGCATTGCAGGTAAGACAAGCATCGGGGACGATCACGTGTGTTGGGTTGTGCTCCTCGTTTCAAGCACAGCGCAGGTGACACTCTCGCTCGACCCTCACACATTGCCTGCCCTGCCCACATCCACCGCTAAGACTGACCGCACTCGTCCTCGCAGCAGCCATCGATTTTCCCGTCTCACTTTCTGTTCCTGGCGTGGTATAAGTCCCTTCCAGCTTCGACTCGGTTTCCAATCGCCCAGACACTCCTGTCGTCGCGCATCGCTGCATAACATCCGTCAACACAAGCTCCGAGCACAGGCCCACATCGACGCATCCTCCGACCTCGTCCATCACCACCGACACTCCACCCCTCTCGACACCCACTGCTTCTCCCGACCCTCGGCGACCCTGCCCCCAATTCAGCTTCCATCTCTCTGTAATTCGCAATCATGTCGCAGAACAGGCCTTCGGCGTTCTCCAGCTTACGCATGGGCGGTAAGGATTCCCAAACCTCCCCCGCGCTGCCCATTTTATCCCCTGCTGCTAGCTGCGCGTCCACCACATCGCTCAGCATCTGCCCTTGTCGAATCCATTGCTATGCCCGCATACTTTGCATGTGCTAACGCAGTACAGAGGTAATTCGCGAAAAGGTTCAGGATGGCTTGACCGGAGAGACAAAAGAGATGCAGTACACCCAGTGCAAGATCGTCGGCAACGGCTCCTTCGGTGTTGTCTTCCAGACTAAGCTGTCGCCCAGCGGCGAAGATGCTGCCATCAAGCGCGTGCTTCAGGACAAGCGTTTCAAGGTCGCTATCCCCACTACCCACTCGTCCTGCTCGTAGACTGACACTGCGCAGAACAGAGAGCTCCAGATCATGCGGATAGTGCGACACCCGAACATTGTCGAGTTGAAGGCCTTCTACTACTCGAACGGCGATCGCGTAGGTCTCAGACCATTTGATCCTCCGACCAAGTCACTAATGCAGCCTGGTCAGAAGGACGAGGTTTACCTCAATCTCGTACTCGAATTCGTCCCCGAAACCGTCTACCGCGCATCCCGCTACTTTAATAAGATGAAGACGACCATGCCTATCCTCGAGGTGAAGCTCTACATTTACCAGCTGTTCCGCTCGCTCGCCTATATCCACAGCCAGGGCATCTGCCACAGAGACATCAAGCCGCAAAACCTGCTCCTCGACCCTAACAGCGGTATTCTGAAGCTTTGCGATTTCGGCAGTGCAAAGATACTCATTGAGAACGAGCCCAACGTCTCGTACATCTGCTCACGCTACTACAGAGCCCCCGAGCTTATCTTCGGCGCAACCAACTACACGACAAAGATTGGTACGTACTCGTTGAGGCAGTGCCAGGAAACGATTACAGGCTGACCTGTTCGTGAATTTAGACGTTTGGTCGACTGGTTGTGTCATGGCTGAGCTCATGCTCGGTCAGCCCTTGTTCCCCGGTGAGTCGGGTATCGACCAATTGGTTGAGATCATCAAGGTCTTGGGAACTCCCACTCGCGATCAAATTCGCACCATGAACCCCAACTACATGGAACACAAGTTCCCTCAGATCAAGCCTCACCCCTTCAACAAGGTAATTGCCTTTTTGCCATGTCCTTTTGAAATCTTACTTATACGTCTCCAGGTCTTCCGCAAGGCTGACCCCAGCGCCATCGACCTCATTTCCAAGCTTCTCGAGTACACACCGACACAGCGTTTGTCTGCCATTGAAGCCATGGTCCACCCCTTCTTCGATGAGCTGAGAGACCCCAACACTCGCTTCCCTGACTCTCGTCACCCTGGAGGTGCCTCCAAGGATATGCCCGAGCTGTTCAACTTCAACCACCACGGTTCGTGTGACAAGTCCTCGTTGAATACCGAAGCATGCTGACATGTAGCAGAACTCTCAATCGCACCCCACTTCAACCACCAACTCGTTCCCCCGCACGTCCGTCCTCAGTTGGCAGCGAAGGGTCTTGACATTGACAACTTGACGCCCCTGACCAAGGATGCTATGATGGCACGACTGGATTAAAGAAGATACAAAAAGAAAAACTACCGGCAAAAATAACTATACACAGGTCATGAATTAGCGATGCATACTCTTTTCAAGTTTTCAAGACCTTTCGATTGACCCATCAGCGGTCTGCTTTACCGGCGTCCCACCCTGGAGTCTTTCAAAATCTTTCTACGCATATGACAATGGGTCAGCGGACAAGCCCCGGCTTGAACAGAAAACAAGACGCCGGATAAAGCTGGTTGCCAGGAGTAATTGCTTTGCTGCTATTGCCGCCGCCGCTTGTCGCCGCCGGCATTGCTGTGGATGTCTTTTTCTTATTTGTCTTCTTTTCTTTCTTTCGTTTTACCCGCTGAACGGGCGGTTCGAGCAAGTTTATTTTCTTCCTTTTTTGCAAGTGTGGTGCGGTAGAAATCTTTGAGTTGGAATGTCCTTTCAAAGATTTGACACTCGTTGCCCCTATCTCTCAATGCAGAGATGGGTTGTCAAGTCAATTGATGGTGCTCTCGACTATTGTTGTTGTTGTTTGCTTTTGCGCCCCAACAAAGGGATTGCGGGCGGCGCTCGGAAGAGTCAACAAGTTGGAGAAAAAGAAGTTATGATGGAGGTTGAAGGTAGTGGATGGCATGAATCAGGACGAATAGTGGCTTTTTTCTGTCTTTGACACAGCGGACAGAACGGAGCAGTCTGAATGAGGATTAAGTAACGCAGGGAATTTCCTTTTATCTTCATGTTTCTCTTACTCCTTTTCATCATGCTCGATTTCTGTTCTTCCCTAGAGCCGCTGCTCTTGCGAGAGTTGATCAGCGAACAAGGGCGAAAAGTGAATGGTTGATTCGCAGTTGGCTATCTGATTTTAGACCAGAATTGATTTTCTTCTTTCAGCTTCTGCTTCCCCTATCCTTCACTCTGATAAATTTGATTTCGAAAGGGCAAGGTGATCGCTTGCTTACTGGCGTCCACTAAGACTGTGTCATAGACCTGCTTCTCAAATTGAGGGAACTCCAGTATCGCCGTCTCTTTGTTCCGTCCTTTCATCGAGACGACCAAGGGTGTTTCACATGTATCCTCAGCAAGTCTGCCGTCACTTGATGAGAGCTCGAGGGTCGTCTTTATCGCACCTAAAAGGATATCCTGTCTTAACAACTTCTCTACTCTGAGAGCTGTTAACATTCACCACTCTCTCTCAACTTCACATTATCACACCTTAGCGGCTCTCCAGCTATATCTTCTCCTTGAACCATTACTCCTCTTCCTCTTCCTCTTCCTTCACCTCCGACATCGTCTTATACTTCTACCACTACCTTGACTACTTGCTTGTCTTCCAATATCCAGCGCCAACACATAGGTCTAACCTTCGCTACTGTTGTCGAACAGGGAGACTTCTGAGTACTTACCTTCAAGATTCACATCATGGCAAGACAAACCGAGATCGAGAAACAGCTGATCATGGCTCGTAAGAAGATCGGATATGAAGAGCTGGTACAGATTGAGGAAAATGCAGATGTCGAAATGGAAGATGTTCAAATGGAAGGAGCAAAGGTGGTTGGTGAAGAGGAAGCTGCAGCCGAAGTTCTTACCCAATTAGGCAAGTTTAGCATCTCAGCGAAGGCCGAAGTTCCGCGACCTCCACGACGCTTGGCACCACTTCCTCGAAGAGCACGTAGGAAGGTCGCGAGCGACGCGGTTCATCGTTTTGTCCAACGAAACGACTACGACAAGGACTTCGAAAACAGAATGGCCGACGACAGACGCGGAGGCGGTAATTTCAACCGCAAGAGACGTTTCAACAGAGGTATCACAGCACCGCGAATACACGGTCGTCGCCAATCCCTAAGCTAACCTTTTTTTGTTTACAGACGATGATGAAGGCGGCTACGATCGCAGACCCCAGCGCAGAAGATACGAAGATGCACCTCCAGGAACCCGCCTACGTCGCCAGCTTCTCGCTGTTGCTGAATCGCCTATGCGCAATCCCGAAGACGAAGTGAAGGACATCGCAAAGCTGGTTACCGACAACTACCACGACAATTACGTTAAGGAGACATATTGTGATCTGGTCTTGTCGCTAGTGCTGGAGCAGCCATTCAAGATTCCTTTCGTCGCAGCTTCGGTCCTGTGCGCCAACAACGAGAAGAGCGAGGCAGCCGCTGAGGTCCTGAACCGTACTTCCATCCTGCTACAGCGTCATCTCGATGCTGGCGAGTGGCGCAACGTCAAGCTTTTGCTGCGTTTCCTGGCCTGCTTGCAACCTCTGTTCAGCGACGATGGAGTCTTTGGCATTCTGAACGAGCTCTTCGACCGCGCTGTTGATCTCCAGACTGCCTCTTCGGACGATGCTGTTGGTCTCGAGCTGGTCAAAATCATCCTTTTCACCATCCCCTATGTGCTCGCTGCACCCGGTACTGGCTTGGAAGAGAAGGCAGCTGAGCTGTTGGAAAAGACGGACATTGTTGCATCCACACCACATGCCCTGGAAGCTCTGGTCGACCCCTACCCGACAGCTGAGGGCGAGCAGAAGCCCATGGCTTGCCCCAGCATTCTCAGTGCTCTGCAGACACAGCTCCAAGGCGAGGCTGCCTCTGGCTGGAAGCTTGAGTGCATTCCCCGCTTGACCCGTGTTACTTCTCCGGCCCCTATCGAGGGTGAGAACGGCGAGCAGGCTGCACCCGGCAAGCACTCGTTCCCCCAGCTCTCCGTACCTTCTCCTGTCAACCCTGGTCCCCACTCACTCTTCCCCGAAGTTTGCTTCTCGCTGTTCGCCGACCAAGATGTCGAGGTGTGTACTTCACTGCCTCCCTCGATCGTTCTCAAAGCTAACTTTCTCCTAGTCTGTACCCCCCACCTCCAACATTGCTGCATCGCTTTTACGAGATGCCGTCACGGATACTATCAACATCCTCGACTTCAACCGAAACGCTGCTGCAAAGTTCCTCATCGATGTTGACTGTTATTGGCGCCCCGACACCTTCGTCAAGCGCGCTACTGCCTTTGACAAGCTCAAGGACATCCCCGAAGGCCGTTCGACCTGGAAGCCTGAGGACTTGGTTGTCGACGCTGTTTTCTCCCAAATCCTGCGACTCCCAACCTCGGAACACAAGCTGGTCTACTACCACTCCGTTATCACCGAGGCGTGCAAAATTGCTCCTGCCGCCGTTGCTCCTAGTTTGGGAAGAGCCATCCGCTTCCTCTTCCGTAGCCTCGATGTCATGGATCTCGAACTTCAATACCGCTACATGGACTGGTTCGCTCACCACTTGAGCAACTTCGAGTTCCGTTGGAAGTGGGCCGAATGGATCGACGATCTCGAGCGCTCAGATCTTGAGCCCAGAAAAGCCTTCATTGTTGGCTCGCTGGACAAGGAGATCCGTCTGTCTTTCGCCAAGCGTATCAGGGAGACTCTTCCCGAGGCCTATGCTCCTCTCATCTCTGAGGGCAAGATGAAGGACACTCCCGACTTCAAATATCTCAACGAGCAAACTCCTTACTCTCAACAAGGCAATGCCATGCATGCACTCATCCGTAGAAAGGCCCCTGAAGAGGAGATCGAGGTTGTCATCAACGAGATCCAGGCCCTGGCTAGCGAACACGGTGTTGAAGATGTCCTTGTGCCTAGCACCGACGCATACATGACCAGCATCTGCTCAGTCGGTAGCAAGTCGCTTTCTCACGTTCTGTCTTGTATTGAGCGTTGCAAGGAGCGCCTGCTCGCAATTGGCCCCCAATCCGAGCTTGCTCGTCGCCAGATCATCACATCAGTCATTGATTACTGGGCCGACCACCCCGGAACTGCTGTCAACATCATTGACAAATTGCTCAACTACACCATCATCACTCCTATGAGCGTTATCGAGTGGGCATTGCACGACCACATGCAGCACGGTCGCGCGCTTGCACAGACTCACATCTACGAAATGATCTCGGCCACCATGTTCAAGGTCAGCAACCGTATGCGCCAAATTGTGCGCGCTCGCGCCGAGGCCGATCTCTCCGAGGAGCAGAAGGCCTTGCTGGACGAGACGTTGGTTCGTGAACGCCAGACTATGCGTGATCTCTTCAACGCCATCATCGAGGCTGTCTCCACTGTTGCCAGTGCAGCCCAGGATGACATGATCGAGCGCTTCGATGGTGACAGTGCCGAACAGACTCTGCTCCAGCAGTGGGGTGCCCGCTGGGCTCGTGTCTGGAGACGCAAGTTGGCTGTCGAAGAGGCTGTTGTCGGTGAGGCCGCCATCGAGATTGCCGATGTCGCCAGAGAGGCCGAGAGAGTCAAGGCAGAGGCACAAGCCGCCGAGGCTGCTGCTACCGCTGCCGCCGAGCAACCTGCCGACACCAACATGGAGCAAGAAGACCATGACGTCGCATAAAAGTCTTGAAATTTAGGAAGTATTTTTCGACGAAAAGCGGATGATGAAACGCGATGGGGAGCTTGGGACGGACGGCTGGTATCTTCCTTTTTCTGTTTTTCTTTTTGCGTCTTTTTATAACCCCCAAATACCTGCCGTGTATATCCAAGAAGCGACCATTTCTCTCAAGTTCTTGTTTCCTTGTCTGAACCGTGTGATATCCGCCTGTGCTCCTTCCTCTCCAAACTCGGGAAAGACATTGTTATTTGTGGTCGTTCTCTCCTTACATGCTAGTCACAGCTCGATGGTCGAAATTCTCGCTTGCTGGTCTTTCGGTCCATCGCACCTTTCCTCCCGATTTCGCGTCGGTCACACCTTCCTGTAACAAGCGACGTTCTTTCCTTTTTGTATGAGGGTGTAAGATCCTGGGCTGCTCTTTCTCCTTCATGCTCCTCACTTGCCCGCTCTTTTGATACTTTCTCTATTCCGGATGTGTGGATTGGTCTGTTGGTTCTTTCATGTTCTGTCCAATCGAGAACTTCTTTTTGTTTCCAGCTCTTGCCTTCGTTGGGAGAGGGAGGATTGGGGAAAGTTAGGATACGTGATTCGAGGTGCGGATGGCATTAGATGTCAGGATGGTTGTAGCTGCAAAATATACTGGATCGCTTGCTTTCGATCTCGGATGAAGTGATGTTCCTTCTTACCTCTAATGTTCCTTTCCTAGTGCTATGGTATACCCTTTTCTTTCTTCAAAGCTTGATATAACAAGGATTGGGCTATTCTTGAATCATCTTTTTGGGTGTTCAAGTTCTGTTGTAAATCTTGTCTTGAAGTAGAATTCTGGGTGAGTTTTCTACAGGATGTTGCTTATGGTTCCGAGTAGGATAGAGATTCAAAGCTGGAAATGAGAGGTCATTGCTTCTCTCAGAAGACTATTGTATCCTGATTACTTCGTTGTCGTTAGTCGCCCTGTTTCTAAGGACGATATACATCGTTCCTTGTTTGTAGTACATTTCTTGCTTGTGATATTTCTCACTCCAATTTGTTCTCCCGGTGTTTCTTTTGGAGGACTTTGGTAGCCTGCTGATGCATGAACCTATTCTGTCTTCGTTCCTGCTACACCCTCAATGGTGCTACAGATGCTGTAAAATATGTTCAATACATCAATTGAACTCGCTTAACTTGACAGGCATCCAGTCCTGCCCAACGTCCGCCAACGATCCTCCAAATCCCAGAACATCTGCCCAGCAGTTTTTTTCCAACTTTTTTTCTTCTGGTCCTATCTCATCTCCACCATCCTCGTGCCCAACGGCGGTGGCACGACTAGGTAGGCGTTCGCGCTTCTACATTAGTGTATTCCCGCAAATGGTATTTCCGCAGATGGTATTTTCCGATGTTTCCCATTTTCGATATGCAGAATTTTTCCGCCTTCACCGCTTCCTCGCGTGTACTGTGCGTATCCCTGTTGACTGCATATATTGCGTGGCGGCGATGGGGAGACAGCAGATTGAAATTGATCGTGCTGGGGTGGCATGCATGTTGCATATGTAGAGGGAGGCCTGATTTCTTAACATCTGCAGCTTGCGGTGATGCAAAGTGATTCATCGTGCATGCATACAGCCTGATTGATTGATTGATTGATTGAGATTTTTGTCGTCATCGAGTTGTTGCCGTGAGCTTGTGTCATGATGTATGATGGGACATTGCGGTGAGCAGACAGATTGCGCGTGCAGTTGTCGAAAGTGCTTGTAATGGCCTCTTTCAGCAGACTCCGTCGGGACACATGGTCTGTTGATTGGCGGGTGACCCTGTCATTGATCTCTATGGACGATCACGGCATGTCCTGGATGTTGATCAAGGATTCAATGCCTCTAGAGGGCTCTGCAGATATAGCTACGATACTTTGAGCATATCACAGCCTCTTAACTTGCCGTGCCGACGTTTGCAGCATGGAGAAGGCGTTGTCGAGCACAGGACATCGACAGTGTGAATTGATGTGAGGCGTTTGGCGGAAGTGAGGTGAATAGATGACCCATGATCGCATCAACGTGATTACACAGAACGAGGTCGATAAACGCAACATCACGATACGCGAGGGACGATGGATACAATAATGGAGACAGGTCCAGGGAAGCAAGAATGGGAAGAAATAGAAGACAACAGACGCCAAGCCAAGATTGTACAGATGGAGAGAACGAGCAAGCCAGTGCAGCGCAGGAATCACCAAGGACAGGTAAATGAAGATGGAAAGGAGAGACTCGCAACGTAAGGAAGAGCTTAACCCTCCAGAACAGCAACCGCGGAATCAGAAAAAGAAGTCATCAAGCTATGATACCCAAAATGCTGGTATAGTATGCGATATTGAAACCCTTTTGAGTGGGAATGCCCTTTACTTCTTACTTGGTCCTCGAGCTTTCTCGTTTCTGTCGACTTAGGCAACAACGCCCTCTTCCTTCTTCTTGGGCAAGTCCTTTGTCAGAGCCAAGTATGCAGCGGCAGCAACAACACTACCGAATGTCACGCCAATGATGGCTCTACCTCTTCTTCCTTGCTTAAGCTTCAGCTGCTCATCCTTGCCCAAAATCTTGACAGCATCTTTGAGGAAGGCATAGCTAAGTCCACTCCACGCTGTGGTGGCGGCCACAACAATCTGGAAGTAGGTCATAAACTGAGCGAGGTCGAGCTTCTCGAGACCAATATCATGCATGATACCCATGTGGTGGTTGTCTGCCGTGATGACAGGGTACGCCAGAGTGGCGCCAATGAGCAGTAATTGTAGGAACGTGTTGTACTTGCTCATAGTGGTTGGATGCACCTCAGCGGATGGCAGGGAGAAGTCCCAGTAGCGCTTGAAGGTCTTGGGCGCAGGCAGAGACGCATATCTCCAATAAAGAGCAGCCACCGCAAGAGACACATCACGTCCCAGGATGAGTGTAGCCAATGAGACTATGTGTCAAATTGGGTAAGCCTGAGATATCTTGGTGAACATAAGGGGTTGCTCACCTGGCAAGAGACCGTTCATGGACAGGGTGACGGTCAGGATGGTCATCAAGAACTTGTCGGCCATGGGATCAATGACACTGCCAACAACAGTCTGCAGCTTGTACTTGCGAGCAATCCATCCGTCAACCAGATCTGTGATACCTGCATAGGCGAACAGAGCAAGCGCCCATTTGTGCTGCTCGTGCAACACCAGGTATCCAACAAAAGGTGCAGCGATCAAACGGGAGGCGGTAAGGATGTTCGGGATGTTGTATATCTGCTCGCGAGGTGTCAAGGAGCGAACCTTGTCACCAATAATGCTTGCCTTCTGGCTTGCAACACTCTGCGTGATAGCTCCCGTATCAGATGCCCCTGGTTGCGATTGTTCCCTTTGCTTCAGCAATCCGTTAGTCGATGTTACATTTTCACAATCTTCTCCAACGTGATCAAGCCTGACCAAGGGTGAAGCACTACACATGCTTCCGATACACGCCGGTCTTGATAATTGTCATGCACACGTTGAGAGGGATGATCGACAGAACTTACAAGACCCTTATTGCCGTCTCCCTTGGGCGTCGAGAAAGAGCGGCGTGAGATTGGTGTAAGGATCGGGTACGAGCTATGGATTCGATGATTAGATCACAAGAAAAGCATAGCTTAGGACACAGTCATGGGTTGAGAAATTACCCGGTTGAGGAGCTCAGGGCAAGGTTGTACCGACGTCCGCAATGATACTGCTGAATGGGCCGACGGAATGCGACACGCGCAAAGCACACTGCTGGTGTCGATACGGGTGATGTTGCGACCGCGGCGTAGGTGCGGGCGAGGCACAGTAGAGGGGCTGATCGGCCAGTCATGGCGGCGGAATTGACAGCTGACAGCCTGCTCGAGATTCTGAGATGTGCCATTGACCACCCTCCATGGCTCGCAAACAATGTCTTATTTACCGCTGCTGTTGAATGCGACATGTCGTTCGTTTGGCGCGCTTGCGAAAGGGTCCGTTCGCCAACATTGGAAAAAAGATAATCACATGAGAACGCCAACGCTCCGCGTTGATCGTCATTTTGAAAACGCTGCAGATCTAAAAGTCCGAGGCGTTCGAGAGCACATCCACGGAAACCTCAAGCCTCTGTTAGGGTGCCCTGTCATGCAAGGGCAATCCCCGGCCTGAAGTGCAATATCTGCCGACGCACACACGAGGAATAGGAAAATCAAATGATTGGCATTACATACTGTATGGACCAAGGATTTCACATCTACCAGATAGCAAAAATGTCAAGATCTAGCGAAATGTTGCTGTTCACCATTTGAAGCCCAAGAGGCTGATCACAAGCCCTCATTCCAGGTCTAAATGGAGGCGGAAGCATAACACCATTTAGCAAATATACATCCAACTACAGTGACCACTTTATCTGAAACTGGTGCACAAGGGTTTCGGTCTAATGCCAGTTTTCCATTTTAATTTCTACACTGAATTGAATGCTGATGCGCGATCTGATATTCCATATCCGTACAATATACACAAACGATGCCCAACACCATCATAGCTACCCGAGCTGTATTATCGGCAAACCGATCCTCCGCCGCTTTTATGGACAAATAACTGCGTGCTCTGAATAGAGAAAAAAGCCGAGAACAGGCAGAACGTGGCCTTTTGAAAAATAGAAGGTCGTTATTTTGAGCAAATTAACAGGAATGAGATCTGTCTGCTCAAGTGTAGCTGCTCACTGCAGGCTTTCCGTCATTATAATATTGAGAGCTCTGAGCACCGGGGGTTGCGTCACTACTGTGTCGGTAGCTCTGGGGGGCGCTGAGTCCTGGATTTGCGTAGCTAGGCGCACCGTAACTTCCACTGCTAGGTTGAGCATGGCTGCTGCCGTATCCAGAAGCCATGCCGATGCTGGGCATTTCGTGTGATCCCGGGCCCTGGCTTGCATATTGCCTGTAATTTGGCATGCTGGGCATGCTGGGCAGGTTCGAGCGTCCACCAGAATAAGAGCTCATCGACTGTGGCGGCCCGACTGGCGGCGATCTCATGCTTTGCTGTTGAGGTGAGGCGCTTTGATGGCTGCTCGTTTGGACACTATAGCTTGTTGGCTGGTACTGTGATGTTGTGGCCGTCTGTGCTGGTTGATACTGAGATTGTGTGGCCACTGGAGTAGATGAAGTAGTCATGCTAGGAGGCTGACCGTAGCTCTGGGCGGGTGTTCTCATTGGTGACTGGTATTGCGACGACTGCATGGGTGGCATAGGTGCGTATGAGTTGCTCGGCGCCTGAGGAGTCGACGTTTCGTTGCGGGTGCTGTAATAGTTGCTGTAACTCTGCTGTGGAGGCGCTGCGCTGTATGGCTGTGACCAAGAAGGTGCAGGCTGAGCTGTAGCTGGCAGGCTGGCGTACACACCTGGCCCAGTGGATACCGGCGCGGCGCCATACATCGGATAGCCTGGGGGTGGTACATAAGCTTGGCGCATCATATAGCCAGAAGCCGGCACCATGTATGAGCTACCCATATGAGGGTACGCGTGTCCAGTGTTACCGTCGACAGCATATTGGTCCGACTCCTCAACAGGTGCGCGGAAGTTCTGCTTCAGGTAAAGCTCGGGGCGAATTGCTATGCCATTCAAACGCGTGTCGGTCAAGGGGCGCTGAAGCTTTCGTTGCTTGACATCTTCAACGGTGTAGTAGGAGACAAGATGATGCGAGACGCCGTTCAGAGAAATGCTCATCGTCTTCTTCACCAGACCATTAGGCCTGAAGCCGTAGCTGTCAACAAGGGAACCAATAAGCTGGCGCTCTACCTCCTTGTCGCTGTCGGTCGTGCCGGGTGCGCTAGACTTCGACTCCGGTGGATTTGCTGGCGACGGAGGAGTTGGTGGGAGTCTGTTATATTCTGCAACTTCGTTCTCCTCGGAATCGCGACGGCCTTCGGGTTCTTGGGAGGATCGTTTGCGTTTCATTGCGCGCTTCTTCTCGCCAGGAGGGAAAGGCTTCTCGAGTTCGCGATAAATCAAGAAGTTTCCGAGGATACGACTAGGGCTCCAAGCGACACCATCCGTCCAGCGCTTGATGCCTGATGCGTTCTCTTCGTATATAAAGACGCTGCCGCTCTTGATGAGACTTGCGCGTTCGCGATCGTGAGGGCGGCGAGGGACGTGATGCAGCTTGCCGCTGAGACATGCCTCGAACAGCACGAGTCCATCCATGCTATTCTGGATGAAGCCATGCCATGTAGGCTGGAGCGGACCAGAACCAGAACCACTGCCACTCATGACGGGCGAGGAAGGCAGTAAGCTTGAGGACTGAGGTCGATATAGAGGTCAACTGCCGTCGACAAAGTTAAAGCAGATAAGTTGAGAGTAAAGGCAAATCCAAGTTTGGATTCGAGGGAGGGTGTTGTTTAATCTTGGATGACTCTTTACGGGTCAGCGAGCTTTCGAGAAAAAGCAGTCAAGCTCTTGATGAGTGGGTAAGCGGAAAGATGCGCAGGTAGTGGGGGGAAACGCTGGATAGTTCGACGGCTTGAGAAAGTTACGAGGCAGGCACACAGGGTAGTGTTATAGTTTCAGAAAAGAAGAGCAGAGATAGGGGGATAACGTGGTGGTGGTGCGAACGGCATATGATGAATGAGGGGAAGAGAACGGTGATAGCATATTGGGAAGAGACAGGCTGGGAGCACGGATTGCTTTGGGGAAAATGCGCTAGGCTCGTAGAAGCGCAACGCGTAGGAATAAACTTTACACTTACCGGCAAGTTAAGTTATCCACGGTTGTCCGAGTCGAGCTGGTACAGCAATTGCAACCGACTGTGACCTTCCAATATTCTGGATTCGCGTCAGAAATCGAATGAGCATGTTGATGGTTGAGACACGAATTAACTCACCCGTTTCTTAGCAAGGCTTCGAGCTGTATGGATCGGTGTCAAGATCTAAGATGTTAAAAGTCGACCAAGCAACAGTGGAAGCCTTGTTGTCGGGAGTGGGGGGGTTTGATTCGACAATTCAATGCTCTTGCTTTGAGCAGTGGTTTCGTCCGCGGGATCGGAGAGCACTGGCAGGCTGGATGTGTACAGAGCTGTGTTTGGTCAACAATTGTTCAGGAACCTGTTTTGTAAGCATGGGATGAACCCTACCTAGAGGGGACTCGACGAGCAGGGTAATTTGTGTTACAAGATTGGCTTTTGGATGGCAGCTTGGGCAGGACTGTCGTCGTGATCACGCTGGCAAGGTGTTCGGGCCGAGGACAGATCAGGTTGGAAACAATGATCAAGAGTCTTGAGTTGATGGGTGAACCAATGATTGGGCACCAAAGGGAAGATCAGAGTTTGGACCGGACAATGGCGTGCGGCGGGAGTGCGCTCAAACAAACTTCAAGAGTTTGAGGGGTTAAGATTTTGGATGGTGAAGATTGACTCTCGGCGGGGAAGGAGATGACAAGAGTAAACAGTAATTTGGTGAGCGTCCGCAGGTTTAATAAAAACGACTTGGATAGCAGCACGGAGGGGGCGCCTTTTAGCAAGAGGGGAAGAAGCGACGCAACGACGCTCTTGTTCAAGGAAGACGCGAGAGCCGGTGACGATCGGACGTGCTTGGCTTCGGCGAGATTTGCAAATCAAGAGGAAAGAGGTCAGAGACACAACCCAGAAAAACGGTCGACTTGACAGCAGGCACAGATGTCTTTAATTGAATTAGAATTGTGCCAGTCGAGCGGGAGTGGTTCGGAGCTAGCATCGGCGGTTCTTGTGAGAATGAGAAAACGTCTGTCAGGGCGACCCCAGAAGGGGTGTGAAGCCGCTCGATTGCTGACTGGACGGAGCATCTCCCTAGTCCAGCGGATGCCCATCCTATCTGGGTAAGGGCATACAGTAGCGCGGGAACCCGATCACTGCAGCGATTGTTGATGATGATGATGACCTGCAGAGACAATCCCAGGGACCCAGCCGCCCGGTCAAGGCCCAGCCCTCGCACTTCGAACAGTGAACAACCACCATTGCTCTTCGTTTCTCATGCAATTGATTGCATGCCTGACGACGCAATGCGAAACAGCATGCACACTCTCACTCTCTTGCATGTATCTATCTCCCAGATGTCTCGTACTTGCTGGCTGACATGTCGACTCGTATGGATGCGACCCGGTCGAGCGCTTCTCAAAAGCAATACGACACGTCCACTTGTCCGTGTTCTGAAACTGCGGAGCGGCGACTGAAGGTGACTGATGGCGGTCTTGCTCTTAGCACGGAAATCCGCTGCGGCAAGCCACTCATTGGACGACGATCAAGCAGCGCCGTCTCTGCCCATGGCACGTGCTAGACGGGACTGAACCACCCGATGTCCTCTACAGACTACTTGATTCCTGAACGAGCACATCGGATGGGTTCCGCGGCGAGCGCAGAAATGGAACACAGCCACCAGTCCATGATTAGTATGGCACCTCAATCGACTCGTTCCCCATAACTAATCACAGGATACATCTCAAATGTCAAAATGGTCACGACTAATCGCACTTAGGCAGGGCGATCTGATTGGTTGCGTCACCTTGTGCCCTAAGAATCGCAACTGCCACTATGACCGACCTAAAGCGAAGTGGCCGTGTGCCATGTGGGTGGTGGCCATGCGAGCCGACCCCAGCGTTCGCTCCTAACGTCAGATGATTCTGACTGCCTCGGCACATGCACATGGCGTTTTAGACACACTCCTTTTATGCACAATTCGACCACATATTCGAAAGCCGAAGACCGTCCTCGGTCCTGAAGAGTGCTCGAGTATCGAAGTCGGACGCCACACACAGATCACGCAGAGTGTTCACGCTGTTAAGCATTCAATGCCAGAGCTCGGATGCATATCTTTGCAACGAGCTCGGAAGGATCCAACGCGAAGTTTGTACGGAGGATGCTCCGCGACAAGCCATGGTTTTCTTCATATTGCCCATCATGGCTTGGCCGACAACACCAAGACACTGTGCGCGTCTTGTCCCGCGAGGCTGAAGACCAATGTCTGTTTGAAGCGTCATAGCTGTCGTGAATGCAACAGATGGTTGTCAGACCAAGAGTGACCAGGACTGACTGGATTGTCTTCCTCTCATATTGGACTTGGCGGCGGCATCCACGTTGTGCAGAGATTCTGTCAAAGGAGAGCAGGCGATTGCATGCAATCATGCAGGTTTTGCAATTATGTGAACTCGATCCTCGAATCCATCCATTGAGCGGCAGGTCCAAAAGAGGACAAAGCTTTCGCGGCGGCGCGACGCCACTCTTTCGGCGCATATGACACGACTAGCTGCTTCGAGGAGCGGACCTGCTTTGCATGCAATCGGCGGGACGACAACAAGAACCTGCTTTGACGACAGCAAATTTACGACATTGCGACGAAGATGGATACATGTTTCTTCGCATGAGATAGCGCAGGCCGACAGCGTGAGGAAAGTCAAACGCTCAGGACATGGGTTCGTACCAGCACAGTGGATACAATTTTTTCTAGAAGACGCCCAAGTGAGGATGGTCGAAAGTCAATATGACCAACGCCATCATATGCAATGAGCCGCTCACAGACCAGCACTTTGCCATGCTTGCTACTTGCGGCACCGCTATCGGGTGCCCATATAGGTAGGTATATCGCGCGCTTCCGTGGCCGTAGATCATCACTTGCTCGTCATGAAAATGCCAATTCATCTTTGATTGTGCGGTGTAGTGCTTCGTCTTCGATTCTGTTTGGAATCTCCACGTGGGACAAGATTCATGATCGACAGGAGAGATCTTTGCATGTCAAATGGCAAGCTTGCCGCATGTGCGATTAGAGTTCAGAAAGAGAGCAATTCCCACATGCGAGTACTTCCTCCCCAAGTAACTGGGCGGAGAGTGCCGTGCTACACAAGCAGGACTGCGACACCGTTGTCGAATAATATGCACACCGTACGCTTGTGCAAGTTACATTGATGACTGAACAGGCCAAGTAAGACATTACCTGTCCAGGTTGTCGCCCCAGAACCTCCAACGCTTAATTTCGTGAACAGAACGCAGAGGCAACTCCATGAGCAAACTAGAGTTGGGACAGGCCGTTGCGATCCTGCTCGCACCAGAACACTCGACACCACTTGGCCATACGTCATGTTCTTCGTTAGACCCGAGAAGAACTCCTGCACTGGGAACATTAAGCATGATCCGAGCCGAAACGCAAATAGTACTCGGGACATGTATATGTACAAGGCTGTGTACGCACGTATTTCTTCTCTGCTCGAAATTAGTTCTCAAATCATAGGCCAGACTGAATGTATACATCGAGACATAAATCGATCGGCCACGGCGTCACGCAGAGGGCGACAAATTTCGGCCGGAGGGACACGGTCCTGGTTCTGAGCAGGTAATCACTAATCAGCTTTTCTACCTCCCTCTTCTGTACAATGCAGCTCTTAGGGTCCGCACGTTTTCGTTTTCCCCTTCAAGGTGCACCGGCCCTTGAACCAAATCTGGTGCGCAAAGCAATTGGCGCGTGGCCTTGTTTAGGGTCAGTCTGCCGAAGGTGAAAGCCACACCGACTACGGCGCAGTCAAACGGCCGCCGTCAACCTTGTTAAGTTGCGCAACACAAACATACGCCGTCGCTTGCCGACCCAGGGTTTCAACTCCCACTCGGTCCGGCATACTTACTCTTCTTGTCTCACAAGTATTCATCTCTCCATGGCGCTTTTTAGTCCGTTCTTCGCCAACGTTCGCTCTGCTGTGGAATGATCTCACTCTTCGCCGTTCAGGGCTTCCAGAACTCACAGCGACTTCCCGCGCGCCATCGGCATGGTCTTGAGACGTTTCTCCTCTTTCTACTGACTACTTGTGCATGTAAGACTACAACATCAAAATGACTTCCACTGACATCGGCTGGCGCAATTGCGAATTTGCGAGAAGCTTGGAACCGGCAGACCCAAGAAACGTAGACCAATCCCCGTTACGAGGCCTGCCGAACCAGGTTCATCTAGGTACAATCCCTAGGCGCTATCTAACATGCCCGCGGGGATGCTCAGGATTCAGCTTGCCCAAACCCTTCGATAGCCGCCGCCTGACCTCCTTGTCTTTCCTTATGATGGCACTGCCTCCGCACAAGTGTCTCCAGTGTGAGCGCCGTTGAGCATCACGGTACCGTCCGGCTTCGACACAGGAATGCTTGCAGGATGTCATCTGGTCGTCGTCACTGGTCTTGACGACTCGCGAGCCACTCGGAGCGTCCTATCTCTGCTCGAACTGATGCCACTTTTGCTTCCTTCAAAGCTCAGACGTGTGTTTTGTTTATTACCTTGACTCTATCCGGCCAACCGCCTACGAAACGCGTGGAATTCCTGGGCTCAGATACTTGTTCGCCAAGTGGTGTATGAGGTACTGGCCATCGTTTTGATGTGCTGGCCCTTGGTCTAGCGATGCATCTTGCATGTTCACACAACACTACCATATTTGACTTCGATATCACGTGCCTAAGCATCTTGCCACGAATTAGCTCTCGCTTTCCTCGCATCCGACGGTGGACAAAGTCAAAGATCCTGTGAGTTGTCTTTGACAGTTTTCAAATTCTTCGTCGGGGTTTTGGGTTGTTGCAAACACCAATTGTTGATCAAGGTTTCTTTCGACGTTCAAGGTCACGGGGGCTTGTGCTGGTGCCTCCCCAACCCCGGCACGTTGTACTCAGTTTGACTTTCAACAATCTGAGAAACTTCACGCCTAATGCGCTGCGCCACCGAGAGAGGGTTTACCATACGACTCTACAAGCAGATCACTTCTCTACATGATATGATCATGATTGACGGAGCTTCACCTTCTAGTTTGCAAAGGTATGTGCTCCACGGAGCCTCGAGTACGCACGTACCCGATCAATATACCGCATCCGAACTCAAGCCCTGGATCCATGAATCATCCACAGAGCCGAAGAGACTACTGGGGAAAAGGAACTCTTGATGGCATGTCGCCAGTGCGCTTTGGCCCGCCGCCGTTCTCCTCAGATCGTTGCGCAATGTTACGGGAGGTGTGAGTGAGGTTGCAGCCACAAGTGTCAGAGGAGATTCGTATGACCCTCTGATTAGCGGCAGCTCACGATTGGTGCAGTGCGTCGCGGCCCTGCCCTTTGGCTTCTCGTATCGTCGAAGCTGCCGGTATCGTCGGCCTCGTCGAAGCTGCTGCATTAGCTGCCCGGTCAGCTCGAGCACCTCTCGAGATGATGTGCGGCACTGCCGTCAACGGCTACGGCGCTGCCCAATCTGGCGTGCGGTGGCGCCAGCAAGCAATTATTGGCGCTATAGCGCTGGCAGATTAAGAAGCCGCGGCTTCAACGAACAAGGACACTAACATCCGAATCACGGAGCTGCACAGAGTCTATGTGAAGAAGACCATCAGAAGAATCTCACCGAGTCATATTCACACCCTCCTTGTTACTGATGTTGTTTGGATGGTCATCTCTTTACTCGCTGTGATATGAACAGGGGGTGGGCCTCGCTTGCTTTTGAAAGCCATACCTATGCATGCACATGCAAGAGCCGCGTTTGGCCGTCAGTAGCCTACAACGCGAGATTCTTTATTGCGAAACGGTGTGACCTGAAGCCATGCTTCGGTTGCACAACCTAGAAGCGGTGGTCAGGGAGATCTCTAGGTCGAGCAGAGGATGTACCTTCCATCGAAGAGGAGCGGGTGTACCTGTAGTGCCCGTCGCACACGACCCTTGCACCTGATCCGATCTGTGACTTGGATGTTCGTAGAGGCAGACTACACCATCATGACGCGTACGGGATGTGAGCCAGATACCCCAGCTGGCTAGCATCGCGTCGCTTGTTCGATCTCGCTGCCATCGTAGAGTCTAGTGGTCTAGCGGACGGGGTGGTTTATTGAGCCTCGAAGACGCATACACAGCAGTGCATGCTTTTCTTCTAGCGCAAGCAGTGTGATGGCAGCCAGGATGTTGGTATTAAAACTTGCTCTTCGTCTCCGTGACGCGCCGATCACCATCACCGCCGCGGACCAGCCTTTGGTCAGCTCATCCAACCCCCGTCGTATCAGAAAATGTTGAAATATTGGTATGCCTGATCAGCAGCTGAAGTCTACGACTGACTCGTGGTCAGAGGTCGGTTCTCATGCATGCACTGCCCATGCGCCCATGGGGTTCAAGAAGTATCCAGTCAGTCTCGCCGACGGCGCAATATATCGGCGGCGACGGCAGCGAAACTCAATGTTACCCCTGCCATGATTCACGTATCTCTCTGTGCTCTTTCCAAAAAGAAAGAGCTTCTTAGATTAACAAGAGATGCAACTCCATTGTGTCGGACCGTATGATGTTGTTGCGAGTCAATCATGAGGCTCTGGGCTGTGCTGGCTCGTCTGTGTTTCATGGTTCTCTCCTTCCCTCTCCACATGTTCTCTTCGTACCTCATCTCTGGGGAATGCGATCTGGTCGTTAGTCAGACACTTGATTCAGGCCTCATGCCATATGCTCTGAGACTTTGTGCCCTACCTTGTGCTCAGGCAAAGACGTTCCTCACGATCAAACATCTCCGGGCTGTGCTCGTTTGTTACGGCCGAATGCAACGACAAGAACTTCCTGTACGAGGTACGGCCAAATTTGCCTTTCAATCATCCATCGAGACGAAGAACACTTCTCGTGTGTATCTGGCGTGTGGTATTCAGTTCTGCGGCCGTAGCATACAAGGCAAATGGGCAGTCGAAGGATGAACGATAAGATAACCCCATGACAGGGTCTCCCGCACTTCAAGTGATGATGGTGCACACATTATTCCACCATGAACCCGCTATAGCAAACTCAAGACAAGTATAACAGACAAACTTCCCACCCCTTGCAGCAAAACCGCTCCGAACCTAGAGATCTCTAAATCTGACTCTCACATAGTGTTCAGATCCTTCCAACCCTCCAACCCTTCGGTTCGGAGCGAAGTGCGAAAGGAAAATATCGTTCGCTCGGTCCTATAACACCGAAAGTATGGCACGCTGTACCGAAACTCTGGCATGAATAATCTTTCACCCTTTAACCACGCTGCTGGGATACCTTATGAATCGAATCGTCTTTTTAAAGTTGCTTGAGTTTCAACGTCAATGTGTCAAGGGGAATTCGGCTTATAATACATAAGCGCGCGTCTATGGAAAGAATGCAAAGCTTGGAGCGAGCGATAAAATAGAGTCGTGAAAGTTTTTTTTGACGCTCGAGTCTGTCGAGAAGTAAAACCAGCATACTGGGACATGGTGGATCTGGACTATTTTGGCCATTTCCCATGATATATATGCAAGACAACTGCTATGAAGTCGTCTACCGGACAGGAACCTATGATTGCAGAAGAGTGAGTGGACCGAATGCCATTATGGTCGATGGTGGAATCATAGTATTTTCTCGCTGGATGTACTGTGGCGAATTTGTGCTTTCTCATCGATGTCTCGAGGCAGGTATCAGTGTCATGCCTCCAGAGGGAGCATCTGATGATGAATTGCTTGTTATGGAATACTTAAGACGAGCACATCGAGTCACAACACAGAGCATGTCGAGCATTCACACATAACTATTCGCCGAGGTAGCACAGCACAGCACAGCTTTGAGGGTTGACGAGGATGGCAAAAGAATAGCGACGAACAGAATTGGAGCATATGTACAAGTACGACCAATTAGTGGAGGGATATCAAGTCAAAACAAACAGCAAAAACATCACAGCTCTTCCACCATAAAGTGACAAAAAAAGCTGTATCTCAAAACAGAAAATCGCATAACTTCTTGACAAAACCTTTGTGATTGGCAAAGGGAGAACCGCCCAGATAAAGAACACCAGTCCAGAAATAAAGAGAGAAAAACCAGGGCAGGTCGGCAGCACCAGAAGAGAAAAGCGAGGGTGGCCGACCCCGTCATTATGCCCCCAAATAACACAAACCCAGTCATTCCCCACCGTGAAACCCCAAAGCCGTCCATATCCATGGATCAAGATGCACGTATACTGATCGTCCTAGATGCGTATCGTGTCGGACGTATGCAACCTATGGTCGTGTATCGAAAACGTGAGTGCGCGTCGAGAGAGTAAGAAACAAGTCGTGATAATTCATGCAATGTTGATGTCCGTTTTGTTTCGAGATGAAGATGCGCTCGGGCGAGAGTTCCGCAAGAGTGAGCCGCATCCCCGATGGCAAGATGCATCATTGGTCGAGACCAGAAGCATGTCAGAGAATATTGACTGACATATCTCCGCTCATCATCCCGTACTTGGACAGATTCAGATCGTCGTCAACTAGGCCCATCCCAATGCCGCTGTCGTCAAGATCGGCTGCGTCCAGACTCTGGTTCTGAATGGGCTGAGAAGGCAGAGATTGTCGCGGATGAGGCATTGCGAATCTTTGGTGTGGCTGCGATGAGAGCTGTTGTGATTGCGACAGCTGCATCGGCTGGCTGCCCATGTCGAAAGAGGCATTGTAAGTATGCATGGATTGTGTGGACAAAGCACGCGTCACTTTAAGGCTTGAAGTCAGTCAGAGCTCCATGGAAAAGAAAATCGAAAATGAAAGGTCGAAGGACTTACTTTGAGCACTAGCAGGCCGTGATTGCGGCTGCATCTTGAAGTCAACCTCCATGCTGCTCATTCTACTGTCGCTCCCACTACGCATGCTACCATTTGAGTCGACAGGCTTGACGTCAGGAGACACTTGTACAACAGACGCAGCAGGAGTGGCATGGACAGGGTTGTGTTCAAGGAACCCACCCATCGCTGCCAGCCACAAGGCCATCTCATCAACGAAGATCTTCATGACCCACCAAGTTTGGTAGCTAGCTCCTCCCATGATAGTGATGTCTCTTAGGGCTGCAGTTCCAACAGCACTAATGCAGTGCAGCAAGAGTCTCGTGTTGGCTTCGGGAAAGCGCGAAGGAAGGGAGGTGAGGAAGACAGACCACCTGTCGAGGACGTTTTCAGTCGAAACTTGTCCTGACTGATCTGTGGACTGAGGTGGCGGTTGCTGGAAGGTTGGGAAGTTGGCTTGAGCGTAACCATATGCTTGGTTGTCATGAGCGAAGAGCGGGTTGTCAGGGAAGGGAGGAGAGCTGAGAGGCTCTAGGAGGCCTCTGATGTCACAAGTCATGATCTTATAGACTTCTTCGTAGCCACAGGCGGGCAGCTCGGCCTCCATGACACGCTTGGGGTTGACCATGGTAACCCATTCACGCCACATCTGCTCACGGTTCTGGTCGACAGTGAGGAGGTTTGCAGCAGCGTGGGCGGCAGCGTTGACACGGATCAAGCGATGCAAAAGGCTGGCGAAGGTCGCAGCAGGCTTGAGCTTGGCTTGCAGCACATGTGCAGGATGCGAAGCGAATGTCTTTGAGATGTGGGCGTGCAAGTTGGTAGAGATGTTGTTGAGAATATTGATGACGACTGGAGGTGCAGCCTGAAGTGTGAGACGCGAGACGAAGCGAACCATCTTCTGGTACATCAACGTGTCGCAGGCCTGGATCCAGGGCGCGAGGTTGGGATGAGCCAGCAGTTTTTGGACAGGGACCGTCAATGTGCCATGGAAGGATGTGAAGAGGCGGAAGAACTGCTTTTCCTTGCAGAAGCGAATACAGTCGATCAACGATGTGCAATGAGTGCGATATAGCGCTGTGAGGGCTTCGGCCGTGTCGGGATCCGTCTTGACGGGACAGAAGGGCAGGATGTTGGGCAAGACAATCGTGTCGTTCTCTTGGAAGGGAGCCTCTTCTTTCGCAGGGAAGCGCAAGTTTTGATCGTACATGATAGAGCAGTCATTGTCGGCCACCATGCCACGCGTATCAGGATAAGCAAACAGTCGTGCCGTTGACCCAGGACCACGGGGCTCGATTTGTGGTGAGGGATGCGATTCGGCGGAGCCTTCACTGCTATTCGCACCGTCAAGGCCATGGGTAGGGAATGCAGCGGCGTCGGCAGGAAGACGTGGCACCTGGCTGAAGTCGAGGTGAGGATTGGTCGAGGCACTGCGGCGCATGTCCGAGACATCGGCGTGTAACGAGTTTGAGTTTGAGCGTTGAAGGCTGAGCTGAGAGTCCGAGTTGTCGTCGACTAGACACAAGTCGACATAGTGGTACTTGGACTCACCACGGACACCGAGTCGTCTAGTTTGGATACCCGGGAAGATGACTCGTACCAGCTTGCCAAATGATGCTGGGTTGAGAGGGACCACACGTTCTGTACCGCAACGCGTAGCATAGTGTGAGTAGACACGGTTGCGCGGCACTGATGTTTTGGCCGCCTTGCACACCTTGCGCAGCCTGTTCGTCGCGTCAGTAAAAGAAGAGCATAACATTGGTGCAGTGAACGTACCAGAGCATAGCGAACAGTTGTTTCGTCTTTTCCGCTTGAGGAGTGCGTTCCTTCGCGATGACCTCTTGCGCGACTTCTGGTAGCGAGCGTGCCTCGTTCTTGGACAGCAACTCGCGCAACTCCTTGTCGTTGGTTGCTGTGGCTGACGAACCTTTGCGACGGCGGTCTTCCGGTTCGTGGCCGCTGAGTTGGGGGAAGGCAGCAAGTCCCATGGGTACAGCATACTCGTTGGGTTGGAACATGTACGAGCCGTCTTGAGTCGCGAACTGCTGAGCTTGCGCGGTGAACTGGTCCATGGGAATGTGTTGTGATTGGAAAGTGCGCTGCATCATCTGAGCGTCCATGTGTGGTGCGGAGCCTTGGGCATAGTGCAGAAGCATTGACTCGGGGTTGTGGTGGTTCATGTATTGTTGTTGATGCAACATGTCGGGGGCGGGAGAGTGGGCGCTTTGGGTCGAGGCGCGCGACAAGGGACGGTGTATCGAGTGGGTAGAGCGTGTTCGCTGCATGATGGCTATGTCGATTGGCCTCTCGTGCTCATAATCCTGCAGAGTAGGTTTTGTTGATGTGTTGATGTTGTTGATTTATTTGTTTGTAATTCCGGGAAGACACCGACAAGGCCACACGTGCACCTCAAAACAAAGCTCCAAGGACGAACGAGTTTTTAGAAATGCGGTGAAGAGCGCGTGGAAGAATGGCTCTGGTTTAGGATCCGAGGTGTCGAGGGCGAAAGTCGAGTCGTGAGGAAAACAACAATGCAGCTCGCTTTCAATGTTGTTGATACCAAACACAGTCGGAACGCAGCAACGCAGCCAGATCAGCCAAGTCACGTGCAGAAGTAGACTACGTCAGACTAGCTATTCGCCGGGTATTGCTCTCAAACACACAGTTAGAGCTTGTTTGCCTGTGAGTGACTGGATAATGAGGTTCAATTTTACAGAGATTGGCAGTTGCTGTATGTAGTAACCCTCCTGCAACGTTCTTTCTCAAACCGTTGTCGCTTGTTGGAGGGCGCGACGGCACAAAGCAGGAAGGCACGAAGTGCAGAGGATTTGCCGGGCCGGGCAGGAAGGAGCGAGCAGGAGCACATACGTCAGCCGGGCATTTCGAGCATTGAGCTTGCGAACTCCTGGCTCGAATCTCGACCTCTCTTCTCCTTAAACCATCAACCAACTCCATCCCCGTCCAACAATTTCATTTGCTTGCCGTTTGCATAGCCTTAATCCGAACCGTTTTCAAAAATGTCTTTCCAAGAACGCGCCCAGCAGCACATTTCGCAGCTCGACAAGGAGGTACGTGGTCTAGAGCTTGCTATCGCTACACGTGCCTGTCGCACTCTCGCTGACAAGACCGCCATCTACAGCTGTCCAAGTACCCTGCCCTCCAGAACTTTGAGCAGCAGAGCTCCGTCCCCAAGGTCTACGTCGTCCTCGGTCTCGGTGCCCTGTACTTCTTCCTCATTTTCTTCAACATTGCTGGCGAGTTCCTCGTCAACTTTGCTGGCTTCATCATCCCCGGCTACTACTCGCTCGAGGCTCTCTTCACCCAGAACAAGGCCGATGACACCCACTGGTTGACCTACTGGGTCACCTACGCCTTCTTGACCGTTCTCGAGAGCGCCGTCAACGCCGTCTACTGGTTCCGTACGTTATCCCGCCCGCTCCCCTGCAGCTCCATGACGTTTGCCTAACATGATTCTAGCCTTCTACTACACCTTCAAGTTCATCCTCGTTCTCTGGATGTCTCTTCCCCAGACCGGGTAAGTCCCTCCTATCCATTTAGCTGCCTACATTCCTTATCTAACATGATATAGTGGCGCCAAGATTGTCTTCAACTCCCTCCTCCACCCTCTCTTCGGCCGCTTCTTCCAGACCGGCCCTGCTGGCGTCCGTGCCGACACCACCAAGACCCAGTAAATATGTCGCCGCGATAGAGTCCTGGCGGTATGAGAGTGTTTGTTTGGAGGCTGTCTTCCATTGACTGGCTTCTGGCCTTTCTCTACAGAGCAGCCTTGTCTTACGGGAAGCACGACTAATGCCCTTGAAAATTACTGGAGGAGCGTGGACAAAGAAGAAAGAAGATGTTGCAGTGTTGTTTTCAGAGTCGAGCCTATTTAGGCAGTTGGAGATCGAGTATTGAGACGATGATAGGTAGGATGAAGGTATTACAATGAAAGAGTTTGTGTACACCTTCTGCCTCCCTGCCAAAGACTTGTTTGTGATTCGCGCTGCATCACCACGCCTATTGGCCGTTTTAACCCATATATCTGCTGATCTGGCAGAATCGCATGTTATAGGTATTCTAAGCAAACATCGACCATGTGCTCCGTAATCTGATACCAGACTTGTCAACTCCTCTTAAATAGCTACAGTTGCCGCTTCGATCGCGACTGACTTGGTTATTTGGCAAGTTGTCAACTCATGATGGATCCGCAAGCCAAGACCGTTGGATTTCTGCAACTACCACCTGAAATACGCAATCAAATCTACCACCATGTGCTAACCCAAACACGAGGCCTTTTTCTAAACAGCCTCGAGCGACCAGCAATAGCAGCAACGTGCCGCCAAATTCAGCAAGAAGCCCTGTCCATATTGTTTTCCAGCAATCGATTCGAGTTACACCTGAGCCGACCATTTCCGGGCCACGACCCAGACATGCTCCTGAAACCACGGACAGGCTTATTCTTGCGGAATGTCGAGGCGTACATGACCCATATTGTCGCCATAAACGTACACGCGACCATCCGCTACAAGTTCTGGAATGGGTTCTTTACGACTTTTCGAATCCGAGTGACAAAGGATGGTCATGTGCAAATCGAACTCGATGTTACCAATCTGATCGGCCGAGCAAAATCTCTTTGTGTACTGATCTTATTAGCGTTGGACGAGCAAATCGGTCAGGCTTTCGAGTCCAGCGATGCCAAAGCCCTCGGATTGCACGATCTAGAAACCCTGGTTGACGCATTCCGACCACACGTACTGCATGGACAGTACATATGGTTGCGTTCTTGCCATAAAGTACGACAAGCAGAGACTCGGTCAAGATCATTGTAACCAATCGTCAGACCCTGATGCAGCATCGCCAGACAGAACATTGGAAGCCATCGACCTTTATCATGCTAAGAAGTGAAAAGAGCTTTTGACGACAAAGCGGGTCTCGAGATTTGCTTTGGGTCAACTCCCAGCATCGCAGCTGCTCAAACGTCACTCGCTCACCGCTGGCACGAGCATACCATGCTGCCCATTAACCTTGGCAGACTGCAAGCCGGACTTTCCACCACGTGTTTTGGACCCGCCAAGCTCGAATTGTTTGGTGCGAGAAAGACAGCCATTGATTATTCGAATCCGAAGCTGGTCGTCGAAAGTGTTCGTCGTAGGAGAGTCATTGTTTCCCTGGCGCTCGTGGTAAAACCGCAGGTAATCCTCCCTCTTCTCCCTTCCATATCGACATGTTTTTTGACAATATTAAATACCGATCCGATGAGCCCGTCGGCGATCCGACCTCGTGCGCAAAGTCGCGTGCCGGACACGTGCATACGATTCGACTTGACGGATGAGGCGATCTCTATGATGAAGATCGCGATAGAGTCGCAGACATCTAGACCAGATACCTTCATGCCAGAAAGCTCTACGCCATCGATCTTCGCCCAAGAGACATCTCTGTCACAAGCCTTCACCTCGTTGACGATCGCGCCATCAACATCCACGGAACAATTCTATTCGGTGTTCAGGTTCTTGCACCTACCAGCTGAAGTGCGCAACCAAATCTACGACCTCGCCGTCGAGGACCTACCATGCAAAATTGATACAGGATGCAACAAGGACTCGCCATGCAAAAATGGTCTAGAATGTAACAAGGAGCTGCCCTTGAATCTCTACAAACTTCACGTGCGAATGCCCGGACTGGGCTTTACGTGCAAGCAAATGTTCAGAGAAGTCCTAAGTATTCAACTTTCAGGACATGAGTCCAAATTTCGCTGGGCAGGTCATGAATCTGGCGGCGCGCTCGACTTCTCCATCATCCAGACTCCCATGCTCTCACAACGTGCATGTCGCTGGGCGAAGCTATGTGCCGCAGCAGGTGTCGTGATCAGCCTGAGGCATTTCAACTTTTGCGCATCATTCTCTCACGGAACAGATCCGTCACACAAAAAACGCCTTTATTGGAACATCGAGGCGTCCGAAGGCGTAGTCAGTGTCAAGGCCGCTATGGGGTCCATGGAGGTGCCAGAGACACCCGATTGCATGGAGATCTGGCGCAGCAACATGGAGAGAGGATTGAAGGAGATCTTACATCAGCATGGGACCAAGGTGCTGGGTATCGCTGAGCTTGGAGCATTCCGTCTCCTGCTCCAACGCTTCTCGCTGCTCTCTCACTTCCGCGGTCGAAACATAAACCCGGAGGCACTCAGATCTGATGATCCAAAGATGATCAAGTTGAAGGCCGAGTATCTTGGTTGCCATCTTGAGACCCACCCCTGGGGTTTCTACCAGCAGACCATGATTTGAGGCAGAAGCTTGTAAGAACAAACGATAGCGTCGAGGGTGTCACATTTTGCTTGCTAGGGGTGACAAATGAATGAAGAGATTTGTATCAGTCCAGAACTATCAACTATCCTTCCCATATCCAGTCAGGCTTCTATCTCGACTATGGGTATTAATCCATAATCGACTCGGGTGATTGAGATAATTGCATGTGCTGGTGAGACTCGTGATCGAAAGAAGGCGTCAAGACCGCATGGCCGGATATGGCCTACGGTGAGCCTCAACCAACAACAACGATGATGTAGTTCAGAGACCTTCCTTCCCACTCATCGAGTACATAAAGCCTCGATCCAGCCTCAACTCAAAAAGGCCATCACGAAAACGAACGAACGACTTTCTCAAACTACGAAATCAACTCAAAAAGGCCATCACGAAAACGAACGAACGACTTTCTCAAACTACGAAATCGCAACCAAAAATATCGAAAGTGACATCACCGAAAATGGTCAAAGCACGACCCGCTGATCGCAGCACAATTTCAGAGGAGCCGCAGACCGCAGACTCACAGCAGCAAGAAGCCGTCGCAAACGATATCGCCACCTCTGCATCTCGCCCAGACTCTCCCATCTCGGTCGCAAGCACATCCTCCACCCTCTCAACACCCAAAAAGAAGAAGAATCGCAGGGCCAAAGGTCAACAAACCCCTCCTTCCCGCGTCGACACTCCACTGGCAGCAACATCCACAACACAAGACGACGACGAGATGACCTCTCTACCACTGCTGATCTGCAGCTTGGGTAACCCGGGCGCCGCATACGCCAATACCCTCCACTCAGCCGGCCACAACGTCGTCGCCGCACTAGCCACTCTGCTCCAAACTTCACAATTCACAAAAGACCGTTCCTATGGAAACGGCTCCCTCACGCGCTCCTACTCTCCAGAAACACCTTGGACGTTATGGCAATCGCCTACGTATATGAATGAGTCTGGCAAAGGTGTCAGTTCAGCATACCGCACGTGGATACGAGAGAATCCTCAAGGACGTCTGGTTGTCGTCCATGATGAATTGGAAAAACCATTGGGCTCGGTGACGGTGAGGGATAAAGAGGGGCTTTCGGCTAGAGGACACAATGGGCTCAAGAGTTGTCTGGCAAGTTTGGGAGGTGTAAAGTTTGTGAGGGTGGGTGTGGGGATTGGAAGACCTGTGAGCAGGGCGCCGGATGATGTTGCGCGATATGTGCTCAAGAAGATGACACCAGTCGAGAGGCAGAAGGTTGAAGGCTCGGCGGAGGATGTTATTAATAAGTTGTTGGCGGTCAGAGGATGAAGAGAAAGAGAAGATCTTGGACAACACACTTTGAGGAGAAAGGATGTGAACATGCTCGAGAGGACGCTTGGCTGGTCCAACCGTCCGCTTCAAGACCTTGCTCTTCTGCTGCTACCCGGTCTTCGAGACACAGCGTAGCCACCAATATGGTTCGAGATATTATGCCTGAGAACTACCTACGGTCCAGGCACATACGAGGAAACCCTCAAAGCATGCTGCGACTGGACCTCAGACTCTGGTCAAAAAAGGGCACAACAGATAGTTGCGGTAACACAAAAGTAGAGATTCATTCCTCGACTACGGACAGAAACAAAAGAACCATGCCATCTATACCCAGCAAACCCCGCTCGCTCTTAAAGACCAACATCATAATAAACGCAATTGCCAGTCCTGAAGTTGAAGATGCAAGCCTCTCTGGTCGCTCCTTCGTCCTGTGCCTCCCACTTCTTTCTCATGTCAAGTAACAACTCATGCACCTGCGCCAGGTATTGTCTCTCAGCCAAAGGCGTGCTTTGAATCAGCTTACGCCACGAATCAGGATCAGACAGACGAGTGTCATCGCGTATGCTCTCGATGATTCCTTCACGACCTTCGATGGCGAGGATGGGTGCGGTCTTCCATTCATCTATGCGTTGGGCCCAGCGTGACTGGGCGGCTTCGACGATGTGGTATTTGTTGCTCTTCTTACCACGGTGTTGGGCCATGAGGACTTGGACGTTGTTTTTAGCTCGCTCGGTGGTGCTGTTGCCTTCGTTATGGTGGGAAGAGTGGCGGAGGAGTGAAGGATGGTGGCGAGATTTGTGGTTACCTGCTTCTCTGGACTCGCGTTCACGGAGTTCGGAGCGCATGTGGGAGATGAGATTCGTGCTTGCGACTTCGGTCTCGGTGTCTGTGGTGCTGTTGCGGACTTTAAAGGTCGAGGAAGCTTCGTGCTTGACCATTACTATCCACGGATGCGAGGCGTCGCGCTGTTTGCTAAGAACATCGTCGATGGTGCGGGCGTCGGTGGCCAGTTCAGCGCTGAAGTCGTTGGCCCACAGGCTAGCGAGGACTTTGATACCAATGGAGCGGAGGACGGTAGGATCGCCAGAGGCTACCAGGATGTCGCAGCGTTTGGCGTTCCATGCCGGACTGAGTAGTTCTTCATGTCCCTTCTTGAGGTATGCACTGCTGATTGAATTCTTCCTGTGTCTGATGATTGCGGCGATGAGACCGTCCCAGCCGATGCTGACGCCGACAGCGTGGCACGCTTCGCTTGTGGCATGGGCGCGAGAGCGGTGGGCGTCAATGAGTCGGTCGTACCTTCCACCGGCTGCGAAGACGTTCCTGTTCTTCTTGTCATAGATGCACTGAAAAAGTACACTTCCTGTGTAGAACTTTTCGTTGAAACTGCTCAAAGGGCAGATATAGATCTTGCGACGAATACCGAACAGCTTCATAGCATCGATCACACGCTTAATGTGTTCCATAGGTCTTCTGATTCTGCTGATATGAGTACTGCCCTCAAGGATGTCTTGCAATTTCTTCAAAGCCTTCTCGGGCGTGTCGCGGAAGTCAAACTGTGCCAGGTCATCTAGGGACGTGGAGTGGATACCGATCAAGGGCGAGCGCAATTCGGCACGGATTTTGGACCAACCAAACTGATGAATGTTCAGTTTGCTGAGTGTTTCCTTGACGACGGGCCTTTGGGACTTGTCAATGCGGCAGAAGTCAAGAATGAGTTCAAGTAGATCAGAATGATTCAGGTGGAAGCACATTGGCTGAGAAGACAGTGCAGGAATTTCATCAACGATTTCGTCAATAACCTTCAAAACTTCGGCTTCCTGCAGCACAAGGTCATCGCTCTCTTTTGTGACAATGTCAAAGTCGACCTCCTTGATGTTTCTGGGAGGGCCTCCACTTAATGTGTCGCGGTAGACATTACCAAATACGAATGTCCTTTCAACTGCCGGTTCGTGCTTTGCGAGACGTCTGGCATGTGGGAGTACCAGATCGTAAGGGAGTTGCAAGAGATTTCCAGTGCCGTCCAGGAGCTGAACAATGTTCGGCGCGGTGTAGTAGCTAGAACGAGGAAGCAGTAGTGGACGCTGGGTTTCCTCAGCTCCGTGTCTACGGAAGATTGAACAGAGAGCGTTCCTAGCAATGTCTCTCACACGAAGGTCGTCAGCTGTTGGTGGCTGCTTGCTCAACTTCGCATCCCAAGCGAAGTCTTTGACTCGTTGATCAGATGTCTGGGTGAACAGAGCGGTCATCATCTTCTGATAGTACTGTGATCCCGGATCTGTCAAACTTTGCAATGTTTGCCGAATAGTCTCATCCTCGATCTGTACGGGCAGCTTCCCACTTCTGAGGAGTTCCATACTGCTTGGGCGGTCGCCAGGTGAGTGACTGATCAGGTCCATGATTACGTTTCCTTGAAGCACTTTTTCGGGAGCCTGGAACTCTGGTGGCAAGACATGCTCCTTTTCTCGCATCTTCAGCAACACCTCATGGCGTTCCATAGCGGTCTTAAGCGGATGACACATCTCAAAGAAGATGATTCCCAGAGAATACATGTCGACTTTGTCATTGTAGTTTACACCAGAACCTGACTTAATCTCTGGCGCAACGTACATTGCAGTCCCGACACTTCTGGTCATTTCAGCGCCTGTGTTGGTGACGGGCGTTGTCTTGTTGGGGTTGGCGTACTGGCTCGTGGTGGCCAGTCCAAAATCACCAATGCGAGGATTGCCAGCTGCGTCGATGAAAACGTTGTCAGGCTTGAGATCACGGTGTATAATTCCGTGGTTGTGGATGTGAGCGAGACCCTCGAGAACTTGTCGAAGCATCTGCCAACCTTCTTCAGGTCTGGTATACATGCCCTTCCTGATTAAGTCCCGAAGAGTGTGCCTCTCACAATACTCCATCTGGATATAGAGTGTAGATCGCATGAAACGGCGAGAAGAGGCACGATGCGTTCTTTGAGGGCGTGAATCAGTGTCTTCGCCATCACTAATGGCGCTTTCTGATTGTGCTTCACGATGGAAGATAGGACGTCCATTAGCAACACGGCCATTCGTCTCGGTTCCGGAAGCTGAGCTGTCATCGTCCACGTCGTCGTCTTCCTCGTCGTCTTCTTCGGTGTCATCACCGCTGTCCTCACCAAACACGATGTCGTCTCCAAGTCCACTAGAGCTGACGAAATCTAGGCCACGACTGCTCATACCGAATTGAATTCCGTCACCTGACGAGGTTGTCATATCTTCTGCAAAGGATACAGATTCTTGGTCTAGTTCCACCATGCCAGACAAGTCATCTTCGACCCAGGCAGAATAGTATCGAACAACATAAGCGTGATTAAGCCTATGCAACAACATGACTTCGGACAGGACGTGCTCGAGCTGTGCTGCTGAGTCTTGCTTGACCTTTTTGATGGCATAAACTCCACCGTCGAGCTTGTTGCGGGCTTTGACAACTTCACCAAAGCCACCTTTGCCTAGACGGCCGAGCTCAGTGAAGTCCTTGACATAACGTGAGAACGAAGGACCTTCTCCAACGCTCAAGGAGTTTTGCCTGGAGCGTCTAGCTATAGGGCTTTTGAAGTCTCCAGAAAATCCCATGGAAGATGACTGTCTTCGACGGCTTGTGGAGTGATCAATGTTGATGATTGGTAGGTCGCTGCGGAAGAATTCGCTAGGGATTGCTTCGAAAGCCCCAGGTCTGTTTTTCGGCTCTTTGCTGAACAACCTGCGTAGCACGTCGCTGAGCGGATCAGAAAGATCCAAAGACTCAAGCATGGCCATCGGACCATTGTACTTGCGAGTAACTGCTGTGCCGAATAACATCTGAACGAGCAGAACGCCAAAATCCCAAACATCGCTTTTTGAAGTGAAGGCAGGGTTTTCTCCAGAGCATTCGGGTGCAAGCCAAGCTGCCATCTTCTTGCCTTTCTCTAGAGTACTAGCTCGGCCTTGTAATCTGAGCAGTCTGTCTTCGTAAGCAGCATCTGCAAGCTTCGGTGCAGTCACTCCTGTGTCTGATCGGAAGAGCAACACATTCGCGCTATGAATGCGCTTATGAACAATACCGTGGCGGTGGTAGTATTCCAGGGCTTCGAGCAGATCTAAAGCCCACTGTTTTGCTCTTGCAGGTGGTATAGTCTGGCCGTCCTCGAGCATTTCGGCGAGACTCCCTCTGTTAGCGAGATCTGTCAGAACCGAAACGTCCCAATCCTGGTTTGAGCCCCCATCTTTGCCATCGTTCTTCTCGACCTTGAAGGCATAGACGTTGACGATGTTGGGTTGTCGAAGGACCTTGAGCTGTTCTAGCTCATCCTCCAGGACCAGCAGATGATTCTTGGTAGCAGCGTCTCCGTGCACTATCTTCAAAGACAAACGACGAACTGCAAGCAGGGTTTGGGTCATGACGGAGTTTCTTGCAAATTTAGGCTGAGCGGTGAATATGCCCATTTGTCCTTTGGAGGCGAGAGATGATATCAGGGTGACACTGCTGAAAGGTGCAATCTCTACTCCAGGCGAAAGCGCAATGTCTTGATCAAAGTTGACAATGTTGTTACTGTTGTCATTGTCGTCGGCCATTGGGTCAGAGTGAGACTTAGCCCGGGTACGAGAAGATCGGTCGCGTTGTTTGGCCGCACGACGTTCAAGTTCGTCCGAAACCATTCGATCCATGGTGCGCTTTTCTTCGTCTTGGGCAGCTTGTAACTTCTTGGCCTCATCTTCCTGGGCTTCCTTGGCCTGGTCAAAAGCAGCGGCTTCCTGGTTCATACGTTCGTCTTCAAGGCTGGGTAGAACACCAGTTTCTCTTGCGACTACTGCATCTTCCAGTGCATCCTGGATGTCTTCGGCAATGGGGTACATCATGACTTCACCTGCCATCTCGACCGGCTTGGTTTTGATGACTTTTTGAATGCGCTTCTTGGTGTGGGCTTGTAATCTATCCAGACCTTCGACTTGAAGAACAGGCGCAGATTTGGGGTAGGTCGCGGTCAATTTTGCGGAGAGAATGATGAATGTAGAATCGTCGGAAGGAGCTTTCAACTTGAGCTTGAAGGCTCGATCGGAGCTCTTGCTCCAAGCAGACTTGACCTCTACTTCTTCATAATCTTCCATGTAGATGGCTTGAAGGACGGCAATCTCGTCCGCTTGAACCTCGGCATAGTCGACATGAGGGCCGTCTGCCGGGTTCTGAGGGGTTTTGGGAGGGGCATCATTATTCTTTCGATTCTTTGTAGACGTCTTTCCAGGCGGTTTGGGTGCCATCCTTTCAGGTGGTCATGAGCGTGTGTGGTAAATGTGCCAGAAGACACAACCAAGATTATAGAAGAAGGTGCAGCCGAAGCTACACTTCTTTACGCTGTGGCCGACATTATTTCTCTGATTTGTTTACGGTATTGGAAAGGAAAGGTGTGGTTATAGAAGAAACATACAGTTGGATGATAGAGCCGTTGGAATTGACAATCGGGCGGTGAGTGGAAGGCGGTGAACGAGATGGCAGAATAGTTAGCGTTGGTGTGTGGAGTTGGGTGTAAACAAAGGCTGTCTTGTTTTTGGCGCAAACGCGATTACACGACGACGACATCATTCCGCATAATGCTATCCTGGATTACGGGCTCCAAGGGCGCCGAAGAGATCGAAGGTATCATTTCTGCCCCCCATCCATGCACCTGAGTCTAACCCATGACCAGATCCCTTCCCTGAAGCGCCAGAAACACCAGCCCATGTCTTTGCAGCACGCGCATTCAAGCATGCCATCTTTGGCACTCCTGCTCCTCCGACCGAGGCCAACTACATACAAGATACTATCATCAAACAATCTATTGAGGTCGACTCGAAGCCACGTACTGTAGCTGTGGAGATGCCAACTCGTTCGCAAGACGACATGAACGCAATCGCATTGCCCTCAGCACCTGGAATGTCACCTACCAAGCCGAATGGCATTCTCATGACCCCTGGAACAACCAGACGAAACAAGACTGTCTCTTTTGGTGCCCAAGTTATCGACAACGAAGCCAAAAACCAAGCTAGAAGCGGCCTTCCAAATGCCTTCCCTGGAAAGTTCCCAAGTCCGTGGACATCAAAGGACACCGATGGCCTTGGTCAATCAGCCTCGGCCTCGAGTAGAGCGCGAACTAAGCTCACTGCTCAACTGCAGGAAGTTCGCGACTCGGCGCAGAAGGGGAAAACGACCCAAATTCAGAGAGCCAAAGACGACACCGACCTGACCATGGACTATATGGAGCCCCGGTCACAATCAGGAAAGTACTGGAAGAGAGAGTACGAGTCGTATGCCGAGAACACTCAGCGAGAGATGAAGAAGCTAGTCATTAAGCAAAAGGCCGCAAAGGACTACGCAAAGGAAAAGGAGGAAGAAGTCACGGATCTACAAGCAAAGCTACGTCAAGAGAGGCTCAAGGTCGAGAAGCTCGAGGCCAAGACGAAGGAGCTGGCTGCACAGATGAAGGAGTTTGAGAAGAAGATTTCGGGTCAGACAGGTCAGGATACACAAAGCGACATTGCCAGATTCAAGGCAGAGAACGAACACCTTCGCCATGATCTTGACCAGGTCTTGGGAAAGAAAGGTGGTCTCTCAAACAGCCCGAAGCGCAAGACACCGAAAGCCGCTTCAGCAGGTGATCTCTGGGCCAACGCTGCCTTCTCAAGTCCGTTCGTGGATGACGCCGCGGATAAGGATCAGTCGCCTCTACGAGCAAGAGACAACAACATTCAAAGCCAGGCACCAAAGGTCGGAAAGCCCAAGGTGACCAAGAGCACACATACAAAACGTCTCAGCGAAGACACTTTTGACATTTCGGCTCTTCCGCAGCCATCGCTCGAGCCACTACCTCGCACAACTCCTCGCAGCAGCAGAAAGACTACAGCGGATATGACCATCGACGAACTGGTTGAGAAGTACTCGCCAGAAAAGCCACAGTTCGATCGCCTTGCGCTGCCTCTAGGCATCGGTACCACTTTGAACTTTGGGTCGAGCAAACCTGAGATCAAGCCTCCGACCACTTCTCGAGATCTTGAGAGCGGCAAACCTCAGGTAGTTCAGTCAAAGATTTTGAGTCTGAGTGATGAGAGGAAAGCCAAAGCCCAAGCACGCATCGAGGCAAGAAGGCTGTCGAAGCTGGCTGCAGCATGAGCGGCTTCTGGTGGATGGTTACACGAATTATGCATTGCTGGCGATTTTCTATTCTGTTGATACACGTTAATTGATACCCCATTTGATTGTTCACACTTCTCTCTGATTGTTCTGTACTTCAATAATGCTGCAACAACTATTGAGGTATTCCATACTCGTGCCAAGACATCGCAGGCCAAATGGATTTCATGACGCAGCTCGATGTTCAGGAAATCGTGAAGCTCAAGCGCAACCAACAAGACAACTTCGAAACACTCTACTCATTGAACACCACTTTACACCCGTACCAACCCTCAAATCACACACATATATCACAATGGACTCCCTCGGCAGCGGCAACATCGACGTCTCCAAGATGTCAGACGCCGAAAAGCAAGACCTTCAACAATTCGTCGTCAACGAGACACAAAAGGCGCGCATCCAACAATGTACGAACATGCATACCGCTTCCCTCCCTCGTCTCTTTGTTTTCCTCTTCGCCTGAAGTTGTTGAATCAATGCGACATTTTGCTGATCAAAGTCATAGCAATCCACTCCCTCACAGACGTCTGCTTCCGCAAGTGCATCACAGGCAAGATTTCCGCCGGCAAGCTGGACAGAAGCGAAGAGCCCTGCATGCAAAATTGCGTTGACCGTTTCATGGATGCCAACTTGGTCGTCATCAAGAACTTGGAGCAGATGAGAACGCACATGTAAAGAAAGAGGAAGAGACAAAGACTTTGGAAATCGATCAGAAACATGCTCTAGGAGTCTGGACGATCTGATATCGGAATTCGAGAATCGAGATGATGCTGGGCGACTGGTATGATGTAGAATATGAAATGAATGTACATTATGGAGGCTTGTATGATAGAAGAGATGGTCATATGGCAGAGAAGATCCACTGCTTCAAAGATGGATGTCAATCACAACGCCGAAGTCCAGAAGTTTACAGTGGTGAGCCACGAACATGATACATCAACAAATCACACAGGTACAAGAACAAATCACATGAGATCAAGAGACAATGCACGGCGAGGGCATGAATGAACTAGATTTGGGATCTCTCCCTGGTATCGAAAAGGGGCCTGCTTCCTTGCAGCCACCCACACCCACGTAACGCCAATGCTTTTTGTTTTGAGCAGACCATAATCATAACCGGAGCGCAAGAGTAAAAATTGTCCTTCTTTGAGACTAATTTAAACAATGTTGAGCTTGGTGGCGGCAATGTCAAGGGCATCGACGTCGGGTGTAAGACGGGCGAAGGCCTTCTTGGTGCCGTCGGGGCTGTGAAGATGAATGTCAGTATGCTGGTGGAATACACGTAGATGGGTAGGATCCAAACATACCGGATCAAGGTGTTGATCTTGACGGTGTCAACGTCGTACTGCTTCTTGAGGGCGTCCTTGATTTGGCGCTTGTTGGCCTTGGTGTCGACGATGAAGACGAGGGTGTTGTTCTCCTCAATCTTCTTCATGGCAGACTCGGTGTTGAGGGGGTGGATCAGGACCTTGTGCTGCTCGACACCGGTCTCGGCCTGGACACTCTTGCGGGGATACTTGGGAGCGCGCGAGAGCTTGAGGGTCTTGGGCTGGTGGAAGGTGGTCGACAGGCGGACTTTGCGGACCTTGTGCGAGTTGACCTAATCAAAAGAATAGGCCGTCAGCGATGGGAGTGCTGACACGCCTCAATTTCAGGTAGTCCTTACGCCACGAAGAGCAGCCTTAGCGGCAGCGCCGGCCTTGGCCGAGGGCTTGCTGGGCTTCTTTGCGCCTGCGAATGGGTTGTGTTAGTGACATGTTCTGATGGTATGCGGAATTTTGCAGTAGGAGGATCAAAGGCTGGCGTTGAACACAGTTCGGCGAAGACAATTTTTGGTCGCAATTCAAGAGTCCTTCGTCGTAGAGCGTCTGCCATGACATGAATCCTCGTCCTGGTGATGGTAAGTCGCACCTTTAGCGGGACCGGTGGTGTTCTTGGGGGCCATTTCGTTGGTTGTCGGAGGTCGAGTCGTCGTCTGCGCAAGAATCAAAACTTCAGAGTCCGAAGTTGATTTTCGCCAACGAAGCCAGCCAGTGGTGTAGTCACGTGCGCTCTCGCCTAGCTCCCGCCCATGCAGCCATTATGCGAAATCTTGGCGTTCGAGGCCTGTCGACCAGCGAAAATAAATAAAAAGTCGTCGACAAGAGAGAGAGAGAAACAGAGACGGTGAACTCAGGTCGGAATTAATTCACTCCCTCTCAGTCAATCCTCAGGCCTTATCACTTGGATTCCGGTGGGTATATCTCTGCAACCCCTTCGCTACGCAAGATTTGACGAAATATCAACCGTCGAACAATTATCAAACTCCACAAAATGGTCAACACCAAGAAGAAGCAAAAGCCAGTCAGCCTTTCTCATGGTCGGCCGCCAGCGGTCGGAAAACCAAAGGCCTCATTGTCATCCAAAGCCACAAGGAACTTGATCCAAACTCATCATCGTCTTCACAAAGCTCTTGCCGATGCCACGCGTCAAGGAGACGAACAAACTGCGTCAGCCATCAAACAGCAGATCGAGGAGAAGGGTGGTCTGAAGAGCTACCAGCAAGCCAGCATTCAAGGCCAATCTGGCGATCGCGGTGGAGATACTTCGAGGATTCTCTTGGACTGGCTGCCGAAGGACTTGCCGAAAGGACGTACAATTCGTATGCTCGAAGTTGGAGCTCTTTCTGTGAACAACGCATGTTCCAAGTCTGACGTGTTCGATGTGACACGCATTGATCTAAACTCACAGGCTGCTGGAATCGAACAGCAAGACTTCATGGAGAGACCACTCCCGGATTCAAACTCTGACAAATTCGACATCATCTCTCTATCCCTTGTCCTGAACTATGTGCCGGAAGCGCTTGGCAGGGGAGAGATGCTGCGAAGGACATGTCAATTCCTGCGAGCTTTGCCCGTGTTAGGTTTCGGGGAATCTGCACCCGACTACTTCCCGTCTCTTTTCTTGGTCCTTCCAGCGCCCTGTGTGATGAATTCGCGCTATCTCGACGAGACTCTTCTAAACCAAATCATGGTCACGCTCGGTTATGCGATGGTCAAGAAGAAGCTATCGACGAAACTCATCTACTATCTGTGGCGTTACCAGGGCAAGGGTTCAGAAAAACGGCACAGGTTTCGAAAAGATGAAGTCAATCCTGGAAAGACCAGGAACAATTTCTGCGTCATTCTGGAGTGATCAGTTCTATTGAGCTTTGTCAGATTACAATTAGACATCATCTCCGCCTGAACAACAGTATCAGGAGCTACAACAGCATGCCAATCATTCATGTAGACGCAATGTGAAAGGGCATTGTGTTACCAGGTTGGGCTGCAATGCTCGAGGATGAAGTCAGACACATCATACCTCTCAACTGCATACTGATCAGCATGGAGCGACCTCCCTGCAAGAAAAGTGCACGAATGAGCCGTCCGTCTCGCGTACGAAGGTGTTGAGCAGAGGATATTAGGGCCAAGGTCGACCATTACATACCTCAAGCAGCATTGGGAGTCACATGACTGATCGATGATGCATGCACTCTGGCGAGCACACAATCTCATGCCGTGCAGGGCGGTAGACGGGAAGCTCTCTTTGGCCAGTACAACGTGTCGGATGCAAGGTAGATGAATGCGTTATGCAGAGGCGCGCGGCTCACATGCATCATGTTCATCCGCTGCGAATCTATCACATCTTGCAACTACATTCCTACGTCCGTAGGAGATAGTTGACATATCTCCTGAAGAATCAATGAACCTTCCAGAAAATAACGAGTGCCTCCGAGACGATGCGAAACCTTGATTTTGAAGCTGTTTGACGACGGCTAATTTCCTTGAAGTTATCGACAAGGCTGATGACAATCTTCGAGAAGTCTCCGCGCAAGTGAGTTCATTTACTGAATATATTGAGAGAAGACCCGAGTAGACGGCAGGATTCAGTAGAGCCAGCTTAGCGCAACATGCTCAGCGGAGGTATGCAACCACACGTCTTGCTGCGCAAAATGCCCAGCAAACAGCCTTGGAGCATGGCCGTTCGAACTGTATGATTGAAGCCTTCTGTCGACACGGACATCGAATGTGCAGTCACACAGCACATGCAGAGGCAGCAGGGTACGGGCCGCCTGCCGCATAACGCAAGCAACGGACGAGGATCACATTGACCTGTCAATAGACAAGATGATGAAACGGCGTTCTAGAAGAACAAGTTGGAGCCCAAGGATTTCTCAGAGTAAGCGGCACAGATGTCTAAACAGACCCTGGCGGTTAACAGCCAACGTCGACATGCGGTCCGATCCACGGAGATGAAGCCTACAGCAGCTCAAAGCATATGGTCGGGTTTGATGTAGTTGTTTTTTCTAATGCGCGATTTAACCATTCGTATTCTGTTTGATTGAGAAGAGCAGCGCGGAACAAGCGGAAGAAATGGCCAAAACAATGGCTAGCCAGGTGCTTGAGGTCAAAGACCTTTGCGTGGCCGGCGTCTCAGGACGAAGAAGCACATAGAAGGTCAAAGCATATGCCCCTAGAGGGCTCTAGCGCAGTGGCTCTGCGATCAGCTGCCGGCGCGCTGCAGGAGGCAGAGCTGGATAGATTCTTGGAACTGACGGGCCAATTGGGCTCGAGTGGTCACGGAACAAAGGAGGCCAAGAGACGTGGCAGCAAATGAGAAGAAAGAGGTCAGCGGCATCGCAGTGCGACAGAGTGCATGATCGCATGCTGTATGGAGACGAAAATCGACAGCACTACCGGGTGGAGACCGGCGCCCTGTTTTAGAGTCGTGGTCAGGACTCAGGGTCAACATCGTGGCCTTTACCGACGGTGACCGAGTGCGGGCGCGGACCTCTCTGCGACTCTTTTGGTGAGGATGTGTTTTTAATGCGCCTCCGCTGACGGGCACACGGTGAAATTCAAGTCTGCGGGCAGGGGTCTGGCTATAACTACTTGTATGGGAGGTGATGGAGCGTTGCATTGTACCACGTCCTTGTTGATCAGCCTCGTCGTCTTGTCATTGATTATTCTGTTGTTGTTACGGAGACTAGATAGGCTGACTCGTCGTCGAAACGGGAGCCGGAAGCAGAAAAGAAGGCCACAAGGCTGTTTTGCTGCTGCATCATAACGCCAAGCTGCAGGCCCACATCACTCTTTCGCTCGTCCATCGCAGAAATCCTCTTTCGAAGACTCTCTCCCTCCTTCCCCAACCCTCAAGACCTGCTCATCATCTTACTGTCGACTGCTGGTTTGGTAGTGGTTCCCCTGCATTGTTCTCGCGCTTCCTGGATTCACCCAAGGGCTTATGAGATCACGCCCCGCCACGACCACGACTGACGACAAAGAAATCAAGTTCGAGTTGGACAGCTACAGCCACGACGCCCGGCTGTTGTCTTAGCACAAAAAACGTTTCAAGGTCCCTCTCCCCTCGACGCCCTCGCTCGCACTCTACGTCGTGCTTTGCTGCATAGCGACTCTCTTATATACAGCTTGCCTTGCAATTGCATTGTTCAGGCGACCCGTTACTGCCGTTAGATTCTCGCCGAGCTAGCCGGGGTCACACGTCCTCGACTCTTTGGTCTGCCTTAACGCTCTTGACATCACATCCCCCCGACAACTCTAAACTCTTTTTTGTCGAATTCTCTTCTTCGACTTCGCCCGTCTGTCGCCATCATGAGTCTGCAACAACCGGACATGTATTACGACAATCCTGCGAGTCGCTCTCCCCATGCGCAGCGCCACCAGCCCCAGTTGCACCGCCAGTCGTCGCGTCAATTCGACTCCTACGCTCACCTGCCTTCGGGCCTCTATGGCGCTGAGGACCAGCAGCAACAACAGCAGCAGCAGCGTTTCGACGCCCCCCGTTACAATGACAGAATGGGCGCTCCTCCCAACATGCATCAAAATATGAACCAGAATATGAACCAGAACATGAACCAGAACTATGGAGGATACGACATGGGCGGTCAGAACTGGAACAACGCTGCGTTTGGAAACAACACTCTCGGCGCTCTGGGTGGCTCCCAGCGCAGACGTGGGCCGCAACAGGCTCCAAGAAACGGCCTCCCTTCGGTAAGCAACAACACGGCTTCCAACCAATACGGACTGGGCTTGACTAACATTGGTGGACAGGCTTGGCTCGACCAGCCCCAACCTATGCCTCAAGTCTCTCCTTACCTGGGCCTCGGTGGAGGTGTCATGGGCGCTCCTTCGATCAGATCCGATCAACTCGGTTCTGAGCCCGATGAAGAGCTCATCCCTACCGCTATTGTTATCAAGAACATTCCTTTCGCCGTCAAGAAGGAGCAATTGGTCCAGTTGATGACTGACATGGGTCTTCCTCTTCCCTACGCTTTCAACTACCACTTCGACAATGGTGTTTTCCGCGGATTGGCTTTCGCCAATTTTACTTCGCCCGACGAGACCGCCGCTGTCATTGATGCTATGAACCACTTTGAACTCCAGGGCAGGAAGTTGAGAGTCGAGTACAAGAAGATGCTCCCCGCCGCCGAGCGCGAGAGAATTGAAAGAGAGAAGCGTGAGCGCCGTGGTCAGCTCGAGGAACAGCATCGCCCTATGGCATCCCAGACCCTCCAGACACAGACTTCCATGTCTTCGCTCACTGGGCACTTGCCCCCTGCCTCTCCCTCGCCCGTCTCGGCCGGAAATGTTGGACTTGCTGTCGACCTTAACAACCCTGACACCCTCAAGGTCTACTCGGACCTCCTGATCTTCAAGGAGGACAAGAACAGAGATCTGTTCATCTTCCCCTCCAACCTAAGCCCTCCTCAGAGACGCGTTATCCACACCATCTCTCACCACATGGGCCTCGCCCATATCTCTAAGGGACAGGCCGACCAGCGCGCTGTCCACGTCTACAAAGAAGCCCCTCGTCAGAGGCTCAGCCCTCCCATGCCTCAGATTCAGGCCATTCAACAGGGTGAGACTCAGAGAAGAGGCCTCAACCGCGCCGCAACCACCGACTTTACTGATGTTCGCAATCAAGATGCTTTCTACCACCCTACTGGTGTTCGTCACCAGCAGTCGGGCTACCTGAGTGGCTTCCAGGATGCTCCCAGCACTCTTGCTGCAGGCCCCAACCTCCGGGCTGCCAAGTCTTTCGCTGACTTGCGCTCCTACACTCCTTCCCCTGTTCCCTCCACTGCCAGCTTCCCTGCCACACTTGGCAACAACGTTTCCCGCTTCGCTGAATACGCTCGCGAGAACGGTGGCACCCCCGCCATCACTCCTACTGGCTCCGCCGCTCCCATCGGCACCCGTGGAGATGAAAACATGCTCGTCAACGGACTCGGAAACATGAACATTGGTGGCCCTGCCGGTTTTGCCAGCAGCCCCCGTGGACTGCGTGGCATGATGTCTTGGGACCGCGAATCCAACCCTGGACCCATCGGTGGCCACCGCTCCTTCAGCACCAATAACACTGGCTATGACGAGCAGCCTCGCGACCGCAACCAGGGTGTGCCTTCTCGCCAACCTCGTGGCCCTATGCCCGAGCGCGGCTCTGGCTTCCCTCGTCGCAATGGTCACATGGCTCGCGGCAGTGATGAACTGTCGCAACAGTCCGGTGTCGAGATCACTGTCGAGTAGATCACTCATTTCTATGACACGTAACGGCAACTGTACACCCTCATGAGTATGATGCTTGCAACTCGAACCGATTTAAGAAACGACGAACAAGCTACCACGGCATGGGCAGACGAGACGACATTGTCTCATGTCTTCTTCGGTCTCTCGGCTGCCTTGATGAAGTCAATGACGAATGACACCAACGACCGCTACGAAAGTAGACCTCTCAAAAGAACATATCCCCACCATTATTAGCTTTCCGCATGGCTCAAGGACATCATTCATACAAGCCGGAAAGCAGCGCAACTGATTTTTCGTCGAAACTGCATGAAGTTTAGTCTTTCTTTTTCCCCATCTGCTGTACTTCTGCTTTGTCGTTTTTCCCCCGTCGATTGAGCACCTACGAGAAAAGGAGGAAATGAAACTGTTTGGAATCTCTCGAGAAAACAAAGATAGTATATGAATTCGAGATGGCAAACAACTTGTCTGATTTTTTCTTTCCCTTTGTTCTTTTTATTTCTCTCATCTCCTTTTATTCCTATCTCATATCTCTTCTTTTCCTTTCTGGAACTGGGAACCATGGATAGGAAGTTAGGCTGGCACTAATATTCTGAATCGCTGGTGTGTACTTTACTTTGCTTACCGGAGGGCAGGAAGGGACTGATGGATCGGCTTTTTGCTAGCAACTAATATTCAGATGAAAGTGTATTATTTTGATTTATTTGTCTTTTTTCTCCTGGTCCAAATCGAATGTGCCACACTCGTGACCCTGCCCGTCTATGCTGATGCCTACTTCTCGACCAGGAAGTTACAAAACCGAACACAGTGGACAGCATGGCACTTCTTGTAGGCGGGTAATGGCTTGGTTCAGTATCAAATGATCTACATGGCTCAATGAGTGTGTACTTGCCGAGTGCTCGCTCAGTGTCAATGCATTCAGACAACTATGTTTTGAAGCCCATGGACCACCGACAATTGTGACCCATTTCCACTTCTTCCCATCTCCCACCTACGTGCATCATCAACATCGTTCACTTGACTCTCGTTCAAGAGCAATGAACATTTGGTAGCAGTGCTTGTGAGACGGTCGTTGTCATCAGAGCATCACAATAGCCAAGCACCAATGAGCAGAATGTTGATGACGGCGTTGTGATGCTGACTCTCCAGACGACCGGAACCGACTCCTGTTTATCCACAACCATCTACCCGCTGTGTTCCAATGAAGAAGAGTCGTGTTGCAATATCAGGGCCTCTCAAGGCGAGGTAGTATCAGCTGCCAAAAATCGTCATGGAGGTCCGCCTTGGTAACAAGTGGAGCGGTCATGCAGGAGGTAGAGAGACACAAGCGGTAAATAATTGCATCACTTTGACAGCTCTGTGACAGCGACACGCACGGTTTGTATGCGGGGTCATGTCTCTCCACTGCTTGTTCAGAGCTAGGAAAGAGCATCAAAACATCGTCAGCAACTGCCTGTGACCTGGTTGATCACTTCGTTGCATTTTCCACTCTCGATCTTCAAAAAGCAGTCCAACACCACCTTCATTCCTCTCCCTCGTGCCTTTACTTCTTATAATATTCACTCGAGATTGCTCTGACTCTGCCCTGTGAACACTTTCCGTCTCATGCCTTGGTCATCAGCTCTACTTAGCAACACCATTCGAGCAAACACATCCAGTGCTCGAATCTCAATCAAATTTAGCTGCACAACAATCAGAAGAGCAAACATGGCCACTGTCCACAAGACTACGATGGAGACGGCCTCGCCCCAACAGTTCATGAAGACGTCTGGCTCCACGGATGCCGTTTGGATCCACACCGAGCCTTACAGCAACCGTCCCCACTACCCTCGTCTCAACAAGGACCTCGAAACCGATGTCTGTGTCATAGGCAGTGGCATTGCAGGCATTTCGACAGCCTATGAACTTGTCAAGCGGGGTGTCCAGGTCGTCATGATCGAGGCCCGCGATATTCTTTCTGGCGAGACCGGTCGTACCTCTGGCCATCTATCAAGCGATCTCGACGATGGCTACACCGAGATCAAGTCAAAGCATGGCGACAAAGGTGCTGTCATGGCTTACGAAAGTCACAACTGGGCCATCGAACGCGTTGGCGAAATCTCCAAAGAGTTGGGCATTGAGTGCGAATACCGCAAGCTTCCTGCATACAACGTTTCGCAATACCCTCGTGGGGACAAGCATCACGAAGATGACGTGAAAGAGCTGAAAGAGGAAATCGCGTACTCCAAGACGATCGGAATGAATGCAGAGTGGAAGGAGGGCTATGCTATCAAGGGCTGGAACGGCCAGATTGATCAGCGTGACGCTGCCGTCTTCTACAACCAGGGGACATTCCATCCAACCAAGTACCTCCTCGGCGTTTTGAAGTGGCTTTCTCAGCAGCCTAACTTCAGCTGCTACGCCCGGACTCGCATGTTGCAATGTCAGGAGAAAGGTATCGAAGTCATGGGTTTCGGGTCCAAGGAGGTCAAAGTAACGACCGAGGACGACAAAACAATAACCTGCAAGGATGTTGTCATGGCTACCTGTGTCCCCCTGCAGAAGCTCAGTGTCGTCGCCGAGATGGAGTTCCATCGCACCTACTGTATTGCCGTGCGGATTCCAAAGGGATCGTACGAGGACTCACTCATCTACGACACAGCCGACGCCTACAAGTACATCAGATTCACCGAGTGCGATGAGAAGGATGATTACCTCGTGATTGGAGGCATGGACCACAAGGTCGGCCAGCATGAGGACGAGAAGAAGAACTATGAAGAACTGGAGACTTGGACTCGTGAACGCTTCACTCAAGTCGGATCTACGGATTACAAGTGGTCGGGTCAGATCTTCGAGCCTGTCGACTGCGTTGCCTTCATCGGACTTGATCCTGGCACCAAGCATACCTACATCGTCACTGGTGACTCTGGCAATGGACTGACGCACGGTGTCATGGCTGGCCGTATCATCGCAGACCAGATTACGGGTCAAGAGAATGCATGGGCGGAGCTCTACAACCCGTCCCGCAAGTCAAGCATCGTCAAGTCTGCAAAAGAGATGATCACACACGACTTGCAGATCAACAGCCAGTACAAGCGGCTGGTGCAGTCAGACATCAACGATATTGAGGACCTTCTCCCTGGTACCGGTGGTGTGCTGAACCCCAAGACCAGCAAGCCTATCGCTGTGTACAAGACGGAAAGCGGTGAAGTGAGAAAGATGTCGGCACTCTGCCCTCACATGAAGGGAGTCGTGTGCTGGAACCATGCCGAGGCCAGTTGGGATTGCCCTGTCCACGCATCTCGGTTCTCCAGCGATGGTGTCTGCATCATGGGACCAGCCAAGGGTAACTTGAACCCCGAAAACGAAGAAGCGAAGAAGGCTCTGCAGCAGGCAATCCAGAACTAATCGGACGAGACGCCGACTGGGAACAGAGTATGAGAGTGCATTTGAAATCGGTTACGATCAATCGGCGTTATGAGTTTGACGAGAGAGAGCAGGCGTGACTGCCTTGGCGTACATGGCTAGTAGTCTGGTAGTTTCGACAATCGAATTCCCTATGATATGCACGTCCGCACTCGAGTGTCTTCAAGTGAGAAATGTGACAATTAAATCAAAGTAAGGAGCAGACCGAGATGCGGAGGATCAAGTTGAAGTTGGCGCCCGAGGCCCGCATTCGAGAATACGCTTGGACCACATGGTTATCGATAAGGGTCCAAAAAATGGTTGCCGTCGCATATTGCAGAGAACGCAAGTCGCAAGTCTGCGCCACGAGACATAATCCGCATCTCAACCCTCCACCTCGCATCACACATAGACATCCGTCAGCATGGGTGTACAAAAGAAGACGCGCAAGTTCGCCCAAGTCAAGCGAGTCATCGGCCAACGCGATGCCCGCCTCAAGAAGAACCAAGTCACTGGCGACGACAAGGCCAAAAAGCCGACATCTGAAGAAGTTGTACGAGAGATGTGAGTATCCCCCCACTTCTACCACACACAAAACACAACAGCAATACTGACAAGACAACTCCATAGCCCGCAAGCACCCTCATCAATGTTCTTCCAACACAACACGGCCCTCCAACCACCCTACTCGGTCCTCGTCGACACCAACTTCCTCTCCCACACCGTGCACAACAAACTCGAACTCCTGCCCTCCCTAATGGACTGTCTCTACGCCACCTGCCGCCCCATCATAACCTCTTGCGTCATGGCCGAGCTGGAAAAACTGGGCCCCAAATACCGTATCGCTTTGAAAATCGCCAGAGATGAGAGATGGGAACGCTTGGAGTGTTCGCACAAGGGAACTTATGCGGACGACTGTATCGTGGATAGAGTGTTGAAGCATAGGGTTTATCTCGTTGCGACCAACGATAGGGATTTGAAGAGGAGGTTGAGGAAGATTCCTGGTGTGCCGATTGTCAATGTTGCAAAGGGCAAGTATGTTATCGAGAGGTTGCCTGATGCGCCTGAGAAGTAGAAGAGGTGGCCTGCTTGAGCAAGGAATGGAGAGGAAAGACATAAGGTAGAGGCACTGGGAAAAGAAGACATGGGGGGTTCGTGTTTCTGCGACTGGGTTGGAGTTTTCATGGATGCATATTGGGAGGCGTTACTCTTCTTTCTCGACTAGCCTTCGAAGCAGAAGGCACCAGGCCTGCGTTCTTGCTGCACATACTATCGGTGTCTTGCAAGGACGCCTGGGCCGTCATCAGACATTGTTTTGTTCGAATAGCACAAAAATCACAATTGTCAAACACATCGTTCTGTTCTTGATTACACTAAACTCACTTTGGAATTCACAATTGACATGGCAGATCTTGCTGCACGGCATATGGACATCAACACTACCTGACTGATTTCAACCACTCTTTACTCGCTTTGACTGCACCTCACTCGCCTCCACTTCGAAGCTCTGCTCTGATTTCCTCTACTCTTGTTCATCTGTCAAGATATCTCTCTGCCCTGACTTGACTTGACATGGAATGACCTGTATTTTCGTGCCTTGTCTTCCATACATCTCAGATACTTGGCTACTCTTACTTGCTCCACTTTTGCTTCTCTTACCTCCTATCTGGACCAGGGACAGGAGAAGCAGATACATCAGGGGCAAGTTTCAACTCTTCAAATTCGGGGTCTTTGTAGTGAGCAGCCTATGTAACTGCACGAATTGAGAGATACGAGCACGTGTAGATTGGATAGATGGTGATTTATTCTGAAGTTTCTATTATTCGGTCAATCAAAACTGCAATATGCAGAAATGAGACTTGTGCTATACAGTCGTAAGAAGGTTTACAACACCCGCTGAAACCCTGCTTGATCAAAGTCATGCCTGCTCTCTATCTGATGATGATCATCTTCTCTTGCTCCAGACCTTGATGAAAGCGATCTTATCGGCAGGACCAAGGCCTAGACGCTTGACACGTCCAAGACGGGCGAGAGATTCGGCGATCTTGTCCAACGACTCCTTCTCGGGATCGCTCATACCTCCGCTCGGAGTGATGCGAGGATGTAAGTCGTCGAGAAGGTTAGTCTGGAACGAGTTCTTGCGTGGAGGTTCGGGGGCAGGAGGCTCGTTGTAAGTAGCCTCTGCGATGCGGACGCGTATACAGTGAGTAGGCTTGGAGCACAGGTTCCAGAGGAAGGAGAAGTAAGAGCCAGGCACAGGTGTGGTGACATCGGCAGGAGTGTAGCGCAGACTGACAGGGAAGATCTTGGTCTTGGCGGGGACAGTAAGCAGACTGGGACAGAAGGGAAGGATACCGCGTCCGTTGGTGGCAGTGCATTCAGGGAAGACGGCGATGCAACGGTCGGGCTTCTCGCGCAAGAGATCTGATAGAGTCACCAGCTTGGCGTCTTTGGTGGGAGAGAGAACAGGTGGGGCGAAAGCCTGGAACATGGCCTGGAGGAGACTAATACGTTGAACTTTGCGCTCGCCAGGGAAGGAGCGAGTGAAGACAGGGTCGAAGATGGCAGCCAGGTAGAGAGCATCAATTGGCGATGTATAAGAAGAGGCAATGACGGATCCAGGCTGAGGGAGCTTGTGCTGGTTCTGGCCGAGAGAACTGCATCATGTCAGTATCAGATGCTGAAGGGCCAGGTGAACAAGGCATACCCTTTCTTCACACCATCAACACCGAGATCAATCCACCAGATGCCAGGAACGCCAAGCATACACCAGAGTATAGCCTTCTTGCCGAGGGAGCCGATTGGAAGCCATGAGACGAGCAAGAAGTAGGCGAGAGCCAGAGGGATCAGGAAGAAGATGCGCACGACAAAGATGAAGACGTGGAAGGGAAGGGCATATCCCGCGGGCTGCGTGGGGATAGGGAAGAAGGGCGCGATGCCCGAGCCTGTGACTTGATTAGGATGGTATAGACACGTTGTCAGAAGGAACGACGTACCGCGATCACGGAAAGCACTGTATTTCTCCATGAGTATTCATCAGGCGAGTATACAGGAAGAAGGCAGGAAGCTTCACGTCGCCGAAAAAGTTGGGCTAGACTCGCGCAACGTCATTTGATGGGTTGACGATTGGCATGTGAAGATTCCCATCGGCGTCAGCCACAGAGAGACGCCGATTGGCTGGCCAATCGCCAGTCGCATGGAAAGCGGCGCGGCAGGAGCTGTTTGTTTATCCCGGGGAAACAGCAGCCCTCAGCACTGGCACTTTTGACCGAGAAAGACTCAATCGAAGCCCCACCACCAACGGTACTTTGTCTTATGCTCGACTTGTCTGCGGCGCTGTGGCATGTCGTCTGATATAACCATTGACTGAGATCAACCATGGTCCCCAACGGTGAAAATGCCGTACGTTCTTTTGCACCTACTCCCTTGACACCATCTCTGACATGTATACCACAGCAACCCGTTCGCGCATCAGGGCTGCGGCCTCCAAGTCGCATACCCGCTACCACCGGACTGCTAGAGATGTCGGCCTCTGACAACAATGCGCGCGCCATTCCGCCTCCAGCCAACCTGCTTAAGCACAAGGGCTCGGCCTGTATGTTTCATCCGTCTGGTCGCAAATGACTCCCGTTGACCGCTCCTTTGTCGCAGTACCTGAGCCGGCTGCTAAGAGAAAGACGTTGGCCGAACGTGCTGGCGAGCCCGTCCGTACTACCCAGACGACCAGCAGAGTTATGAAGCGTTCCAACACGACAAACGCTTTGCGCAAGACCTCTGGAACACACACTACCACTTCGACCCGTCCTGCCTCTGCCGCCGCCCATCGTACCAACTCCGCCCTTCCTCGCACCGGTTCTCGCAGTGCCCTGGCCGCCCGCCCCGTCTCGGTTACACATGAGGATGACGATGAGGATTCTTCTTCGTCGAGCATTCTGCCAAACAAGCGCAAGGGTATGCTACCTCCCATTGTTGAATCCTTTGCCCTTGTCCTGCATCAGCCACACATCTCAGATAGGACGGCATCCTATGCTTCCGTCCTGTCAAGAGTACCATCTGATGGGGGATCCCCCACCCCCCTCCCTTCTGCCCCTTCCCCGAAAAAGTTCAGCTTCTCAGCAAGTCGCAACATCTCCCTTTCAACGGCTTTTCGCACTCTGAGCTTGAGTTCCAACAACTCTGACTCGAGGTCGACCTCTGTCTCTTCAACACAGCAAGAGGAGCCTTTGTGCCCCAAGACACCATCGCAGATACCCAAGCTCAAGCCTGTCCCAAAGACTCCGCGTCCACCGGAGACAGACTTGCAGATCTATAAGACCCCCCACACCAAGTATACCGTTCACAATGCTTCTCCGGGCAAGATCACGTATTTGAATCGCAATTCTAACACTCCTGCCCCAGCATGGGACACCAAAGGTCGTCTCGAAGACATGGAAACCCTCTACTCCCAACTTAAAACACAACTCGACTCCGCCGCTACAGAGAAGACTGGCATGGAAGAGGGCATCTCAATCTACAAGGCGCGCAGTACGTGTCTCACTCCACTTCCAGACTCACGCCGGGCCAGCTAATACCTTTATTCGCAGTCTCCGAGATGGAGCAGATCCGCCTGCAACTCTCTACCGCTAACCAGACATTGACCAGCGAACTCACCGAGACGAAGGTCAAACTATCCTCAGTAAACGCTCAGCTTGACGACATGAAGCGATCACACTCTTTCGAAATCGACGACCTACGAAGGAAAAACCGCAACGATGTCGAGGACGCCAAAGACGGCCATCGCAAGGAGCTTGAACGTCTTCAGCGCGAAGCAAGAGATGAGCTTGACAGAGTAAAGAAGGACGCCCAAGAAGAAGCCGACAGAGCAAACAAAACGCGACGAGAAGAGGTGGCCGAGAAGGAGCGCGAATTGCGAGCAGAGCTTGAGGAAGAGAGGAGCCGCAGACTGCGCGAAGTCCAGGAGCTTACATCACAATTCAGCATGCAAAAGCTGACAGCCGACAACGATGTCACTCAAAAAGACCGCGAGTTGCAAACACTACGATCCGAGCTCAACGAAGTCAAGGCCAATTTGGAATCATCAAATGCACTAAACACCAATCTGAAGGAGAAGTTGACCGAAGCCTCGACAAACACGCTCACCCTTGAAACATCGATGCGCGCTATGAAGGCGAAAATTGATTTCCTCGAGTCGGATAACCAAGCTCAATCGCAAGCTTTCCAGGATCTCAATCAACAAATGCTGGATGCTCAAGCTGTCGCTGCTGAAGCGAAAGAGAAGCTCCGTCAGGAGGAGACCTTGCGGAGAAAATTGCACAACCAGGTTCAAGAGCTCAAGGGCAACATTCGTGTTTTCTGTCGTGTCCGCCCAACATTGGGCGATGAGGAGAACAAAAAAGCAGAGTTGGCTTTCCCAGACGCCGAAACAGACAGCAAAGAGGTTGTCGTGCAAGGACCAGACCAGAAGAGCGCCATGGGAACTGTTACCAAGGCCAACAACAACTTCTCTTTCGACCGAGTGTTTGGACCAGGCTCCCAGAATGGCGAGATCTTCGACGAAATTAGCCAGCTTGTTCAGAGTGCACTGGACGGATATAACGTCTGCATTTTCTGTTATGGCCAGACTGGATCAGGAAAGACATACACAATGTCCTCACCTGACGGCATGATTCCAAGCGCTGTCACTCAGATATACGAAACAGCTAAGAGCTTGGAAGATAAAGGTTGGACATATTCAATGGAGGGTAGCTTTGTTGAAGTCTACAACGAGACTGTAAACGATCTCCTTGGTAAGGCCGAGGACTGGAACAACAAGAAGCATGAGATTCGCCAGGATCCGGTCAAACTCAAGACCACAATCACGGATGTGACTACAGTTGATCTCGACTCTCCCACTCGAGTAAACGCCATTTTAGACCAGGCCAATCGCAACCGACGTGTTGCTGCTACGCAAGCAAATTCGCGCTCGTCACGCAGTCATTCCGTCTTTATTCTCAGACTCATTGGAGAGAACACGATGACAGGAGAACGTTCCGAGGGCACTCTCAACCTAGTCGATTTGGCAGGTAGTGAGCGTCTGGCACACAGTCAGGTTTCTGGTGACCGCTTGAAGGAGACGCAGAACATCAACAAGAGTTTGAGTTGTTTAGGCGATGTCATCAGCGCTCTTGGGTCAGGCAAGGATGCGAAACACATTCCGTACCGTAACAGTAAAGTAAGCTCAAGCTCAAGCTCAAGTTCTACTTGTAGGGATCTGGCTAACAAGCACATAGTTGACCTATCTCTTGCAATATTCGCTGGGCGGAAACAGCAAGACATTGATGTTCGTTATGGTCAGCCCTCTGCAGGCCCATTTGTCCGAGACGTTGACCAGTCTGAAGTTTGCCACCAAGGTAAGTTCTCTGCTCTTCAATGCTATCGCAGTGACTAACATCCAACAGGTGCATAACACTCACATTGGAACCGCGAAGAGGCAAGCGAAGGTCAAGGATTAGAGTGTTGATACGTCCGTTTCTTTTTCAATTTCTTGTCATGATGAGGATCGAACACCTTTGGAAGGATTGCTTGAGGGCGTTTTTTTTTCTGGCGAATTATATCTGGAGTACCCCATGAGCCTGAGGTTGGGCATGAGAAGGAAACGCGCAGATGGTGCTTCGGGTGGAACGAACGCCTTGTATCGATCTTGTCGAGCGAAGAAGACGACGTGAAATATAGGAATGTAAGCAAGACTTCATTTTCAAGACTTTATCGCATATTTCGCATGGGCACAAAAACATCGTTGACCAAGCATTGCTGAATGCTCATGGTGAGATGCTTGGCTGACTGACCGCCCGCGGAGCACAAACTTCTTGGAGACAACGCAGCTTATTTCTTAGCATCACACACATCCTCCTGTCGATCTTGGCCATCACTGATGCAATGCTGCTGATCTTTGGTTGCCTCTACTCGAGTATTCTCCGTAGTGGGCTAAACAAAATCTGTGCGTAATGTCAATAGAGGATAGCGCGGGTTCTGTGCCACTGGAGACTTCAACTTCGGCTCTCCACGCCCCGGGTCAGCATCAAAGCATGGCCTAACTACTTTTGTTTTGCTCAACAGCAGAACTTCATGATGGAAGATCACAACCCGGATGATGGTGCACCTCAACAGTGTCACCGCATTCAGTTGTGTTCCCACAGTGCTTACTTTTAGGTCCGGAATATATCTCTGCTCTTAGCTCCACCCATCTTGTTCGCCTCGTTCTTTCTTCCAAGCGTAACACATACTAAAAGCCCATTCTCGAGAGTGATATAAGAGACTGACAGCCATGCTTCGGATATCTTTGGATGACCAGCCTGTTACTTCCTCCGCTTCGTCTTCTCCCTCACCTTCGGTACCTGCTTGGTTGGCCTCTTGGATCTCTCACGGATTTTAAGTTACCGCAAATATGCATTTCCGCTCGTTGAGAGAACTCGACGATTCTGAAGGCAATGTTCGCCTTCATGACGGAAAGGACACTGCCATCATTCTTTACCCAGCTCCATCACCCATCGACCCGAACGACCCTCTCCGATGGCCGCTCTGGAGAAAACATGTTGCTTTTGGCAGTGTGTGCGCTTTTGCATTTCTTTCCAACTACGCTATCGGCGGCCTGGCACCCGCCTTCTATATTCTGAGTATACAGTTTGGAAAGTCTCAACATCAGACCAGCGAGCTACTTCTCTGGCCTGTCCTTGTCTTTGGTCTCTTTGTACGTCTAGCGCTGACATGCATCATCTGTGCTCGTACTCACGTTCATACAGAACTTTCTCTGGGTACCTCTGGCGAACTACTACGGCAAACGACCCATTTTTGTTTTTTGTACGCTTCTGCTGTGTATCTGCTACATATGGGGTGCTACAGCGCAGAGCTTTGAAAGTCTACTGTGGTCTAACATCATTGGCGCTTTCGGGGGCAGTGCTTCTGAAGCTGTGGCTGCATCTATGGTAAACGATCTGTACTTCTTGCATGAGCGTGCTGGTAAGATGAGTTGGTATGTCAACTCTATCTCTGCTGGCAATACACTGGGTGTAAGTCTTGATCATATCATGTTCCCTGGACAAAAAGGCTAACCATACTACCAGCCTCTCATCTGTGGATTTGTCGTCCAAGGCTTAAGCTGGGTACGTAGCTGCTTTGAGAACTTGACCTCGAAGCCTTGACTGACATCTGACAGCGCTGGCACAAAATCATCGCAGCCATTCTTGTCGCCATAAACTTCCTGGTCGTAGTCTTCCTCTGTCCAGAAACAAGATTCGACCGCACCGGCCACGGACACGTCAAACCACTCACACCTTCAAGAACAGCCAGCGACACGAACACTCTGGAAAAGGACGTTCCCAGCCCTGACCAACAGCCCATCCATCGACCTTCAGATACCTCCGACACCACACCCCTCTCCACCATTCCCAAGAAACCCTGGGCCCAACAATTGAAACTTTGGTCTCCATTGCCAAAGGATCTATCTTTGTTTGAATTGTTCCTGCGTCCTTGGCCGTTGATTGTGTATCCTGAGGTCATTTTCTCGACTCTAGCTACCGCATTCGCTCTCGCCTGGGTAGTAGGCATCAACATCCTCAACTCCTTCGTCCTGCAAGCCCCGCCTTACTCTTGGTCCCCTGCTGTAAATGGTCTCATCAACATCCCTGGATTACTAGGAAATATCTGTGGCGCTCTAGTTGGTGGGCCACTTGTGGATTGGTATTCTGACTGGAGAGCTAGAAAAAACAATGGCGTCTTCCAACCTGAGAGTAGATTGACATTGTTGATCTTTCCGGCGGTCATGGTGCCAGCTGGGTGCTTGGCCTTTGGGTATGGAGTGCAAGAAACTTTGCATTGGACTAGTCTGTTCTTTGGGTATGGGATGGTCGCTACAGGTTTGACGACTATTCCATGCATCACTATGACTTATATCTCTGATTGTGTAAGTGTTCTGATATCCTCACTCTTTTGACTGTTTGCTGATCATGGGGTAGTATCTTCCTGTTGCGCCGGATGCGCTGTTGCTTATTAACGGACTCAAGAATGTTGCGGCATTTGGATTCCTGTATGCGATTATACCTTGGGTGAACAAGGTTGGATATGCAGAGTGTTTCGGCGAACAAGCGGCTATTGCTGCTGGTATCTTGTTGTTCGCCATTCCACTCAGTATCTTTGGCGCCAGGATGCGTCATCGCACTGCACAGTGGCGTATCATTCTCTGATACATGAAGACTGGACATGATATACTTTGATAGGGGTATCGTTAGAATTCTATTTGCTTTTGCGCATTTTCCCTTCTATTTCGATTTTCTTCTATACATGTGTTGAGCGTGCATCTTTGCGACTTCTGGAATGATAAGGGACTCGATCTCGACGGCAGGTTGACCTGAGACTGCTTCTGCGTCTTGCTCTGCGTCGCCTCCTGAAGCCAGACCGACATGTTTGACATTGCCGGAAATACTGGGTGTGCGTTTGCTTCTTGGTACGCGGATCCACTGTTGGCCTCCAGCTGCGGATACAAACACGACTTCCCATTTGCGTGTCGAAAGCAGATTTCCAATGACCAGATGGTGCGAATATTTGTTCAAGGCGTACTCGGCCTTCTTGACCAGGATTGCCGGGTCAGTCTCAAGTTTGAAACTGACAATCATGCCATCTGGTGCCCATCCATCGACCAACGTCTTGAGGAACTTAGGCACCGGCTCCAATCCAATAACCAAGCGCTGACCCTCAATCCTCGCAGCCGGTGTCTTGGTCCCATCAGCACTTTCCGCATTATCCTTATTGAAGTCCTCGGACGACTGGATCTTGTGCTCCACCATGCGATCGCTAGGGATGAAGAAGTCTGACACGGCAGCGGCAAGATAAAACAGCGCATTTCCACCCAATGGCTGCATCAAGATAGCGATCTCTCTCAACTCCCACAGGTAATCGTTCACCGTGACGAATGGGATGGAAAGCAATTTATTGCTCTTCCTGGCATCCGTGTACTTCCTCAATACTTCCACCATCTCATCCTGGTATTCCTGCCCCACTTCCACCTTCCCATCAGCGCTTTCGGCCATGAAGTCCAAGAAGCAATTCACATTGTGTGAATAGTGACGTGAGTAAGGCAACAGGGAAAACTGGCGGTGCAGGAAGATGACGGCGTATCCATGGTCGAGGAAATATTCTGCTGAAGTTGCGCCGCGGGTGCCGGCGGAAAAGTTGTCGACGAAGCGGACCATTTGGTTCTCTAGGGGTACGGTTGTGCCACCCGATGTGACGAGGACGACACGGCGGGATTCAGATGCATGGTGGGAGATGAATTCGCGGGCCAAGGTGGAATGTTTGTGTAGGACCTTTGGTCGCGGGTTGGATGAGAAATATTCGTGTTCCATGGTGGCTCCTGGGGGTTTCTGTGTTCGGGTTTCCTTTCTCTTTTTCGATTCACGCGATGAGGAAAGATTCAGTCGCGAGATGACAATTGTCCGGTTTTTATCTTCGATATGGTCGGTTTTGAATGTACTGGGTAATTGAGAGACCAGGCACGGCTTTGACTAATCTTGAGGACTCGTACGATTGTGTTGTCGATCTGTTTCTGTGAAGTATGTATTCCTATCGAGAACCTGAACAGATGATTCTCAAAGAATAATGGAACAATAGCTCTCGCCGAGCATACAGTAATGCTTTCCCGAGGCACGAGGGTGACCAGATGTCGTTGCTCAAGTCCGCAGTGATGTCACGTCCTTTCCGTTTCTCCGCCAAAAGACCAGCCCCCTCTCAAATCCATCGTGACTTTCCTCGACGCGACCTCTCATCCGACTAGACAAAGCAAAGAAGACCGACGCATCCCTTCGTATACTTGACCAATGTCAGCGTCTTGCTCAAGGTCATTTCCCACCTTGTGCATGTCGCTGCATGTCAAACACCAATGGTGCCAGCTCAAGCTTTGACCAAGCTTTTTTTAAGCGCCTTTGAAACTCCCCAGTGGATGATTTGAAACGAATAGGCGATTCGTGTAACCAGCGAACGCCCGCATGGCCACCTTCGCTCGTATTCCTAATGCCCTTACTGCATGTATCAGTTGACCTCATGGCCGCAGCAAGGGATTCAGAACAATGAAGCCACGAAGCCCGCACGAGGGGCAGGTCTCGTGGGCGTCTCTTGCTCCGAAGAGGGAAGGAAGCGGTATTGATATATGTGCCTTTTCGAACAAGAAACAAACGGTTGGCGGCAGCCAAGATGCTCAGAGTAGATCCCCCAGGATCGCATTGGACCGTCGTTCCCGCTTTGATCAAACAGCTAGCAGCCCGCCTCTTGGGCGGTCTAGGGTCTAGCTATTGCTAAGTTTGGAAGACTATAGGTGCATCCGCGTGTATTGCCCTGCAGATGTGGCGCCGTGGTCGAGTCTCAGGTATTGGATGGGCTGTTTCCATGGCGAGGGGCAGATCTCGAGATATAAACAGCAGCCATGCACACCTTCTCTTTTTTCTCTTTCCTGTCCTTCCTTCCCTCTTGCGCTTCCAAGCTGTCACCTGTTTCGTGACTCTTGTCTCACTCGCTTTCACGTCACTCGTTCTGACAATTAATAGACCTTCTATTGCACAGTGTTACGGTCCTGTCAAATACTTTATTGTCACTCGGCAATATTGATCAGACGACTATTGGCTTCTTGTCGACCAACACCTTGAAGAGGTAGCCAGGACACGCTTGATCTGTTCGACTTTTGCACACAGCCATGAAGCATTCTATCCTGCTCCTCGGCCTTAGCGCCAGCACGGCGCTTGCCAACATCTATTTCCCAAAAGTCCAACCGACTTGCAACAGCGAGGACCTTAGTTTTAGTGGGTGTTTGAAGGGACAATTCTGCCAGCAAAACAATACGTAAGTCGAGTATTCTCCAATGAAAAGAGTTGATGTTGATGAAGATAGATGCACTGCTGTCAAACACGCATGGCCAATGTCATTCCAAGATCACGGCAAAAGAGGCTTGTTCAAACATAGAGCCAAGGCTCCCAACTATTCACAAGACGGCAAATGTGGTCCGAATAATGGCAATCTCTTATGTGATCCTAACAGCACAGCATACAAGGGAACATGTTGTTCATCATATGGTCAGTCCACGATGCTAGCACCGACTGAACTCTTGAATTAACAAACACAGGATGGTGTGGTGATACTCCAGCTCATTGTGGAACTGGCTGCTCGTCTGGTTGTTCTTCCAGCTCAGCGGTCGTAGCATCTACAATCCCGACCACCACAATCAACAGGGCCGCACCTTCAGCCTCCGGTGCTGCCCCTCGAGATGACGGCAGATGTGGTCCTGACTTTAACAACGCCTTGTGTGACGCCAAGGGCGCTTATGGTGGTTGTTGCTCGTGAGTTGGATCCCAACCAGACCTTTAAACTCAGCTGATAATTCTCGTCAGCTCTTATGGATACTGTGGTAACACTGACGGACACTGCTTGACTGCCAATGGATGTCTGTCTGGTTGTAAAGACGCCGCACCAACCAGCGCTGTTCCTACTTCTGCCGCTGCATCGTCAGTCGCTCCTTCTAACATAGACTCCGCTGCTCCATCAAGCACAACTGGTGAGCCAGTCATCTCTGCAGCAACATCTTCAGCTGGTAGTGCTCCAACAGGCGTAGTTACAACGGATGGAACATGTGGTGCCACTTACGACAACACCATTTGCGGTGACTGGAAGCAAGGTAGCTGCTGCTCGTAAGTTTACCTTCAAGTTGGTCTACAGCGCCGTACCTAACACTGAATTTTAGTATGTACGGATACTGCGGAAACAGCACTGCTCACTGTGGTGATGGTTGTCAAAGTGGACCTTGTCTGAATGGTGCCGTTGTTGCGGCTCCTGGCCCTAGCCCTGCACCTGTCAATGCTAACCCGGGACGTTTCGACATCGTTGGCGAGTCTGGTGTTCCTGCCATGCATGCCGGTCTCCTTCCCAACGGCAAAGTTGTCTTCCTTGACAAGATCGAAAACTACACGAACATCAAGCTCCCCAATGGCCAGTACGCTTACTCGACCGAATATGACCCCGCAACTAACAAGTACACCGCTTTGGCTTACAAGACCAATGCCTTTTGTGCTGGTGGCTCCTTCCTCGCTAATGGTCAATTCATCGCTCTTGGTGGTAACGGTCCTCTTGACTTCATTGATACCACTGTTGGAGACGGCTTTGACGGCATCCGCTATCTTACGCGTTCTTCTTCTGACGCTTCTCTGGACGGCCAAGACTGGAGCGAGCCTGGTAACAAGCTCAACACTAAGCGTTGGTACCCTTCCGTCCAGACCCTGCCTGATGGTAGGCTCTTTGTCGCTTCCGGGTCGCTTAATGGACTCGACCCTACTGTGCCGGCCAACAATAACCCGACTTACGAGATTTTGGACAAGAACGGAAAGTCTTCTGGTGTCTCTGTTCCTATGGAGATTCTGGTCAAGAATCAACCTTACTATATGTACCCATTCATGCATCAGCTCAAGGATGGCTCCCTCTTCGTTTTTGTTTCCAAGTCGTCTGAGCTCTTTAACGTCAACACCAACACCACAGTGAGAACCTTTGCCGACCTTCCAGGAGACTACCGCACCTACCCCAACACAGGCGGCTCAGTCCTCCTTCCCCTTTCATCTGCAAACGACTGGAACCCTGATATCGTGATCTGCGGCGGTGGCGCATACCAAGACATCACCTCCCCTACCGATCCCAGCTGTGGCCGCATGCAACCACTTTCTACAAATGCCAAATGGGAAATGGACAGTATGCCTCAAGGCCGTGGCATGGTTGAAGGTACACTTCTCCCCGACGGTACCGTAATCTTCCTCAACGGCGGCAACGAAGGCGCCCAAGGCTTCGGTCTTGCCCGCGACCCTACATTCGAAGCCCTCATCTACGACCCAGCAAAACCCCTCGGTCAACGATTCACCACTGGCGCTTCTTCAACAATCCCTCGTCTCTATCATTCTGTTGCTCTGCTTCTTCTAGATGGCACATTGATGATTGCAGGATCAAACCCAGTCGAGCAACCAGTCCTGAAACCCACAACCACAGACCCCTACGTCACGGAATTCAGAGTGGAAATCTACACACCCCCTTACCTCCAAGGCGACAATGCCAAAAAGCGACCTACAGCCATCACCCTCTCCTCTAAATCTCTGATCGCAAACTCTCAGACTTTCACCGTCAAGTTCACTGCTCCTACTGGTGCTAAGGCTGTGAAAGTGGCGCTCTATCATGGAGGTTTCGTCACGCATTCTGTGCATATGAGTCATAGAATGGCGTTCTTGGATACTGCGGGTTGGAAGGCGGGTGCGACGGATCAGCAAATCACGGTGACCATGCCTCCGAGTGCTAATGTTGCGCCGCCGGGTCCGTATGTTGTTTATGTTGTTGTTGATGGTGTGCCTGGTGTCGGACAATTCGTGCAGGTTTCGTAGATATCCAGGGAACAATTGAGGGACGATAATGTTTGTAAAAATCAGCTAGTGATCTCCAATTTAATTCATGTTTCATTTTCTCAAGACTTCATGTTGTTTTGCAGTGCTGTCTTAAAAATGATAACAGATCAGAGAGACGAGACATACAGTAATAAGTGTCGCACCTGAGAAGAAAGACCGAACGATTACGAGAGTAAGAAGATACGTTGCAGAAGAAGGAGCCACAATCGAGCTGCAAACAGAAGCGACGATCAAGGTAAAGAAGAGGGCAACGCTGTGCGAAAAAGATCATATGAAATTCAAAAAAATCAAACTTTTGTATTACTAACTACTTATTACGATTACAAATTACCATACTGATCATCTTCCCTCCAGAAAAAAAAAACTTGTACTTTTAGAATTACCATCGACGAAGTGAAAAAGATAGGAGGAAAGGAAAAAGGAAAGGACTGTCGACTTCGACAAGGAGGCACTTGAACGCATCCAGGCGTGTCTCAACGTGCTGTCGGACATCTAGGCGTGTCTCGAGAAAGCCTTGGCCTTGAGGTGACCATGAGGGAGAGCACGTCTGGGAAGAACTGCGTTCGCGGGCAGACCACCATTCCTCTTTCTTTCGGCTTCGGCGAGTTGAACGGCTTGGAATTCGCTAGTGGCTGGTGTGCTCGCGATGGTGCAGATGAGTACTGATATGAATTAGCAACGTTTCACAATAGGTGGGCTGTTGAGAGAGATCGATATCTTACCATGTGATCCACTGACAGTTCTTGTGTTCCAGTCATCGTTGGATCTGACGTAGGTGTGAGGGCACTGAGAAAGGCGGAATTGGATGCTGTCGGCCTCCAATGTCCCGAGGCACTGGTCGTAAACGCCGGAATCCGGGTTGTAGCTCTTGAACTTCTCTGGGCATGCGGCGAGGACATCTGTAACACAACCTTGACCAGTACCCCATCCTTGTCCTTGTCCATGACACCATACTGGCGAGGAGAAGCCCTTTTCAATGTCGACGTCGTAGTATGTCTGTCCGTCTTCACTCTTCCAACTGAACTCAACAGCCGTGTCATGGTTTCTGTGGTCACCAATCTCCGGACTATTGTGGTTGGGTGAGACGCCAACGAAGAACTTGGGACTCAGAAAACTCATTCCCTCTATCCACGTCTTTTGGCCGGGCTCCACTGTGGTATTTGTGAAGTCGAGGATGGGATGCTTCCCATACCTCTCGTAGTCTTTACGGGCCCAGTCAACGCTGATGTACTGCTTCACGGCATTCTGGTTGATAAACCATACTCCGATCGGATGTGCAGGATCCGCTGCCGGGTCTGCCCCAATGGGTCGCTCTTCGACGGCAGGACTTCGGACAGGAGTGCTGGCGGGGAGAACAGTCGAGACAGGCTCCTTCTTGACTGGAATGGAGAGGGGACCGGAAGGCTTGGTCGGAGCCATGACGGGGGTTGGTGTCTGTCCGGGCTGGTTGGGGGTGGTGGGTTGATCGACTTTGTCGGCATTGTTGGGTGACGACTCAGCAGAGACATCTTTGGTGCCACCGATCTCTGGTGCGTTGACACTGTATCCTACCGAGACACCGTCGGCTCCCAGAACAGCTAGGTGATCTTGTGCTGCCATCAAGCCGGTCAAGGCACTCAAGGTGAGAATGGATTTTGTGATAAGCATGTTGGTAGAAGGTAGTGTGCTTGAGCGAGTGACATGAAATCAGTAGAGAATATATACCGAAAATTGAAAATTTGGTGACTCGAACGGTCCTTTGAGGACATTTTGTGAGCTCTTATGTGCAGAGACTTCCTCTGGCGATGTGTCAATATTTACCATCAAGAGTTGTCATGTGGGTCAGACTGGATGATCTCCATCCCAATCAGAGGATTAGCATCACGCTCTATCCACTTTGCAGAGTAACATTCGGAGTGAATTTCAGGTTCAGTGTTGCGTTCGAGGCGTGGGGCGAGGGGAAGCTCATGGTTCGACCGTAACTGAGTTAATTAGTCAAGCTGGCCATTGGCAGACTCCCCTGGAGCTACACGTGGGGAACAGACTGTACCTGGCGTACCTGAGTGAACCATTCTATTGTTGGTGTAAGTACATCAATATTCATGGTTCGTGACAGAGTCAATGGTAATCAAAGAATTCCTGGCGATTGTTGTGATACTGCAATAAGCTTGCATCGCCTGTCCGAGAATTGCGTCGCCAAGTGAAGTGTAGAGATAGTTTGATGCTGACAGCACTTTTTGTTGAGTGCAATAGAGCTTGCCACGATGTAACTACAAAATGCGCGAAAAGGTGTCTGGCAGGGAAAGAAGCAGCGGACCTCCACCCGACTATTGATGTTTGACAGGACCCTGACTTGGTTACTTTGACTAGACGATGTTTTAGCTCTTGCGCAATGTTGCCTTTCTGCCGCTCTATAGGTAAGTATAATGCGAAGGAATTCGAGAAACTCACCAACAAACAGGTAGCAGGGTTCATCGAGACGATGGAGATTTCAGAATGAAAACACGAAACCGATGTTCAAGACGTAGTAAATTCACAATTGCCATATCTATTCCTTCCTCAACCAACCCTTGATTTTTGTAAACGCCTTATCGTTGCATTGGTCGCCTTCCTCGACCTCATGCGAAAATCATCTGCTATATTTCGTTACCCTTTTGGAAATGTACACTTAGTTCCAAGATTCGAGGTTCTTGAGAACGACCTCATCCTCGCCTCTGGTGAAGAGCTTGCCGATAACGGACACTCTCTCGCCGGCCTCCTCGAGAACCTTCTGTGCCTCATCGGCGTTCTCCTTGCTCACGACGATGACCATGCCAAGACCGGTGTTCCAAGTGCGAGCGAATTCGCGGGACTCGACGTTACCGGCCTCCTTGAGCCATTTAAGAACCGGGGGCACGGTCCACGCTGAGACATCAACCTCAGCTGCTAGAGTCTTGGGCAGCATTCTGGGGATGTTGTCGTACAGACCACCACCAGTGATGTGTGCCATACCCTTGAGCAGGTCCTTCTCGACGGCCTTAAGAAGGGGCTTAACGTAGATACGAGTGGGGGTCAACAAGCTAGCACCAATAGAAGTGTTGGGTGCCCAGGGTGCCTTGTCATGGTATGAGAGTCCCTTGGACTCGACGACCTTTCTGACAAGAGAGAAACCGTTGGAGTGCACGCCATCACTGGCGAGACCCAGAAGGATATCACCCTCAACCATGGATGCCATATCAGGTAGAATTGTGCGACCACGTTTGAGAGCACCAGTGGCGCAACCACCAGCGTCAAACTCATTGCCCTGGTACATGCCAGGCATCTCAGCAGTCTCTCCACCAACGAGCGCACAGCCTGACTCACGGCAGCCGGCTGCGACACCCTCGATGAAAGAGACAGCCTCCTTGATCTCCAGCTTGCTGCAAGCGTAGTAGTCCAGGAAAGTCAAAGGCTCGGCACCTTGCACAACCAAATCATTGACGTTCATGGCAACGAGATCGATACCGACAGTGTCGAACTTGTCCATGGCAAATGCGACCTTCAGCTTGGTGCCGATACCGTCGATGGCCTGAATCATGATAGGAGCCTCATCGTAGCCGGCAGCTTGGAGGTCAAGCGCACCACCAAAGCCACCAATCTCGGCGTCGGCACCAGGTCTGCGGGTAGACTTGACAGCCTTTTTGATGGCAACGACCAGATCGTTTCCGGCATCAATTGAAACACCAGCATCAGCGTAAGTCATGGCCTTGGGCTTCTCGACTTCTCTAGTGCAAACAGCACCATCGTAAGCGGGTTCCAAAAGCTTCCATTCGCAGTTGATGTTCTCCTTCTTGAACTCGCCGATGAGGTGGTTTGCGATCTGCTCGAAGTTGTGGGTGGCCAGAGCCAGAATAGTAGGGCCAGCTCCGGACAAGCAGATACCAAGAAGACCAGGTTGAGATGTGGGAGTGACGGACTTGAGAATTTCGGTCAAGCCAGGGATAAGAGTCTTTCTGTAAGGCTGGTGAATCTTGTCCTGCATACCATCGTAGATCATGTCAGCGTTAGGGGGGCTCTGACCGAGTGCAGTGGTCAGAAGAGCGATTCTCTGCAGGTTGGAGATGACGTCGGCCTTGGGATATTCAGTGGGGAGGACTGAGCGGGCCTTTGCGGTAGAAACCTCGAAGTCGGGGATAATGGCAATACACTTGATTTCGGGAGCCCAGTTGAACTTGATGTGCTTGCCAATGTTGATCGGAGGGATGGGGGGAGTAAGTCCAGTGTCGACACCACCAGCAGGGGCAGGGAGAACCTCACTCAGAGGGATCTCCTTGCGCTTCATGTCCTCCGGATCCAGATCCTTGAGGTATGAGCCAACGAAGCCACCGAACAAAGCAGCGGCAACGTTGTCGGGATGTCTCTCGATCATCAAGCAGAAGTCGAGCATGCGGTCCTTGGAAAGGTTGAGGCCGCCAACTTCGCTACCAAGCATAACACCAGCGACAACAGCAGCTCCAGAAGAACCAAGACCACGACCGAGGGGAATGGGGTTAATGATGTGAACATGGGTCTCTGAAGGGAAAGCATGTTGGTCGTGGCATCGCAAAACGTAAAGAGCAGTCTGAGTGATCAGGTTGCGGTCGGCGACGAGATCCACATTCTCTTTGCCGAGACCCTCGTAGGTGATCTTGCAGTTAGACTGGTGCTCTGAAGACTTCTTGGAAGAGTCGACAGTAACGCGGACTTCGAGCCAAACGGAAAGTGCAAGACCGATGACATCAAAGCCGGGGCCTGATCAATAAGTCAATTGACGAGCAGACAAGTAAAAGGCAATTGGTAAGCAATACCAATGTTAGCCGAAGAACACGGCACCTCTGTGGAAGATTAGCCTTGATCGTGGGGCATAGATGAGCAATTCTCCATACTGATTGAGAAGGACATGTTGGACAGAATTGGCTGTCAAGGATCTTGACAACCTGAAATAAACAAAGAACGAGGTCGTGAGAAGACCTTGTTTAGAAAGACAGAGTTTGGCACTCGAAATGGGAAAATTCAGCGATCTCGGAAGGCTCGCTGTCGCGAAAGAGTCACCTCGACGATATTTTTTCGACCTCACGCAACAAGACCCCGCGTTCGGCGGTCGGGAGTCCCGCGTCTTGGCAGGCAGCGGAAGCCAAGCACACCGACAACATCATACGTAGGCGCGGGCAGCGACGCGCGCATGCACTCCGGTCGAGCAACGGACTTGACCATCCTCTAGTTAGCTATTCTATCGTGTCCCTCATCAATCCATATCCATCTTTCTACCCGACGGGTCGACTGCTGTCACACACTTCTCACCATGCCCGTATGAGACTCAATTGACATATCTCACCTCCAAGCACTTCCTGCTGACAGCTAGCTGGCTAGGCATACCACTCAGTCTTCCTCGATGAGCCGAATCAACAAGTGATTGGCAACTTTGCCCTGTTGCCTCTCCGTACCCGTACTCGTGGTCCCGCCATGCAACTTCCGGCCCTCGCCGGCGACGTGACAGAACTCAGCATTGATGCCTCACACGAAAGCTACGACCCGCTGGACGAGACGTTGGCCTTGTTCCGCGCCAACACCTTCTTTCGCAACTTCGAAATCAAGGGTCCCGCCGACCGCGTTCTCATCTACGGCATCCTGTTCGTCAGTGAAGTCATCCAGAAGATCAAGCCTCAGATGCCCAGAAGAGAGGCCGAGAAGGCCGTCATGAACCTCGCCCTCGACACAAACTTCGCCATCCCCGGCGATGCTACATTCCCCCTCAACCAGGCATTCGAGCCTCCGCGAGACAGAAACGAGGCCGAAGTCTTGAGACAGTACATCAGTCAGATGAGACAAGAGTTGGCCAACAGATTGTTGAACAGGATATACGCTGAAGGAGATGCTCCTAGCAAGGTGAGGGCTCCCATCGCCTCGAATGCCCTTGAAAATACTGAACCAAATCCTGCAGTGGTGGTTGAGCTTCACCAAGAGAAAGTTCATGGGCAAGGCCCTCTAAAGCACAACTGGAGTCTGAAGGCGCCACGCAGCAGTCTTCAACACCAACCAAACCTTCTCAGCTGTCGACGACGAGCACTCTTTGAGACGTCTCCGCGTGAGAGTCAGCTACAACAAGGATTGTTTGGCGAGCAATCATCGTATTCGCGAGCCCGGGTCTGGGCCTACACATTATTGTCGATAGGGAGACGAAATAACCATCAATTACATGCAGCCATGTTCACTTTTTGACATAGACTTCTTACAGCTGGTGACAGCACACTTGCGCAGCCGAAGTTCCCAAGCAATTTCTGACATTCAGCAGATCTCTATAGACTCAACACAGTCTAATGCTAACTAAAGAATAACAAGCAGGAACCACTCGAGCTCAACCCGCAATCTCGGACAGTCGACAGCCCTAGCTCCACACGTCTCGATTGAACGGCGTTTTGAAGACACGATAAATTCGACTGCCACGTTTGACGCCTCCATACTAGATCATCCACACTACTCGTAGATGTACTGGACTTTGCAATCCTCGCCCTTGTTCTCGGCGGCATCAGCCAATGCAGTAGGGGCCTCCTTGGCTGCGACACTCGAAGTAGAAGATGCTCTGACATGAGTCGAGAAAGTGGTCGCGGAAGCAGACACAGAGGTGGCGAGAGAAGATGTGCTCGAGTGTGCTATCTTGGCGATCTTGACGCTAGAGATGGACGAGGCCATGGTGCTTGATGAGCTGACGACAGGGAAGGAGGCTGGGACCTTGGATGCGACCGCGGAAGATGAGGTGCTGACGGTAGCGGCGGTTACCTCTACCTGAGTCGAGGCAGCAGTGCTGGGACTAACGGCGCTTGAAGAAGAGATGGCACTCGAAATAGCAGTTGAAGAAGCGACCGCGCTCGAAGATGAAGTATCATTTCCAGAGCTCATACAAGCAAACGAGATCTGCTTGGTGGTCGAAGAAGGAAGACCACCGTATGAACCGGCAGCCTGGTCAAGTCTCCAAGTCATGTTGACATAAGGCCAGCAGATGCGACCGTCGTCCATAGTAACCATGTCGCCAGCGACGTAGGTATCCATCAACTTCAGGGGCTCACCAACCTTGCTGCCCTTGTTAACCAGCTGGAAGTAGGATCCGCTGAACTCTCCCTGGCAACCCATAGCGATGTTGTTGCACTGAGGCTCATCGATCTGCTCCCAGGTCACGAGGGCATTGGCACCATCAAAAGTAGCAACGTGCGCATTGGAGCAGTCAGCAGTGCCCGAAGTGATCCAGTTGACTTGCGAGTCACCATCTTTGGCTCCAACGACTGAAGAAGCCTGCTCGCCATCCATGGTCTGCTTGTCAGAAAAGGTTGCGATGGCTACATTACGACCGTTGGTTCTGTTGGCGGAAGCGACATAACCCTTGCCCATCCAGCTGTTCTCGTAGAGGTCGACGGCACCGCGAGAGACCCAGGAGAAGATATACGAATCCTCGCCTTGGTAGCGTGCGAGGTTGCTGTAAGAACCAGACATGCCGCCCATGGACTCACCGCCAGCACCGTTTGTGGTGTTCTCGTTCGAGATCTTGGTGCCCGAAAGGTCCATACCTCGGTTGTTCGTGTTGAGCCAGATGTCACCCTGATCCTCGGCACAAATGCTGGCGAATGGGACAGCGTCGGCAGCCTCGAAGGCGATACCGGTGTTGTGAGAGCAACCCCATGCGCTGGACTCAGGCAGGGTCTCGAGAGAACCATTGGTGGAAATATATTGAACCGAGTCACCAAAGTGACCTTCAGCCCAGCCGCTGTAGTCTGTGACAACAAAATAGGCACCGTACAAGCCAGCCTTCTCGGAGTAGACGAGATCGCCGTTCAGGTCAGGCGATGCGGAAAGACCGTCGCTTTCGTGGACACCGGGGCCACCCAAGAAAGTCTTGAAGGTCTGCTCTCCTTCGGTGTATCTGTAGAGAACAGGAACGGGAGTGCTGTCTGCAGGAGCACTGGAAGTGCCAGATGGAAGTGCCTCATTGGTCAACAAAGCAAAGCCATCGTTGTGAGCAACGAGTCCACCAGCTTCCTTTCCTCCCTTGACGGTGACAGCACTGCCGACAGCAGCGAAGGTCTTCGGGTCAACACGCTGAATGTGGACATCAGTTTCGCTGTTGTCCAGGTAGGCGAGGAAAGCACGGCTGCCGTCGGGAGAGAGTGCAAAAGGTGTTCTGCGATGGTGAGGCAGGCTTGTCCAGTATGCTTCCTTGACGGGGTTGAAGCTATAATCAAGCTCAAGCGAGTTGACGTAGTTCTTCAACGAAGCATCAGACAGACCAGCGGCGGCGGCCAGCGAAGTGGTGAATGAAAGAATGATTGGTAGGGACAGCATGGCTAGAGACGACCAGGTCGGATAGAGAATAATATACAAATGAATGGACGAAGGAAACCAGCCCTTCTGCAATAGATACAATGGATAAAGAAACACTGGAGAAATCAAGTCGATCAACTCGAGTAGGCTTGTCTACCTTTATGTACCACATCCATTGCGCCATCGACCTCTCGTGTTGTATGTAACAACATCGGAAGTCAAGCTCCATCGGAAGTCAAAGTTCTTGCCCTAGTCTTCCCCTCTCCTCTCGCGTTTGAAGTAGAAGCGCAAAATTGGACATGGGCTGCGTTTTGACAAGGTATAGGTGTTATAGGTCGTGAATACGATGTATAGGGCTTATCCGTCAGACTCTCTAGAGTCTCCTGAAACTTATATTAGGGCTTCGTGACAGCACTTCGCTTGGATGTGTGAAATAGAGGCGTGATGAGTGTAATCTTGACGATGCCGAGATTGTTTCATGTCTGCTTCAGCTGCCGTCTGAGAACGGCGTCCAAAGGGGGGTTTGCTTGGCGAGTCGAGACCAGCATAGATTGCCGACTGCGCATGCCTCGACTCGGGGGGTTCAATGATATAACATTAGGCACGTATTCCTACTCGTTCATCTTTCAAGGCAGACAAAAGGGAGTGAAGATAAAGGCCGACAGACAGCTCGCTTGCACTTCGGCGGAGCGACGGCAAGAATTGCCGTTCTTGCTTGGCTTCAGGTTGACTCCTCCGGATTGCGCCTCCTTGAAGGCTTGAAGTCACAATTGTTCCGTCAATAAAATGGTCAGACGAGCTCGGCCACAATTCGCTGCGGTCACAAACAGTACAACACAAAATACCTGGAATCTTAGTGGCTGAGCATGAGAACAACGAACTTTGAAGGCATTCGGCCTGGCAAAACAGGTGACGTCGCGACTATGAGCACGATGCTTGTACCGTCCAAGCCTCAGAGAAGTCGCGCTAGAAATCCTATGGAAGTTGCTCGATACCCAGAAGAGTAAGATCGGTGTTCATCTTCCCTCTTTCCCAATCTGTATCGGAACACAGCCGCTTCCTACAGATCTGGGAGTCGACACCTGATAGGATGAACTGAGTCCTTGAATAGAGTCAGGTGCCAATCACAAATCCTTCGGTCTGCCTGAGCTGAATAGAGGTGGGGTCCTTGACAACCAACGCCGACCTATATATACGAGCATCCCCTCGACTTTGTAACCTATTTCCACATAACATCACAATATTCACCATGAGACGACTTTCAAGAGCACTTTCCCGAGCTGGAGATTCCAAGGCCAAAGAGGCAAAGGAGGCGAGCACCATCTCCATCGAAAAGAGTCCTTCGCCTCCTCCACCAACATACCACGAGTCTGCACAAGCTGCAGATGATGACCTTCGCCCTTCCGATGTGACTGCTGGCTTCTCGAAGCTACAGTTGGGTCCTTCCTCGGAAAGTGTACCTAGGCCTCAAGAGTGTATTGCTCACCTCAAGCTTCTTGAGTGCTTCTATCGCTTGAAGCAGAACATTGCTGGGAGCGAAGGCCTCTTTGGTATCTCCTCGGACTTCGTCGCCAAGCTAGATGAAATTGCATCGCACGCATTGCCTGATGGCGGAAATAAGGATAACGAGATATTGGCATTGCTTGCGGAAAAGCGATGGCAAGTCTATGTTTCTCGGGCAGTTTCTCGCTTTGCAGAATGGAGAAACGCCCTTGAACCAAGGTATGACTACTACACCTTGACTCGAGCAACCATGTCGAAGGGTCAATTGTTAGCCGATCGCGTAGAGCCTGAGAAGGCTAAGCCAATTCTCTTCGACGCTGAGAACCTACCTCCAGTCGGTAAGTTGACCATAAATCTCGCTTTCTGACAAATGCTGAATGACGAACAGATGTCTTGATGGTCTGGCATTCGTATATGCTCAATCCGAGAGCGTATCTGGAAGATTGTGCACGAGAGGGACGGATGCGCCTGTGGCATACACCCATGCCATGGCAAGCAATCGCCGATGCTATCAACAGTGAATCATTCGTATATGAGGTTTCCAAGACCGGCATGATCATGTTCGAGGAGCAAACCCATCTCAACTGGAACAACCTCGAGGACTCGATGGAGACATCTTTCCAGTGTCCCCATTGTCATTCCACAAACAGCATTCCATGGACCACGTGCGGGAGGATCTCCAAGAATGATGAAGACTTTCAAAGCGAACAGGTTCCATCCTATGTCAAGGATGTGACATACGAAGCTGTTCGCGCTCAACTGAGTACTTGTCACGGTCTCGCTGACTCGGATTTCAACGCAGTCTGTAATTCATGTGCTAATCAGGTCACTCATGACTCTCTTCGAGCTGGCAAATTTCGCAGCGATCTGGAGAAGCTCTTGGATGGGGATGTTCTGATGCCAGGCAATATCCTTGGTAAAGACGGACTACCTTCGCGGGTTGGGACTACACTGGACAAGACTGGCTACTCCCTATTTGCTTTCCCCAGCAAGTTGATGAACGCGGGACTTGCCAGACAGATTTTGACCTTCAATCAAGGCAGTGAGTTGCGGATGGCCAGTATCCGAGACTCCATCGAGGAGGGCATACTCGACAGAAAGTTGGTGTCAAAGGCCAGGAATACTCACGGTTGGACTCTTAACAGAAGTGAATCTCTTGCTACACGCCGCATGATGTCGAGATATTGGGAAAACTCGTCACCCTTCGCTCTGGATCTTGTTGGTGCTGTGGTTCGACAAGGCTCCTTTGTCGAGAAGATGCACAACATTGACTGGCTGCACTCGCCGGCTCTTCCCAACACTATGTCACGACTGATACTCAAATACGTGCGATTCATCGGTATCATCTCTAAGCACAGCAAGATGGCTGTTCCAACACTCGATGTCGACCTAGCCTGGCACACACATCAACTAAACCCATCTGGCTACCTGCAGTATACTGTTGCTGAAAGCAGAACTTTCATCGACCATGACGACAAGGTAGCAGAGGCCAAACTCAACGATGCATTTGCCGAGACGAGCAAACTGTACCAGAAGCTTTACGGAGAGCCGTACTCTGAATGCACATGCTGGTACTGTGAGGCTGTTCGTGAATCCCACACATCCACGGCATCACGCCTATTCCGTAGCAACAACGCTATGGCAGCGGAAGAGCTCCACGACGTACCTTCAGATCCCAAGAAGTCGGTCCATATATCTGCTCACAACGCTGTAAGACCCGAAGGCGATAAGACATACGACATGGCTGTCGCTCAGCGCCTTCATGATCTTGAGAGGGCATATAACAAGGCTTGCCAACGCGCCGACAAGAAAGGCAAAGCTAGACCCAAGCGCGATGACTACTACTACTCAGACGCATATGGTTATCCAGTATACATGCCGGCGTACGCTCCATATGTAGGCGCCATGGCCTTCACGCCTGTCATCTATCCTGTCAATCCTGGTTGCATGGCTCTAGGTGTTGGCGCAGCCGGCAACTGCTGTGCTGGAACTTGTGGTGCCGCTGTTGCTGCGGGATCTTGTGGATCGGGAAGCTTCGGAAGCTGTGCAGCAGGCATGGGAGGTGCGGGCGGCGTTGCGGGCTGTGGTGGTGGCGGAGGCGGTGGAGGCTGCGGAGGAGGAGGTGGTGGTGGTGGTGGTGGTGGAGGAGGCTGTGGAGGCGGTGGTGGTGGATGTTAAGAGGACTATATTACGACTTGACGATTGGGGTTATTGGTATACCATATTTTAGCGTCGACAGTTTCCTTCATACTATTCTTTTCGCTACAGTGACCTCCGGGTTCGTTGTGTCGCATGCACCTTCGATGTCAACAGTCGTGTTCTAGCCGTGTAAGCGACAAATGTCAATATCGCCGGTTCTCACTCAAATGATGTTCATGCAGAGGGTTGAAAGACACGTAAATAGGAAACATCTGTTATGTTGTCTTATGTAATACTATGTTATGTCATGTTTAGGTCCATCTATTCAACATCGCTAGCTAGCTCCCGAACAGCGAAAACTTCATCTCTTCCCTGACAACGCTGGTGTAGCCCAGTGGTTATGTATCCACTTGTATTGAGAAGACTAGGCATTCTCTCCCTGCAACAGCAAGATATAAAAAACACTAGACCCTCTTCTCAGCGTTGTTAACACACTGTAAGTTCGCGGGGGAAAAGGTGAAGCCGGCCAAAAATTTGCAAAAAGGAAATATCTATCCAGTGGGTTTTGGATTATGCCGATTGCCTGGATCGAACAAGCGATCTTCTCATTACAAGTGAGATGCGTTACCACTGCGCCAAACCGGCATTGATAGGGGATAGATGAAGTTTAAATTGTTGGCAGAGTATAAGAAGAGTGAAAGAAAGGGGGCCGGTTCATGTTCTTGCTTTTTTTCATTTTTTCACCCTGAACATCTGTTGATATTTGATGGACAACACCCCTTGCTGCACTCGAGCGGAGACCGGGTGCGCTGGGGAACAAGCAAAGAGAGTAGCAATGGAAGGCTCAAAGACTAAGAAAGGTCAGGTCCAAGAAAGAAAAAAGTAGATGTCCATGCTTTTCTTGAGAACAAATTGGTGGGTTTCTCCGTGAGCATGTGTGTAATCACTTGAACCATTTTGGCGGCCAGTCTGCGCCCGGGGAATTTTGGTATGTTTACTCCACCTACCTCCATGCCAGGTCGCTGTAGGATGCACGATGATGTTCGGACCAGAGCTATATCCAGCAAGAGCGTATCAGGCAACTTACAGTACCGTGTCTTCCTATCCGGCTATAGTAGAACACATAATCGTGCATCCTCACCGTTTCTACAGGTCGCTTGAGACTCACCTTTTGCCAAGTGATCGCGTCTCCCAACTCCGAGCAGTGCAATCCGAGGATATACGTGCTCAACTCGACTATTTACCGTCGTAGATATGCTCTGATACAAAGCTGAAAATAGGAAGCAGGGATTTACAATATTGTCTGGTCTACCTTTGAAGCCAGTCAAATGGGAAGGCGGCCTTGAGAAACGCGAGATCGACGCGGCGAAAGGAATCTTGTTGTGGGACCTACCCTGCTCTCGTCTTCAGACTCACATCAATCGGCCAAAACCTGTCAAGTCTCGAATCAGATATTATGTGTGGGCTAAATTAATCAGTGTAGTAGTCTCAACACAGGACTGCTAATATCATGTCGTGTCAGGGTTGTGAGGTGAATGTCTTGTGCTTCACAAGCTCCCAGAACAATCGATGCCTTTTTCTCTGGGAATTGTGAGAGGGAACAAAAAAAGAGAGGCGGGAAACTCACACATCCTCTTCTACAAAGAAGCGATTGATCGCCTAAATTTGGTCTATTCAAGTGTATGCTGTGAGAAGGTGCAAAGTCATCCAGATTGGAAAGATCGATCAAGAGGAACACATTTATGCACGCACCGCGACGCCAAGCCAATTATGCAGGTGAAGCCCCGCACAAATCCAATGCTCAACCACCAAAATTTCAAAATCACAAAATTGATTTTCCTCACCACATGCTCCACCTTGTTTCGTAGCAGCTATGTCACACGCAAAAGAGCAAAAGGAATGTTGATGAGAAGGGGATTCGAACCCCTGCCCTTTCGGACCAGCGTATTGGAAGAACCTTAAGCTGGCGCCTTAGACCGCTCG
>JGI24891J29808_1000110_pt1 | contig 107538 bp, 100 predicted proteins | sample FreactcultuFSWF8_FD_29808 | JGI IMG/M metagenome (IMG submission 29808) | reverse complement strand
CCCCCGCCAGAGTACGCCGCTCCACCACCCCGTCCAGCACACACCGCGCCTCCACCTCAACCCCCACCCCCACAACAAGAAGCACCAAAGCCTGCCCCTCCTCCTCAGCCGAAGCCATCTCCTGCACAACCAAAAGCAGCTCCTCCACAACCAAAGGCTACTCCTACACCACAGCCCAAGCCTGCACCAGCAGCAGCATCTTCACCCGAACCTTCGGCAAGATCTGCATCGGAGGCTGCAGCCAGCTGGGAGAAGGCCCGTGAAGAGACTCGCAAGAGGGAGGAGGCCAGAAAGAAGGCAGAGGAGCTTAAGAAACTTCGAGAAGAGGCGCTACGAAAGAAAGAGGAAGCCGAGCGACAGGCAAGAGCAGCCGCCGAAAAGGTCAGATGGGAGCAAGCCAGGGCTCGTGAGAAGGAGGCTCGTGAACGGGAAGCAAGAGAGCGCGACGCAAAGGACAAGGAGACCAAGGACAAAGATGCTCGGGAGCGGGAGAAGCGCGAGCGCGAAGCCCGAGAGCGCATTGCAAAGGACAAGAAGGAAAAGGCCGCTGCAGCCGCAGAAGCCGCAAAGTCGCCGTCCAAACCCACCACGCCTGCTGCCAAAAAGTACGAACGGCCCAGTGCGCATAGCTACGCCAGTACCGAGACCACAAGCGCCTATGATGCTCGTACTGTCGTCTCATCCTCGACCGCTCCATCTTACACCGAGACTCTGTCTTCGTACGCCCCCTCGACTTCCACGGCTAGAACCAGTCCACCTCCGGAATATCGTGGACCATACAACACCTCCGACCCAGACAAGATAGTCACCAAGGCTGTCTACGTGTACACCAACGTAAACCCTAAGCTGCCTATCAGTCAGCTCGTCAGTGGCAAAGCCAATGTCACCGATGGCCTTGTCTTGAGGCTCCAAACTGAAGGTCTTTTTATCGATGACGATGTACGTCGTGTCCCTCAACGCGAGTGGGACATCAAAGCCTGGAGTCTCAAGTCACTCGAGAAGAGCACCATTAATCCTTATTGCATGGTTCGTGCCACCATCAGAGATACTGACAACAAACGCTACGTCTTCGTTATCCCGTCTGACCAAGAATGGAAGGTCGACGTTGGATTGTCTCGCCTGCGCAAAGGCCCCTTGGTCCGTAGCATGGGCATAGGTAGCATCAAGGCGCCCGAGATGAAGGGTTTGCTCAGCGACCTTGGATGGGTTTGATCATGGTCGCGCTGAGAGAGGACGCAATCTCGCCTGTTTGTTACGAAGGTTTGTGACCAGTTCTGGTCCCGGGTGGCTTCGCTCTGTGTGTTACACTGCATCATGCATCAGCGATCGGAGTTTTTTTTATCGTCTTTGGGGAGCTTACGATTCTTGTCTCTACCCTTTTACTTGTTCTAGTCGATTATTGTCGTTACGATGGAACGATTTGCGGATACCACCTTGTGTTTTTTCTAAGACGCTCTCATACGGAGTGTTACATCGAATGTTAATAGCAACCAATTCAACTGATTCTTGTGGCATTGCCTTCTTGTGATATTTGTGGTGTGCTCAAGTGATTTGTTCTCGTTGGTAGTTGCATCCCGATAGATTTATTTTCAGTAGCATTCCTCGGCCGAACACACTGGATGGTTCAGTCATGCTACCTCTGGTGACTGTTATGTGTGGCCTTCCACCTGGAAGTGACCCTCTTCCTGCGCAGTAACACAAACTGCTTCCGTCGAGAAGATCACACCGCTCCTTGTTGCACATTTTTAGTGAGCCTATCGGAGACTTGAATATACGTGCGAAATCTTCCGATGTCATACCCGTCCGAAAGCAGCAATCTAGGTACTGCTTGCGTACTTGCCAGTCAGGTCTTGATTTCTTCAATACCTAGAATTGTCTCAACATATAAAGAGGTCTCGAGGTCATGGAGTCGAGAGATTCCACTACCCTATTCACATCCTGACTTTGGAAGAAGACTTGGCCACATTCAAATCTCATATTCAAGGCTACTCAAACACGTCCCTGATCCGCCAAGCAGCAAAACGAGATGGCTTCCTCAATCGCCATGTTAGCAGCAATGCTTTTCGCATCCACAGCATTCGCACACCCTCAACCAATCGTCGAACACGACCTCATCCCTGGCAATCTCGGAGTAACCTGGTATCAAGCACCTCTTGCTTTCAGCGAATCGCTCTCGACCGATGCGACCTGTGGCTGGGCTGTTTCCACGGGTCAGCTCAACACCACCAAGTGCTACGTTCTGCGCACAGATGCTCTGGGACTGCAGCAGAATGAGAAGCACGAGTGTGCGCTGAAGGTGTGGGATAGTGTCTCCGATTGCTCGGGCGAAGGGACTTGGACCATGCATGCTATTCCCAGTGGCAAGAGTACGAGTTGTGTCGAGACTGGTATCTTGGACGGTGGCATGTTCCAGCACAAGAGCTGCATGTTGACATGCTCTTGAGGTTCACCGTCTATGGTATTAGAGATGTTGACGGTCGAGGAGTTTCGGAGAGGTAGTCGGAGAAAGCGGTTGCGGTTCAATGTTCATGTCTTTCTGGTCGTCGTTTAAGCGTGGATGTTTTCCCACGTATGTGCACATGGTCATCATGTCTTACTCGAATTATGACTTCTCCATATGCTGAATCTGTACTATCGGTCTTTGTCTAGAAGGTGTAATTCATTGGCAATGCTCCAGGGGGGTCAACGTTCAGAGTGCTGGTGAATGACTTTACAGTTTTCACGGGCATAAAGGTCGGCCAGCGCTTTCCAATCGCGTAGATGACTTGCGGTACGACTTTCTCGTGATGCCCATACGTCTCGGTGCAGAGTCGCCAAAGATACCGGATAGTTATCGTTTGACTGAGCCTACACTCCAAGGTGGCTCCAGGTTCTGATGCTGTGAGTCCAAGCTGGTTGCAACAACAGTGACTTGCGTTGGACAGCCCTGAGAGGCAGGGTTGCTGGGACTAGGATCTTCTCCTGTGGTAGCCTGAGAGTCGAATAGAGAAGGTGTAGCGTATAACTGGCGGCTCTGCTCAGTAGATACCGAAGGAGAAGTGGTAGGATAAAATAGCCGCCTTTGCTCAGAAGACTTGCAGCCAGGAAAACGCATTTAAGAAAGGCTTGTACCGTCCAAGGGTACCAAGGGCAGCGTGAGCAGATTTGAAGCTGGATCTTTGCGGGCATCTTGTCAAGGTAGTGAAAGAAGACTTGGGCCAGGTTGATGTTGCTAGTCATTACGATAATGGAACCATCGAAGACAAGGTTGGTGTTGTTGATGATGCAGACGACGAAGCAGTCGTGGTCGTCAGCCGCAACTGCTTGTCCTTGCCATCTTCACGCGCAACTCGAGTGGTGACATGTCTTCGCTTTCGCATGTTGTAAGTGGTTATGTGTAGCTCTGGGTACCAAGCCGGAAGCACCTCACGTGTCTACTCTGTCTTACATCGGTTCAGCTTCCGTCTGGATGGCGTTCCCAAGGTCTCGGCTTCTTTGGGCTAGAAATGCTCGACCCTAAGTCCCGAGTATGGTAACTTTCATGTACCAATCGGACCGCGTCAGGTCACGATCAAGCCATGGAGGGCTGCCCACGGTGGTCGCATGTTCCAATTAGAAGAAGGACCGATAGCATTGCTAATAGACCCGAATTTGCGAACGGCGTTCATTGGTCCGCGCTCTCCCCATACCGAGTTCGTAGTGGAGGTTTGCGGGGGCTAGGATCATCTCCACAATCGATCTTCTGTGTGACTGTTGACGAACTGCCCCGAAGTGCTGTTGTCAAGGGAGCAGGAAAGTGCTTTTTCAGAGGATGCAGATATCTCCTTGAACAAGGCCCCAAGGATGCTCGCTGCACGGATAGACGGCATCCGTTGGGAATCTCAATGTAATCCATAGTGCCTGTGGGAGAACCGGGGATGATGAGGCGGAGGAGAATTGAGCGGAAACAGGCCCAGATTAACGGTAGTACGTTCTTAGCCGAGAGCGCTGCACCAACTTTTGCCAAAACGTCACTGGCGCGACTGGGGTTCACACATCGTTCCCAGCCTGAGGCTTTGAAGTCGTTGAGAAGAGTGCGTCTCACATTCCTCGTAGTCGCGTACTTTCACTCGTAGAAAGCGTCGCTTCGATCTCTTCGAATAGCTTTCACAAAGCAATTGTTCACTCTTCTTGAACCAAAAGGTCCCCTTTGTCGGCCAACAAAGCACAAAACGTCATTGCGGTCGGTTCACATTTCAACCCCACAACAGGTGCCCGCTGCCGCCGATCGTTAGGTGGACACGAGCTAAAGCGAGTCCGACAGCTCCAGCTCCTTCGACCTTCTTTAGCCTGCCTTCTCCCACTTCCCTCGTTCTTTCGTCATTGCATTGTCGTTCGACTTTTCATCCCTTACCTTTCACACAATGGCTACAACAAAGCGCGACGTGAGGAACCATGTCCTCTTCGAGGTCGCTACTGAAGTCGCCAATCGAGGTTTGTCTCGGCTCACAATCCTTTGTTCGTACCAAGTCGATCGCGCGCTAATGTCTTGCCAGTCGGAGGTATCTACTCGGTCCTCAAGTCAAAGGCTCAAGTTACCACTGCCGAGTATGGCTCAGCCTACACGCTGCTTGGCCCCCTCAACCGCAATTCGGTAAGTCGCCAATTGTGCCGTTGTTCGACCAAGATCCGGTGGACTGACTCGATTCACAGGCCGCCGTCGAGGTAGAAGAACTCGAGCCCAAAGATCCCGCAATGGTAGCAACCATCAAGTCCATGAACGAGCGTGGCATCAAGACACTCTACGGCAGATGGCTCATCGATGGCGCACCCAGAGTGCTGCTTTTCGACACTGGCACCGGTTACTACAAGCTCGATGAATGGAAGGGCGATCTGTGGGCAACTGCCGGTATTCCTTCGCCTGCAGACGACCACGAGACCAACGAGGCCATCGTATTTGGTTACCTTGTCGCCTGGTTCCTTGGAGAGGTGTGTAGTTGTTCCGGCGCGCTGTCATTCCCTTTTTTGGCTCCTGCTAACATTTCAATCAGTACGTCTACCACGAGAAGGAGCGCGCAGTTGTTGCCCAGTTCCACGAGTGGCTTGCAGGTGTTGCTCTTCCTCTGTGCAAGAAGCGCAGAATTGACGTGACCACCATCTTCACTACCCACGCAACCCTTCTTGGACGTTACCTCTGTGCTGGCTCAGTTGATTTCTACAACAATTTGCAGTACTTCGACTGCGACGCCGAGGCTGGAAAGAGAGGAATCTACCACCGCTACTGCATTGAGCGCGGTGCAGCCCACGCTGCCGATGTCTTTACGACCGTTTCGCACATCACCGCATACGAGAGTGAGCACTTGCTCAAGCGCAAGCCTGACGGTGTTTTGCCCAACGGTCTGAACGTCAAGAAGTTCTCGGCAACCCACGAGTTCCAGAACCTGCATCAAGTCAACAAGGAGCGAATCAACGACTTCGTTCGTGGACACTTCTACGGCCACAACGATTTCGACCCCGACAAGACCCTCTACTTCTTCACTGCCGGTCGTTATGAATACCGCAATAAGGGTGTCGACATGTTTATTGAGTCATTGGCTCGTCTCAACCACCGTCTGAAGGCGGCTGGTTCGGACATGACTGTCGTGGCATTCATCATCATGCCTGCTCAAACCACCTCGCTCGCTGTCGAAGCCCTCAAGGGTCAAGCCGTTCTCAAATCGCTCCACGACACTGTGAGCTCGATCGAGAAGAACATTGGCAAGAAGCTCTTTGAGCGTTCTCTCGCATGGCACGAGGGTCAAAACCCCCCGGACGAGACTGGTCTCTTGACTCAAGAAGACAAGGTCCTGCTTCGTCGTCGTTTGTTCGCCATGAAGCGTTCGAACTTGCCTCCCATTGTCACTCACAACATGGTTAATGACCAGGAAGACCCCATTCTCAACCAGATTCGTCGCTGCCAGCTTTTCAATCACCCCACCGACCGTGTCAAGGTCGTCTTCCACCCCGAATTTCTGAGCTCAGGTAACCCTGTTCTTCCCATGGATTACGACGACTTCGTCCGCGGTACCCACTTAGGTGTTTTCTCATCCTACTACGAGCCTTGGGGATACACTCCCGCCGAGTGTACCGTCATGGGTGTTCCCTCCATCACCACCAACCTTTCTGGTTTCGGATGCTACATGGAGGAACTGATCGAGAACGCTCAGGACTACGGCATCTACATTGTCGACAGACGCATGAAGGGTGTTGACGACAGTGTGAACCAACTTACAGAGTTCATGTTCAATTTCATCGGCAAGAGCCGCAGACAACGCATCAACCAGCGCAATCGCACAGAGCGATTGAGCGACCTCCTGGACTGGAAGCGCATGGGTATGGAATACGTCAAGGCCAGACAGTTGGCTTTGAGAAGAGCATACCCCACTTCATTCGAGGGCGATGAGGAGCCCGGCTTCTTCGACGGCACCGAAGTCAAGATTTCGCGCCCTCTCTCAGCACCCGGCTCACCCAGAGACCGTTCGGGCATGATGACACCCGGTGACTTCGCATCTCTGCAAGAGGGCAGAGAAGGCCTGAGCACAGAGGACTACATTGCTTGGAAGCTCCCGTAAGTCGCTCAAATGGTCTGATTATGTACGTTCATGCTAACATATTGAACAGTGAGGAGGAAGACGTCGACGAGTACCCCTTCCCGCTCACCCTCCGAAGCAAGACGTCTTCGACCAACGGCACGGGCACCACAACACCCACCAACGGCACAATCGGCACCGCAAGCAACATGTCAAGCAACACTAGCGGTGCTGCCTTTTAAGAACCGAATCTGAGGCTAGGAAAGAGGAAGAGAAAGAGAAAGAGAAAGAAATGATGAAACGATCATAATGCAGCAGAGAAGACCAGCGGTGTTCCATTGGCACAGAATGCTTGGGGTCGTTGCACCTTTTTTTTGTACATTACCATGTAATTTGCAGTTTGCACCCATGGGTGAATTTATCCTTTGGCAAAAGATTCGGATGTGATTGAATAGTGCTGTTCTTGAAGTGACATTAGTTGATACGAGTACGAGGAGATCAAAGGGAGAGAAGACGGCAAGATGGGGGAAACGGGGGCGGAGCACGTAAGAGGCTAGCGTCAAGCCAAGGCGTTGGAGGCTGTGGGTTTGAAGATCGATGCGCCGGCTGGCTGGCTGCAACTGGCTTTCGCTGTGCGTAGATTGTCTCCTCCTTGACGACTGCACTTCGCTATTATTATCATGTCGCCTTGCAACTAGACGTAGCCTTCCTCTGACCCGTACAGCCTGCTACGCTCCATACCCGCGCTCACCGATCGACCCTGACGAGCCTGTGCCAGCCACTCAACGCTTCGTCCTTCTCCCCACGTCTCGACCGACTTCGACTTTGATGATGGCGATCGAGCCTCAATCCCGAATTTGAGAAGCTTCGCCGGCGATATTTCTCTTCCACCATCCGCTACAAGTTCCACACCAGACGTGCGCTGTCTTCCTACCTGGCCCTTTGAGGCGTCCCAACACTCCTTAACCCCTCCCCTGGCCGCCACACTGCTCGACAGCAACACTTTCCCAACATGGAACGACTGAAGGGAACATGGGCATGGGTCAAAGACCGTTTGCCAAATCCAATGAAACGCGGCAAACCACACTTCAACTTCATTACTACCCACTGTAAGAAGGTCCAAATTCAACACCGGCAATTGAACAAATAAGAGCTGAGATACTGCAATTACAGACACATACATGCTTGGCTTGACCATACTGGGCTCAATCATGATATATCCTGCCGGCGTAACACCCTATATCGATGCTCTCTTCTTTGCTGCAGGCGCAGCGACCCAGAGTGGCCTCAATACGTCAGTACATTTTTGCTTGCTACGTATGCTGTCCGCTAATGTGATGCAGTATTGATGTCAACAAAATGCACACCTACCAACAGGTAATGAATTCGGCTTCCTTTCTAAGGTCTTGTTACTAATTGCCCAGGTTGTGCTTTACTTCATTGCTTGCATTGCAAACCCCATCTTCATCAACACCTGTGTTGTTTTCATTCGTCTGTACTGGTTTGAACAACGTTTCGACCATATTGTCAAGGAAGCTCGCAGCAACCGCCGCACTCGAACAAGATCACGAACTGTCAGCGAATCCAGACCAGATGCGGACCCAGGACGTGTTGAAATGGGAGTCAATGGCCGCAAAATTACCGTGTTACATCACACCACAAAGCCAAATGGTATGAGTGCTAGAAGCGCCAATGCTAAAGTGAACGGCATGAACGAGAAGGAGCGAATCGAGCATCTTTCTGGGAGCGTCGCCGACCCGTTCGGGAGCACTTCAGAGAGTGGTGAATCAAGCGAGAAAAGAGAGACCGAGCCTACCGAGGACGCAAGAGACATCTCTGATACCGACGAGAATGTTGCTCCGGATGTGATACTGACTCAAGAAGAAAGCGAAGAAGATGAAGAGGAAGACCAGAGAGAGAAGGAACCGGAAGAGAAGCCTGCTGATCAGACATGGCTTGGACGTAACCCCTCTCTGAAGCGAGAGATCACCTTTGCGGACCAAGTCAAGCCATCTGCGCATCGAAGACAAGCCTCAAATCTCCAATCTGTACCGGAAAGACCTAAGCCGGTGCGCTTGGAAACGGAGCATCATATTGCATTTCTGGAGAGACAGAGAAACATCAAGGATCAGGGCACCCTACGAATTCCCAATCCTAGGGAATTTGACCGTGGCGACAAGCCTCATGAAGTTGAATCTGACGAAGAAGGTGATGCTTTGAACCGCCAAATGACAAGGAACACGCTGCCATCTTCGCCCCGTATGCGCGCGCGAACGTTTTCGGATGCCCCATCAGCCGAAATAAACGGAGACGATCATCCAGTCAGAAGAGGCATCATCATTGATGAGCCTGAGCGCCCTCAACGCGACCGTCAGCAATCTCAATCTTCGGATACTGGCCGCTCGCCACGCTTCAACATTTTTGGGACCCTTCGCAACTTCAGAAGTAGACAACACGGAGAAAGCACTACATTTGGTCGGTCTTTGAGCGGATTCACCAACAGGACCTTTAGTTTCACCAAAAGTCAAGACAGAGACATGGCAGATCCAATGCCATATCTGAGTTGGCAACCGACTATTGGACGTAACTCTCAGTTCGTGGACCTTAGCGAGGCACAGCGCGAAGAGTTGGGAGGTATCGAATACAGAGCACTCAAGACCCTGGCTTTGGTTCTCGTGTGTTATTTCATTGGCTTTCATCTTCTCGGTGTTATCGTTTTTGTTCCTTGGATTCTGGAAAGCCGCAAATACGGCGAGGTTGTCACTTCAATCGGTCAGAATAGAACGTGGTGGTAAGTGCTTGATCAATTCTTTTTGGTTGGATGAATGCTAATCACATCTTCAGGGGTATATTCACACCTGCCTCCATGTTCAACGATCTTGGCTTCACCCTGACTCCGGACAGCATGATCTCGTTTCAATCAGCTGTCATGCCTCTACTGTTTGGCTCTTTTCTGATCATCATTGGCAACACTGGATTCCCGTGCATGCTTAGATTCGTCATTTGGCTGTCTTCGAAACTAGTTCCCCGTGGCAGTGGAATCTGGGAGGAGCTGCGCTTCTTGTTAGACCATCCTCGCCGCTGTTTCACCCTTCTGTTTCCCTCCAAGGCCAATTGGTGGCTTTTCGCCGTCCTTGTGGCCCTTAATGGTGTCGATCTGATCTTTTTTATTATTCTGGATCTCAACGACGAAACCGTCACTTCACTATCCCCAGGATTCAGAGTTCTCAATGGCTGGTTCCAGGCTGCTTCTACGCGAACGGCTGGATTCGCTTCCGTCAACCTTGCAGACCTGCATCCAGCCATTCAAGTCTCATACCTGATTATGATGTATATTTCCGTCTTTCCGGTTGCCATCTCGGTTCGCCGAACCAATGTATACGAAGAAAAATCTCTTGGTATATTTGCCGGTGAAGAAGAAGACGATGAAGAGAATCGCAGCTATGTCGGTCAGCATTTGCGCAGACAGTTGAGTTTCGATTTGTGGTATATTTTCTTAGGATTCTTCATCATCACCATCGTTGAAGGCCATCGTCTGGAAGACACCAACGCCTACGCCTTCACCATGTTCTCTGTCCTTTTCGAGATCGTGTCGGCTTATGGTACCGTTGGTCTTTCTCTTGGTTATCCAACCATCAATGCCTCTTTCAGTGCTGAGTTTGCGACGTTGAGCAAACTTATCATCATAGCAATGATGATTCGTGGAAGGCATCGTGGTCTACCATATGCCTTGGACCGCGCCATCTTGTTGCCCTCAGAAAATCTTAACAAGAATGAAGAAGAGGGAGCGACAGTGGCTCGCGAAGACTCTGATGAGGTTCGTCCTTATTCACGATCTTCCTCCAACAGAGACAGCAACGTGCCTCCTGAGGCCAGCGGAGCCTCTATGGACTTCAGCCCTACAGGACTTAGACACATGCGCCGTGGCAGTCAGGTCAGCACCAGGTCCGCTGGAACCAGAACTCAACCTCCCACGAGGCGCATGTCCAAGATCATCATGAGTGGTTTGAGTGCTGGTCCTACCATGGGAAGAAAGTACGATTGAGAGGTGTAAATTTTGTACAGTGTTTAGATAAGTCAATTAGCCTGGCGTTGGGATTGGTGGTTATGTGGTTATTTCGATTCGTTTCAATCAAGGATAGACAGCCAACTTGAGCAATTCAACACCCATTCTCGACTCTTTGCTCCCTTACCCGTTCAATGTGAGGTCGCGACCGCTCCTTGCTCGATGTCAAAGCTTTTGACAAGGCGGCTCCACGTGGTTCTGGCCCTGCGGCGGTCGAGAAAAACGACGTCATATTCAGCAAACAGCCAGCTGCTAAACCAATAGTGGTAATTAGTCGTTGCTATTTCTCTGAGGGATAGTGTCCGTTTTTACGCAGGAACCACAAACCAAAAATGCGGTTCTGAGCGGCGACAAGTCCTACTCGTTCACATCGTCCCTGTCTCCAATACCTACTCTTACCCTAGGTGGTCTATCAAAGTCAAGCCTCAGACGCGCTCGAGCCCCCGAGTCAGGATGTGCGCTACAATATCTTCTACCGAGACCGTCGTACACAAACGTGAGGCGGCACAGAGGATCACTCGATTGATACCAGATGCCAATAAACCTAATGCGACACCCAAGCGACTACTCATCTGGAAAGGCTCCGTCGAGGAACTCCTTGGCTATCGCACTGAAGAGATACCGACAGCGGAAAGCTGGTGGCTGGCACGAATCCATCCGGATGATATCTTTGATGTGGTCGACAGCCTGTCCAAGATCCTGGCTCCGGCTCCCGAAAGACCATATGCTTCAGAGGCTAGAATATGGGCTCACAACTACCGCTTCAAACATGCTAATGGTCAATTCCTGTTGGTCTCGGAGAGATCAATCGTAGACAGAGGTGAAGCCGGCAATGTGCTTAGCATGACAAGCACAATATTTGATGCAGAGAAGCGAAGGATAGAACGGAAAGCTCACAGAGAATTCTTGGACTCAAGGGATCAATTCAAACTCATTGCCAACAACACACCTTCGGGTATCTGGATGATGGACCCTCAGGGATACACGACATATATGAATAACGCCGCGGAAACCATCACAGGATTCAAGTTCGAAGAGATTGCAGGCTGGACTTTTCACGCGGCAGTACACAGCTGCAGACCTGATGGAAGCCCTTATCCAGTATCAGAATGTCCTATCTTCCGACACCAGCAAAATGGAACCGAAGCCAAGAATGAAAGCGAAGTCTTGTACGTATCGATACTTGTTCGTCTTGGGGTGATACTGCGGCGCAGTCTGTGGTGCTGCCTTCATCGTTTATCATGGGAAAAACGCTAATACCCACCTTCTCAGTGTCCATAAACAAGGACATCATTATGACATTGAATACAGCGTCTCGCCAATTGGCGACTATGCGAGTGGTGGTGCAGTGATCGAGTTCAGAGATGTAACTTCGCAGAAGAAGTTGGAAAGAGAGCGATTAGCTGCCATCGTACAGAATGAACAACAGTCTGGTAAGTGTAATACTGAAGACAGGACAACACAGTAATACTAACTCGACGAAGTTCTTATCAAGGCATCCGAGGATCACAAAGCCAACATGGCTTCGTTCGTCTCATTCGTGTGCCACGAACTCAGAAACCCTCTCCAAGGCATTACCTCCAGCACAGTATGACTTCGGAGCCCTCAGTAAAACGTCCTTGACTAACTCGTTGACACAGGAATTCTTATCCGAAACATTGGAGAAGCTGGACGCCTTGACCAACAGTATCGACTCTAATATCCGAAGCACTAATTGCATACCGGATGGTGCTATAAATGGTACTTCGTCAGAAATCCACACACTACGCAGAAGTAGCTCAAGACCGGCAGACAGCTCGATAGCCGAAGAAATTCGTGGTTTGGTGAACTACGCTCGTGAGCTTGTTGTAAGTCAAGACATATGTTGTGCGGCGCTTGGAATCTACTGACCGTCTCAACAAGTCCAACGTTGCTACATGTGCGAGTCACCAGGCTTTGATCACGAATAACGTATTGGATCTGAGCAGACTTGACGCCGGCAAAGTCGAGCCTTCATACGACATTGTAGATCTACGGGCCTTGTCCAAAGAAGCTGTCGGAATGATGGCTTCACGGGCACGTGTAAAATCTATCAACTTACGACTTGCTGAAGATGACGCCTCGCCTCTGTACTTGAAGGCCGATTCGACCCTCATGTCTCAGATTTTGCTAAATCTCATCGGCAATGCTGTCAAAGTTTGTAACTTCCTACATAACTCGGAGACCTAAGCTAACGACTCTGCCAGTTCACGCCAGACAATGGCAATATTATAGTCGACATCCAGTCTGAACCTGCCGATGAGGGTGGGCGAGTCGTCCTGCGCGGTTCAATAAAAGATGATGGTATAGGCATGTCCGAAGCCGAGCAACAGAGACTCTTCAAGCGCTTCTCACAAGCCAACAAGCGAGTCGCACAGACCTACAAGGGGTCAGGCTTGGGTCTCAGTATCAGCAAAGAGTTGGTGAAGGTGCTCGGTGGTGATATGACCGTCAAGAGTGCTCCAGGCGTTGGAAGTACTTTCGGCTTCTTCACCATGCATGATTGCCCAACCAAGAAAGAAATGGCTGCGCTTCTGAAGGCAGGTGCAGGTATTACTACGGTCGCCACAGATCTTGAGAAGTTCGAGATCAGCAATTCGGCAGCGATAGTGCCGCCTCCCAAGTTCAGGAAGGTTTGCGTCGCAGAGGACAATCCGTACGTACCGGAAGATACTATGTGAAGCGGGAAGAAACCGAATTAACATCATACAGGATTAATCTCCGTCATCTAGCCAAGAACTTGGAGACTCTCGGTTACCAGTATATCTTGTGCAACAACGGCAAAGAAGCGCTGGACAGCTTCACACAACCGGATTCCGATATCGACGCTGTGATAATCGTGAGCATATACCACTGACACATACCAAACAGACATATGCTGACTCTCACCCAGGACATGAGCATGCCAATCATGGATGGCCTAGAAGCAACACGCCTGATGCGTGAACATGAGATTTCTCCATCAAACACCGATCCCCATCGTACACGCACACCGATCATCGCTCTTTCGGGCAACGCGATGAAAGAACAGGTCCAAGAAGCCATGGCAGCAGGCACGAGTGACTACATGATCAAGCCTTGTAAAAGAGCACAGTTGAAAACCATGCTTGATCATTGGGAACGTATTATGCATGATGGCTCTGCACATACACCGCTGGCTGTCAAGTGATGAAGGCAGAGCGGAAAGATTTGAGCATCACAATCATGCATTAGTTTGCAGCGACTGTCAAACGCCGAAGAGACTAACCGGGCGACCTCCGACCGGGATACCAAGCTGACGAGCATGTCGAAAATCTGGTCGGCACAGAGATTAGCGTAAAGACTGGCAAGGTCAATGGGACTACAGGCTTAACGGCCACTACCAGCCTACTCGAAAGCATTCAACGCGCCCCATGTACAGGTTTTCAAAAAGGACGAAGGTTCTTGGGGGATACCTTCGATGGCCAGGTTCATGACGCGTATACAGATGACTGGGAGTTGGAGGACAGCAGACTCCAAGTATCTACATAGATGGGTAGAGAGAGACAAAGATACAGTAGCTCCATGGAAACCCCATGCAAATTACATTTTATCCTCGAGCCGCCAACATGCATGAACATCATAAAGCGTACTACTACTTTCACAAGAGGCAGGCATGTTCGTCAAACAATTGCTCATCGACATCGTGCGAAGATATTGCGGATCGATGACCTTTTTGTGCGTACATGATCGATGATCTACTAAGCAACCCGTTTCCCTTGGTTGAGTATTCGTGACTCCCTCATTGCGCTATGTGAATGCTATACCAGTGCTTCCACGCCAACCGTAAAATGCTGCAATGAACGCCACTACGGAACTCCTTGGAACAAAAAGCAAATGCAAAAAAACCATAAAACAAATTGCCAACACCAGGTCAAACCAATATTCGAACTTCAGGAAAGGGGTATCTTTGTCTTTTAACGTGATGCATGGGCTTCCGAGTCCACTCTGGTGAGATGCTTAGTCAGATAAGTTCTTAAGCAGAGGTCATGGGCTCCAAGAAAATGCTGTTGCCCAGAGCAAGCAAGTCACGCTTGCTTGTAGTGTTTGAGAATTGCAAGTTGCCGACGTCGCACCAGTTGTTGACATCCTGCATTCTTTGTTAGATTTCTGAGAGGCAAAAAGGTGGGCCGATTCAACTTACAATACAACTCAGATACTTGCACCAGGTGCAGCCAGTGCGCCAGACGTAGAAGTTTTTGAGCAAAACGATAAATCCGATGAGAACACCAAGGAGAGCAAGAGCGCGTACGATCCACCATACCCACCACATAGCACGACGGCCCTTGAAGAAGCCTGCAGGTTGCTTAATAAAGACACGTAACCCTTGACTTGCTGCATCTTGGGTAGCAGCGGGGGCACCGACGCTGCTGTAAGGAGGTTCATCCTCACCGGTGCGGCGGCGAAGAGCATTGGGCGAACGCAGAAGGCAAATTCCGAGAACGAGACCCATGAGGAAGCCACCGATGTGAGAGAAGTTGTCCAGACCAGGTAAGAGACCAAGGACAAAGGAGATGATGACATCGACAAGGATGAACATGAGGTCCTTTATGGGGCTCTGACGCTCGCGCCAGGTGTACAAGAGCTCGAGCAGAGTCAAAGCCATGATACCAAAGAGACTGCCCGAACAGCCGGTAGATGCAATACCAGTAGCGGCAAAGTTGCCACCCAGAACGAAACCAAAGATACCAGCGCTGAAGTAGACGAGAGTAAAGCGAACACTTCCGATAGAACGTTCCATATCACGACCAAGTGTCATCTGAAGCAGCATGTTGAAGCCAATGTGGATGATACCAGCATGCAAGAAGATAGGAATGATGAAGCGGTACCACTGATTAGGATAGGGGTGATCGGTGATGCTACCCCCGGCATGAGGCTCAGGGACACCGCCAAAGCCGCACAGTTGGGAGAGGGTACATTTGGCATCGTCGCCAGTGTTGGAGGTGGCCCAGGGACATGGCCATGAGATGTTGCCGGCGGCTCGGTCTTGGACGTTGTGCATGTTGTGCATGCAAGGCTGGTAACGGGCACCCATGTTGATGAGAACATAAGGCGAGGGGCCGATCATGGGATTGAATTGCGGGTGGATTTCGATGGGCGACTTGGTCAAGACGGCTGTTCGAATTAGCGTGTTGTCAAGCGGTAAGAAGAGATAGAATGCAAGTACCATTCTTTGCAATCTCAACAATAAAGACAATGATTTGTACCAGGGTCAGGAAATAGCAGACCCAAGTAACACGGCCAGTGAAGTAACGGCGCCATCCTTTGGGAGCGGGAGTGTTTCGTGGCCTTGAGCGGGTCCTGGGCTTTGCATCTCTTACGAAAGGGTCGTTGTACTCTGGAGTGATGACGGGGGCGGTGCTGGACTGCGACGAGTGTTTTGCGTGGTAGTTGTGCATAGGCACGGCGTTGTCATCTTGAAAGGGATCGCGACCATCGCTGGGAGTGGGTTGATGGCTGAGATTGTTGTACGAGGACGAGTATGATGGGTATTGGTTGTCGTCAAAAGGAGAAGCGTGTGTCGTGTAGCTGTTGTAGCCGGGGTGGTTGTTGTTGGTCGTGCTTGTGTTGTAGTAGTCGCGGGAGGCCATTTGGGCGATTTCGTGAGAGGGAACGAGTGACGGTCGGACAAAAGACAGTTACACCACCAGGGCGATGTCTTGGTCTTGAAGAAGATCACAAAGATTCAGGAAGGAGAGGCTGGCGTCAGCTGTGTCAGAGCGCTTGAGGCGCAGTTGGGAGTCTGAGTATACCTCGGACTCTGTTGCTTGCGCTGAGCCTCTGAGACCGGACTTGATAACGAGCGTGTTGTACTTCTGCAATAGACGTAAGCTGTCAGTGTCTCCAACAATTCTTCGCCAGAGAGAAGCCTACGCTCTATAAGATAAAGTCCGACGCTCTATATGATACTCTCTTGAACGCGCAACATGGGTCCGGAAGGCTGACAACCTTCCCGCCCTGCCAAGCCTCACACCTGCTTCCACGCAATTGAGACTGACGGAGGTCGAGGGAAAAAGTTGTTTCCCTTCGTCTTTGCATATCAACTTGAAAGCATACTTAGCCGCCGCACTGTTACCGACACTCTGGGAGGGATTGACGGGTGGGTAATAGCCTTGATGAAGGACCGCAACTTCGCAAGCGCATTTGATCGGAAGCGGCTGCTCTGTTCGAGTGCAGCCCTCCTGCCTGCATATAGACTTCCACTCTGCTGGGTCGCTTCGCCGGCCTATATACTATTCCTCTTCTCCGCTCCAGTTCGCTCCTTCTTCCAGTCAAGTCCTGTCGTCGTCCCTGTTCCTGTTCCTGTTCCTCCTCGCCTTGCTCCTTTCCCTGCTTCCCTCACTCACTCCTTCCGCCGACCCGAGACACGACCAGAAGGGCCATGAGCAGCGCCATCTCTCGACACTGCTCCTGCTGATTCTCTGCCCGCCATCATGTCCCACTCTCCAATCAACATGGCCGCCTCCTTCCCGGCTCACCAGTCTGCCCACCAGTCTGCTCGCTCTCGTCCGTCACCTCCGCCGCTCGACCGTCGCGCTCTCTCGAATGACTCGCGCCGCAACGATGGTCCTGCCCCTCCAACTCCACACTACGACCAACCCACGGCCGCTCAGCAAAGCGAGGCTTTCCAACAGGCCTTGAATACCATCGAGGTCCAGGGCTCTTCAGACGACGACAGCTATTCTGACTCGGGCTACGAAGAGAGTATTAATTCGGCCTTTCTCTCCACATCCACCTCTATGACCTCTTCTGTGCGCCATTACGATTTCGAGAACGGCCGTCGTTACCACGCCTATCGTCAAGGTCATTACCTACTTCCCAACGATGATGCTGAACAAGAGCGCGAGGACATAAAGCATGCCACTGTCTTGATTGTTTGCGGCGGCAAGCTGCACTTTGCGCCAGTCCCCCAGAACGCTTCAGATACGCGCATCCTCGACATAGGCACCGGAACTGGCATTTGGTGTGTCGAAATGGGCGACCACTATCCCTCTGCGCAGATCACCGGCGTCGATCTAAGTCCTATACAACCAGATTGGGTCCCTCCGAATGTAAACTTCATCGTCGACGATATTGCGAGTGAGTGGCTGTATCCAGAGAACCACTTTGACATGATCCATGCCCGCCATATGGGCGTTGCCATCAAGGATTGGGATCACGTCCTTGCCTCTGCATACACCCATCTGAAGCCAGGCGCATGGCTTGAGTTCTGCGAGTTTGATTACTGGCCCAGTTGCGACGATGGCACCATGACTGAGGATAATCTTCACTTCAAATGGCATGTCCTTGTCACCGAAGGCATGATCAAAGCCGGTGTCGATCTACATGCTGCTTTAACACTGAAGGATAGAATAACCAAGGCAGGCTTCAAGAATGTGACCGAGAGGATAATGAAGGTCCCTCTAGGCTCTTGGGCCAAGAATCCTCTTCTCAAAAAGGTCGGCAGCTATATGCATGCCGTCCTTTATGACGGGCTTCAAGGTATGGCATCAGAAATCTCGATCAGCATTGTACACACAGCTGACTTCTCACAGGCATCTGTATGGGTCCTCTCACGCGAGGTCTGGGCTGGTCAAGAGATCAGGTCGAGCTCTATCTACCTGGTGTACGAAAAGACTTGAACAACATGAGCGTGCATACTTATTACAGTCTGCATGTAATCACTGCCCAGAAGCCATACAATTGATGGAAGCGGCTGCTAGATGCATCGCCGCCCATCTCCCTCCCTTTCCTGTTTTCCTTTGCTTTGATACAACGACTCCAAGACGATCTGTTCGAAGTACTCTTGATGAGATAGCATTATACCCAATACATTTTCTGCTTTGTCATATATAACGTGCCGTCCGTTTTCCGCCCTGTTCGTACGTATGCGGGGATGCTCGTTCGTTTGCTGCAAGAGTGATTGGTTGAATGCAACGACCGATCCTATTAATCTATCTCGTCCAAACCGCTGCATCACGCACGCGACGAGCCCTCGGAAGTCGGAAACTCATCGGATGTCGTATATGCCTGCACGCACAAAGTGTCTCGGTAGTCACCTTGGGCTCACTCATTCATATACAAGACTCGCACAGTTTGACTCGAATGACTTGCACTCGTAACTTGATGCCAAAACGTACCTCTAGTTGCAAGTCTGCGGATGCTTCTACCTTTTCCTTCTCAACATCTTGGGCAACAATCCGACCGAGCGTCGCTCCTCATGACCTGAGCAAACAAAAAAACAACCGAGCGCTGCCCTTGCGCCGGACAAGTTTTTTTTTGTCTCTTTCATTGGGTCCTCTGGTTTCATTCGAACCATACCGCCGGTAACATTCAAGTCCTTGTCAGAAATCAGCCCCGCTCGCTTCCGCGATAAATCCACCAAACTCCGGATGAGCTCTGAGAGAGAAAAAAGGAGCATGAAGCTGTTGTTTGGAGAAAGGGAGGATATGGAGATATAGTTGCCGACGAGCGGGAAGCGAGGTTTATGGTATGCAAGGGATGATGAGGAAGAACGAGCACCTACAAGCTGAGGTTTAAACTGCGATGTCGCTAGGAAGCTACCCGGCATCTAACGGAAGGATTCTCTTTTGCACCCATCCACACTTCACGGACGGGCTAACATTTGTCCCCATTGCTAGTTCCATTTGTTCACCACTGTGTTGGTAACGACCCTGTGTTTATATGTTCGCTTGAGGGTACGCTGACCGAGCGTATCAAGGACGAGGCAGGGTTGCCGACTGACCAGCCCAATCGATTGGACAGCATTTTCTTGCTATCTTGGAATCCAGGCAAGACTCTTCTGAGATATTCAGGGAAAGCTGGAAAGGACAGATCGTATACTGAAAGCTGTACCGCGTACTGAAGCTGAAGGGTCTGAATCTCCAACGGAGGGAGATCCAAGAGACGTCCCTCGATGCGAGACAGCTAGACTGGCAAGCTCCAAAAAGTGTGACTTCCTCTTTCGCCCATCTCCTCTCGCTCAAGTCCGCCGTCGTTACCGACCAAGCATCACCTCCTCTCATCCCAGTACCAACGAACCTGGCTGTCTGCCTTTCTGCACCTTGCTCTCGATTGTGTCAGCTGTACAGCTACCAAGGACAGTATCCCAAGCAGATAACACCGGTCATGTCCTTCTCGTACCACCTTGTCGAAACGTCAAAACGGCTGGTAAAAGGGTGGTACGCGGTCTGCTTCTGCTGTTTCGATTGGTTCGGCAATTTGGATGTGCACATGCGAATGTGCATACATTTCCCGACTGTCAGGGCCAAAATCGGTAGTAATGGATGCGAGTAATATACCCTGAGAGGCATTCGGCAAAGCTGTTGTGGTATTCACGGGAATTGTGATCACTGTGACAGGTCCAATTGCGTGCCCAGGGCACTGTCTCAGACGCAGGACCGTTTTGCATCTGTTACCCACCTGCTTGATCGCCTCAAGCATTTATCGCATGATGACTTGTTAAGATAATTGGCTTGGAGCAGAGCTCGTCTGTTCAGAAGTCAAGAAATCATTGTAGGTCAAGTAACACTAGGTATAGTTCAATTTGGGAGGCTACGGACTTCTCTGATTTGCTGTGCTTGTGCAGTCAGCCCTGGATGTTTCTCTAATGGTACACTATAGGCCGCCATTTGGCCTTACTGTCTTTGAGCTTGTGAAGTCAGCTCTCTTCCTGATGTGCATGTCGAAGCCATTAGATGACTCTCTAGTATTTCCAGACAGGAGCAGCTGGTGGGTAGATTCTGTAGTTGTAGTCCTTGACGCCAACTCCTGAGCCGACCCACTGCTTGTCTTGAACCTCGGCCTCCTGTGCAGGACGAATGGGCTCTCCAGATGCGAGCTTGTGGTCCCAGATGGGCTCTTCCAACGCCTTTTCGGCCTTGATGAGTCCTCCGGTGATCTCAAAGAGCATCACACTGTAGCCTGGGCGGCGAGCGACATCACACTTTGCTCCAGCAGAACTTGCCTCGAAGTGAGCAACAAGAAGACTGAGTCTGAAGAAGTCCTTGCAGCACACTGGGCAGAGGTTGCGCTGCGCGGCGTGGGATTCGCGCATGTGATCTCCAATCTTTTGAGGTGTGTCGAAACGTCTCTTGCAGCTCTCGAACGGGCATTGGTAGGGGTGGACGTGTTGTTCTTCGTCTTCGACTGGGCGATAGAAGAACTCAGGTTTGAAGTCGGTGTGGTGGGGATCCCAAAAATGAGTGTCAAAGATGTTGCTACCCTGGTCTTCTTCCTTGCTACGCTGGTGGGCAGCGTTGACACCGGTCCAATTGGTGATGGCCTTAACCTTTGGTTTGTTATGTTCGAACAGCTTGTGGACTTCCTCCTTGGTGGACCATGGCTTGGTTGGAGTTACGGGGCCGTCTTCGTCGTCGCTGTTCATGGTGGCAGCATTGCTGGAGAGGCTGATGGTATCGTCGTTATCGCTCTCCTCGTGGCCGAAAGGGGGTGCTGCGCTGCCTACTGGGCTGATAGAAAAGCGTTTCATTGACTGCTTTAGCTGACCATAGTCGGGGCCCGGCAGGCTTGGCCATTCGACTCCAGATGAGTCCTGGACACTCGAAGCGGTTTCTGGGTTGAGGGGTGACTGACCGTTGTACTGAGTGATATCGCTTTGGCTGAGCAAGTCGACAGTGACACCGCCGCTCATTTCATCGCTGTCTGTGGCTGGAGGCTCTAAGGGCGTGTAGGGCATAGTGATCATGTTCTCCTTGAAGCCTTCGGGATCATCCAAGATCAACTTGACCATGTGCTTGTGCTCGCGCTCCTGTCTGAGGGTCATGGGCTTGATGTACACACAAAAACCTCCCTCAATGTGACTGATGAGCTGACTAGCACGTCCGAAGAGAGAGCCGCACTCCTCATGGACGGTGTTTCCTTCAAAGTCGCGAACGAGGAGACTGCCTTTGCAGGCGATGTGGTGTTCTGCCTGATGCATCTGTCACACTATCAGAATTCCGCTTCAATAAGTTTCCATGTAGGACGTACCTTTTTGCGGTGCATATCTCTGCCACTCAAGCTTTCAAAGTCCACGCCACAGAATTCGCAGACAATGTGGTTGAGCTTCTTTGGTTTCTCGTTTCTGCGATCTCCAACGAGCCATGGCAGCATGCTCTCGACCTTATGTGCAACCAGTTCATCCCAAGTTTTGCCATGGAAGTCGCATTTCTTGAAGCCACGTTGGATTCTCTCAAAGCCGGGGTTCTTGCCGCAGTAGAAGGGATGGTTCTCTGGGTTCTTCAGGTGAGCTACCATCTCGGCGTCCGTGTCGAAAGAGTGAAAGCAGTCATCGTAGCTGCACTTTATGCCCTTGCGCGGGGTGAGTTGTGCTGCCATGACGCTGAGTGGGGGTGACTGCAAGCTGGTCATGCCGTTGCTGTTGAGTAGTGGGAGGATAGATTGTTGGTGGTGGGTAGCGGGACGATAGATCTTTGTTTGGAGGTCGGAGGTTGAGAGTTGGATGTTGAAGGTTGGAAAAGAGAAAGTGGATTTGAAGAAGCAATGTTGAGGGAGGTGGGTTGAGTTAAATAGATAGCAAAAGAAGTTGCCGAAGTGCTAGTGAAACTGTGCAAAGGTTCGTGAGGAAGCGACGGTTGAGATTGAGCCACTCACCTTCGAGCTCCAAAGATAGGTAGGTGCAATAGTGGGAGCCGAAGGACAATTAGGCAGGTACGAGTGACGCCAAAGAAGTGCGAGACTGCCTGATTCTACTAGATGACTCACCAAGAGGCGAAAGGTCAGTGTGAACGTTATGATTGTAAATACGAAGTATTTAAGGTGACGTGGATGAATACCCGGGGTATCGTGTTTGACATCAATCGAGGATCCGCCAACACAATGTTCGTCCAGCCCCAAAGATAGTGAGAGGGCTATGATGTGAATGGGCCCGTCCACAATGTTTCCCTCTGTTCCTCGCCTTGTGACAATGTGACGTGATCGGGTATGTCAAAAGAACCAAAGCGCCTTTGTCCAAAGATCCAGAAAAGTCAAGACGTCTGCCCTCTAGGCGCCAAAGCAACCAAGGCAGCCTCCACGCTTTTCATTCTTCTCGCCCAAGCCTCTCTTGTCAGGAAGCTTGACAGAATTGCGCTTGACTTCGTTGACCTCGACCACTTCTGCCGCCTTCTTTTCCTGCATCAACTTCAGACGGATAATCTCTTGTCTCTCGCGGACACTCAAAGGACGATCGTCTCTGAGGTTGTAGGTACTGCGGCTAAGCAGATTACCACTGGGGCTTCTGATTGTCTTGTCCTCGAGTTGTTTTGGGTCCAAGAGCTCCGAGTAGCGGCGTTTCAAGGGTCTTGCTGGTTTGGGGTGAGTAATGCCGGACTCGGGATCATCGCCAGCGAAGGACGTGACTACAATCTCGTTTGCTTCGTGGCGGTCTTGCTGTGGGTCGAAGGTGTTGAGGTCATGGACACCGGGGCTGCGAGGGAAGTTTGCCTGGGCTGGGCTGCGGACTTCGATGTTCAGGGGAGTGGTCGAGTTGGTGGAATTGCGAGCTGCGGTCTTTGAAGTAGAGCAGCCCATTTTGACTGCTGGACAATCAATAAAATCACGTTGGCGCAGTGTGCTGTGCAATATACCTTGTTGCCGTTGTTGATATGCTTGAGAGAGTAATAGATCTTCTAGACGAAAACAGAGCGGTTGCACTCCGAAAGGTCTGCGAGAAATGCTGTGGACGATTTAATTGCGGACGTGTTGGCGCGTTGGACTGCGTTGTTGATTTTGACCATCACGCACGTCGAATTGACAAGCTACTCTCAGTTTCAACGACCCGACCCTTGGGGCCCCTCGACGGTCAGTGCTTTCACGGTCCACAGTCTCCAAGTGAAGGGTTCGACACAAATATGGAGATGATCGTTCAATTCGTATATAGGGGTACAAAACAATGTTTAGAATCTAGAGAAGGGAAGCCTTGAGAAATTTTGTTAGCGAAATTCTTACATAGAGGGATTGTTGTAACTCACCACTTGCCCCTGAGGGTGATAACAGCCCAATCACCCTTCTCATCAGTCTCCTTCTCAATCTTGGTGCTGAAGCTGATGGCACTCATGATGCCGTCACCAAACTTCTCGTTGAGAACAGCTTTGTAGGCATAGCCGTAGTTTTGGATGATCTCGAAAAGTCTGTAGACCAGAGGCTCCTTTGGGGGCATCTCCATTTGACGACCGCGGTCTGGGTAACCAGAAAGTTGTGACTCGAGAAGCGACTCATCAAGCTCGAGGACCTGGGCCAGGTTCTTGATATCCTCGGGGGAGGCCTTGGCCTGTCCGTAGAAGAGAGCTGCTACGGCGACCTCCTCGCGTCCGAGGGCCTTTGCGATGGTCTCGAAGGAAAGGTTCTTGATCTTCTTGGCCTCGAACAGAGTAGGCGAAGAGGCTGGAAGACGGGGCACAATTGAGGTCTGGGTGTAGGTGTCAATGGGACTGTACACAGATTGCAAAGAGCTCATCATACATCAAGAGTAGCAATGGGGTGGCCGGAGGAGGTTCCTGTGGCTGACATCTTGGATGGAGCTGTAGCTGTCGTACGAAGCGATTGCTGGGCTAGGATTACGGAGGGACGGAAGAAGGCTGAAGCGCGAGGGGCTGTACGGGATGCAAGTCTGGCTGAGAGCGGGAGCATGATGAGTTAAGTACTTCGGTTGCGGTAGATAGACGTTGTTTCCCGAGGTTCTTTCTGAACGGGAAGCTCAGCCTTTTGAAGCTCAACGGACATGTCTCGGCCTGGATCTTGCTGCGTCACTGTGACTTGCACCTTGATTTCAAACAAAGATTCAATCGTTGGTGTCATCGATGCGGGGCAGATTGATAAGTAACGAAGCCCACCTGGGCATGCTTCTGTTTCTCCGGCGAATTCGCAATTATGCTTTCACACCGCGGAGCATGATTCAGTCTTGGGAGATAAGGGTCTTGTAAAAATGGTCGATCTCTCGAGGTATTTGCAATCTTTCTATCCAATCCAGAGTGCTGAGTGTTGTCCATCATCAGAAGCCGCACTCTCAAGAAACTATGGGCATTGATACCAGCCTTATCTGATCTCGGAGCAAGCCCCCACCACGGGCGCCGTGTGGAGCTAGCATCTGTGCTCAAAGGAAATGTGACAAACTGAGTTCAACTGACAGAACTTAATTCGATTATTAAAATCATGGCTGGGAGTTGCTGTGCAACGAACTCATGCTTCTGAAATAGCTTGAGCTCTGCGCGGGTGCTTATGCTCTTGTGTGTAGTACCGGTCTTGTTGTCCGATGAAGATACTCCGTCCTCCGATACCTGTAGGAGCTTTCCCCATACGAAGTGAAAGCTCCGTGGGGTCCGTTGCCCACGTGCCCGACTCGATACTTAGCGGTGCTTGGGTTGGCTCTCAAATTGGTAAGGTTGAAGTCGGGTAGTGATAGTGACTTGAGAAAAGTTGGATCTGTATTCTTTTCTTGAAAAAAAGTCCTGCGCTCGAAAGGTCCCAAAGATGCAGGCAATCTAATGGACACAAAGGCGGTCAGAGAGTGACGACGTAATCTTGGCGTGTTCACTTCAGGAGTTGAGTACCTATATGCGCATCAGACTTGACCTCCTGCAGACCAAATTACCAACTATCAACCATGTCGTTCCTCTTCGACAAGGTGCACCAAGCAGTGCATCAGATTGGCAGTGATCTCAAAGAACAGTTCTCGGACCATGGACAAACCCAAGCCGCGGGCGAAGGAGAGCAACAAGCCCAGAGTAGCCATGTTCAAGACCACGACATGCACCGTTTCCAAAGCTTTGCACCCCAGCGAATTGGCAACGAAGTCAAGTGGTACGTCGATGGAGCTGGATACATGCATGCTGTAAGCATGGCACTGGAAAGAGCTCGCGAATCCATCTGGATCATGGATTGGTGGCTCTCACCAGAGCTATACCTCAGACGCCCTCCTGCTCAAAATGAGCAGTATCGCGTTGATAGGATGCTCCAAGCTGCAGCTGAAAGAGGTGTCAAAGTAGGCAATCATACCCAAGCTCCTGATCACAAGCTGATTTTTTCAGGTCAACATACTCATCTACAAAGAAGTAACCCAAGCTTTAACGCGTAAGTATCTTAACCCTGATCTCCCAGATTATATTCATTCGCTCCTTCCTCGCTCGGTCGACCGTGTCTCATCTACTTTAACTCGTTTCGGGCTGGATTTTACTTTCAAATCTTTGGAATATCTCGAAGAGACATATCCACTAATCAATCCCCCTATCTCAGTCTCATCAGCACACACAAAACATACACTGGAGAAGCTTCATCCCAATATCGCCGTGTTCAGGCATCCTGATCATCTACCGGATAGACAGGTCCTGACTTCTTCATTTCTCTCGTCCATTCAAAACATGAAGATGACAGCTGCCAACTTGACCAAGCTACCTGGAGATGCTCTCAAAGCTGTCTATGGTATGAACGGGGATACTGTTCTGTACGTTTCGAAAAATCCAGATACCACGAGTCAATAATCACCTGGTCTTGAGGTCCTGCCACCTCGTGATAGTGTATCATTCTACTCGCAACAAGATGCTAACCCTGTCCCAGGTACTGGGTACGTGTGTTGGGGGTGCAGATACCATGTGCCAACAGCCATCTATAGTGTCTCAACGAAGAAATTTGCTAATCCAAAGTCTTTCAGGCCCACCACGAAAAACTATGCCTTGTCGACGACCACATAGCCTTCATGGGAGGTCTGGATCTGTGTTATGGCAGGTGGGATTCGTGGCAGCACTCTATTGCGGATGCTCATCCTGGAGACCTGAACAAGACAGTTTTCCCTGGACAAGATTTCAATAACGCCCGTATCTTGGACTTCAGTGTAAGTGATATGGTCACTTTTGGCTAATCTCGGTATTCTGTCTTCAGCTGGGACGTTTTTTGGTCTTTTTGGTCATTTTTCGGCTCCCGAGCTTCCGTGCTTCGCTCCCATCGTCACATCCCAAGGCAGAAGGCTATTCAATATGAGCGTGCCTCCAATGAGAGCACTACACTTTGATGCAGGATCGAGATGTCTGTGCACACGCAATCTACTTGATCCACCTTCTGCTCGTGGTGATCACGATACAAGCCCAAAGCAGACGTCCCGAGGACGCTTATAACACACCAATACTTATCACACCATGTTTATGATGCTGACTGCCATCAGGATGTTGCTCATTGGGACCAAAACAAGCTGGATCGCCGTTACAATTCACGTATGGGCTGGTCTGATATGTCCATCTCCCTTATGGGCCCTGTCGTTGAGGACCTTCGGAGACACTTTGCCGAGCGATGGAACTTCATTTACCAAGAGAAGTATAGCTCGAAGAATAGTGCAGATCGTTACAGCCCTCTACACGTTTCAGAGTCTAGAAATGGAATCGTTCATCACGACTATCCATCCAGCCCCGATGCTCCTCTTCCGGAACATATGCGCGAACGCATGATGGAACGCTGGGAAGAGAGTCGTGAGAGGATGGATGGTTTCAGGGAGCAAGTCAGACACCACTTCCCTAACAGCAGGCATCCACCTCCCCCACCACCTGGCATGCCTTGTCAGATCATGAGATCCTGCACGAAGTGGTCTCATGGCACTGACAGTACTGAGCATTCGATCCAGAACGCCTACATTGAAGTAATTCGAAACAGCCATCACTTCATCTACATCGAAAACCAGTTCTTCATTACGGCCACCGGCGATTCACAGCGTCCAATCAAGAATCAGATTGGTGCTGCCATCGTTGAGCGCATCGTCCGCGCTGCACGTGAAGGAGAGCCCTATCATGTCATCGTCATAATGCCTGCCATCCCAGCTTTCGCAGGTGACCTCAAGAGCGACGAAGCACTGGGCACGAGAGAGATTCTGGAGCTTCAATACGACAGCATCAACAGAGGTGGCAACAGCATCATGGAGAGCATTGCCAGAGAAGGAATTGACCCCATGCAATACATCCGTTTCTACAACCTCCGAAACTACGATCGCATCAACTCGGGTGGCGCTATGCGTGACGCAGAAGAGCAGAGTGGTGTGAGCTACGACGATGCTAGGCAGGATTACGACCAGCGTTACGGTAGTCAGAACAACGAGTACGCTCAGGGAGGCGCCTACAACAACGAGGACCAGCAATACGGAGGTGGTGGACAGAACAACCGCTTTGAACGTTACCAAGAAGCCACTCAAAACATTGGGAGCCATTCGGGTCTTTCTAGCGGCCAGTGGGACTCCGTTGCATCCTGCTACATGCTCAATGGTGAGGACATAAGAAACGTACCATGGGAGGACGGTACTACCAACGAAATGGATGCTTTCGTCTCAGAGTTGCTTTATGTCCACAGCAAGCTCTTGATCGCCGATGACCGTGTTGTTATCTGCGGTTCAGCCAACCTGAACGATCGTAGTCAGCTTGGTGACCACGACAGCGAAATCGCCATTTGCATCGAAGACCCTCGCGAGATTGATTCGTACATGGCTGGCCGTCCCTGGAGAGCGACCGAATTCGCCGCCAGTTTGAGACGATTGATCTTCCGTAAGCATCTCGGCTTGCTGCCAGCCCAGGACGTCACCAGACCTGATCAAAACTTTGAGCCTATCGGAGTACCCAACGCATACGACTGGGGTAGCCGTGAAGACGAGGCTGTCATCGACCCTTTGAGCTCTGACTTCTCTTCTCTCTGGAACAACACCGCTCGCAACAACACTCAAGCCTTTGAGCGTGTCTTCCACCCTGTGCCATCTGACTCTGTCCGTAATTGGAAGGATTATGACGAGTACTTTTCCCGATTCTTCCCCAGCGGTAAGGACGCCAAGGAAGAAAAGGGCAAGGAACCGAGTAAACCAAGTCAGTGGAAGTTGGGTCACGTCGTCGCAGAGGAGTTCCCTGGTGGCGTGCAAGAGGTCAAGGAAGTGTTGAGTCAGATTCGTGGTACGTTGGTTGAGATGCCTCTGCTCTTCTTGAAGGAGGAAGACATTGCCAAGGAGGGTCTTACACTCAATGCGATGACCGAGGAGATCTACACCTAGGCAAAAGGCTTGTGTAGTACTTAGTCAGGCAGACCAGAATGATGAGATGACTTTCTATGATGAACGCTGATGAACGCTGTTGTAATTGTTGAAATCTTACATGCACTCAATATACTTCAATGTATCTGCAGAGTAAATACACTAGAAGAGAGCTTCGTCTTCTCTGAAAGGCCTCCGGCAGGGAATTGAATTTCAATCACAACGCTCATTGGGGGGTGAATATCTACATTGTGCATTAAACTCGTCTACTTCTTCGATACTTGCTGGATCAATCTCTCGACCTCGGTCGCTGCTTGACCGGTCGCCTTATCACGGAGCGATTCGAGTAATCTCAGGTTGCGAGCCTTTGCCGCTTCTTCGGCTGCCTTTGCAATCAAACCACATTTCGTCCACAGCTCGACACGTTCTTCTACTGTCAAGTTGGTGCACTTGGGTATGTACAAAGATGCAAGCTTCGGGTTGCCAGCAGACAGTATTTCGTTGATGAATGGCTGCAAAATTGATTAGCAGATGCTTTTTTGGACAACCTAGAGAACAACTCACCTCCCAGCCGATAGGACTCTTGCGCAATTTTGACATATCCTCGAGCTCGCGCCAGTCACGGCGAGAGACGAGTGCGCGCAGACGTATCCACCAATACACCTTGTCTGAAACCTTGAACTCAGATTGCACCTTCTGACTTCTTTTGACATTGCCGAGTCTGATGAGCTTGTATATCGTCTCATTGATGCTGAGACCGCTAAAGTCTTCATCAAGATCTCTCTTGAATGCATCTTGGAATTTGAGCAGCTTTTGCTCTTCCTCGATGGCTCGTACTTGTAGTGATTGGTCTTTTGACTCTTGAAGAATCTTTGAAGCCATTTTGAGTTTGTCGTTTCGGGCATTGGCGTCTGTGATGTTGAGTGAATCTGACAGTAATAGGTTGGAGCTGTCGAGACGTCGATCATCTTGGTAGAACAAGTCTTTGAGAAGTTCTTGATCTTGGTCCCAAGCCGAGGCTTCAACAAGGGCAGTTGCGACCGGTCGTCCATTGATCGTGCGGAAAAACGTGGCGAGCGGCAGCTTTTTCTTTAGGTGCAGCAGTACGTGATATACCAAGTCGGTGTCTCCACTTTCGATGGCTTTATCCAAAGCAAGTGAGTCCTCCTCTACGTTCAGCAAAAGTGGTACTTGCTTGCCAGCTCGCGGCTCATGTTCAAGGAGCTCCGTTGCGAGTTTGCCGCGACCTTCTTCATACGCCGTTTGGGCGATCTCTTCAAACGAAATGCCGCGCTTGCCTTGCAATCTCTCGACAATTTCGGCGCAGATGTCTTCCTCGCCACCTGTAGAGCTACGCACTTTTTGGCGTGCCCAGTGTACATAGATCTTGTCAAGAGGAAGGTCGAGGTGCTCGGAGATTTTGATAGCTAGGAGGTATTCCTTGCGGTTTATCAATCTCTGCACCAAATTTGCAGGTGTCAGACGAGTGTATTGGTCGAAGCTGAGAGGTAGGCCAATCTCAAAGAAGCGGACAGCATTGAGAACTCGTAACGTCTCACACATGTCAACGAACTCGTCGCTGTCATAAAGGTCGAGTACTGATTTGCCAAAGGAGGCAGCCTTCAAGAGTTGTTTCTGCCAATGCACACTGAACTCGTGACCAGCAGCACTGATGCATGTGTCAACAGCCTCATCGAGGTTCGGTCTGATGAGCTGAATGTTCTCGTCGGCCTTGGGAGATTTTCGGTCGAGTTGTTCTGCTGCATCAAGCAAAACTGAGGCTGGTGATGTGGAGCCCAGTCTGAAAGTCTCCTCGGATACCTCTGGCACCTTCTGGATGAACTCGCATACATCGTTGGTGAAGATACGGAGACCGTCAATATCTGGAGATAGATGAACCCAAGAGTCGTAGTAGTGCTTTGAAGCAGCGCCGTTCGGACCAACTAGATGTACCTCGTCCTCCCAAGCCAGAACTACAGCATTGTTGCCACACCACTGCAGATCTTTTGGAGGAGTCTTGACGCGCGAGTCGTACTCAGTCAAACGGTTCTCAAAGTCACTGCTGATGACCCAGACTTTTCCGTCCTGTGTGTACAGCGCGATGAACTTGGCGTTCGGGGCGACGGAGATGTGCTTGAAGGGACCGTTTTGAAGCTTGCGATCCTGAGCTTCGGAGGCATCAATGATGACGATAGTGTCGTCAATGGCCAAGATGGCTTCGACAGAGCGCGACAAGGTAAAGGCTGGAGGGATGACGGCCCAGGACAAGATTTCACCTTCCGGAGGCGTGGCTAGGAGAGTCGGACGTGGTTCATCGTAGCGTGAGACCGAGACGAGTTGGTTGTTTCCGAGGAGAGCGACGAAGCCTGAGGACCAGAAGCGACACGAGACAACCCCGTGCTGGTCGGCGCCATGGCCTAGACTGAAGGGTATGAAGTCGCCGCTGAGGTCGTGGTATATCCTGACAGTGCCATCGTTGGTGACGACAATCAACCTTTCATCCTCAGACCAGCCGCAGCCGTGGATAGAGCCCTTGTCCCAGTTGATGCGGTGGATCAGCTTGCCCGAGCAAGTGTAGATGTCGATGGACGGTCGTGCTGCATTGGAGCTGCGGTAGGCGTACAGTTTGTTCTCATCGCGGTATATGGCTATCTATCTAACACTGTCAGTCGGCGTGATTCGTCGCAGCTGTCAGCTGTCTCGTTCACGTACAGCACCGCTCAATGGAGCGCCGACTAGCACATGGTTCTCAAGTTCCAGCTCCGGATCAAAGACGGATGTGTATAGCTGCGTCTTTCGGTAGAAGCGATCGCCTACTCTTTCCCAGTCCGCCGTAGCCTTCGACATTTCATCAAAAGATCATTGTTTGAGTCGGGGCTCGCTGTCGCATCCGCGTAGAGTCGATGCTTTGACGTAGCTGCTGAGGTCTGTGCACGGCCCTGGCTAATTACTTCCCAAACGAGCCTCACTGACTTGACAATCATCATCGCTCTTTCCCATGTCTATGCTGTCAACAACCACATCAACCACGAGGAAAAGAGATCCCGTCTGAAGGCAGGAGGGTTTGTTGGCAACTTCCACCATCCGACATGGATACTACAGCTGCCAAAGTCCAGGCTCTCGGCGATCTGGAGTTGGCTGTTTTGCTCTGCCTAGTAGCTCAGCAACATTGTATAATATCTACCCAGAACCTTTTGCTCGACAACCTTGCTCAAGAATTGAAACTAGTCCGTCTTCTCTTTGGCCTTACGCCTCTTGCTCCAAACACTAACCAATGTCAAGATTGCTGCCAACATCTTCGGTCTCACCTGTGCCCTGGTCGACTGCTCCGCCGCGACTACTCTCGATGACTTCAAGCAGTCTGTCCTTGTCGATGTTCAGGATCCGTTGGATGATCATGCTGCTTCTTCGACCCACCTATCGCTACCCTCCTTCAAACACACCGGTTCCAGGCAAACCTTTTTCCGTAATCAGTCTGGCACCAGTAATGAACTTGACGAACGCAAGATTGCCGACATTATTATCGCGAAGGATCTGAATATGGCCAACAGCAACGTTCAAACACAGGCTCTTGAGGTAAGACTGAATTTTTCTAGTTCTCATGGACTTGTCTGATCATCTACTAGCTCATCCGTACCAAGAGATTATTCAGCCATACTGCCATGCACGGTACATCGAAGAACTTCCTTTTCGTGGCTCTGCAGGCATCCGAGTCCAAGTCAAGACTTGGTTTCCATCTCGTAAGCCTCTCTCCACATTTAGAAATGGACATACACTGATTGACGTCTCAAGAACGACATGTTTGCCATCTCACATTACCACTCAGAAGAAGACGGCTTCCCCAACCTGGAGGAACAACATTTCCAGGAGCCGCCGCCATCTGATGATGCCGCATCGATATCATCAGTCGTCAAGCATCCACTTCCTGAGCAGGACGCGCTCCGCAACTTTCCTGTAATCTCGCCCGACGAAGTTCAAACCCTGCGTGCTGCTGTCAAAGATGTTCGAGTCAGCGCCGAAGTGGCCTCATATCTCCACAACATTGTTATCTTCATGCGATTGAACCGCTTCGTTGCAGGAGGTATCTCTGCCTATGCAACTCGGCACTTTAGAGCCATTGTATATGCTCTCGCCCCCTTGCATAATCTCACTTACGCTCCTCCTTCATTGGTTGCTCTAGCGGCAAGGAAGGTATATGCACATCGCTTGGTACTGGCTACTTCTAATACAGAAAGGAGCATGCAATGGGGAAGTGACTACCGTGCAGTTGAACAAGTCCTGCAAGGCGTCACTGTCGAAGATGCTATTGAATCTGTTCTGTCAAGTGTGGAAGCACCACTTTGAAAACGTCTTATGAACATCTATAAGACATGATCCTCACCTTGCCCCTGAATGGAATAGGCTTGAAATATACCGACCCGATCATCGCCGGGGTCCTGGCTGTACATCTATCCGAGACTCTCCTGGTCTTGACGCCCAAACATCGTTGCATTCGCCTGCCACTCTCTTAGAAGTACACCGACCTCGATCCTTAAGTCCTCTACGACGTCATCCATCTTGATATCCGCCTTGTCCCACCCGAACGGTTCTTCGAGCTGCGTCGCAATCGCATCTATTCCAAAAAGAGTAAATGCACAGATGGAAACAAGGACGACAGTCCACCACTGCATGCTCTCGACGAACGCGAATGGAAGCACACCTCCGTACAAAGCCAAGACTTGTCTAGTGTGAATGAGATATGCAACTGGGATTGGCGTCAAACGGATGGTCTCCATGATGCCATAAGCTGCGACCATTGAGTTGAGCTGCACCGAGAGCTGAGAAGCCTGAGGACTGTGGAACCATCCTCTATCATGAGAGCGTTTTATGAAGGCTTCGATAGACATGGTGAGCTGAATAGGAAGACCGAGCCCTTCAAACTCATACGTCTGCGACATCTTCGGTCCGAGTAATTCTCTCAACTCAGGCTTCAAAGATCCAGATCCGCTGTCTTCCAGGTCCGGTGCTCCAACACTGTGCTCCCACTCCCATTGAAGCGTGTTCTTGACCGCATACACAACTGCCAGTAAAGCATGAACAGCCTCTTCTACCTCCGCCCTCTCAGCATGTGTAGGCTCAGGCTTATTCGTAGCATAAGAACACGTCAAGAAAGTCCTAGTCAAGTTCCTGATATTCGTACAAATCGTCGTCAAGTTCTCCTGTCCAGACCAGAAGCGTGCATAAGAGCTTTGGTTGCGAAAGACGAGCAACAAACCCACGACAATTGACAACGATGACGTAATGCTGCCGGGAAGGTGTGGTGTGTATGGTGTAAAGTCGTCAATGTAGACAATCAATGCCGCGAAGAGAGCGTGGAGGATCACTGGGAGTAGAATGTCGCTGTGGATGGAGCCTTTGGCGAATCGGAGGACTAGTGGCATTCGACGGGGCTTTCTCCTTGCTCTATTCATCATTGGCTTTGTCGGGCGGCGGACGGGACGAGGTCGCATTGTGTTGGTGGTTACTGATTCTCGTTTGGGTCTTGAGGAGTGGGATCGAGTGTCTTGATATAATGCTTGTTGATTTGAGTTTCTTATCTGTTGTGTCAACTGGAAAGGAGAAAACATGAAACAGGCCGGCGGTTGGCTTCGAAGATGCGGTGTGGCTGGTTGCCAGGGTGGCCCGCCTGACAAGAGCTTGCGGTCTAAATATCAACATTGTTGCCGACCACCATGTGTTTTGGGGGTGATACCTCTATTAGTAGTGTCTAATAGCTCTACTACGTGTGCTATAATATTTTTTAGGTTCCTCTCTATCCACGTCGGGTCAGAATATAATATCGGCCTCGAAATCCAAAGCTTTTCTGGAGCGTCACACCAACACGCATGGACTGGTGGAGGGAATATGAACCAGCCACAGACAGGAAGTTTGAAGGGCATCAGGGACAGTGATTGAGCTACAGATGAACATGAATTGTATTATGCATATTCTCATCAACTAGGTAGTTACCACGCTTGCGAGTTTCCAGTGTCCGACGAGGTCTGAGCAAGCTCGATGATCTTCAACACATCGGCAGCATCATCTCCACTGACTGGAACATCTCCCTCACCCTTCAAAGCCTTGGCAAGAGTGCGGTAGTACTCGACGTAAGTTGGTGGAGGCTCGATGGAAGGAACGGTTTCGCGGTTGAACTTTCCGTCTGCGGAAGCGACAGTCAGAGTACCGTGAGAAGACGAAGGCTCAACACCAAACTCAGGGCTATCAAGCTTGACACCACCAAGAAGTTGAGGTTCCTGAACATCCAAATGGCACTTTCTGAACGAGCCCTTGGTTCCGCGAACCCAGAATCTCAATTGCTCTTGCTCTGGACTGATGGCAGAGCTCTTGACTGTAACCAGCATCTCATCTTCGGGAGATCCGTAACGAAGCAATACTGTGCATGCATCTGGGGCACAGTCGCCAGTCTTGAGGCCCTTTCGTTGCACTTGGACGAAGCCTGTGACGGTCTTGGGAGCTCCAAACAGGTGGTAAACTTGGTCCAGCAAATGACTTCCCAGGTCGTAAAGAGCTCCGCTGGCCGGACTGGCCAGGGTCTTCCATGTTGTGCGAGTGGGAGGGTCAGGACGGAAGCGATCGAAATGTGTCTCGAACTCGGCAATGTCACCCAGCTTTCCCGAAGCCAAGATTTGCTTCAAAGTGACAAAGTCCTGGTCCCATCGTCTGTTTTGGTAGACTGCCAACAAGCGCTTCTTCTCCTTGGCCAATTTTACTAGTTCTCTGGCTTCCTTTGATGTCGGGACGAAAGGCTTTTCCACGACAACGTGCTTGCCGCTCTCGAGAGCCTTCTGGGTGAATTCGTAGTGTGTTTCCGGGATGCTGGTGACAATGACCAAATCTACTGTTTCGTCGGCGAACAGATCATCCGCACTGCGGAAAAGCTTGATTGAAGGGTGGTCGGCCGAAGCATCGTCACCAGATTTGGGGCTACGTTGTACAATGGCATAGAGATTGAAGTCCGGAAGAGCCTGGATGAAAGGAATGTGGAAGACCTTTGCACTCAAGCCGTAGCCAATGACACCAACGTTGATCTTCTTGTCTGCAGACATTGTGAAATTGAGATGGTTAGAGACTGGAGGAAGGTGTTGTGAATCAAGTGATGTATGTCTTGACAAGCAGGCGGATGGATGCCTTATAGCGAATTATGGAAACAAGTGTCCTTTTTCGGGCGAGAAGCTCAACAAGGGTGATAGTAAGCCTATAATAGCACACTCGGTGAGTCACGTATGAGTGGTGAGAACGAGGAAGACTTGTTGTGTGGACTGTATTATCAATCAGTGTCGGCTTCTGGGAGCGGGTGAAGCTGAGGGGGCAGGATAGCCGACGACCTGTCGGCCGAAACGCCCAAAGCAGACGGAGCCGCCGAAGCAGTCAGGGCTCGAAATGCCAGCCATCTCACACATGAGAATACTCACATCGGAAGCAATACTGCCTGTTTCGTCAACGACCATCCGAACTGCATCGAACCAACGCTGCGCAGCTCTAGGCAAACCACCGAACATAGCCGTGTCGACGCAGGCGCCTGCTCACGGCAGGAAAGCAGCTGTCGCAATCGCACGGATGCCTCTTTCCGAGACGGAGCTGAGGCTCGTTGAAGCCATGTTCGAGAATAAGCGCGACGTCAAGGCCGTTCTCCAAGTCCTACCACATGCCGTCGTATCCACCCTGTACAGGCAAAAGAAGAACTATGACACCTTCGGCTCAATACACAAGCCAGAGACGACCAAGAAGAGAAGACTTAGAAAACCAGTCGTAGCTGATGCGGATCCCGATCCTGAAGCCTCAACGACCCCCAGTAGTTCCGATAGCCCTCCCTCCAGACTGTCAGACACAGATCGCACTGTAGAGATGTTGTTCTCCCAAGGCTGCAGCGTGCGTGTCGTACAGTCGTGGTTCCCCAACAGACCCAAGAGCAGCCTCTACCGAATGCAACACAACCTCGACGTCTATGGATCCGTCCGAAAGCCAGAAACCATGTGGAAAAAGAAGGGAAGACCTTGTTCTGTTACACCCGAAATGAAAGAATGGCTAGTCCAGCTAGTCAAGGAGGGAAAGGAGATGTGGCAGAGAGACCTTGCCTACGAGCTGTTCACAAAGTTCGGCGTCTTTGTGTCGCCATCTACAATCTCACGACTTCTCAAGGAGCAGCACATCTCAAAAAGGGTAGGCCCAGTAGCAAGTACAGAAGTTGATGAAATGGGCGAAGAACATGAAGCAGAAGAAGAAGACACACACGAGGTAGAAGAGGAGGAAGAGGCTTTTGATATACCAATCACGCAAGATCCCAACCTGGATCCTTTTTTCCAATTGGCCTTCTGATTACTACGAAGAATACGGCCGACACGACCTTGCGCTCAGGACCAGGTGATTACAGGCTTTACTGTTTCGCCTGTGTGCATCTCCTGGATGCCTCTTTCAAAGTCCTCCGCCGGCATAAGCTTGACGAACCTGTCAAAAGGGAACTTGCCTTCCCGATACCACTGAATCATCTTTGGGATGAACTCGGAAGATGTGCTGTTTCCTTCAATGGCTCCCATGTAAGCCTTACCGCTGTTCATGAAAAGGAACGCTGGCAGCTCAACCTGGAACTCTGGAGGCGTTGAGCCCACCTGAATGATCTTTCCACCCTTCCTTGTCATCTCAATCCCAGCCATGACAAGCACCGGCGCACCCGTCGTATCGATTGTGATTGAAGGACCAGCGCCCTCGCAAATGTTCTGTACTGCTTGGACCACAGTCAAGCCAGTTGGGAGCTTCGATGTATCAAGCACATGCGTAGCACCGAGTGACTTTGCCGTCTCCATACGGCTGTCCACGCGATCAACTCCGATGATCGTCCTGCAACCTGAGAGTTTTGCTGCCATGATAGCGCTCAAACCGACACCGCCCAGACCAAGAATTGCAATGGCATCCTTTTCTGTTGCTTTGGCTACATTGATGACCGTACCAGCACCTGTCTGGAAACCGCAGCCAAGTGGCGCAAACGCTTGCAGTTCCTCCTTGCTCTCCACGAGGTCGGTAACATTGACAACGCTGTTCTGCTTGGCCACACTGTAGCGAGAGAAGCTGGACTGGCCAAAGAATTTGCCAGCGATCACTGTCGGGTCCTCGGGGTTGGTGGATTCGAAAGCGGGTTTGTTGCCAAAGTTCAATGGCATGCTCTCGTAGCAGAGTGACGGGAGACCGTTCTTGCAAGATTCGCATTCACCACACCAGTCGAATGACAGCAATACAGCATCGCCGGGTTTAGCAACCTTGACTTTCGATCCAACTGCTTTGACGTATCCAGAACCTGTAGAACTTAGTATCCGTAGTAATCATACCTGCTGGATTACCCTTACCTTCATGACCAAGGACACGTGGGTAGTAGAATAGATCCGGGTTGCCTGTGCCTGTACCACACATGACATCTGTATGGCAAATACCACTGGCCACGAGCTCAACTAGCAACTCATCATCCTTGATCTCCCTCGTCGTGACATCCTCAATCTTCCAGCCCTTGTTGGCCAAAGTATCGCGAGCAACTATAGCCTTGCCCGTCCACGTTTTTTGTTCTCCAGACATGTTGTTGTGCTTCTCCTTGTCGTCCAATTCTTTCCAGACTTTGAGTAGAGATGGAGGAATGTTGTTGGAAGCTCTAGACGTTATGAGGTTGATTTTCTTAGCAGGAGATGTTGCTCTTGGTCTTTGACCCACCTTTATCTTGCCTGGATAGGTTGTCGCAAGTGGTGTGTGATGCGGGGCGCTTGGGACCGGTATTTGCTTGCGGCTCGTCATGACGATCTGAACTGGTGGACCCCTCATAGATTTGAGTTTTGGACCGGTTCCTTGCGGGCTCCACTTTTGGGTACATGATTTATGAGAGAGACAACAATGCCGACGTGTTCTACATGTTTCTTTGCCTACAATTTACTAGAACCTAGACCCGGAAAAGACAGTTGAACACTGTCTTTGCATCTTTGTGGAAATCATCGCGGAGGAAGATCATGATACGCTCTGCGGAGAAGCGTGGGGTGCATCTGTCACCATCCGTTCTCTCGGGTCTCACACATATTCCACAGCGCATTCAATTACGTGCAAAGGAAGATTTCGAAGCGTTTCTCGATATTTCATTTTATCCTCAAAAGTTTCCTGCACATCTGGCTGACACGACTGCAGCGTCTAAGATACACCCCAAACAACGTGCATCGACTTGCCTCAGATATTTGAACTATGCCTGGACCTGATTGAGACGAGTAACACCTGCTGTAACTCTCTCCAAAGTGACATCGAGCAGGTCAAGCTCAGCCATGTGAGTATCGTTCTTGCCTGTGTCCTCCCAAACGCTGGCCAATTCGCCATTAGCCTTGCCTTCCTTGAAGCGAGCTGATGCGACACGTAGGGGCTGCAAGAACGATCCTGCCACATCGTTGTTAGAATGCAAGTCGCCAATAGCCAGTGGTTCATGTAGGTGCTGTGCTGATAAGAGCAGGTAGTAGAAGTTGAGCGATGCCAGGTAAAAGTGCAAACTTTGTTGGAATGTGAGCCACGACTCGGTGATGCTGGTCGATGTGAGATCATGGGTTAAATCGGGGAAGAGGTATGGCGCCAGGCTGTCCAATGCTACTGGGGTTGCAAAGACGGAGTCGTTGTCCTTTCCATCCTGTACTGATCCATGTTGTTCAGGTTTGTGAGAGTGGATCGGTGTCGGAGGGTTGGCTTCGATGGTCTCGCCCTTGACCCAGCTGATGGCGGCAACTTTGAGGTTGTCAAAGGGGCAATGCTCAAGTGTATCCTTGATGAAGGCGAGTCTTTCAGCATCGGAAGGGTTAGATCGCAGGATGGTGGACGCCAGGTAGAACGCGTGGTAGCGTATGCTTGGAGATGGTGAGTTGGAGGAGATCAAAGACAGATACTGCAAATATTGGCTGAATTCTTCGCTGTCTGCTGGCTCGCCGACATGATCATCTTCGACAGCAAGTATGGCAAGAGCCAAGACAGCGTCGAGCACAGCTTCAGGCTCCGTGCCAATAGTTGCGCCCATGTCAGAAGAGCTTGCGATGTAGTTGTGGAGGACCTTCTGATGTTCAGGGAAGATGCTGAACATATCCTTGGGCTTTGGTGTAGAGTAAAGAACAGTAGCAACATTTGCAGCAGCGAACATGAAGAGAGAGCCCACCTTTGATAAGGGGATGTCATTGGCAGTCTTGGGGAACTCGTCCTCGTTGTCGGGAACAAGAGAATGGCCAGGATCAGCTTTCTCCATGGCTGGCAGAAGATCCCGTCTCTCCATGCCCAGATCGCGGGCCAAGGCGACCAAACCACCAACAGCAGTCAAACGAGCTGCAAGCTCTTCGTCCAGAATGAATCTGTCAGTCATCGAAGGTTTGCCGGGAACGGTGCGCTCGGGATGCAACTTTTCTTGGAGGCGACTGCACCATGCCAGACCAGGTGCATCGCGATCGGAGTCCAAGCTGAGCATGTAGTCTTCGAAGACATGAGTGATGAACGACTGGAAAAGGCGCTTCTGAATAGCGGCCTCGCTTGCCGATGGAGACTTTTCGGCGGTATCAGACTCTGGATCGGGCGCCGATGATTTGAAGTTTGCGCTCAGAATCTGGGTACTGCTCTTGCGAGGAGGTAGGTTTGGACGCTTGGTTCCAGAAACGTTCTTTACGAATTGGACGATGGCCGAGATCAACTCTTCTTTGTGGCTGACCGAGTTGGAGAAGGATACCAGGATGGCTTGAAGCGTGGTTGACAAGAAGCGGCTGGGGTATTGCGTCTTGATACGAGTGTGCAAGGTCGACAGCATAGATAGAAGACTGGTGAACTGCAGTACAGAGAGGGGTAGAGGCGCAGGTGTTTCTACAGCTTGAGTCGTCTTACCACTGCTGCTTCCAACAGGTTCAGTCTTGGCAGGGTGGTAGGCCGGGTTGGTCTCCTCGCCGGCAATAGGTTCATCATCCTCAGTGTCGGGTTCAAGACCCTGGAAATCGATCAAGCGCAGTGATTCTGTCACTTTCAGAATGACCTCGCGTGGATTCCCAAGGCGCGCAATATCCTGCAGACATTCGTCCGAGTTCGGTAGAAGAGGCACGAGCAAGTGAACAAGATCCCATCCGATGTTAGTGGTCAACTTGGTATCTTGCAGTACTTGGTGGAGCGTAGGCAGTGACTCCGGGTTGAGATTGTATTCGATGATGGTGAGGTAAGTGATGTAATCGGTTGCAGGAGGCAACGCCTCGATCAAAGGATTCTTTTCAGCCATGATATGATGTTGTTGTGAGGTTGGTAGCAAAGACGTGGTCTAGAGAGGGCTGTCAAGCTGAGCAGACACCGAGGTGGGGTGGGGTTGTCGACGTTTCGAACGGGTGTTGTTCGTCATTTCGGGCAATGATCTGCCCGTGCACCATGAACACCACCGTCTCCTTACTGAAGTTTATCACGAATGCAGTTGCGAATGCACAATCCTTTTCTGGAGCAGCCTTGTACCCAGTGAGAGCAGTTCAAGTCATCCCTATCCATGCACAGTTCAGCGAAGCACAAAGGCATTGTGCATTTCGATATACATACATCACGCTGTGCTGTTGTGTGAGAGCAGTGGAAGAGGAAACTACCAAGAAGATGGCTACTCATGCAACATGTTTGAAGTTCGACTGAAACGCCAAAGGCTATGTTCGAAACACCGACTGCCTTAATATACTATTCCAGCTTCGTACAAGTCATGGTGGGGCTCGTTGCTGGCCTTGCCGACACCGATTCACATGTGTGCTAATTCACAACTGACAATTTCAAGAGGTAGCAGAGGAGAGGTCTTCTCAGCTACGTGGTACTCTCACCGCTGGGGTGAGGTTCACGTCCTGGTATAGCCTACTCAATACCTACGAATCTCGCTAGGAAAGAGAGGGGCCTATCTTCGTCGGTCTTGAGCTTGCATGTCTGCATCTCAAGTTGAGTATAAACACACTTATGTAAGGAGACAAGTATATGCATTTCGTCTATTCAAAAATTATCAATACCATGAAAGCTTTGATTGTCTTATGCAAACCAACAGCTCGTCAAATCCCTGGCTGGGGTGCCCGAATTTTCAAGAAGTACACACCGCTTAGCACGCTCAGGTTGCCTATGGTGACACCGAAGAGTGTAGTCATAGTGGATTGAGTCGGATCAAGAAGAAACAGAGGTGACGGCGCCATGAGAATATTTAGGACACATTGAGCCTTTCGACGCGTCTTCGTGTTTCTGCCGAGCAAACAGGGGCATATCCCGTGCGACTCGGAGCGAATGGTCGTGTCAAGGGGCTCGGATAGATGGTAGATTGATAAGCTAAGCAGGTCGATGATCCGATCAAAAGCTATGATTGGCTCTGTCGTCCGAGAAACGAGTGGAGGATGCTCGGAATGAATCGATGGAGAGCGGGATCGGGGAAGACGCGTGCAAGACACGGGTCAAAAAGTGTTGTTGTTAAGTGAAATTAGAAGGCTGGACTCGGCTGGGTAAGGAGAGGCCCTCCAAGCTCTCAGGATTCGTCTTCGAGGGTTGCACCATTAGAACGACACGAAAAGGTGACTGAAAAGCTGCAGACAAACGATGGAAGGAAACTTGAGACGAAGTTGTGATATGTTCGATCAATACATAATATGGATTGGGAGAGAATCGATAGTCATTGAAATGTTCGTGGTTCGGTCGTTGTGTATGATGGCATTTTCTTGAGAAAGTCGCGCTAGTGGTTAGCGTGACTTCCTCACGCGCTGAAGCTGCTTCTCTTCTTAAAGATCGCGTCTCGTTCATCTTCTGCACTTTACTTCCCATATCAACCATAGCATCTCCTCCTCAACGCAGTATCAATTGGTCTGCTTATTTGTTCAGTTGCTTCACTACACATACATCACAATGTCCGCGCCACTGATCACCCCCTCAAAGAAGGTGAGAATTCTTTGTCCTGGAAACACGTCCAAAGCCAATCCAGCTAACGCGTATCTGCAGGCCGCCGAGGCTCTCGAGAACTTCAACATGGAGTCGCCCATGAAGCAGCCCAACTTCACCGCCGCGTCAGAAGAGAAGGAGAACATCATTTCGGATGAGGTCGCTGTACCAATCAAGGGCATCCCCATGCTCGACGACCTGCCCGAGCCCGAGGAAGCAAAGCCCAGTGCTGCTCCCGGTATCAAGGGCGACGAGGCCAACGAGCCCATCCTCCAAGAGAACCCCAACAGATTCGTGCTCTTCCCTATCAAGTACCACGAGGTCAGTCACATTGATTGACGCGTACGCGACGCGTCTTTTTCAATCTATCATGCATACTAACTCTTCATAGATTTGGAACATGTACAAGAAGGCCGAAGCCTCTTTCTGGACCGCCGAGGAGATTGATCTCTCCAAGGATCTTCACGACTGGAACAGACGTCTCAACGACGACGAGCGATTCTTCATCTCTCACGTCCTCGCCTTCTTCGCTGCCTCTGACGGTATCGTCAACGAGAACCTTGTCGAGCGTTTCAGCTCTGAGGTTCAGATCCCCGAGGCCAGATGTTTCTACGGTTTCCAAATCATGATGGAGAACATCCACTCCGAGACCTACTCATTGCTCATCGACACATACATTAGCGAGCCCAAGCAACGTACCTACCTCTTCAACGCCATCGACAACATTCCTTGCATCAAGAGAAAGGCCGACTGGGCCCTCAAGTGGATCTGCGACAAGGACTCGACATTTGGCTGCCGCTTGATTGCTTTCGCCGCCGTCGAGGGTATCTTCTTCTCTGGCTCCTTCGCTTCCATCTTCTGGCTCAAGAAGCGTGGTCTCATGCCCGGTCTTACCTTCTCCAACGAGCTCATCTCTCGTGATGAGGGTATGCACACCGACTTCGCCTGCCTCCTCCACTCTCACCTCAAGAACAAGCCCTCTGCTGCTCTCGTCCGCGAGATCATCACCGAGGCTGTCGCTATCGAGCAAGAGTTCTTGTCAGATGCTCTTCCCTGTGCTCTTCTCGGCATGAACGCCAAGCTCATGTGTCAATACATCGAGTTTGTCGCTGACCGCCTGCTCCTCGCTCTCGGCGAGCCCAAGATCTACCAAGCCACCAACCCCTTCGACTTCATGGAGAACATCTCGTTGGCTGGCAAGACCAACTTCTTCGAGAAGAGAGTTGGTGACTACCAGAAGGCTGGTGTCATGAACAGCACAACAAAGAAGGAGGAGAGCAAGACCACAGAGGGTCTTGCCGCCACCGTCAGCGGCGACTTCGCCTTCGACGAGGACTTCTAGTCTTCTCGACCAACATCAAATTCATTTATGGGAAGGAGTATCATGGTTGTTGCAGCGGCTGCATAATGTGGCGTTCTGGGTAATGGGCATATCCAGGGAACCGGTTTTGGGTAAAGGCTTTGTTCGACTCAATTTTTACAGAAGGATGACCTGTCGGGTCGCGTGTTAGTTATGTAGTATAGTATATGAAATCGAATCCACGATAACACATCAAGACGTCCACATGCCAATTTTCTCCAATCTATCCAAATCTACTGCGGCTTGCTACGCCCTGCCCGTGAGTGGTTGTATCGTATGGCAATACGCGATTTCCACGCACTGGCCAAGAATAGCATGACGTAGGGCACGAATTTGGATGGACGGACGATGAGCGTTGTCAACCAAGGTGCGCGGTTGGATGCTGGCTATCGACGGCGATAGGCAGCCAAAGTTTCACATGACAACAATGACCTCGCAAATACGAGCAATAGCACAGCATAAGCTATCAGCATTCGCTATTGATACTTATCACTATCGCAAAACATGACGGACACGATTCCTGCCATCCGTGTAACGGATCCGCAGAGCCGAGATACCGTACCAGAAACGACAGGACCAAACAGGAGCGAAGGATTTGACTATGCTGCGGGCAGCAGAAGCGCATCGCCGAAAGAGGGTAGGCATCAGGGGGAAGTGGTCACAGAAGAAAGCCCAAGGCTGACAGGAGGCGCTTCAGGCAGCAGACCATCGACATCTGGAGGACTCCCGAACCCTGGAAAACTGCTCCGTTCGTTGTCGGGGACCTTGTCGAACCAAGAAGAGCCCGTCGCAAACGACCGCGACCCCTTGTCGCAAGTATGATTAAGCCATGTCCGGTGTGGAATGCCGACTTACGCGTACCAGCATCTCTTCCGCCGCGTACGACCAACGTCATCTGGCGCGAGTGCTCCCTCTGAAGATCGATCCGACGACAATGCCATTTCTAGGTCAAATACCACCATAAGCTCTGCTGGCAAAGAGAAGAAGTAGGTTGCTGGACAGCACATGCTGCTCTTGGACACAATTGAATTGACGCCGGGATAATAGGAAAGGCGCCTCATTCCTCGGACGATTGCTTGGAAACAAGAAGAAAGAGACCGACGACAATGTCATTGACGACGCTGCTTCCGAGTACAGCAATCTGCGCCCCGAAGGTATGGAGGCCAACGTCTTCTCCCAACCCGTAGACAACATCGAGTTCAATCCGCGACATCCTCCACCTCCCGAATACATAAGAGTCAGGGCGCGAAACAAGAAGGACAAGGACTTTGACCACTTGTTCTTGGCCCAAGAACTCTTGTCTTCAAATGCCCATCATGGAGAGACCCCGGTCTGGGCTATGCAATTCAGCAGAGACGGGAGATACCTGGCGGCTGCAGGACAAGACAAGATCATTCGCGTCTGGGAGGTCATAAGGACGCAGGAGGATCGCAAGTCGCATGCTGAAGAGTCCGACATCAACCAACGTCCACGCTTGAGCGCTCCAGTATTCCGACAAGAGCCCATCAGGGAGTACGAAGGCCACACATCGACCATTCTTGATTTGAGCTGGAGCAAGAATAACTTTCTTTTATCCTCGTCAATGGACAAGAATGTGCGCCTCTGGCATGTCAGCAGGGATGAGTGTCTTTGTACTTTCAAACATAGCGATTTTGTCACGTCAATCGCTTTTCATCCCAAGGACGATCGCTTCTTTCTGGCTGGTTCACTCGACTCTAAGCTGAGATTATGGAGCATTCCTGACAAGACAGTCGCTTACTGGAGTCAGTTACCGGACATGATTACCGCTGTCGCTTTCACACCAGATGGCAAGTACGCAATGGCTGGCTGCTTTACTGGTCTCTGCATGTTCTACGAAACCGAAGGACTCAAGTATCAGACCCAGATCCACGCTCGTTCTAGGAACGGCAAGAACGCCAAGGGTAGCAAGATTACCGGCATCCAATCATTCCATTCTGGCGGAGAAACAAAGGTCCTCATCAGCAGCAACGACTCCCGAATACGGCTGTACAACTTTCGCGACAAGAGTTTGGAGATCAAATTCAAGGGTAACGTCAATGATTCTAGTCAAATCAGGGCAGCCATCAGCGATGATGCCAAGTACATCTTTTGTGGCAGCGAAGATCACAAAGTTTATATCTGGCCCACAGATCCCGGCGAAGGTGACAAAAAGCAGAAGAGGCCAATGGAGACCTTTGATGCTAGCAATACAGTCGTTACCTGCGTCGCGTTTGCGCCTCCAAAGAGTAAGCAATTGCTAGGAAGATCAGAAGATCCCATCTACGATTTATGCAATCCTCCTCCCGTCATGTTGATGAGTTCGGCCGAGCGTGCAGGATCGCGTCCTCCATCTCGAGCGCCGACAGAGGACGGAATCGACACGGAGCTTCAACCTCAAAAACGACCAGATGAATCGCCCGCATACCTCGCTCGCTCCACACACGTCACTGGAAATATCATCGTGACCGCCGATTTGGCAGGCAAGATCAAGGTGTTCAGACAGGATTGTGCTTGGAACAAGCGCAAGAATGAGAATTGGGAGACTTCCTCCGTCTTCTCGAAGCGCAAGCTCGGTCGCACAGCATCGATAGCCACCAAAGGCAGCAGCCGTAGTTTGCGCAGCTCTCATGGTCGCCTCGAAGGCCCAGCGGATAGAATCCTCTCATGGCGTCAGGGCATCTCAAGCACTCCAAACATTGCCAATGGCTCCATCCGCAGTCAGTCACCTCGAAAGTCCACGGCCAGCGCCCAACCACGTCCAGACTCCAAAGCATCAATGGCACCTCCTCCTCTACCCAAGAACGACGATCGTGGTGGTGGCGAAGAGGACAATGATCCACTCATGCTCCAAGGCGATCAATCAATGCTATATTGGAAACTCGCACTCAACTCGGCACGCAACCATCAAAATCAACCCCCACCATCGCCTCAATCACAACAACCCCCTCAATCTGGCAGACCATCATCAACTCGAACAGGTAGCTACAACCTCGGTCTACCGCACCCGCACCCGCTCCAACGCAACCACACTGCTGTGAGTAAACTCAGTATTGAGCAAGAGAGTGCTGCCGAGGACAGTGATTCGGATGCCGCTAGTTTCAAAGACGCACTGCAAGGACATGAAGAGCAAGTAACATGCAGAGAGTGTGGTAGTGCGAACTTCCACGTCAAGGCTGCAAAGACTGGTGACACGAGGTTGTGCTGCTCATCTTGCGGTGCAGCTGCTTGATTTTCGTTTATTGTTTCTCATGCGTTCTTCATAGCAGGAGTACAGGGACAAGCATGATACCAGTTTAGTGCTATAGCGGCGGCGATTGATGAAAACAACACCCATCAAATCTCTTCCAATTTTCTCCAATCATGTGCTCTCACTGGACGGTTACACTGTCGTCCAAAACATCTTCAAAGTGCAAAAGTGACTTGTAGACAAGGATTTTGAATACAATGCTCAGAACTAAAATGAAAAGACCAAAACGCAGCTAGTAGGTATCAAAAGAAAAGGGACAAAGTGCAACAAAAAACCAAATGTGTGTCCGCATAGCAGAGTAGTGCATCAAACAAACTCTGGCAGCAGGGATCACAGCTTAAACGCCCAGCAAGGTTCTCCATTAATCATGCATGCTCGTTTTCGTCCACCCCCCCCACCATAAATGCGTATAGTCCCCTTTCTACCAAGGCGGCTACCTCTTTTTATATGTTTATGCTGTTGTTGCTTTGCTAGGTAGCGGCCACTTCTCTTACACTCTTCTTTCGAGCCAGCCAATTGCCAAGCAGTCCGTCGAGTTCGTCCTGCAAACCTGCTAGTCTGCGGCTCTCGCTGGAGAAGAGATTCGCCATGAGTGGATGATCGCGTGTCACGGGCACAACCGAGCTCTTGTCGTGAATGATGACGAGCATGTCGCGTACATCGTTCTCGGCCCCGTCGAGCCAGGCCCGCAGGCTCGCGTCGGACCATGTGTTGAGAGTGCCCGCAGTCGATGCAGGACTACGTGTTGATGCGGGCGAGGGCGATAATCGTACCGAAGATCCATTCGACGGAGTGGCCGAATTCGCTCTTTGCGGCGGTGAAGGCGCACGTCGGACTGGCGGGTTCATTGGCAGTGGCTGTTGGGGCGTCGAGGCTCCACTGACCACGGCCGATTGACGTTTGGATGCCAGAGGTGTTTGGTCATCGTCTACAGGTTCTTGTACATGGCCGTTCGGGGCATGTGTTCCGTCTTCGCGTGGTCCTTCCGAAGATGCCTTGGGTGTGTCAATCATGCTCGGTGAACTGGTACGCTCTGAGCTCTCCTCGTCTCCTCTTTCATTTGCTTCATTATCGTCGGGTGAGGAAGAATCGTCGCCGAGGTTAACAGGAATGTGCACCATCTCAGTGCCGTGCATGAATGCGTTGTTCGGGCTATCTTCAAGATCGCGTGGCGGGTTCTCCTTGAGGTCTTCCTCCTCACTAACCTCGTCAAAGTCGTCGAGTTCCACACGCGACTTGGCCTTCTTGACCTTCTTCGGCTTGACATGATCTTGTGAGTCTGAATGTCTCATCTTGTTCGTGATTGATGACAGTGTGTGGGATCCAAGTAAAGTCTCGTTGGCTGCTTTGGCCTGTTGCTGATGCAACTCAACATCACGGTGTGTAGGTGTGTCGACAGTCGAGCCTTCGAGTTCAGCAACGAAATTTGCCTGCGGTGGTTCTTCTCTTTGACGCTGTTGAACAGGCATAACAGTAGAGTGTTGTTGTTGCTGCTGCGGACGTGGAGCAGTATTGAGAGGGGCCGGGGCAGGAGCAGGTGCCGGCGCCGGGGCGGGAGCGGGTGTGGTGATTAGGGGAGCAATAGGAGCGACTGCAGAACCCTGAGGCTTCTGCAGCTTGCCCCTAGACTTTGGTTCTGAGGCCGAGAATTGGGTAGAGCGCTCGACGGGCGATGCCTTGTTTGAATCGGAAGACGTGGATTGCCTGGCGAGCTCACCAGACAGTTTCTCAATGTCACTGTCTTCGTCAACAGAATTCTTGTTCCTCTTGTCCTTTTTCTTGCTCTTGAATAGACCGCTAAGCATTCCAGGCTTCTTTTCCTTCTTTTTCTTGTCATCTTTAGACTTGTCTGGCGGTGAGGCTGTCTTTTCGAGGCCTTCCATACTGGACCCAACAGTCTCTACCGAACGGCCTCCGTTGCTGTTATCTCGAAGCAAGTTGGGTGTGAGAGAGATCTTGAGTGGTTCCGCTCCATCATCCTTGAGGAACGAGTCGGCGTTTCGTGGGGTTCCTTTTCGCGATGATTTGAGTGGTGCTGCTTCTATAACCAATTTAGTATGCTGAGAACGAACAGAAGTAACGTGTAGAAGATACCTGTCTTGTCAACCAGCGTAGGGCTGCTCAGCGGCTCTTCGGCAGGGGCTTTGATCTCCTTGCCAGGACTGGCCAGGTCGGGCGTTTCGACTCGTGCGACCTCGACGACTGTTGTGGTAATGTCTGCTCCTGATGCTGACTTGTCATGATCCTTGACATCTTCGTCTTGACCCTGCTGGCTGCCATTGTCGTACAGAGGTTCGGGCATCAAACCGTCTTCCTCGTCGGACGAATAGTCGTAATCAGAGGCCTCAACGAAGGTCGGTGCAGTGAATTGTACTGTTTTCGCCTTTCGTCGTTTCATGGCCTTTTTCAAGGGGTTCTTCGAATCACCTGCAGTATCACCAAGCATTGCAGCGGAAAGCTATTGCCAGTCAGCCAAAGCAGCAGCTGTGTAGCGTGTTGGCTCAACCTACATCTACATTTCTGTGCTTGTTCAGACGCGCCAGGCGTTCTGTCGGAGTCTCGATGTGTTCGGCGGGGAGGTAGCCTGCATGAAGGTCAGCACAAACCATTGTTACATCAAGCGTTAAACATACCAATGCTGTTGTCTTTGACGATCCTGACAAGCCACCAATAGCTATTGCTGTCGTCTAGCAAGACCATGGTATCGCCCTTTCCGGCATTGGCTTGTCCTTCAACAGTGGCCACGAAGGTGTGCAGGGCGTAGACGAAGTCGAAATCAATGTCCTCTGTTTCGCGTAAGCATTCGCCGCCCCAACCGGAATCAACAAAGCGGTCATCAGAGTATAAGGAAATGTCCAGGTCATCATCACTGTTGTAATTGTCCTGTAGGTCCGGGTCTTTCGAAGGTGAACTGGCAGAGGCATCACTGACGGTGCTCCACGAAGATGGGGACGCGGGCTTTGAGTCGGGGACATCCATATCTGGTAGAGACAAGTCGTCCATGTCTAACCCATCTTCGTCGACCTCCTCGGGTATGGCGGTGAGATCCTCGTTGGATCTGCCATGAGAGAAATTGTAGTCTTCCAGTGCTTTGGGTGCAGCAATATACTCAACTTGTGGCTCAGATGGTAGGTGATGCCAACCATCGGTGTTGTCGTCGTGGTAGAAATCGTCCAACTGAGGATGGTGTTCGTGGTTGTTGGTATACTCACTGTGATACTCACCAGTATGATGATGACGTCTGGAAAGAGGGGAGGCTGACAAGGGAAGGTGCTTGGGGGAAAGCAAGAAGGGAGAAGACGACTGCGGAGATGAAGCAGGCGAAGCTGCCGAGTCCGAGTCGACCATGGTGGATAAAGGCAGGTGTACAGGAGCAAGCACAAAGGGTGACGAGTCGGGGGAGTCGATTGCCTCACAGTTGAGTGTTTGGCGAGGAGGAGTTAAGGATGAAGAACGGTGTGGCCATGTGTTGGTAAGAGCAGCAGGATACGCACCATCGTCGATAGAGGGGGAACTAGAAATGCGATCGTCAAGCATGTCGTCGTCGATTTCAGAGTCGTCGGTTGAGTCGCCATTTTCGTGGTTGTGTGCTTGTAGTTGGTCGTCGGTCAATTCATTGACTTGAATGTCTTGGTGAGCGCGACTCCAGGCATCTTGCAAGTGTTCCTCCTCGGAATGTCTTTCTTCACGGACATGTCGAATCTCGGCGGCCTGATGTTTACCGACGTCGGAGGGCAGCAAGGAGGTTGAGTGGTGGTCTTGGGTCGTGGGAGCGTCTTGGTTTTGGAGATCAATCGTGTCTGACAAGGAAAAGGTCAGTCAATGGTCAGGAATGGTGGTTGCAAGAAAAGCGCTCACCAGCTCTCACGAGTCCGGGGCGCGTCATGGTTGTTGATCGAGAGGGAAGCGTCGAGTGGCAGCAGCAGCGACGACGGCGGTGGAAGAAGAAGACGGCGACTACGGGTACATTGCGCGTGTCGCAGACACAGTCGAGAGCGATTGCGAGAGGGAATGGCCGGTCGCGAGAAAGAACAGTCGTACTGGCTGGTAGAAGGACCAAGGACCAAACTTGGGTATCGAGTCCGTGCTGAAAGTCGTTGCGTGCACTCGATTAGGCGGGCGGGAAGGCAGTAGTAGGCAGTAGGCAAAGTGTCAACGGCTCAGACCATGTCCACTGTCGTCGACCAGATGTCTCCGTGTCAGCGTGGGCGAGCTTTGTCGTGCTATCGATTCGCGACAAGTTGTTGATTGATGCCTCTCGGCCTTGTCGCAACTCGACCAACTTTCCGACAGGGGATCTACGCACAGACTGCACCAGCCCCGACTACAAGTTTAGTCTCACATTTGCCGACAACTAACATTTGTTTGAAACAACCCTGATACCGCAAGATCGACACCGAAACCGACTCTCGAGAAGTGCCACATTGCTTTGGACAAATACCGTGCCTTGTTCGTCTATGCTGGACATCTATCATATGTACAAACTCTCCTCCAACACGACCAAGACAATCCGGGACCTGTTGATCCTAACGGCTACCGCCCTGAATCAAGCACAAGCACAAGCGCCAGCCAGCCACCCCAAGCCCCAGTTAAAATCTAGTACCCGTCCTAACGCCCCGCAATCCTATCAGTCAATTCAATCCGTCTGCCCTTCGTTGCTATCGTAGAAGACGTAAAAGGCAAATCTGCCTTGTGCCAATGTGCCACATTCCGAGAACATGAGCACTAGCTTGTTGTTGCAGTGCCTGCTCTTTGTGTCCCTGCAGTCGTCTCCTTTCTCTTTACCAGCAAACTTTTGACTGCTCCCAACCACCGAGCCAGTCCATCATCGTCTGGTGCACACATTCGGTAGTTGCGTTCTTCCGTAATGAGCTGCAGGCAGAACTGTTTGCTCTTGCTGATAGGATTGATCTCGACTGCATCGATGATGTTGTGGAACGCCATGACCAGCACTGCTGCATACTCTTCCTCGTTCTTGTACAAGGCCAGCGACTTTGGCCTCAACACCATCCAAAGCTTTTTCCATTGCCGTACTCCGGATTTGGACTTGAGCATGTAAATCCATCCTTGACAAACCACTCGTTCTTCGTCTTGTTTTATCGTCTGTATGCCCGATGTTTGACTGACATTGCGTGGTGCAAGTGGAGTACGAGTATTGGCGCCATAGACGGCATTCACACCGGTAGATGGAGGCAACGGGTGCGTTTGGTTTTCAGCTAGAGTGAGCGAAAGTGAGGACATGCGAGCTGAATGGCCTTGCGAGTCCGAAAAGTCAGAGTAAGAAGCATTTTCCGGGCCCGAATAGTCTAGTGTATGCGAAGGTCTACGCTTGCTATGCATCGTGTGCTTGGGCCGACGTATCGGAGGATTGTATATGGGAGTTTCTGCTTCCGAGGAACTGTAGCCCTGGGGAACGTCCTGGTCGATGGTCTGATCCGTATGCCTCTCAAAGCCACGGTAAGTACTTTTTGCTCCACCTGGACTGGCCAGGACCATTTCTTCTTCGTTCTGATCAATGCGTGCCTCACGTCTGATGAGCTGAACCCACTCTTGAGCGTCCTGATCCGAGGCGGCTTCTAGATGGTAGTTCCTCGCAGGGGAGAAGAGAGCAAAGACATGCTTGGCCTTGCCCTTGGGGTCCTTTTGACGGGCAACAGCAGTGAGATCCGAGAGGGTGATTTGATGGCGAAGTTTGGTCTCGGCCTTGTCACGGTAGATGGACAGGAGATTGGGCCTCAGGACAATGTGGATGGGTTTCCACGACTTTGTCTTGCGAGTACGCTTGGAGACTTGGCCGGACTTGATGATGCGGTCGAATTCGAAACTGCCATTTTGGTTGACGGGCGAGAAAGTGTCGAGGGTGAGCTGACCTCCACGGAGCTTTTGAACCGAGTTGGGCAAGGACTGGTCGTTCGGAGGAGTGATTCGAATGTTGGTCTGGTTGGAGACTGGGCGAGGGGCAGGGTGGTGATGCGGCGCGTGCGACATGACGGCGGCCATGGCGACTGAGGCGATGAGCAAGACGGGCTGCTGGGTTACATATATTATGTGCTGATCGCTCGTTAGGCAAGAGCAACCACGGAAAGGATAAATCCAGCGGTCAAGAAGGCTGGGGGCAGGCGCGACAATAATAATAATAATAATAAAGGTCAGGAAGTTGCTGCCGGGAATGGGGCTCCTGCTCCGATCGTGACGTCGGGCAATCAAAGCTGCAATACGGAGCAAATGCAAGCTGGTGGTGAGATTTTTCGAGAGAGAAGTCTTGGAAGTCTCTCTATCTCCTCAGCCCTTGTCCTTTTTTGCTGTTGTTGTTGACTCAAAGCACAATACAACAAACACGCCAGCATTGCTCATCTCGCCTGTCGCCTGCTCCCGTCGTCGAAGCTCAACTTGAAACCCGCCCAATCGAGGATCGTCATTAGCTATTGCGCCAAAAATACCAAAAAGTTCAAGATTCAATCAACCTCTGCCCGTCGCACTTCCGTCTCGCCATGCCCGTCGTCCCGCCTGAGAAGCTCATCAAGCTTCAACATGCCGCAGATGGCATTCGAAACATTTGCATCCTCGCCCACGTCGACCACGGCAAGACATCGCTGTCGGATGCCCTCATCGCCACGAATGGCATCATTTCGCCAAAGCTGGCGGGCAGGATACGCTACCTCGACTCGAGGCCCGATGAACAACTCAGAGGAATCACCATGGAGTCTTCGGCAATCTCTCTATACTTTTCCCTCCTAAAACGCTCTGCGCCAGACGCCGCTCCCGAGCAAAGAGAATACCTCATCAACCTCATAGACTCTCCCGGACACATTGACTTCAGCAGTGAGGTCTCTACCGCTTCAAGACTGTGTGACGGCGCTGTTGTGCTGGTGGATGCTATCGAAGGTGTCTGCAGTCAGACTGTCACTGTTTTGCGACAATGTTGGAATGAAAAACTAAAGCCTTTGCTTGTCATCAACAAGATGGATCGCTTGATCACAGAATGGAAGATGGGCCCTCAGGAAGCCTACACACACTTGAACAAGACCATTGAGCAAGTAAATGCTGTCATGGGTAGCTTCTTCCAAGGCGAGCGAATGGAAGACGACTTGCGCTGGCGCGAAAGAGTCGAAGAGCGTGTGAGCGCAAAGTCTACAAAAGATACTGTCGTCGATGATGATACCAATGTCTCAACGTCAGATGTGCCTACCGAATACGAAGAGAAGAGTGATGAGCACATCTACTTTGCTCCCGAGAACAATAATGTCATTTTCAGTAGTGCCATCGACGGCTGGGCCTTTACGCCTCGCCAGTTTGCTGCCATCTACGATAAGAAGCTGGGTATGAAGAGAGAGATCTTGGAAAAGACTCTATGGGGTGACTTTTACCTTGACCCCAAGACCAAACGGGTGCTTGGAAGCAAGCATCTCAAGGGCAGAAACCTGAAACCCATGTTTGTTCAACTAGTTCTCGAGCCTATTTGGGCTGTCTATGAAGCGACTACAGGCGGTGATCATGGAAAGGGGTATGTTGACTCGCCTAACTATACATGGCAAGAAGCAAATAGCTGACCTTCAACAGTGACCCAGCGCTCCTTGAGAAGATTACCAAGTCTCTCAACCTTACCATCCCGCCGCACATCAAAAGATCGCGCGATCCTCGTGCTCTTTTGACCACCGTCTTTGCAAACTGGCTGCCTTTGTCTACCGCTATGCTTGTATCAGTTATTGAACATCTGCCATCCCCTGTCAATGCCCAAGCAGCACGTATCCCGCCACTCTTGGAGGCTTCCCCTGGCTATGAATATATTGACCCGAAGGTAGCTACAGCCATGACGGAGTCCAGAAAGTCAACCGAAGAGCCTGTTGTTGCCTACGTCAGCAAGATGGTGTCGGTACCCGAAAGCGAGCTTCCTATCAACAAGCGACGAGGTGGCGCACTTACTGCTGAAGAAGCCCGTGAATTGGGTCGCAAAAAGAGAGCCGAAATCGCAAAGGCACAAGCGCTTGCAAATGGAGAAAATGCAGACGTTGATGCCGCTGCTGACGCCCTCAGTACAGTGGCCATCGGAGAGGATGACACGGTCGACTCGGCACTCAACGAAGAAGAAGTAGCAGAGCAAGAAGATAAAGAACATCTGATTGGATTTGCGCGTCTGTATTCGGGAACGTTGACGGTTGGTCAGGAGATTTATGTTCTCCCACCCAAATTCACTCCAGCCAATCCGAGAGCCGCCCCCGAACCCAAGAAGGTCACAATTACTGCCCTGTACCTTCTCATGGGACGCAGTCTGGAAGCTCTCAATTCCGTCCCTGCAGGTTCCGTCGTAGGTATTGCAGGCCTTGAAGGTGCTATTCTCAAGTCCGGAACTCTTTGTTCTCAACTCGATGGTGCCCCCAATCTTTCTTCGTCATCAGCCATCAGCACCAATGCGCCCATCGTGCGTGTTGCAGTCGAACCGGCATGGCCCGCAGATCTGGACAAGATGGTCAAGGGCTTGCGTCTGCTTGAACAGGCTGATCCAGCAGTATTGTACGAGCAATTGGAAAGTGGTGAGCACGTCATTCTTACTGCTGGCGAACTGCATCTGGAGCGCTGTCTCAAGGATCTTCGTGAACGTTTCGCCAAGTGCGATGTCCAAGCTGGAGAAGTTATTGTACCATACAGAGAAGGTATCACCAATTATGTCGCCTCGTCGACCACAGAAAACAAGGAGGAGATGAACCCGCCAAAATACCCTGATCTGGGTAGAGGTAGAGTTGACGTTGTTACCACTAGCAAACAGATCACTGTTCGCTTGAGCGTTCGACCTCTTCCCGACTCTGTCACGAACTTCCTCGTCAAGAATACCGCTGCAGTCAAGAGACTGTATTCTGAGAGGAAGGCCGAGCAACAAGACGCTCCTGTCGCCGATGGCGAGGCTGTGGAACAAGAAGCAGAGCATGAAGCTGGTAACGACGTTGGTACTGTCGAGTCAGGCCGAGCATTGTCCATGGATGAGTTCAAGGCACAGCTGAACACAGCATTTGGTGAGACCAAGGCAGAGAAGGAGCTTTGGCAAGATGCTACCGAAAAGATCACAGCATTTGGGCCTCGCAGAACAGGGCCGAATGTTCTCATTGATGCTACCCCAGGTGGTATCTGCGGCAAATTGTAAGTGAAGCGAACACCTTCTTTGGAGGGCAATAAAACTGACACCTTCCAGCCTACGTGATATGAAGCATGACGGAGATGACACTACCGAGGACAATGCTCGTCCGGATCAACTTCGAGCTCAAGACTTTGTCGACAAGATCACATATGCATTCCAGCTTGCTACCAACCAAGGCCCCCTGTGTAACGAACCTATGCAGGGAGTGGCAGTCTTTGTCGAAGACATCACAATCAACAAGACCGACGATGAGCAACAAAACATGGGCCGACTTACTGGTGAAGTCATCAAGTCGACGCGTGACAGTATTCGACAAGGTTTCTTGGACTGGAGCCCACGTTTGATGCTCGCCATGTACAGTTGCGAGATTCAAGCTTCTGCAGAGGTTCTAGGACGTGTCTATGCAGTCATTACAAGACGTCGTGGACGCATCATCTCCGAATCACTTCTCGAGCCCTCGCCCAACTTCACCATCTTGGCTTTGTTGCCTGTGGCCGAAAGTTTTGGTTTCTCGGATGAGATCCGTAAGCGTACATCAGGCGCTGCCAGCCCTCAGCTTGTCTTCGAAGGCTTTGAGATGCTAGATGAGGATCCTTTCTGGGTGCCAAGAACTGAAGAAGAGATTGAAGACCTTGGTGAGAAGGGTGATCGTGAAAACGTCGCCAAGCGCTATGTCGATGCTGTTAGAGAGCGCAAGGGTCTTTTCGTTCAAAGAAAGGTTGTCGAGCATGGAGAGAAGCAAAAGACCTTGAAGCGTTAAGACTATGAGCTCAATGTTAGGCTATGACACCTTCTAAACGCTTCTGGTAGGACATTATCTCATCTTACAATGAATGCTAAACCGGAGTGACTCAACTCTCGCAAAGACAGATCCGACTCCTCCCAAAACATTCAGCGCAAACTTGCTCGACGTGCCGTCATAGTCTTCATCAGTACAAAGTGACTCACACGAATTCGCAACACCATCACTGTTCTATGGAAAGAGTTTTCGAATCTCCAGCTTGCCCTCCTTGAGCTTCAGACTGGATTCTTGTGACCCAATTCAGGACATAGCAACCACAATCAATTGATAGCTTCAGATTTCACATAGTCACTCAAGAGATACCAGCTTCTCGCCGGGCAGACTGCTTGCATCATGGCTCGAATAACCGCACCGTCCACTGAAGGCGATCAAGCCACCACCGTTCTCGATCTGGATGAAGATGTTGTTGGGTGTATCGCGGCTTACCTCGACCACAAGGACATTGAGCAGCTACGACTAACGTGCAAACTATTCTGCCTGAACCTGCAACGGGTGTTTGGATCTCGATTCCGCCACCGACATTTCATCTTCACACCGTATAGTATGGAAGCATTCGTTTCCATGTCGGCCCACCCAATTCTGGGGCCCTGGATAGAAAGTGTCGCTTTTGGCACCTATCGAATTGCGGGAGATCCAGATATCGTTGTGCCTGGAGTCACTGATCACAGTCCTAGGCAATTGAGCTTTACGAAGCAATGGGAGATGTTGGATCTGCAGAAATTGCGATTTAATGAGCAAACCCAGTTCATCGCATCCCGTCGACACAGAGAGCTGTTGACTCAGGCTCTGAAAAATCTGATGAAGCATCGGCGAACCATAAAACTTGGCACATTCGATGATATAGTATCCTGTACAGGCGACAGAATCTCCTTTCAAGCCTTCTCAGGTCTGGGTTCGAAGAGATTCTACGAAAACACGTTTCTTGCGTGCCGTTCCCGCGACAGCTATGAGACCTTGGGCACATTGATCAAGGCATCCAGGCAGGCCAGCATCCCATGGAGCACTTAAATGTGGCACTTCATTGTGGTTGTAGAACCCAACAATATGGCTGCAAACACGACTGGGGCAAGGTGTCAGCCTGGCTCAATGACTTCCTAACACAAAGCATTGCGGACGGTACCAGTCTTGTTATGACCGTGGCCAACAGAAACTTCAAGGAACTATACATCAACCGAGACCAACGCTTGATCGCTTTTCGTGGCGAATGTTTGCAGCCCAGAAGCATACGTCACTGTACAGACGGGTTCACCAATGCATCTTTCGGACGACTTGGAATAGCAATGTATGCAGATGAATATCAAAACATTGAAATTTCCGATTGCGGCGTGCAATGGTCGCCATTCATTCGATTTCTCACCCAGCATGCGTCCACAATCCTCACGCTCCGACTGCAGAGGATGCTCTTTTGGAATAGGACCTGGTCAATACCCTTTCTGGAAACCGCTCTTGAGCTACCTCATCTCGAGAATCTGATCATGGAAGACGTCTTTTACTACAACAACATTGACAAAGAGCTGAAATTCATAGTCGCCGGGAAGAAAGAATGGCGAGGGTCCAAAGATATACGTTCTGGCCTGCACGACTTGATCGAGCAACAAACACCTAGTATCCCCTTAGATAGGAATGGTGGTTGGATCGATGAAAAAATATTTCGTGGCGCCTCTAGTCTGCACTCTTGCAGATAGCGTAATCGGAGGAGCATAGAGAACGAACCAGAACCGAGCTCTCGGCGGACAGTCACCCGAGTTTTGACAACATCTTGCCTTTTGACAGCTAGTTCGACACATCCTCTAGGACCGAGGGCTTCTGCTCAGGTGCGCTATGTCCACTTGCGAGAAGAGTTCTCGCGTTTGCTCAATCGAGAAGGAAGGAGCAGAAAATACTTACTGCATTTAGCTAGACTGGGTGCTCCTGCCCTTTTCGGCAGGTGTTTGGTTGGTGGGTTGAGTTGGTGTATTATTCGGATCGTGAGCTCGGGAGGCTGTTACAACTACTTCTCTATGTCAAGGCGTGTAAGGGGTTCCAGCTGTCACTTGATCACCGAGGATGGAATCACAAAGATCCAACAACATTGCCTCTACTCTTTATATACCCACATATCGTTCTCTCCCTCAGCATTGCCATCGCCTTGACGACAGGCGGTGGTGGCCCAGTGGTAGTGAGCGCGCGTCCAACTCGTGTTTGGAGACCCCCACACTGAAGGTCATCGGTTCGATTCCCATCGAGACAATGTTAGAGTCATGACACTCCAATTAGTTAGAAACGAAACTGGTGCGCTAGTTTCTTTCCACCTCCGAAAGGGGGCGTTTGTTTTGCTTGTCAACGAACGTAGTACTGTATGTCATAGTCATGCTTACCTTGTTTTTGCTGATTCAAAGAAGTTTGATACGTGTTTGTTTGCTTATTTGCGCAGTTGAGGAAGTGTAGACAAGCTGTTTGGAGAAAAGAAACACATATTGATTCATTATGACTATATCTAAGCCTTCCACTGACGTTTATTGCCTATCCACCTCACTACATACACCAAGCCGAGTAACACAGGCACCTCAATCAGAGGACCCACCGTCGCCGCCAACGCTTGATCACTGTTGGCACCATATGTCGCTGTCGCAACAGCAATCGCCAGCTCGAAGTTGTTGCTTGCAGCCGTAAAACTCTGTGTCGTCGCCAACTTGTAGCCGAACCCAAGCTTATGTGTGATCCACAATGTTAGACTGAAGATGGCGAAGAAGTAGACGATCAACGGTGCTGCCACTCGTACGACTGACACGATCTGGTGGACAACACGATGTCCTTGAGATGCGAACAAGACGATGATGGTGTAGAGAAGCCCGATCAACGACCATGGCGCAACCCATTTGAGGAAGGTCTGATCGTACCAGGCCGGTGAAATCTTCCGGATGGCGAATCGTGTGATGATGGCTGCGGCCAATGGGATGCCCAAAAATGCGGCGACACTTGTGGCTACTGTCGAATAAGAGGGCGAGATGGTTGAGTGCGAGTGACTGATTACGTTGATGAAGAAGATGGCGAGCGGCGCGAATAAGACCATCTGCAGGATCGAGTTGATCGCGACTAGAATTGCACAATACTGTTTCCATGTTAGCAAGTGTGTCATCCGTTCAAGATATCTGTCAACATACCTGAGAGTCTCCTCCTGCAAGACCGGTCCAGATCAACACCATAGCGATACAACGAGCAATACCCACCAGAATTAGACCTTCGCGAAGGCCACTCTCATCCGGAAGGAAAGCCCATGATAATGCCAGCATCAAGAATGGAGCAATGAGCCAGTTTACCAGAATGCTGAAACCGACTTGAATCCAGAGCTCTTTGGTCTTGAATGCGAGATGCAGTGTTTCGTACTGGACCTTGCATAAGATCGGATACATCATTACCAACAAGCCAATGGCTGTAAGGCAAGTCAGTATAAGTAATGTTGATTAGGTGATAGAGAGACATACCAATTGGTGCCGATACACCAACAAACTGGCCCTTCTCAAGAGCTGGACCCGTACTAGGAACAAAGTTTCCTAACAGAATTCCTAGAACAAAATCAGTCTTGTTGTTCTTGAGACTTTTCCTCTGCTCGGCTTTACCTATTGCCATGGCGAGCAGAATCCACACAGCCAAAAAACGATCTAGCCATCCCAATCCTTTAAATGCAGATACTTTGTCTGGGACAATATTCTTCTCAATTTCATGTTTTTCGACATCATTGGGAACCACAGAAGGCGGTGCCGTAGACAATTCATCTTCTTCTTGAGACGTTGTTGTGGTCGGCTGTGAGTCGTGTGTCGGCCATTTTGGCATCTTGACCGATTGTCAATATATTGAACCGAGGAAGGCGAATTTTTGTCAGTCCGAGTTGACACAGCGAAACCAGAGATGTCAAAGAACGTATTCAAGAAGTTCAAGGTCGTTATTCGAATTCACACAAAAGCGATGTCCCTTTCAGATGAGAAGACGATATGCTTATTTTATCAAAGATCTGGCCAAGAGGATTGCCTCGCCTCATCCAATCAGATGAGCTGAATGACACTTCCCCACGAAAAATCCGTCGACGAACAGAGCCAATCGACGCCTAGCGATGACAACAACAACGGACTCAGAAATCCCACCACACGATTATCTCTTGATCATCCGGATCACAGGTTGCCGGATGCCAATAACAGTTGCTAGAAGACTTGCAGTTGTACTGCTTGAGCTACCCACGTGTTTGCCTTGCTCAACGGACTTCGCCTCATTGCGTCCAATCATTGACTTTGAACGACTTTCTACCAAGCGTTATTGCCAGTGACATGCTGCTTGGGTCGCACGGAATTGCTTTGAAATGACATTCTCTGGCCTGGATGTTACGGCCAAAGATTGAGGCACAGTACCCATGCTTGATATAGTGATAGTAGTGATGAGATACACTCCAACTCGTATTCATGGCAAAATTGCAGCACGCTGTCACTTGCTCGACAAGATCTGTCTCGCCTCGCTCTTACAGTTAAGGCAGTACTCTGCAAACCCATCCCCTAACCCATCGCTTTCGTCTTGTTTCGGAGCTTTGCCATTTTTGATGCGTTCCTGCAGCATGGTCTCGACCTTTTTGCACTTTCTTTCTTCCTCCAATACCCAATCTTCCCATTCGGCATGGACCACCTCCTCTTCGACACGGTTAATGACACGAAGCGCCACCAGCAGATCATGTCGGTATCTGGCGAGAGAATGTCGTGTACGCTGTAGCCTTGCTTCTGAACGCCTACCTGAGCCTTTGGCAATGGTCGTGGCTTCGAGCTCAGACGAAACAAGCATATCGCGGAATGTACCATGGCACGTGTTCCAAGCTACGTCAGTATCGTTTGAGACTGTAGAGTTTATCCCAACGGTACTCATGACAGTAGGAGACACGAGCTCTTCAATGTCGCTTAGATAGACTGCTCTCGTGACAGTAGGATCCGGCCTCACACCAATTCTGGCCATGAACTTCCCAGCATTACGTTCATCGTACCATGCAAGCCCATCTCGGTAGCCATACCAGGTATTGTAAGCTGCACTAAGTGCAAGAAGCAGGACCAGAATTTTGTGTGCCGAAACAACACCTGCCACCGACTTTGCAATCGCAATGAAGATGTCAATCAACATGGTGAATAGGCGGAATGCTTGTGCAAGCAGTTCGTCGGTGTAGAGGTTGAAGAGGGTACGAATCTTGACCTTTCTTCTTGTGCGACTGATGGAGGTTGAAGGCAGATCGACTGCGGAGACCTGACTGGTTTGTGTGCTTTGGCCGACAGAACCAAATATTTGTGCAGCTTTATTGGTGCTGTGCGCACCCAACTTTGAGACTTGATCTGTAATCACGGCGGCTAGATCAACAGCGTCAGCTTGATAGTCCCGCAGAGCTTGCTTTTGTACAAGACGTTGCGACATGGAAAGCCTGTCATTCAGTCCAGCATCACCGTTCCAAGCCACCTTGTTGAAGATAGCAAGCTTGCACTTTGACTTTGCAGAGTGTGTGATAACGAATTTGCTAAGCAAGAGGAAGTTCTTGGACATGGGTAGATGCCAGGGCGATTGCGTCTGAGTCACAACATAGCAGAGGTGATCGTTGGACACATCGAGTGTCTGTCTATCAATCTCTTGGTTGGCACCGATGGTACAAATCAATTGCCTCGACAATTGTCCATCTGTAGGCTGCGTCCAAGGTGTTTGGAGAATATCTATAAATGTTAGCAAGGCTTTGTATCAGCTCAAATGTACTTACTGTCGATCGGGCGGTTCTTGTACAGCATCTGGAAAACTGCGCTTCTATCTCCAAACATGACGTGGAACAATGCCTTTGCGCTGATGCTAAAGTCCTGAGCAAGGACAGCGTCGCCCATATCCTTTGGTTTGTATAACACAGGCTGAGAAGGCAACTTGAACTTGGTGACTTCTCTGCCAGTTCGTGCCACCGACTCTCCATAGAGTGTACCATCGATGCGCAAGTTTGCTCTGAGATCCCTTGAACGGCGCCTAGTGACTCTGAGATCATTGTCGGTCGGAGAATTCAAGTCGTCATCCCAGTCTTGCAAGTTGGACTGTTCTTTGGAATCTTCAGTGGCAATTCGTGAGAATGATGCAAAGACCTCTTCTAGCGAGACACGACTTCCAGAGTTTGCAGACTGCACAAGATAATCAAGCCTACGTTGTAGAGGCCTCAAAGCATCCAAGAAGGTTTTGACAGTAACACGTCTGAAATCGGTCTTACTTTCCTTGAGGTGCAAGAACAGATAGTCGCATTCACTTTCTCTTCCCGGAGCAGCAGTGACCTCTGTGATTGAAGACAGGCTAATTTCAGCAACAAGAACCATTCCGAAGTGATTGCTGTAGAAGTAAATCTTTTCCGTGGTCACATAGATGCGACCTGGGAATTCTTGCTGCTCGTTTGGATTCCACATGGCGGTAAAGACGAGAATGACCTTCTCAGAGCGGGGAACGGACGAGAAGAGAACATGGAACTCGGCATCATGTTCTTTAAGCACAAGCACATCATCTGTCTTGAGTGACACTGGATAGTCCGTATGTGATCCGTCAAGCGGGACAAGCGGCAGTCTAGACTGCGAAGGCGAGTCGAGAGCATCGCCTGCACTGATTGTTTTGCGATGTGAAATGCGACCTGGAGTTACATTTGGTCCAATCTCTGCAATCTTCAGATCTTTTGGTGGCTCCATGCCTTCCATAATTGCCATATCGTCGTGGTATTGGCCAACAGACTTGGCGGCAGGTCTCGACATGAATCCAGGCTTCGGTTCGTCACGACCGAGTCGATTGATGTTGACCCAATTTGACGAGCCCCAGAGATTTGCCATGAGACTGCTAGGCATGGCTGAAGTATCGGACTTGCCGCTCGAGGCACGCTGGCCACTTACTGCGACGGCTCGTCTACTGAGGTTGGTTGGTGCAGGAGGATTAGCAAGGGTGACGGGAGCGAAGCTGCTGGTGGCGGGCATGGTGAATGATCGATGGTGCTCTCCTGGTTTTGGTGAATTAGGTGTAGCACCCGGTCCAATAGGAAGAATACTGTGGCTGGCAGAAAGCAGACTTGCAATACCGCCAGCTGGGGCAGGTTGATTCCCTGACAATGCTGTGGCTCTTCTATGCAAATCGAGCTTTTGGATGATTCTATTTGCAGTGTCACGGCCTCCTTCCGGGTCCACCATTGTCGATCTTCTCGATGGGTTGACATCGAAGCTGCTTCTGCTGGCCAGTGCGAGCTCTGGTGGAGATAATGACGCGCCGAACTCATCCGTGGAGTGAGCCAGACTATCAGTCAACTTTGCAGCAAAGGAAGGGTCGACAGGTGGGCTTATGGCAAAGGCAGGGTCAGAACCAGGAGTCTGAATAGAGGAATTGCCCCTGGGCTCCTCGAGGGCTTTGCGCTTCGCACTCTCAAACGCGTTGATCCATTCCAACAGTTCGCCTTGAGTCTCTGCTTGGAGAATGATACTCGTATCCTTGGTTTTGATCTCAAAACAGAACCTGCGCTCTTCTTGAACGGCAGGACGAACACTGCAGAGCAAGACACCGATCTTTTCGCTCTCCTCCACACCGCCCGAGACACTACCTTGGACGAGCCAACCAAAGATGCCATTTTTTACGACAAACCAGCGTCGCGACCAGGACGGTCTGGCAGGTTTGGGAGGAACAGTCTTTAGGACTAGCCAACCTTGCTTCTCAGGTTTGGTGAAGGTAGGTTTGACGGGTGACGCAGGGGCACCAGAACCGAGATATGGTACGGTGGACGCAGCATAATCGTCCATCTCACGAGAAGGGCGAGCTTTCATCTCAGCCGAGTCCTCGAGTTGACGACGGGCCAACATGAGTTCACGCTTGAATGCTGATTCGGATTCGTGCATGACCTTGGACCAGCCACGAATACGTTCCAATTCCGAGCCCCATTTCTGGAAGTTGGCTGAAGTTGCATCACGGTAGCCACGGAAATCCTTCCAACGATCAGAAAAGACCTTGATGAGAAGCTGATCTAGCGAATTGCGAAGATTCGGGGCCATGATACAGTAATCCATGGAAGCTCTGAGGTAGGCCTTTCGGTCCTCATGCAGCTTAAAGGCATCCTCGCGCAAAGAGGAAGCCTCCTTTGTCTTGGCCTGGGCAAGATATCTGGTCATCTCGGCGTCAAAGATTGCCTGGGTTCTTTCCAGGGCCTTGCGAGCTTGGTTGAACTGCCGAAGAGGACTGTCGGTGCCATCGATGAAGCGCAAGAGAGGGTCAATCATGGTCTGACGTGAGCGGGCGACATTGTTGAAGACCCAATGCAAGTATTGGTTGGTGTTTTGGCTATAGCGTGTGATGGCTAGCAGGGTATAGTCGTGATCAAGGACAGCCTGACTGAGGTTCTCCGGCGGCGGTGGAGGGAAGCGATCAAAGTTGTCGAACTCTTTCTGAATCTGGGCGAAGCGGTCGGCAAACTTCTGAGACTGCTTGACATAGTCGCGGAGCCATTTTTCGATGCCTTCGACCTGGTTGGCGTAGTGGACAGCAATAGCACGGAAGGTGGGTGAGTCGAGGGCAGCTTCTTTCAGCTGGACAGGCACGAGGTCTAGTGGGCGGCCGACAGGTTGTAGGCTGGGTTGCAGGCCGTTGTCAAGGTCATCGGGAGCGGCCATGGCGGACGGCTTAGTCGAAGATGGACTGGGACATGAGCGGACTGATGGAGAACAGGGGCAGGTGGGAGCAGAGGTGTGGAGTTTGAGCGAGCGTATTTGGATACGGCTATGGCTACGCTACGGTACAGAGTTAGATTACGAGGAAGGTGCAAGTGTTTTGACGACAGCGTCACTCCTGCCTCACTCAGCCTCATGCGACCTAACAAGTTGCCGCCGCTCTCAAGGCGCCTTGCACTTGCGGGCCGAGTCGGGAGTGCTCGGGCCTCAAGTTTGTTCTTGCCGCACGCGTATATTCTAGTCCGCTGTGACTGCGAATTTATCTACTCTAGACCCTGGCAAATTCTATGTCGCCGTCGTCTGCACATCGTGCTTTTCTCTGATCCAAGGACTGTCGCAAACATGCCTCGCAAAATGAAGAACAAGGCCGTTGTGCCTTCAGAAGAGCCTCCAACCAAGCGCACCAAGCTTTTCGACGAAGACGCCGCTTCAGACGACGATGCTGTTAATCTCACCATCAACGAGGAATTTGCCAAACGCTTCGAACACAACAAGAAGCGTGAAGAGAAGCAACGACGTATGTTTGTCACTGCCTAACATGTGCTCTTCAACTTTCTAATACATCATAGTCGAGGAAAAGTATGCAAACGAAGACTCGGACGAAGAATCATCCACCGACGAGGATGAAGATGACGCCGCCGAACTAGCCACTGCCGACCTGGACAACGAAATCTTTGCTACCCTCAACGCAATCAAGAAGAAGGATCCTCGTGTCTACGACCCCAAGGTCACCTTTTACACTCCTTTCGAAGCCGACCAAGCCAATGATGATGGTACCAAGAAGGAAAAGCCTCTGTACCTGGCAGACTACCATCGCCAAAACCTCCTCAATGGCAACGCAGAGGTCGACGAGGAGGAAGACGCTCCCCCACAAACATACGCTCAAGAGCAACAAGCCCTCAAGGACGACCTGATCAACCAGATGCATGCTACTGCTGAGGAAGAAGCCGACGACGAAGATGACTTCCTTGTCAAGAAGCCAGGTCAGACCCGTGCTGCCAACGATGCCCCTCGCCCGCAAATCACCGAGCGCGACATTCAAGTCGCCGACAAGGACCCCGAGACTTTCTTGTCGAACTTTATGCAATCGCGTGCATGGGTCCCTGATGAGAAGTCTCGCTTCGATGCCTTCGATTCCGACGACTCCGAGGACGAGAGACGTGCCGAGATGTTCGAAGATGCCTACAATATGCGTTTCGAGGACCCTACCAAGGCCAATGAGAAGCTCATGACCTTCTCTCGTGATGTCGCCAAGCTGAGTGCTCGTAGAGAGGAGAAGAGTGGTAGAAAGAAGCAACGTGAGAAGGAACGCGAAAAGAAGGAGGCTATCAAGCGTGAACGCACAGAGGAGAAGGCTAGACTCAGAAAGCTCAAGATTGACGAGGTTGAAGAGAAGGTCAAGAAGATCAAGGAGGCTGCTGGTCTCAAGAACCAGGCTCTCGATCTTGGCGAGTGGAAGCAAGTGCTAGACGAAGACTGGGACGACGATCACTGGGAACAAGAGATGAAACGTCGCTTCGGTGACAATTATTACTCCGAGAAGGACGCCATTGTCGAGGATGATGCCGACGAGGAAGAGGAAGAAGATGCAGACAAGACAAAGAAGCCGCATAAACCAAAGTGGGACGACGACATTGACATCAATGATCTCGTGCCCGAGTTTGACGAAGAGGCAGAGGCGGCAAAGCTCAGAGGTGAATTGGCCGGGTCTGATGAGGAGGAAGATGATGCAGAAGACAACGCAGACGAAGACGACGACAACATCATCGCTCCCGATGGCGTTCAACGCAAGACCAAAAAGGACCGACTCAAGGAGGCCGCCGACAAGAGACGTGTTGCTCGTAAAGAGCGCATGGCTATTGAGGAGCTTGTTGACGCAGATTTGACCGGTGATCTCCCCGTCTCTACGAAGACATCTGGATTCCGTTATCGCGAGACCTCGCCAACATCATTCGGTTTGACTGCGCGCGATATCCTCTTTGCCGACGACACTGCACTGAACGAGTATGCCGGTCTGAAGAAGCTGGCTACCTGGCGTGACGAGGACAAGAAAAAGAAGGATAAGAAGAAGCTGGGCAAGAAGGCTCGTCTACGACAATGGCGCAAAGAAACCTTTGGCACCGAAGAAGGCTTTACTGGCGGCTTCAAGGAGTTTTTGGGTGAGGAGGCACCAGCACAGAGTAGTGCAGGAGCTGAAGGTGGAAGCAGAAAGAGAAGAGGAAAGAAGCGCAAGGCTGAAGCATGATTCATCAACTAATACCCATCAACATATAGCATGTCAAAAAGATCAAACCACTTTATCCTTCATCGTTTGCGGACTTGGTCTTGTCTCTTTGAAACTGGGAATCTCTTCTAGCATTTGCCAATGCTTTTTCAGAGCAGGGTACGTGTCCCTCCAACCATGATCTGGCCATCTACATGCCAGATATCCACAGACAGACCCTACAGCGATATCAGCCAAGCCAAGCTTGTCCCCAACAAGATAGTCGCTCTGTCTCTGTTCTGCCCATTCTCCCAATGCCTTTAGTCCACCTTCCACTTTTCTCATTTGTCTATCAATCCATGGTTGTGACTGCTTTTCGGGGTCTCTCATCTTTTCAAAAAAGGCAATCACAAGCGCGTCGCAAATGCCATCTGCCACGACTTGTATCTTCTTTGCAAACAATCTTGCGTCGATGTCGTCAGGGCCAGGAAGAAGGGGAGGATCTGGGTACTTTGCTTCGATCCATTCGAGAATGTAGCTGGACTCGTATACTGCCGACTTTCCGTCTTCAAGGATCAAGACGGGAAGCTTCTCGAGTGGGTTGTACTGTTTTGTTTGGGTTGTGCTGTCCCACGGAACCTCGGTTTGAAGAGTGAACGGCAGCTTTTTTTCGGCCAGTGCAATGCGGACCTTGCGAGCATAAGGAGAAGGTGTAGCACTGATGAGAGTAAACATGGCGAGAAGTGTTTCGAACAGATATAGACCGACAGATGGTGTTTTGAGACGATGCACAGTACCTACGAAGTATATAAATTCAATGGATGCTCAAGAGAGCCGAGGCGTCATCAATTGCGGGGCTCTCGATACCGGCGGACCGGCTTTCTTTGTGGGAAAGTCGAACATGTGCATCCAAACGAATCGCACTCCCAAACAAACCATCATGATCGGCCTCACAGAGTTGATCCGCGAGATAGCGGCCACCGAAGAAGACACACCAGAAGACATCTTTGCCTCTGCCCCCGGATTCTTGTTCACCGACGACTTGCGCAATCAACATGGCGATCCAGGCTCTATCATCGTGTACAAATCCCAGCGGTTCGGTGACATTGAACTCACGACTGCCGACCCGAATGGTGAAGAAGAGAGGACGCTGTTCAGCCACTATCTCTGGAACGCCGGCATCTTGATGGCTGAAAGAGTCAGTGGGCAACGGCTGCTGAATGAACAAGAAGAGAAGCAATGGGCTGTCGAGGGACACAATGTGCTTGAGCTTGGAGCAGGTGCGGGCTGAAAGATATCAGCATCAAGAGCAAGGACTGATGAATCATATGGCAGGCGTGGGCCTCGTTGGAATTGCCAGCACCCTGGCTGGTGCCACCCATGTATGCATCTCGGACTACCCAGCCCAGGTCGTACTCGACAACATCAAACGAAACGTCAAGCACAACGTACCAGAGACAATTGTCGCAAAGGCAAGGGTACAAGGTCATGCGTGGGGTGTCCTAGATGATGACTTTGCTAGAGCAAATGCTCGCAAGTTCAGTCGAGTGATGGCTGCAGACTGTTTCTGGATGCCATGGCAGCACGAGAACCTGGCATCATCCATGCTTCACTTCCTGTCTGACGACCCGGAAGCTCGAGTGCTTGCGATGGGAGGATTCCATACCGGCCGAGCAAAGCTGGCAGCATTCTTCGATGTGGCTTCAGAAAAGGGACTCGAGGTACAAGAGATCTATGAGGAAGACGATCAAGGCAATAGACGAGAATGGGTCAAGGAGAAGGACGGCGGAAGGGAAAATGTGACTGAGCGAAAGAAATGGCTCACCATTGCCATCTTGCGGCGAGGAGAGGAGCAAATGCTTTGAGACGCTATTATACACTGGCGGCTCATGGCAGTATTTTAGCATAGAGTAGAGTCGTTGAGGTTTCTCGAGTTAAACATAACAATCATCACGAATTCGAAAGAGGATGAATGAAAGATAGATTGACAAGCAGAACGATGACCCTGGCCGGCAGATGGCATCGGGCAGGCATGCAGCCGAGCAAGGCGTGAACCAAGTAGCCAAGTTGGTGAGCCAGGATCTTGTGGTCACTGGTTGTGCATGGCTGGTATCAAATATAGCAAGAGCAAGCTGGTGATGATCCTCTGAAGATGGATACGACAGGTGGCTGGAGTGTTTTGACGCTTGGACAATTGACAGGCGGTTCTGCTCCCCGAGCAACGGGCGGATGGAGAGTGGAGAAGGACGCTGAACGACAACGAGGATACCACAACCCGATGCATCTCTCAATGCAGGAAGCATGCTGCACGCGTTTGTTGTGTGACCAGCGCACCATAGTTCAAGATCAACAGTGAGAAAAACACGTAGTCGACATGTATGCGTAGATGGCATACAAAAGCTAGTAGGTAGTGCCCGTCTTTTCCCAGCCTGCTCTTTTCTGGCGGCACCACCCCATCACACAATCTGCAGCATCCGACCAACCACCTCTCGCGTGCGAAAGCCACTACTGTTTCGTTATTAACTATTCCGTCTTCCTGTCTGTCCTGCACTTCCCATACGCCAAAAGTCGTTTGTTTTTATCTCGCGACCATCCCCTCGCCCTCGACTTTTCCCGCCCACCATGTTTTTCAAGCGCCTGTCGAGATCTCGTAGCAATTCACAGAGCTACATTGACAACAACTACTCGCCGCACGACAGCAAGACTGCTTACGACGACGAATACGACAACCGTCCCGACTCTGCGCGTGCTCCCCCAACCAAGTCGGCATCTCTCAAGGAAGGCATGTTTGCCCAGCAGCAGCAGCAACCCCAGCCCATGGACAGCTTCAACACGCCTCCCATGTCGCGATCGGGTCCTCAGCCAATGGCCAATGGTTTTGGCGGTCCTGGTCCTGGAAAGCCCGGGACTGGTGCTCCCTCCATCCAACCCGAGCCCATGCCTGATCTCCTGACGCGCGCCTTTAACGAAGCTGTGCGACCATACACCAATCGCGTCGAGGAGCTCGAGAACGAAGTCGCCGATCTCAAGGCTTGGGTCGAGCAGCTTGAGGCTCAGAGAAGAGAGGTCCACGCATGGATTGACAAGCGCGGCTTGAGACCTGGTATGTCAAGGCTTTCATGCCAACTGAGTAGCACAAGCTGACCGATTTCTAGACGTGCCCCCGAGCATTGCCCAGCAGATGGATGCTTCCAACCCACACAACCCCACCGCTGCTGCTTCAACTCTCAATGCACAGCTCGACCGCAAGATCACCATCGTCAACTTTGACCTTCACCGTCTGCAAGACGATCTCAACGACTCATTGCCTACTCCCTCCTTCAGCGCCTGTATGCTCAAATTCTTGCCCGACATCAGCCGTCTTGCTGCCCTTCCTTCGGGTCCCAAATTTGCCTTCGACCTGCTGCTCAAGCTGGGCGGCAACCTCAACTCCCACGGTGGTCTCGAGAGTGGTGATGAAGAAGACCTGCGCGAACGTAGATCCTTCTATGCTCGCCTCGACGAAGCCATGGTCGATATCGTGCGCGGTCGCTTTAGAGAGGAAGGCGAAGGTTGGGGTGTCGCCAGAGAAATCAAGCGCATCGAGAAAACTGGTGCCTACCTCCGCAACTGGGGTGTTGAGCCTTACTTCCCTCATACACTGGACGTTATGAGAGATGGCTCTGGTGCTGCCGGCGCTGGCGTCTACCATGGCGGTGGCACTCCTCCTGCTTACCAATAAGCATATCATCTGCTATGAGAGCAATGGCGTTACTGGATCTGTTTCTTTTCTTCTTTCCTGCTAATACCCCTTTCTGTTCAATTACGTTTTTTCTCATGCTCAATCGAGGAAAAAGCATGACGATGATGATACGACTTGTTGTTTTCCTTTTCACTTTGCTCACTTAATTCTACTGTACTACTCTCCCCTTGCACAGCACATGGCATCGGCTTTTCTTTGTGCATGACAGCAAGACTCGATAGCTCTATATAGTGGACAAAAGACAAACCAAATACTGATGCTTGGACCCTCGCGTGAGCGAGTCACATTGTTGTTTGTACATATGTTCTATAATGTCCCATACATCCCTGTCAAGAAGAAGATGTCTGTTAATCTATTCTGCCTTGACACCATTGGCCTTGACGTTACTCGCAGGCTTGCGCTCGGCCTCGTCATCAAATTCGATGCCACGAACAAAGGCTTCACTGACCATCTCAAGACCAGCGACAAAGACACATAGCGCACTAGCAATGACAAAGACACTGATACTCTCGCCAATCTCGAGCCAACTTCCCTCGTCACGCACGCTCCAGAAGAATCGCAATGTCAACCAATCGCCAATCGCCATGACCAATGCAAACAGTGCACCAGACTTTAGTCTCAGGCGACGAGTCAACAATCCCAAGTTCGCCGACACGAGAGCGAAAGGTGCAAAAATCTTCATGATGAGCAGAGCACCCTGCGAGAAGGGGTCAAATACAGGGATGAGACGAGACACGGCGTCCAGACTGAATGAAGATATCGAAGCGATGTTTCCAGTGCTGAAGAAGGCGGATTGTAGCAGATAGAGGAAGAAGAGGGCAATGCGTGCATCGGCCAAGGTCAGCGAACGATATTCATGCTTCTCAAGAGCGGAGACACGATCCGATGATGCTGCCAAGGCTGGTGCCAGGGGATTAAGATCTGAGATTGGGCTGGTAGGTGGGGGTAGAGAGCCTCTAGTGGTAAATGCGCGGTAGATGCGATGTTCAAGTCTAACCCAGGTGATTAGGGTGCAACTGAAGGCAAAGTAAAAGAGACCTTCGTAGCTGATAGTGAGGATGATAAACATGGGTGCGAATGCAAGGAAGATGACTACCAATCGGTGAAGGTAGTGGTTGTTGGGCGAGAAGGAGTGTGCGAAAGGCAGAATCAAAGACGAGACTAGCACTATCCAGCCAGTCACCTGTGCACCAAGTGGTAAGCCGGTCTTGGCCTGCAATGAAGCAACGCTGGAACGTGTGACAACCATGGCCAGAGCGATGAGGCCGATTTGCACGCCAGTAAGAATCCTAGAAACGCGATCTGTCTTGGGTGCAGCGAGTCCATCTTGACTTGAAGTATCCGGTACGATGGCGCTCTTTTCAAAGGCGATGTATAGAATACCAATGAGAAGCATAAGGAAGCCACCCGTAAGAATCAATCTACTATCTTCGACCTTGATGGCGGGCAAGACTGTGAAAATACTCATGGAAGCGCATGCTAATGCCCAAGTTGTGGAAATGATCCAGTTTTGGCGTACAAATTCGAGTCCATAGGAAAGAGGCCAGACAATGGCCAAAAGGTAACAAAGGGTGTACATCTCTCTGTGGTAGTAACTTTGAACCATGATCTCGAGGATTCCGACAAATACGAGCAGATTGAAGCCGAGACCCAGTACATCTTTTCCAGAAAGTTGTTGAGAAAGCAGTGCCTTGCCTTGAGAAAGTGCCTGGCGACGAGCAAACACCTCTTCCCAAAACATCACAGGGAAGAATGCATATGCGTAGTAAGTCCATGGAGAGGATTGAACTAGCAAGAATGCAAGTAGTGCAACAAATATTGATGAAAAGACGGTCGTGCTCGTGGGGGAACGAGTGGCATCAATCTTACCATCAAATACGTGTTGATCAAGAGCGAATGTAAAGGCAAAGGCCATCCATCCCAGATATCCCAGAGTCACCAAGGCTCGCAAAAAGAGCCAGTCATAGGTTTGAAGGTATCTCAGGCCTTGCAAGCCCAACTTCATGAGTTCATCAGAATCTTGAATTGCCTTTTCATGGTTTCCTTGGCTTATAGTATTCTTGATGTTGTCAATACGATGGTCCGGAGAGTGATCTTCGTCAGAAAAGCCTGGGAAGGGCTTGTAGCGTAGAACTGTATTCTGCTTTTGATGTTCCTTGATGCGGTACATTTCCAAAATCTCTTGAGCGTTCACCAGCATAGCTTGAGCTTTAGTTTGCTGATCAGCTGACAAGAAATCCAGAGGCAATTCGCCCACCGAGTTGACAGGAAAAGGAAGGCCAGCAAGGTAAGCCATGAGGGTAGCAATGTCGGCCTGAGCAACGTCATGACGTTGAACATGATCGAGGTGCCAGTCCGAAGAGAAGGCATCCTCGTGGCCAGGAGCAATGCCAGAGGATACTGTGACAGGCTTGGCCACTCCAGAGCCCCAAGCAATTAGTGGGGTCCTGGTGTTGTCTGGATGTCCATCGCCATGACTTCCCCAATCGCTCATTCCGTGGTCCGCAGTGAAGACATAGGCAGTCTTGTCGTCGGCATAAAACTTGTCAATCAGAGCGGTAATCTTCTCAACACCTTGATCAACAATCTTGATGTTGTGCAGGTACTCGCGGGAGTAGGGACGGTAGGAATGACCAGTAGTGTCTAGACCCAAAAGATGCAAGAAGAAGACATTCTTGTCCTGTCTCAAGCGCGCATCCAGTTCAGCGTCTTTGCTGGCGCTTGCAAACAATTCCTCGACTCTTTCGAAAACCCATGTGTCCAGATGAGTTGCGTCTTTACTAAAGTCCTCCTCTTCGGCACCATACATGAAAGCGTCGACGCGACCAGGAACAGCACCCTCTTGGAACATGGGCAGGATATCAGGACTGCCCCAGCTCCATGTGTGGCGACTGCGATTGAAGACGCTATCGAAGTGGACGGGGTTGAGCTTCCAACCTGTAGTGACTGCCGAAACGTCTTCGTACAAGCCAGCGATCAAGGCGACATGACCAGGTCGGGATTCGGTCGGTACGCGTGTATGCGAGACTCCAAAGGTGCCATGTTCGAGTACGCGCGATCGAAGAAAAGGAGCAAGAGGGCGCGGTTCTTGCCAGTCGGCCTCCTGTTCGCGCCCAGGGGAAGGGTCGGGGAAATATTGAAAGGCCTTGTCTGCGCGCAATCCGTCACCTAGTATCATTGATTAGCTGTCCGCCATACCCTTCAGGTTGACCAAGCAACAATACCGACAAACAGTACCAGTCGTTTCGCAGGAGCTTCTTCTTTATGCGCTACGCTGTACTCGCGCATGCCACTGACAATAGGACTGACAAAGTATATGTCGAAGATGGAATATGCATATATCAGGTGAAAGGCCACGGCCACTGCGAGGAAACCTAACCTCCCCATGCGAGCCATTGTTGAATTCCTGGGATCCCCTGAGTTGCTGGTCGAGTGTGATCGTGCTGTTTTTCGAAGCGCGTGGCTGCTCTCTCTGGGGTAACCTTGTCGTCACTGCCTCCGACTTGCCGACATTAGCTTCGGGAGCACCACTACGAGTACTGTTGCTGTTTTTTTGGTTTGCACACAACTCTTGCTTGACGTCTTAACAAATGGAGTGAATCACGGTTTCGCTGAATGCTCCCACGAACTAATGCCACTCGTGTTGGTTGATGGTTCCGGCTCCTGCCATTTTCCTACCCTGATGAAGCATCTTGGCTAGCCAAGACTCCAGACCATGTCAAACACCTTGATGTCGGTCCAGCACGACTCAATACCTGCCGTCTACTATCTCATTGTGGCCATGTTCAAGACCAGGGGTTTTTCACGAGTTGCTTGTTACATCCACAATATGAAAACATGGTTTCCCACGTTATTCTTCTAAGCGAACAATTCTGGCCGCTTCAGATTGAAGGCTTGGAGGGGAAGCTCATACTACCAACTGATGGGGTCAACCCAGTCCAAGAACACAGTCCAGTACAAGGTGCGCTATACGAGCGGTGAGCCAACAATTCGAGAGCTTGCAAGATCCTTTCTGGAAAGTAAATGGTGCTGTACATGTCTGACAATGCTAACAATCAATTGCGACCAGGGTCACACTGCAGACGTCTCCTTTCTAAAGTCGACTTGCCCTGGGTAGTTGATTAACCCATTGTTTTTGGGTGCGTAACTAGCTGGTTATAGAGAAACACTTCGATGCAGACACGTGTTGTTTCCGGAGTCACTCGATGACAGAGGCTGAATGGTCCATCGCCAGAGGACATTTCACAGCTGTAGTCTTAGACAGAAACACTTCAAGATCAAGAAGCCCAAAGGCATACAACTGTGTTGACTCCTGCCGAAAACCCTTCAATGGCTGTAGTTATGCACGCTTTGAATTGGTTCCATCGAAATGATTCCTCGTTGCCATGTTGACGACTGTAGCACCAGATTTTCTGTAACACAATCCCAGAAGATCGTTTCCTCTGAGAAACCTTGTCTTGAGTCTTTGACTGACTTACTCGGACGCACATAAAGAGGCGTTATGGCTGACCTTGTGGTGGAGGCTGAAGGATGAAGCCTCAAAGTTTGTCAATTCCGAAGAAAAATCCAAACCTTTTTGCAATCTTTAATCGCATCTTGGCTGATGATTCAAAAGTGGTTTGGTCGGCTGTGGAAGCGGGCTGTTTCATGCCAAATTAGTGCCCGCAGAACTGCAGGGCAGGGTCGAAAAGCAACACAAGACCACCCGCACAAACAAACAACTGAGGTCATGCAAAGTTCCGTCTGGGAGTACGCGTACAAGACGTTGTAGATACTGTGCTTCTCCTGGATGATGCTGATGTCCACCTAGGGAATGGATGGAATGACACTTTGGGTACAGGGGGGCTTGGTATTATCAAGTCAGTCGAACAGATTGAAGAAATTGAGCTGGAATTGACCTTTAATTTCATTGTGTGCAGGAGACCCCAGGGCAAGCGTTAGCCACTATGGAAGAGCTGGAGGAACTGGACTGGTTCCTGTCTCGGCTTGATCGTGTGGCTTGATAGTCTTGGAGAAAGTGGATACTTAGCAGCGCACTAATGTGTGTATCAAACGGGATTACATGGCGGGAGATCTTCTTATGCTTGCAAGTTGCGCATGCGTCTCATCTGTGAGAGGACCCACTTTCAGCATGGTGACAGAAAGGTCGTCAAGATTTGAGATGTGATGTCTTTCGAGAGCTGATTAGGCGCGCGGCTGTATGGAAGGTCATGATAGAGGCGATATCAAGAGGAAAAGAGACGCGACAAGCGGTTCATCTGTTGAACTATTTTGAGCGCGACGAAACACACCATGATTGGTCGTGGCTTCCGTTAGTTTCTGCGGAGGTGATGCACGCGTCTCAAGGTGCTTTGCTGCTTCGGGAAAAATATCGACAGTCGGAGAGTTTGAGCTCGGCCTGGCAGCCGTAACCGAAAGGGCAATCTCTTTGATCCCCTTCTTTCCTCACGCCTCTCACAGGTCTCGACGTCGTCGCTTTCTGACCGCCGCCGCACCATCTTTCCCATCTCTCCCAACGGTCCCATACTGCGAGCTTCTTTTCGCAGCGCGATTACCCGTTGACCTTTGGACTTGCGCCCCCCTTTCTCCCAGCGGTACTCGACAACGGCTTCCGCAGCCCCCTCCCAGGACTCTGTTTCTTCTCTACCACTCCTACCTACTTTCTCTCTTTTGCGATTCTTCGAAGAGTCGACCCACCTTCGCTTAATCGACCTTCGTTGGCCCTTTGATTAAACTCGTCTAATATCGTGGTTGATCTCTCTCAAGTCGTCACCTCGTTTGATCATCCTTTCGTTCATCCATTCATTCTCACACCGTTTTCTCATACCTTCATTCACTCTTTCTTGCTGGTATCGACTTGGGTGTCGTATCTGCCTCTCGTCGAATTTTGTGCATAGGAAGTGCACAATCTCCACCACTTCAGAACATCGCATTGTGCCTTGTTAGCTGGGATTACTCGACCTTGCCTTCTTTGTGCCAGCACGTCAATTCTTTGTTGACGAGTGCGCCGTCGTGACCGTTGACACATCGTTGTTTCCCGCCACGCCGCTCGTAACTGCTCTTTGTCTGCCAACGCCGACCCCTTACGCTCATTTCATCACGATTGGCTTGTGGATAAACGATGTTCTAGTGTTTCAGACACCCTCGTCTTCACTCCTCTATCCTCTTGTTGTCAAACACCACGACCGTTTTCCGGTCTTGCCCATATTTTGTAAGTCCTGCCTCGCTCTTGCGACAATTCATCCCTTGCATAGCAGCCCGGCGCTGACAAGACGCCATCAGAATAACCTCCCTTTTGACATTCGTCAAGTCCACTCGTTTATACACGCGCATTTACGTCGTCCGCAGATCACTGCGCGTCGCCAATCCGGAATATAAATCGACAGCTAATCTAGGCCCAATATGAGGACTTCTTCTGCTGTCTGGGCTGCCGCCCTGGCAGTCATGTCTGTCCAGGGTCCCATACTAACCACCGCCGAGGCTGCACCCGCACCTCAGCAAGGCACCGGTCCTGGTCAACAGATGCGATACTACTTTCCTCGCCCTCTAAAAAGACAGAATGCTCTGCAAAACACCACCAGTTCCTCCACCGTCAGCTCCGAAGCCGAGGCCCCCACCACCTCGGATCCCTCTTGGTTCCAAGCAATATCTTCTCTTTTCTCGGAATCTCAGGACCCTTCTTCGACTTCATCGTCCGATTTCCAGGATCCTTTCTCGACTTCATCAACCTCTACTGCGCTGGACGCAGCAGCGGCTGCGACCAGTGAGTCGACTACCTCCTCCGAGGACCCTTCTACTATCTCGAGCGCCGACGACGCCTTTGTAGCGTCCACTGGATCATCCCCTTCGTCCACGATCTTCCCCACCATATCTTCCGAATCTAGCACATCTCAAGAGACTCCTTCGGCACAACAGGCAGCGGCTTCTTCGATTGAGAGTGTCGCAGCTTCATCAGCAGCCGACGCTCAGTCCTCAGCAGCCGACGCTCAGTCCTCAGCAGCCGACGCCCAGTCATCCGAGGAGCCATCATCTGCGCAACCTTCGAGCGCTGCCCCTTCTGTCGCATCTACCGGAAATGTCGCAAGCGAGACTGTTACACCAACCATCGCATCTTCCTCGATCGCTCCCTCATCTGCCGCACCTTCCACCGAAGCCCCTTCCTCTGTCGCATCTACCGGTGGCGTACCTTCCGAAGTCGTGCAGCCTACGGTTGCTTCCTCTTCAGCAACTCAGCCAACATCATCCTCCGTGGCTTCCACAGGAGGTGTGCCTGCTGAGGTCGTTGAACCCACCTTCTCATCGACACAAGCACCGGCTCCGGAGACTTCAGTTGCCTCGACTGGTGAGACTCCCTCGGAAATCGTGCAGCCAACCGCACCTTCCTCGGTCGCGTCAACTGGTGGTGTTCCTTCGGAAGTTGTGCAACCCACCGCTTCGTCTTCAATCGGTTCTACTGCACAGATTACTTCCGAGAGCGTTGAACCTACGGCGCCCTCGACCGTCGCTTCCACTGGCCAGGTTACTACAGAGAGCGTTCAACCTACCGCTCCTGCATCCGCTGCTTCGACTGGTGAGATGCCAAGTGAGATCGTTCAGCCGACTTCTAGAGACTCGTCGACCGATTTCGTTCAATTGACTTCTAGAAGTGCATCGCCATCATCATCTGTCGGTTCTACTGGAGTTGATGTTGTCGAGTCAGTTACACCTACCGCAAAGGGCACTGTGGCTTCTCTTGACTCGACGGGTGGTGTCGTGGTCGAATCCGTGACACCTACTCGTTCGGCTGACTCTACTGATGTTGGTACTACTGATGTAGCCGTCTCTGAGACTGTTCAGCCAACTGCAGCTGCAGCTGCATCTTCCTCTCGTGCTGGACCCTCTGTCGGAACCATTCAGCGTCCCGGATCCACTGGTGGTGCAGTCTTCGAATCCGTCACTCCTACTGCCTCGGCCTCTTCTGCCGAATCGACTGAAAGCGATGTTGCTTCCCAAGTCGGATCCACTGGAAGTGCCGTGACAGAATCCGTCGCTCCTACTGCTGCAGCCTCCACCGGAGCTGTCGTTCAGTCTTCAGACGAAGTTCAGCCTACTGTTGCTACCAGCCCTTCGATCGCCTCCACTGGTGCCGCTGTCCAATCTTCTGACGAAGTCCAGCCGACTTCTTCGGCCGTTGTTTCTGCCACCTCCGACGACAACCAGTCTAGCGGTTCGGTCGCCTCAACCGGAGTCGCCGTTTCGTCTGCCGATGAAGTGCAGCCTACTGCAACCACAGCTGATCAGGCCGCAACTACCGTCGCATCGACAGGTGGCATTCCCGACATTGTCATTTTGCCCACTCCCTCGACCACCAGCGGCTCTCAAGCTTCGAGCTCAAACACTGATGGCGGCATCATTGTTGGCCTCTCGACTTTCCTAAACGGAGGCTCTTCCACGACTTCCACAGACACCCCTGCTTCAGCCACTGGAGATGAATCGAGCATCCAAGCTACTAGCACCGCGACTGATCTACCCGAACAGACTGATGGCAACAATGCTACCGCGATTGCATCTTCTTCAACTGATGCCTTGCCTCTTTTTGCCACGACTACTGGTGAATCTACCGAGCCTTCTGTCACGGGCACTGCCTCCACAGAGAGCTCTACTACTCCCATCATCCCATTGCCCATCGGTATTACCACCTCGGATGGTGGTGTTTCGGCTACAAACGCTCTTCCCAGTGCCACTGCCACTGGTATTCCCGACGTTCTGTCTAGCATCGTGTCATCTGCACAAGCCGCTCTTGAGACCGAAATTTCTTCTGTCGCTTCTGCTGGAACCACCGATGCCACTCAGACTTCATCCGATGGACCCACTGCAACTGGGATTGTAAGCGGTGCCTTGTCCAGCATCGCCTCGTCTCTCGATTCAGAGCTTTCTAGCGTTGTCGCCACTGCTACTGACAGTGCCATCTCTGCTTCATTGGCTTCCGACTTTTCGAGCCTCTTGTCGAGCGCTTCGGCTTCGCTCGCATCCGAGACCACTTCTGCAACTATTACAGATGCTTCTGCAACACCGACTAGCGCAGCTGACAACACTACTGGCGCCATTCCTGGATCAATCACTGACTCGAGCTCTCTTCCGTCTGCTACAGGCACCGACAGCACAGTCACCGGGTCCAACACTTCGACCTTGTCGACTACCGCTTCGGCCACCGATAGCGCAAACGCCTCTGTCACCGACAGTGCCGCGATTACGTCGGCTACTTCCGACAATGTTACTTCAGACTCGACCGCGAGCACCATCGCTACCGATCTGACAAGCGACAGCTCGGCAACCACTTCAGCCACCCTGTCCGAGGCTACCAGCAATGTTTCGGCTACCGCCACCGACAGTGAAGTGTCGAGCACTGCCGTCAGCAGTGATGCTGCAATCACTGCCACCCCAGGTACCATCATTGCCCCTGCCAATACCACTGTAGCAGCAACTGCTAGCAACACTGATTTCACTTCTGCCACTGCGATCGACAGCTCGGCTGTATCCACTGGAACTGACAGTGTTGCGCCTACCTCGACCGATAGCGCTGCTGTCTCATCTACTGACAGTGCCGTTCCAAGCAGTGGAACCGCAATTTCTGGCACCGCTGCCGCAACAGGAGTTTCTCCTTCGGTCACCTCCTTCACGGCCTCCACCTCTGGTACACTCGTGATTCCTGTCCCCGTTACAACTCCTCCATCGTCTCTTCTTTCGTCAATCTCTTCTGCTCAGTCCTCCATTGCCTCCTCGGTTTCTGCGTCAATTTCTTCTGTAGAGTCTTCCATTGCCGCATCTGCTTCTCAAGCATCTTCGGTTGCTTCATTCGCCCCCAACAATGGCACTATGACCACTGGTGTGATTGGTGTATCAACCTCAATCCCCTTGTCGAGTGCAACTACCCTTGATGTTTCGTCTGGTACCGTCTCGGCTTCAGCCACAGACTCTGCATCTTCAGCAGTTTCGAGCGGCGCCTCGACCACCAACATCACTTCAGAGGCTACTGCCGTGTCAGCCACTGCTGAGAGCAGTGCTTCCGCCAGCTTCACGAGCGCTAGCTCGACCGAAGATACTACCGTACCCTTCGGTTTTGCAACCAGCACCGAGGCTTCGTCTCCACCACTGACCTCCGTCGTCTCGACTCCTCCTGCTTCGCCAGCGCCTACTGTAGCATCAACCTCTGTACAAGAGTCTACTAGCATCGCTCCCACCAGCATTGTACCCATTGGCACCAACACTTACACTTCAATGCCTGTAGACACTAGCATTCTGTACCAGCCCTCTGAGACAGCAACCACTTCCACTGCTTCCAAGGCATCTGGTATTCCCACTTCGATGCCCCGCGTCATTCAGCCTCCTGGTGGCATGCCTTCGGCTCCCGAAAACACAACTTTGATCCAGGTTGGTTTCACCTATGGATTGAACTACCCATTCGTTGTTTCCACTGGCGGATCTGCAAACCAAATCTTCCAATACCTTCCTGCCGGTCTGGCCTATGGTCTCAACGTCGATGCAGACCAGGTCAAAATGTACGCACTGCAGCCCTACGACACCACCGACTCATTGCACTACATCACCACCTTGGCTCTTGCATATGTTCCATCAGAGGCAGTCAATCAATTACAACTTGATCTACACACTTCGGTTGCCACCATGTACAACAATCCCGACGCAGCTACCAAGACGTTGATGGGCATGATCAACCCTGCAATCCCCATGATTCCTGGTGCAAACGGCAAAAGTAACAGCCAAGGCAATTCAAAGAACAACCCATCTGGTTCCGGCACCACTTCTGATAGCAACGGTGCTCCTCTTGGTGGTGACTCGGGTACTTCATCACCTGTCAATGGCACTTCTGTTGGTATTGGTGTTGGTGCCGTTGCTGGTGCTGCTGTATACGCCGCCGCCATGGTCTACGTTGCTCGTCGTTACAAGAAGAAGCGTGCTTCGCATGCTCGTAGCAACAGTGTGCCGTACACTGACGAGAGAGGCGAGATGAGCCAGCGCAACAGTGCAGCCAACTACTTCATGTCTGGTGGCCGTGGCCGCGTAACCCCTACCAGTGGTAGAGGAAGTCGCCAGAGTGGAAGCAGTGGCAATGGCCCTAGCGTTCGAGAACAGGGGATCAGCGCTCCTGTCCTTGCAGGCAACTCTCTTGGCTGGAACTAGATGATGATGCTTACAAACCTTTGACGAATTAAAGGATAACCACGTGCGATTACATTCCCTCTTGATAAAGATTTTTCTTCTCTTCTTTTCTTCTCTCTTAGTCTTCGTCTCTCCCAATAAAGCGTGTTTGTTTTTGAGTTTTCCTGTCATCACTGTTCAAAAAAAAGATTCGAAGATCATTTCACTTCTTGTAGATTAGTTTTCATGCCGAACTCTGGTCACCTCTTTGTTAGTCAGAATAAATGCAACCTTTTTGATACAAGAAATGTGTGTTGTGATTATAAATGTGAATGTACAAGAATTAAAAGGATCAAATGTAATGAAAGGAACTAAGTCCTAGCAGAACCAGTCCGCTTGTCCAGAAGATGATCGATCCTTGGGATCAAATCAGCAATCCTGAAGGGCTTTGCAATCGAGTCGTCCATGCCAGCCATGATGGCATCATTCGTCTGTTCAGGTCTAGCATTGGCAGAGATGGCAATGATGGGTAACCTGTTGTAGCTGTTATCCTCGATGGTGCTGCTGCAGGTGCTTTTTACAGAGTTGAAGCTGCTTCCTCTGGAAAGTCTTGGTCTAGACATGCTGCTGCTGTTGCTCGTGGTGCTGTTTCGTCTTTCCCACTCTCTGATTCGTTTTGCCGCTGTGAGTCCACACATGATTGGCATCTCTATGTCCAACAAGACGCAGTCGACCTGGATCATCTGTGTTGGACTCGTGAGAAAGTCTAGGGCTTCTTGACCATTGTTGGCTACATGGACTTCGTAGCCATGCTTGATCAGTTGCTTTTTGAGTACTCGTTGATTGAGGATATTGTCTAGTCGCGATTAGTCTTTGCAGTGAATTGGCATGTGGATCAGCGTGAAATACCTTCAACAACAAGCAACTTGATCTTTTCGCTGGAGCCTGTCACATCGCTCATGACGACATGAATCGCTGAATCGGCTTTCGATGTGTGACATGAGTTCAACGAGGGACAAGAACCGGCTTCTTCAATTTCTAGGACGAGCGGTGCATTGATGAAGAATGCAAACGTACTTCCCTTGCCGAGCTCAGAGGAGACACCAATCTCTCCCTGTTGTAATTCAACGAGCTGGCGTGATATGAATAGGCCCAGACCCGAGCCGCCGTACTCAGAATATGTCTTGCGTGATCCTTGAGCAAATCTCGTGAATATGCGCGCCTTCTCATCCGGTGCCATGCCCCGTCCAGCATCAGAAACTGTGAACCAGAGATAGAACTCATTCTGGCCCTCAGAAGATGATTCGTAAATTGATTCTTGATTGTGGAAGGAAAAGTCGACTGGCAGGTCAAGCGGTCGCTTCTCAGACGCACCCATGACAACTCTGATGCGGCCGGGACCTGGCTCATTCTTGCTGAACTTGATGGCATTGCCAACCAAGTTGATCAGGACCTGCAAAATCCGGCCGGAATCCAAGTTGACTTTGTCGACTTTGAGTTGGTCGATTGAGGGATGAGTCGCGATTTCCAGCGTGATGCCCAACCGCCCAGCTTCGATCCCAAACATCTTGCGGACATCCTGTAGCAGAGTAACTGCATGAACAGGCGAAGGATTGATTTGAAGCAGCTGAGAGTCGAGCTTTGATAAGGAGAGAATGTCGGAGATCAGGCGCCTCTGATGATCGGAACAAGTCGCAATTGTCTCTACAGATTCGTTGCTGCTTGTGATGTGGTTAAGAAGAGTTTTGATTTCATCTTCCAAGGTTAAAGGGTCCTTCATCTTGCAAGCCAGGTTCTTGGTCAATTTTCGCATCTCAATGAGGCTATCGTTGATCGAATCCGCGCAGTGGATGACACTACAGAATTGTCAGCGTAGTCTTCATAGCAAGGTAAGCATATCTTACGCCGATAGAGGATTTCTCAATTCGTGTGACACAGTGTCATAAAAGCTTTCCTGGTTCTTTCGTGCTTCGAGTGCTTCCTCCATACGTACTCGCTGCATTCTCGCTTGAAATTTGAAATGAGACACGTCGATTGTGAATCCAAGGACTCTTATGACTTTGCCAGTATCGTCGCACTCCGGCAGGGCAGTGACCATTACTTCAGCGGGTCCTCGGGGTTGACCGTCACTGTCATACCAAAGTCTCTTGAGTCGCAAAGAGTAGGTGACCTGCTCACCGCGCCGCATGGCCTAGATCGATGTTAGAATGTGGTGGTAGATCATGCATCAGCTTACTCACCTGCCATCCTTCTTCTGCAATGTCCAAATCTTCCTCATGAAGGACAGTGTTCCAGTCAATCTGATCAAGCGGAACGCGAGCGTGTTGTGAGAGCTGCCACCATGTTTCGTTCACGTATTGGACTCCCTTTGTAGTGTCTGCAATCATGCACCCGACAGGGGCAATGTCCATGCAACGCTTGAATCTTTCCTCGCTGGCTCTGGCTTGTTCTAGAGCTTCCGCTCGATCGAGCGCGATCTTCTCGCTTCTCTTTTGAGTCGAGATATCGGTGACTGCACCAATGACTGATGTGACAACGCCGTTGCGATCCTTGACTGGCTGGCAGGCCGCCAGTGCCCATTGACCTTCCTCAGTATCGTTGCGATAACGCAGCTCAAACTTTTGCCATTGGCCTCCAATCATGGATTTCCATGAGTTGGAAACAAGATTAACGTCATCTGGATGAATTAGATCAAGGAATTTGTGCTTTTTGTCAGGTGGAGAGTCTCGAGGGTAGCCGCTTAGTCGGTAATAACACTCGTTCGCTCGGATCAATTCTCCAGTGCTTTTGTATTCAAAGAATCCTATGCTGCTTGGAGTCAGTATCGATGTCGGCATACCGAGTCAGGGAAAATGGAGATGCACTCACTCGACCTGGTCAATGACGCTGAGCACCTTTTCGGCCAAGGTAGTCGCCAACTCTGCCTCTTGTTGGCGAAGAGCCAGCTCCTTTGCGAGCAAATCCTTTTCTAGCTGGTTGCGTCTGGCGTCTTCTTTTCTTTTGTATGCTGCTTCTGTTGTTGCCACCAAATTGTTGACAACATCAGCAAACTCGCGTTGCAAGTGCTTGATATGTTGTTGGTGAGGCTCATCAAGAAGTGCTCTGGTGGGTAACCCGATGACCAGCAAGGCTTCCACATCCTGGTAACGCGTCAAACTACTCGGTAGAACAGCAGCCTCTGTGCAAAGGTCGCGAGTACCACGTTGCAATGATCCTTTGGACCATTCATCGGGTAGGTTGTTGATCGTGACTTGAGATTTGAACGAGACGGCTTGCCTCAGAGGCTGCAAAGACGGATTCGTCGTGTCGAGATCAAAGTAAGGTGCGAAAGTACTGTCGTCAAAGTCGCCCACAGAGCCCTCAAGATAATATCGTGGCCTTCCAGCTCGTTCCTGATGACCTCGTGATTCGGGCAACCTTCTTGTGGAGTAGATGGCGGCAATGGGGAAATCTTCTGGATTCTCAACAAGACTTTTCAGAACAATGGGCCATAGCGAGGGCAGGTCGCTTGCTGAACTCCAGATCTCTGAAAGCTCACGAACGGTTGATCGTCGTCGCTCTCGCAAGTCGCAGTCTGTCGTCTCCTCAAAGCATAGATGGAAGCCTTGAAGAGACGGTGGTAATGCCGAGACATCGAGTTGGAGATGCACATTTTCCAGTCGTCCGTTGTTCATCATTGGTATGACAAAGGATGGGCAAGAATAGGTAGGCACCAAGGCTGCATTTCGTCGATGTGAAGCCATCTTTGCTCCGTACCCTTGCCATTCTTTGATAGTGTCCAAAGGTTGGCCCATGATGCCTGGGTGAAGGCTTCGCACCATCTTTCCGTAAGCCGCGTTGTATAGCAGCACATTCTCTTTTCCAATCAACAAGCATTGCGGTTGAGGTGCCACCATGACCAGGTATATAATTGTGGATAGCTCTCGAGGCCAAGACGACATGGGACCGATGGAATATTGTTGCCAATTCATGGCTCGGATGAGTTGAATATGTGCATTGGCTGAAGCGTCACCCTTCTCAAGCAGTTGTAATACCGATTCGACGTTGTTGTCCTCCATTTTGTTTGAGTCTTCCGTCTTGCGTGCGAGGATTTCGTTAGTCGTCTGTTGCTTGTAGTGTGTTGATCTACTGAACGAATCTCAGCTGCTAGTGAACGACCCTTGTGAACCCGGGCTTGTGGGTGGTCCTTTCCAATGGCGTCGTTGGTTAGTTTGATCTGCAGAACAAAGAAATAGAGGGTCAAAATCGAGGACCAGAGTGAAGGGAAGGAACAATGAATGGTTTTGTTTGATCTGTCGGTTCTAGACGTCGGTTTCAGCGGGTGACTATATTCTTAAACGGTTAAGTAACGAATCTACAACGAAGATTGAATTCGAGCGGTTGTCAAAGGCAAAGTTGGTTTAGTTAAGACAGTTTTGAGGCTCTAGAGCCCGGGTGGATTCCACTCTGGGTCATGCGGCGTACAAAGAATTGACCTTGTCCGAGCCATGTGTGCCTACCCGTGCCTAGTAAGCAGGGCGGTCGACGAGTTCCATCACAATGCACGAATCGGTTTCGGTCTAAAAGCATGACGATTGGAAGCATCGGATTGTGAGGTCTCGAGAGATAGGTAAAGCCGATATAGGTTGCGATGGCTGATTTAATAATGATGTTATTTCGTTGAGCGGGCTTCAGAAGTAGCTGAAGTGGGAAGGGCCAGACGGCTGTACTGGGATTGCCAGCACTGCCTAGTTGCACAACTCGTACGCTGTCAGCACGGGTCGTGATAGATTTGCGCATTACGGCAGGTGGGCTTGGAGTCGTTCTCGTCGAAGCAGAGAGCAAGACGGCCTGCCTGCAAGTGCAACAACCCTCGAGCTTGCGACGTCATGTTTTGCCAAGACAACGCGCCTGCCACTTTTTGAGACGCGTCTTCTTTCGGAGCAACTCTGTTCTGTACAACCTCTTTGCAACGCACCTTTCCATCACATCATGGCATACAGACGCTACGATTCGACCGTGGTCGCTACGGCACCCCTCGTTGATGCAGACACGTTTCGCGCACCCTCGGAGCGCACCTCGATGGCAGCATCATCCGCCTCACCTCTCGACATTGCGCACGAGAAGTATGCTTCGCGCGGCCTTCCTACCTGGTTCGCGTACCCCATGTCCATCATCATGAGCCCGGCTCTCAGTGCCGGTCTGTACAGCTTCGTACCAGACATGATGGGTGCCCCGCTGGCTGCCGTGAGCCGCAGCTTGAACGAGCCATGGCAGATTGGTGCCCTGCTTGCTTGGAGACTGCTCGAGATCACCGTCGGCTGGTTCTTCGGCCTCGATCGTGAGTAGACGCGTCGCACTACGCATCCTTTGCATTTGCTGATACCATTGACACAGACTTCGACTTTGTTCAGCTCACAGCCATGGCTAACATGCCCTACTACACGCTGCTCTACCTCTTCTTCGGTGTCAGTTTCGAACCTCTCGCGTTGGCTCTCGTCATTGACATGTTCTCGCTCTGGTTCCCCTTCTGGCTCCTGCGCCCCACCAACTACCATAACAACTTGCGCTCCGTCACCACTCCTGGAACCACAAAGGATTTGGCTGTCGACAAGACTATTCAGTTCTACATGTCCCTCTTTGCTGCTTCCATCTACGGCACCGTCGTCTATCTCAGCCTCTGGTCCTGGCTGCCTGTCTTCTTGATCAACAATTTTGAAGAGATCCTCACTCTAGAGTTCGCTCATAATGCCGTCTTCCCTGTCGTTTTCGCTGCATGCTTGCCCATCGGTTGGGCTGCCAAGGATTTCCTCTTTAGCACTTCCATCGTCTATGCCCGCGCAACTCCTGCAGAGCTCGTTCAGTTCGACCCCAAGACCGCCACCCTGGGCGAGACCTTCATGTACAATGCCGGTGTTAAGCAGTTTTCTAGCAGAGAAGGCATTCTTGGCAAGCGTACCTTCTTGCTTGTCGCCTTCACCGCTGCTCACTCTTTCATCAAGGTCTTCGGTACTGTCGAGGGTGCCACTATCGAAGGAGCTGCTGGTTGGGCTGCCCTGTGGAGCGTCGCTGCTGCTGCAACTGGCCTAGGCTTCCTCTACGTTGGAGACGCTTGATTTATATTACCCCTTCTGATGCATCCTCTGAGATGCATTCACATCATTTCTCCTCCTGATTTGAGGAACATTGACGATGCCTTGAGTGGTCTGCTTATGCTTTGGTTTCCATCAGAATCCTGAACCTTTCCCCAAGTACAATAGCCGACTTGGCCAAATCCAAGCGCCCGGCACCAGACAAGATCAGTTGTCGGGTATGTTATCTCGAAAGTTTACAGAATCAAGCGACTCCCTTTGCTAGTTGACATAGTATCGAATAAATCAAATGGCTACAGAACTACAACCCAAAAGCCTCGACGTGTAACCAAATATCCCGCTTGCCAACCCATTTACTGCTCTTGATCCTAACCTCGTCAGCCATTGACCTTGGACCACAGACAAGAACCGCCACTTTTGTATCTTCCCGTGTGTGGCTGAATGCTCTGTCTACCATCTCGCCCAAATCAGGACGGCCATGGTTAATCTGCCATCCTTGTGCTGAACTATCCATGCCTCCGCTTGGTAGCAGTCGTTCCATCTCGATGCCCTCGTCCATCTCATTTGTCTTTTGCTCATCTTCGTCCATCCTGCCACTTCTAGTGGCGTAGACGGTCATGCGCTCTTGCATGCCCTTCTTTTCTTGTTCGTCTTCTGGAACTGCCCAGTTCGTCTCTGCTTCGTCTCTTACTGCCCAGACGAATGCGACATTTTGTCTCCTGCGGCTTCCAGGACTCGGCGAAAGATCTTTGAGGAGCGTTCTGTAGAGCGGTACGATGAAAGTTGCACCCACTCCGCCGGCTATGAAAAGAACACGATTGTAACCGAGTAAGGTGTTTGAATGTGTTGACAAGCCGTATGGTCCCTCTAGGATCAGCGGCATGGAAGTGGACTTGCCAGTCGCTCCTTCTGTTGCTGCTTTTGCCAGAGCAGCGGTATTTCCATCCAGTACTCTGGCTACCAGCTTGAGGTTACCATCTTCAGATGGTAGAGATGCAATGGTGAATGGACTTCTTGATTTGAGCGAACGCGTGTATACCGGTCCGTTTGCCAATGAAGCATAGACGTGTTGACCCGGTAGCCAATGCATGATGGACTTTGTCTTCGACTTTGCAGAGATGGGGATGTTGATTTCCAAAAGGTTGGAAGTACCAGATACCATGGTCAAGGACCCCTCCACTTTGTGTTCGTTGAGTATACGCAGTACCAGATGCACTGCATATACTACCAGCGTCTCCAAAATGTAGATGCGAATATGGTGGACATGGAAATAGAGCACGGGAAGCAATATGCTGGCCAGAGTGACGTGTGTGGTGTAGAACACTCGATAACTCAACTTGCGAACCCACGAGAGTGCAGTTGTTCCTACAGCTGTGAAAGCGATGGTTCCGACTAGTCCGAGAATAACATCCCAGTCCTCGATGCGTTTTGCTAGGACGTGTGCTTGGATAAAGAAGTTCAGATAGAACCCTGCGTGCAGATAGAATAGAAGCGTCGAGATGCGACCCAGGACTTGGTGTGCTGCATTGAGAGTTGGCCAGGAGCATCCGGTGAGGTGGTGGACAGGACTGAACGGCGACTTGAAGGCAAGAAGATATTGTAGTGGCAGTTGCGATGCACCTACGATACCAAATCGTTTCGTCAGGTGGAGGTAATCTGTTCCGACTTAGCGACTGCCGTTCTGATCTAGTTGAAGAAAACATACCGCCTTGAGTTTGAACACAGCTCAAGAATAACAACCAAGCTGTCCACACTACTCCAGCGACAATTTCTCCCTTTTTGACTCGCGATCCCCAGATATCGATGGTATCGCCCATCCACCAAAACACCTTCCTCCACGTCTCCTTCGACCTCGTCACAGATCCAGTAAGAGCATCCGATCGCTGCTTCTTCAATTGAGGTGAGCTTGGTATATCGTCCCCGCCATTTCTCCTCGCCCATCTAAGCCATCCAATGAAGAAGTATATCTGGAGGATAGCAAGAGGTATGAGAGCTGAAACCTGAGCCAACGAGCCATATAGATCCAATAGACGCCTTCTTTCAAGTTTCTGGTCTTGACTCAGATCGAGGAAGTGCCACATGTTGCTCTTCGTGTCCGTATCGAACCGGCGTTTTGGCTTGAGAGAGATTGCTGAAGAAACCAGTGTTCAAGGATGTTAGTGTTCGTGAATGGGTCTATAAGATTCAAGACGACAGAAATCCATCAACTAGAAGAACAAGGTCATCGTGTTCGTGATATTGGTCAGCTGTATTGTTGAAAAGGTGGCTGGTTGGCTGGCTCGGGCTCTCGGTTTTAGGAGCTGATGCGGAGCCGAGCATGTTCCTTCTTGGGTGACCCTGTCAAAATTCTCGTCGTCCTTTCTAATCACATCAACAGGAAACATGAACATGTGTTTGATTGTATATAATGGTAGCTTGGGGGATGATTACTAGTATGTCTTAACACACCTGTTAATTGCCTGTAGCGCTTCCAGAATGACGCACGACATATCTTGCTTCAAGCTTTGGCTCGGGGCGCAACAACCACACGATATGCCGTGGACCTTGGGTAGGCAATCTACTCTACCCACTTTTGTCACGGAGACAGCTTTGTCAGTTCAAGACATGTACCTTTTCTGATATTTGAACCAACCAGATATTCAGAGCCGCTTACTCAACTTGTGTGTTCCCAAAGCCATTCCAGCAGCCAACCCGCATACACAGGATTCATGTCACTCAATCACCAGAGATCACGATAAAACTGGAGAGAAGCAGAGTGTTGTTGCAAGAAAAATAGTAATACAGTCTTGGAAAGACAGATGTGAGTCCGTCCCAAGCATGAGCGGCGATGTAAAAAAAAGATCCCTTAAACAAAAGCTTTTCTTTTGTACAAGCCCAACGCCATAATAGGGTATGTATGAGAGAACACCCATGCTGAAAGCAAAGAAACAAAAATACGAATGGCTTAATGCCAGATTCTTAATCAAAAAAAGTCACTTCCCACCTTTGACCTTTTCTAGATATGTACAGCATGTACACCTATTTAGGATCTTCCTTGTCTTCTCTTGGGGTTGTTTTGCTTCTTCTTAGGAGTAGTCTTGCTACCGTCGCCGTTGATGTACTTGAGAAGCTCATCGACGCTTCTGTTGTCGTTGGTACCATCGGCAGTTCTGGGAGCAGAGACCTCCTCAATGCTCTGACCGATGGAAGGCTGGGGTCTAGCACCTCTACCGACAATGGGAGCCTTGGGTCTCAACATGATCTTCTTATCCTGGAGAACCTTGGCGTGCTTGGCGAGCGAAACAGCACTCTGAGTAAGCTGCTCGAGCCATGTCTCTGCCTCCTTGGTGTTGCGATCTTCGGGACCGAGCTCATTCTTGAAGATGTTGAAGGCCTCGCGCATGCGGTTGACAGCACTCTTGTAGTCGCGGTCCAGTGCGAATGCCTGAGCGAGCTGGAAGAGCAATGTGGCGGTGCTAACCGAGTTCTTGCCAGAGACCTCTTCAGACATGGCCAAAGATGACTCAAACCAGAGACGAGACTCGTGGTATTGCTTCATGCTCTGCAACATGACGGCAGCGTTGTTGATGGTGGTGATGGAGTCGGGGTGCTTGGTACCGTAGACGACCTTCCAGAGGTCGAGAGCGTGACGAATGTATGCAAGGGCGTTCTTGGTGTTGCCACTTGCGTGTTCGAACAAGCTGAGGTTGAGGTAGCTGAGAACGGTCTCGGAGTGGTCGACACCAAGAGTACGCTCAGAGATGATGGCTGCCTTGCGGGCGAGCTCAACAGCAGCAGTCTTCTCATCGAGACCGTAGTAGATGGTCGACAGGGCGTAGTATACGCGTGCTACTTCGGGGTGAAGGATACCATAGATTTGCTCGTGCAGAGACAGAGATTCGAGGAGCAGTTCCTGACCGAGCTCCTTCTGTTCCTGCGAGAGGGAAATACGGCCGGCCTCGAGAGCTTCCTCGGCCAAGACACTACGAGGTGCAGCATCCTTGATGATGGGAACAACGTTGAGGACGTCATCGGGGTGGAAAGTTTGAGAGGGAGCAGAAGGAGCAGCAACAGGAGCAGGTGAGCGCTCAGCGTTGGCCCTGTTCTTCTTCTTCTTGCCACCAGAAGTACCGTTAGTAGCAGGGGCAGGAGTCTGAACAGGAGCAGGTGCAGGTGCATCATCCTTGGTGAAGCCATACTGCTTAGCCTGGAGCTGGAGACCCTGCTTGAGACAGACTTCACGAAGCAATTGCACTTGCTTGCCAGGTTGTACCCAAGCATCGCCAAGGTCGAATCTGTAACGCTTCTTGATTTCAGCGACAATGTCAGACTTGATTGACTCGGGAGTAGCAGCTTCGTAAGAGAAGTCCTCCTCAGGGTAGAAGGACTTGAGAGATGCATCAGTCTCTGCGGTGGGCTTTGCGTTGAGCTCAGCACCCAACAAACAGTTGAGCAAGTGAGCAATGCAAGCCTGAACAAACGGTGGTGATTGGTATCTGAGATACTTGCTGGAGCTGTGCTTGAATGCTCTGGCGATCATTTCCTGGATTGCAAGCTGCTTGAGTGCCTGCAAACGGGGCTGCTCGGGCTTGTCGGAAAGGCGGGCAACCTCTCCAAGGTATCTCATGTTAATACCACGCTTGTGAAGGAGGTTGGTCAATGATTGGCCGTCCATAGGGAAGCCAACATCACCGTCCTGAAGGTCGGAGATCATCTTGGGAATGATGTCTTCTGACAAATATGTGCAAGCTGCACGGACCTCGACCTCATCCTTGGACCATTGCTCCTTCTCTTCCTCGGTCTGAGGACGCTGGCCACAGAAGACGTCGGGGTTGAGGCTGAACTGGAATCCAGAAACATCGACACGCTCTTGTTCGGGCTCCTTCTTTTCGGCACTCTCAGCCTCACCTTCAGGGGCGGCCTCCTTCTTGGCCTCACGACGCTTCTGAACCTCGGCCTGAACGTACTCGCGGAGCTTGAGTCTCCAGTATGATTCGACCAATTCGGGACGGAGGACAGCCATTCTGTGAGGGTAGTTGTCTTCTTCGGCGCCATTGTCCTTGCGATACTTTTCGAGCCAAGCAACATCCAATGGAGTGATGCGGTACAAGTCGAGAATGTACTTTCTGCCGTCAGTTCCAAGCAGACCCTTGGTCTCAACACTGGCTTCAAGATCGTGTCTCTTGTTTTCCTTGTCCCAGACGGGGTGGCTCTTTACGCGCAGAGCCTTGGAGAGCTCGGCGAAAGGCTTCTTGAAGTCGTCATTCTCTGCAATGACATCTCTGCCCTCGACACCACCATAGTCAATTTGGTGCTCGCCGGGTTCTCTTTGCTTGAAGATGCCAGGTACGATGCTCTGACCAACAAGACGTTTGCCAAGGTAGTCGACAACAACAGTACCGGGAGTGAAAATGCCAGAAATGTCGAGCTGGTTAGTAGCCTTGACACCCATGATATCCTTGCCAGTAGCAACACGAGCAGCCTCATCACCACCATCGGCAGCGAAAGTACCAACGCCGTCGGCACCGAACGAGTAGAAGACATTGTTGTAGACAAAGATTTGGGCGTCACGAGGCTCGGTAGGGTTGAGAGGAGCAACTTCACCACGGGCAACAAGGACGGCACCTCTAACGGCAGCCTCGTTATACTCGGCAAAGAGCTTCGCAGTGAGTCGTTCCCTAAAGACGCGATCTTGGACATTCTCCTTGGGAAGCTCACGAGTTGATTGGAACTCCTCGTTCCAGTCGCGAAGAGTCTCTGCATTCTCGGGACCAGCAAGGAGGTAGCTCTCTTGGGTACGGGCAGCATCGGCGACGTGGCTGTTGAGAGAAGCCGAGTTGGGCGAAACGAGCCAAGGGCTGGCAGGGACGGCGTTGGCGAGCTGGAAGGCGGCCAGGGGATCACGCTGGCCATTGTACTCTTGCAGGCTACGGAAAGCATCGTTGAAGGAGGGCGAAATTTGGCCAAGAAGAGTGAGGAGCGAGTGAGCAGAGTGGGGCTTGGGAGCGGTGCGAGGGAAGGGGTCGAACTTGTTGTTGGTCGACTTGTTGACGAAGAAGCCGGAAACGTGCGAGGTGATGTGGAACTGCTCGCCCTCGAGGGTGGTTACCAAGAGGTACATGAGGTGACCCTTTTGGCGAAGGTGGTAGGGAGCAGGGTTCCATGCTGAAAGAGCCAATGACTTGACAGTCTTGGGAGCGTTCTCGGGGGAGGGCGAAAGGAGTGTCTTTACGGAACCACGGGCATCGAGGTCATAGTCGACCATGGCATGTTCGCTAGCGGGAGACTCGGGCTGGTCGGCAGGTGTAGGCTTGATGATGTGATCGTGGAGCGAGAGGCCAGCGTCAATGCCGTGCAGCAAGTCGGTGCGGTCACCAGATGCGCCAATCAGTTCACGGATGCGAACAAAGTGCATGCGGGCTTGTGTCTCGGTGTAGGGATCCTCGACCAGGTGGGCCTCCGGGTCTTGCTGAATGTCGGGCACCTCGGACAGCTCGATGAAGTCATTGATGCGCTTTCCCTTGTGCTCGAGGTGGAAACAGGTGTATTGGAAGGTGAAGGGGAGGTCGATGATGGATTGGCGAATGTCCTGCACCTGCTCGAGGTGGCTAACCATGATTTGACATTGTCCCTGATGCACAAGTCAGACTTTGTGTCGCACGAATCATCTTCTTCTTGTCATTACCGGAGCGTGAGGTAGACGGATGGTGAGCTGGAAGACATTCTCCACTGCTTGTTCCTGCTCTTGCTCAACCTCTTGGCCATCCTGGGCCTCGTGTTGCTCTACTCCATTGCTCTGCACTTCTGCGCCGTTGCTCTGCACATCTAATCATTGTCATCAGCTTGATGTTCAATCCTCGTCGTCATGGTTCCTACCTTGAGCTTTCGTCTCGTTCTCTGCAGCCATGCTTCAGCCGAACTTTTGTGACAAGGACCGGGAAAGAAAAAAGAACAATGAGCAGACTTGCGCAATGTTCAAAAGGTATAGTACAACAGAAAAATGAGTATAATACAAGAAGGTATATGCTACAGCAGCTGTGATTCAGAAGTCCAATCGCCAAATCTTTGTCCAGCCAAAGGCGAGGCCGCACATTTCTTCGGCAACTTCCTCGGTTGAAGTCGGAGCTTCCGGACCTCTCTCGCATCCAAATGTATACAGAGCGCCGGGCTACTTCTTATCCAGTGTGCCTAGCTCTGCAAGCGCATCCACGAAATATGCGGACATCGAGGGCCATCTATCGAGCAAGTTGCAGCATCCAGATTCCCTCAGGTATTCTCTACACCAGAGTTCAATCGTGCTTTCCCATAGTGGTTTAACGATATCCAATGCGACTATGATGTGAGAAGTCGGCACGCGGCGGATAAGATTCTCCGTACGTTTGATAGCATCTTCTTCACGCACGTCCCACGTATATATGACACCTACTTATGCACCACCAACGTCTCGTTGACCTTTCATCTTAACAGAAGGCCTTGCGCAAGGCGTAGACGATGCTGTGCCTCAAAACCTAGCAACTGGGCCAATTGTCATGCAGCGAAAAACTTGTCCGATGAAGCTCAAATGTCGCTGCTAGGCAAGCAAGGTAGTTAGAATCAAGGGACTGCCAAGCTGAAAACCGTTGTCTTTACTCCAGGTGTTTCGCGTGTCTACCAACTTAAAACACAACCTCCGAAGTGCCGCTGGTCCCCATTGTGTTCACGCGTTGACAACCATGTCGTCGCTACGACCATTGGTGCTGAAAAGGCTCACCGCGACTCCTCTCCATTTACGCGTCCGTCCTCGGAGTCTTCCCCAGACATATTTGATTTCTCGGGCACGAGCCTTCACATCTATACCAGGTATTCCAACACCCGAGGAAGATGAAGACGGTGGTAAAGGATCCAGGAAACCCGAAGATGAAGAGAGCAGGTGGAAACCCATCTTCTGGAAATCCCTAGAGTCGACCTTTACTACACTTGCATCGGTCACAGTGCTTGGGTAAGGTTGCTTTGTACCGACGTATGACTTGTCTAACATACTGGCAAAAGGCTCATCGGCTACTCTTATACTCGTTACTACAAGGCCTTGATCTTGAGAAAGATGGAACATGCCTTTGCTCCTGGTTTGACTTACGTGTAACCATACTATTCGTCACAATACTGATGTATGTTTAGGCGATCCTGTTCTAGAGCTTGCTGCAATGTCCAAGAGTGAGGATGGACATCGAGAGCATTGGATACTCCGAGAGGAACAGACAAAGCTCGATGCCATCATTCGCGGCGACCTCAGAGGACAATACTACCTACTAGTGGGTGAAAAGGGAACGGGAAAGAGCTCCATGCTCATTGATGCCATGGCCAAAATTGACGGCGAAGGAGTTGCCATGTTTGACGCTCACTCTGATCTCGAAATCTTTCGCGTGCGCCTAGGAAAAGCTTTGGACTTTGAATATCACGAAGACAATATCGGATCACTCTTCTCTATTCGAGGTCCACGCGATGCTTCTGCTTTGCTCGACATTGAAAGAGCCTTCAATAAGCTGGAAAAGGTGGCCTTACGCCGAAGAGCAACTGTTGGACGGCCCTTGATCATGATCATCAACAACATGCATTTATTGCGAGATGATGAAGACGGTCGTGATCTTCTCGAGTTGCTGCAACAGAGAGCTGGTTAGTCCTTCCAGCAGTCTACGTTCGACCTGGTTACTGATACATCCTAAGAGCAATGGGCTGCCAGCAACTTGGCCACCATCATTTTCAACAGTGACGATTACTGGGTCTATGAAAGACTGAAGCAATTGGCGACACGCATGGTGGTAATGCCCGTGCCTGACTTACCCCGAGAAAAGGCCATGATGGCTCTACGAAACTACCGTGCCAGATACCATAGCGACAAACCCCTCGACTCAGAGATTCTGGAGCAAGTGTACCAAAAAGTGGGTGGTCGCTTGGCCTTCCTCAACCGCGTCGCAAAATCTCCCGACATGCTCTCAACATGCGAAGACATTTGTCGCGCAGAGAAGACCTGGCTTCTTTCTCAAACTTGGATTCTCGGCGAAGAGATGGATGATGATGTTATGGATCAACAAAAATATGCCGTGAGTCAAGGATACACTCTATAGGGCTATCACTAATGAACGACTCAGTCGGCTGCAATGGTTTTGGCAAAGGCCTTGGTAGACAAGGAGAAGGAAGACAATCTAGAATATGATGCTGAAAAGGGTCACATGCTGCCAGAGATACCTCTGCACAAGGCAAGACAGATCATGACACGAGCCGACTTCATCCAAAGCTATGATGCCATCAACATATTCACCATCGACAGCAAGGCTATGGTACGAGCTGATTCTGTTCCCATGATGAATGCTTTCCGTGAGATATGCGCCATCGAGTAAGTAATGTTTACTGGAGTAATTCGGTGCGATTACTGACAATCTCACAGGGGCTTCGACGAATACTTAGAGGCAACTTTGGATCGCATTTCTGCTATTGAGAGCTTGGGACGTACTCGCGAGCTTACAATCAAGGATCTTTGGGTAAGCTATGATTGGACGTCATTCTCAAGCCAGATTACTGATGCATTTTCAAACAGGATGGAGGAAAGTATCGCGTTACCACTCGTAATGCAAAGGGTGCCATTGAGAAATTAATCAATTTCGAGGTTGAGGAAAAGGAAGAAGACAAGGATGATAAAGATGATTGAAGACGCCAAGACGAGATGGTCGCGGAGCGGAAGTCCGGCTGTTTGTTTGTTGATGTCAGCCGGCCCTTGGGCATCGTCGTGAACGAACGAAGTTTTGTATCAACATCGAATAAATTATCGACGCAACACAACATGTATTAAGAAGCAGTAATACCAAAGCATAATTCAAGGGGTATCCCAGAGCATACTTATCTCGCTAGAATGGATCGCAAGAGAAAGCGACAAAGCGGTGTCGAATACTGGACTGCGTCAAAATGTCAACGACTTCTGAGGCCGATTGCATCGAGAATCGCACCATTACGAAGGAACCAATACACTATTAACTCGGAATCACTCCAGACGGACTCGAGAGAAAACGTATTGCCGATCGCCAAATTGCAAATGGTTCCAGGGACAGAACCCGCAGGCAGCGGCATCAATGCCACAATCCTGGATCCCACATGGCTACCCTCTGACCAAAGCAGAAGATGCCAGCTCAAGAAGTACTCTGTTCGTCACCGCAATTCTCAAGCACCTATCGGTCAAATCGAAAGCCCCCGTGCATGCTTAGTCTCCTTGCCGACTCCATTCAAGGCACGCGCATTGAGAAGAGGAACACCAATCAAACAAGGCGTGCACTTGGAGACATCGAGCAGCCCATGTGCTCTGAAAACCTTGCATTTTACCAGGAAGGTGCGCCAACGGAAAGACCCCTTCACTCGCGCACCAATTGCGAAGCAGAGTATCGAGCTACAGGGCAGGCAAAATTATGAGAGAACTTTCGAACTGCATCAGGGCGTTACGGACGGGTTTTCATTACTGCTACAGAGAACAGTTCCTCTGGACGTTGAACAACTACCAAGCAGAGGCGCCTCATCACTCCTGAGCATGTGTCTACGCAAGGTGCCAGACTATATTCAAGCAGAAGAAGACTGGCGTAGAAGCATCGATGAGGATGATGACACTGATGTCTCTGCAGAGGTATACGAGGAGTTGGAGGAACTTGGCTCGGTTCAAGGACATGGCTGGCCAGGCCTCCGTGAAGTGGTAGTTGCGCATGGGCTCAAACTCATCCACGAGATAATCAAGGACAAGCTTGTCGCAACAGAAACCAGAGCGGAGCTTGCGAAAATACCCTCCAGACATGGCTTGCACAGGGAATCGCAAGATCTCCTTCTTGCATACGCCCATTCTTTGCCGCTAAAACGCCCTCTTGGTGTAGACTCTCGTCTTTTCGACGGATGTTTATCAAGCCTGACTGCTATGCAACCTGCCAGTGCCAGAAACGAAGTCTTTGTTCGCACTCTCGATGCACTATTCTCCTCTGGCCGTCTGAAGCTGTCCTGGCTGGCGACTCGCGATATGGTCACTCTGTCTAGTGGCATGGTTAGAGCGCTGGCATCTCAATCTGAACATCATGAACACGCCTTAAGCTTCCTTCAAGGACGTATTTCTCAAATCTCTACTGCGGAGTTAGTGGAACACGGCGTTACACGACAAGGACCCGAAGGAAACCTGGATGTCGGGATCAAGCTTGAAACATCTCTCACCAACACTACGGTCAGCATCATTACAGTGCTTACAGCCATGGTTTTGATAGAGCGCAACTCCCGGAGCTTTGATGAAGGCCCGGGTCGCCCTACTGCTATCGAATCTCTTCTCGTGTGCCTCTCGATCAACGTGCTTGCCAATTTAGCAGTCCTCGAGCAGAGAGATGGCGACATTCATAGCAAAAACGATACAAAGATTCCACAAAACACGGTCTGTTTTGCCCTGCTCGCAAGTAGCCTGATCCTCAGCCTCCACCAGGATGCCACCAAGAGTGATCACATGTCTCTTCGGAGACGAGATATTGTGCAAGCGATGATTCTGGTGCACGGAAGAACCACTTCAGGTCGTGCGGAGACAGTGGTAGAGCGCGCCGCATCATTTCTGGTTGACTTATCTCGCTGCTGTGGGCAGAGCTTGCATTCGGATAGTCAAACCTATCTGGAGGGCCTTGTCAGTTCAATCTTCCAGGAATCTCGGCATGGTTCAGACCCCGTAAAAGCCTTTTTGAAGCAATGGGCAATGGAAAGTTCACTTCACCTTGCAAAGACTTCGGCCACACAGAGAAGCCGGGCCTTCTTGGAGAATATTGAGGCTGCAATGACACAGCACAGTCCCCTGGGCATAAAGAAAACAGGTGTTGGATCTCAGCAAATCCGCGACGTTGTCGCTGAGCCGGGACTGCGGTGGGAGGAAGGTCTTTGTGAGTGGATTGTCGCATCTCCAGTATACGCGAAGAAGCCCAGGAACATTACGGCTTTGTCAAACAAGACGCGGTCGAAGTCCCCTTCTGATGAGGAGAGTGAGTTGGACGACAGCGGCTATCTTAGCGATAACAAGGCAACACCGGCGCCCCGTCAGAAGTTCATCAACATGTCTCACATGCTGGCATCGCCCGATGTTCTGGGCATGGAACCAAGAATGCTGTCCGGCGCTACAACCAGTCTCCAAGATACTGCTCGAAACATGCAAACACCTCAGAGACCAGCCATTCCAAAGCAGAAGACCGGAAAGTCCAATGCAGCCGAGGCTGTCTCCAAGATACCGGATAATGTCAATCATCCAACTCCTCCGCATGAGAGCTTGATTGACGTGACGGACAACCCGGCGAAGAGAAGGAAGAGCCAGAAGGCAAAGCAAGCAAGCTTTAGAGCATCGTCGATGGTTCAGAAATCACCTCAAGACCCAGCACCTCCCTCAACGCGAGAACAGATCGAAAAGGCACATGGTGACTTGTCTGGAAATGATATTGATGAGCTCGCCATGAGTTGCTCAAAACCTCGTCAGACTGCAGCTTTTGCCAGAAAAATTGTGCCATGCAAATCTTCCGCCAGAGTTTCACTCCCAATCAGACGCACCAGCAGTCAAATCGATATCAGTGATGACGAGTTGGGCTTTTGATGGAAAGCCTTCGGTACCCCGGTACCTCTTTTTGACAGATTAGCGATTGTTATTTTTGATACCCCATTGTTGTATATACACTGATAGGATTGAGAGTGAACTCTCTGTTAGCATCATGGTTCTGATCCAGCTCTGCCATTATACTTGTCCAGACAAGAATGTCGCAAAAAGCTGTGACTGTGAGTGACGGTGTTATTTCCAGTACGGCTCGCTATCGCCGAAAGGATTTCGAGGCGCCTTCCTTATCGGGCGATACCATTGGACAGAGACACGAGCGGGGAATGGTGCAATCAAATGGCTGTCACGAGCGCGCAATCTGACATGTTTAATAATACCGACGGTCCCAGAATCAAGAGCGCCTCATCTCTTGAGCTTCGCTGGAAAAGTCGCACATTCTGCAAGATGGTGTCGCCTATCCACGATGACGACACAGATTATTCCGACCTCGACGAGGAAGCACCAGCCCCACATTCGTCGCAACGCCCTTCTGGACCAAAAAATAGAGAACGATTGAGCGAAAGGACACCACTGTTGAGCACTTCACCACCGCCTCCAGCCTATGCCGACGTCACGCGATTGTACGGTGCTCCCCCATATGTCCCACGGGATGCATCGAGTAGTACGCCGCCTTACGCAGCCCGCCATGATAATGCGACCGAAGCGGCCGACCTCCGGGTTGAACAACCACAAAGCATGGGTGACCCAAGACGAGATCCTGAAGATGGAAAGAAAGTGATAAAGAAACGTCGAGCGTTTACAAATCGGAAGACGCTGGCATGCCTTGTACTCATACTCGCCGTCTCTCTTTTCGGTTTGATGGCCATGACAACAGTCAAGCACGACAAGAGTGATGATAAAGTCAGCAGTCGTTCGTCCTAAAATGCAATCGTCGACTGACACAAAACACAGAAAAAAGGCGATGACGAATCTTCACCTCCCAGAGGCGGCTCATCACACGATGGTGCATTTCCCCACTATGAGAGATGTAGCTACAGCTCTCTTAGCGACGAGACCGCACTCTCATTTAAAGCAAAGGAGCGTTTCAGCTTCGTTGAAGTCACTGAAGGCACAAACAACCCGTCTAGTGATATTAATGGCCAGGTGCACATACTAAGTGGAAAAGAAGATCAGAAAGATCCCGTCATAGTAGAGTTCAAAGTCGCCAAATCATCAGGCGCTTCAACATCACACTTCAAAGTCGATTACACATCCGAAAGTTTGCGCTTGAACTCGCCTGCTTCTGATGGAGGCCATGCTAATGGCTGCATGGAAATCGACCTGAGCATATATGTCAAACCTGGAGCTAAATTTGAGCACCTCGAAGTTGCGACCGAGCATCTTGACATTGAGATTGAACCTGGTCTTTTCCCACCCTCTCAGGATACAGAAAATCCTGGCCGGGATGATGCATTCTATATCAGCAACACAACCGACTTCATCGCGGTTTCGGGAGACGTGTCTGCTGCTTATTGGGAGAGCGGCAGAGAAACTCGAATAGACCTCACCTCAGGTAGCGTCAGTGGTCGATTTGCCCTGAGGGATATTCTATCAATCAAGACAAAATCTGGCAGCATCGACGTCAACGTTGAGCCAAAGCCCGAAAGTGAAACAGACCCTAGACCCGCATCATTTTCAGCGGAGACAGTATCTGGAAGCATCAAAGCAATTTTCCCGGTATCTGGCACGGTCGAGGATATCCCTTCAAGACTATACTCTACCAAGATCGATAGCAAAAGCGGATCCATTCATGGAGACTACATACACGGTCTCAATACCGACATTTATACAGCAAGCGGTTCGATCGACACCAACATCCTCCCATATTCAGCCAATAGTACCGGGAGCTGGCTTCGAACCGAAACTGTCAACGGAGGCATAAGAGTTAATGTTTTGCCGCCCTATGAGAACCCTAAAGACATACTCAAACGTCTGAGAAGTGTCCACAAGACCAAATCTGGGAGTTTGAAGATCAAGTATCCCCAACAATGGGAAGGCAAGATTGAGGCGGTGACCATGAGTGGGCACGTTGACTTAGATGGTAAAGATGTCAAAGTGCTGAAAGCATGGAAGGGTCCCGTAGGGGTTCATCTCATTGCTCAAAAGGGTCGAGGTAGCAGTGGAATGGACCTAGGGACGGTTTCGGGCAGCATCAAGGCCACCATTGGTGATGTTTGAATGGAACTGTCTGTCTTTGAGGTGGACGGATGCTTGTATTCCTTTCCTTCTGATGTCGGAGTTGGGAGCAGCCTTGGGAGCGATCTGTCTTCTGTTCTTTCCTTTTTGAGACCACTGCCGTGTGGCTCATCGTTGGCTACATACGCTCGACGACACTCCCTCAAATCCCTTCCGAGTGTTGGTCTCACTTAGAAGTTATTCAATGGTTGATCCATTTGATCGTTCTCACCCATCAAAATCTCACGATGTTGCTCTCAGATTGTTCTTCAATGGATTCTTCGACGAGCCTCACCTCTAATCCTATCACGGATGGCCTCCATCAACATTTCACGGGTCTCTTTATCTATACCACCAGATTCGAGCGCGAGATTGATAGACTTAATCTCTTCATAGAGCTTCTTGCCATCATCCGACTCCGTTGGCTCATCTTGGGTTTCCTCCAACTCGATCTCCGAGTTCTGTATCTTGTGAACAATCAGGGACAGTGAGAGAGAGCAAATGTAGCCAAGATGTCGAGGCAGAAGCTTCTTTTGCTTCCAGATATGCGTGAGGGCAAAGACGGAACATTGGAAGTATGGACCTGTCATGATAGGTTTTGGTTGCTTGTGGAAGCATAGAGCATTGTAGGTTACAGCACTGGCAAATAACATCCACAGTGCAAGATGAGGGAATGGTTCAAGTATTCATGCGAGTCAAGGACCAACCAAGCCTTCGAAAGCCAGAGGCAGCGTGCATCAAGAGAACACTAGACTTTCCAAAGTCCTCTCGAAGCCCATCTACTTCTCAACATGACCCACATACTTCTCTCTTCTTCTGCCCCTCAAGCATTCAAACACCCAAACAAACACATTCAAGAATGCCAATGCCGTGGCCACCCACGTCAAAGCCATGAATTTGTTTCCCCTCTGCGCTTGTACTCCGATATCTTTACCGTGTTTGTTGATGACCGAACTAGCCTTGACAGCCACAGCAGTCGTGATAGCCGATGCCAAAGCGATAGCAAGGAAAGCCAAGAACCACAATGAAATGTCCACGAAAGCAGACAGGCGACCGTTGAAGAAGAAAGAAACCAGTGATGCAAAGGTAGCAAGGAGGAGTAGACCGGCGGCTATACAATACAGCAAGAATGCAGCTTTTTGTGCGACGCGCAGAGCGTGGACGCCATCGTTGACAGCTTCAGGCCAGTGTAGATCTTCTAGGGTGATGTTCAAGCCAGTCTTGTTCAACTCCTGCTCCAGCGCTGTGGTAGGATTGAATCGGAAGAAAGAAGTGCGGTTGCTGCAGTACGTGATGTTTTGATCAATGTCTGATTTGGAGAATGTGGCGTTGGGTAGATCGGTTGGGGTGTAGTAGCCACTGCAATAGTCGAGGAGATGTGCAGAGTAGAAGTCGTGAAGACCTAGGTCTTGGGCGAAGGAGTTGATTTTGTCATTCAAGCTGCTTTCGATGCTATTGGTTACATTGTCCCAGATAGATTCGAAGATGTTGGAATCGGAGTCTGTCGAGGAAGTTGTGTTGAAGACGTTTGTGCCAATGCGAGATGTGTTGAGAGTGACGATTGCGTATTCCTGGGAGTCCTTTAGAGGCGAGCACGATTATCGGAACATATGACAAAACTCACTTGCATAAAATCCTTCTTACTTCCAGCGAATATACAGAGCATTGTCAACACAAAGGCCGCGAGGCCAAAGATGACCGGTATCAATGCTGTCGGACGCATCTCATGAAATGCGTATAGTCGGTGCCGAGATCAGTATGTGGTACAGCGTTACACTGAGTTGTTGGTGTTGAAGGGAAGAATGCAGACAGCACCAAATATAAAGAAAGGGGGTTGAGCGACGAAACAAGAAACAAGAAACAAGTTCACATGTTTGTGAGACGACAGCAAACAACCTACTATGATTTTTCTGGCATAGTTACAAGGAATTCAAACATGACGTCTGGTCCATTCCAATGAAGTGCTGGCAATGTCGCGCCAGAAAGCAGGGCTGCGACAATGCCAAGATATGCAGCCGCTGAGGTCTTTGAAACGCCATGTCAATATAAAATACCTGCTTTGTCTTCACATGATTGGCGCTTGTTTGGTAAATTGCTGTTTTATCGTGAGAATCTTGTTGGAACTGTGAACATCAAAGGAATTGCCTTTTTTGCTTGAAGTGTTAACGCTCATAATATATATCCGTATACGTAAGTCATGTCTTTGTTATAGCGTGAAACAAAAGCGTCCGTGGAGATAAATCACATAGCCTTGCTAGGTCTTCTGTGTGTATTTTGATCAGAGGCGGAAGAGCCACTGTCTTTTCTCGTCGACGGCGACTCAGAAGTTGGTCGCGGGTCGAGCTTGTCCAGAAACGGGTTGTAAGGGGCAGCAACAACACTGTCACGCTGGGATGAATCGACATCTCCCGGTCGTGCTTGTTGGTCGCGATGAAGTTTGTCCAAGGATTCTCCAACGATGTTGTACTTTGCCCATTCGATAGGAGGACATCTGACAACATCTTGCGGCAAGGGAACAGCAGGGAAGCTAGACGGTTGGCGAACGGTCTTTTGTTCTCGTGAGTGCAGCATAGAGCCGTACGAGACTGGACAGTCCTTGGGCGAATCCTCGAATTCCGACATGGCGGAATCCTGACCTTTCGGGCTGGAAGCGCCGAGTACAGCATCATCTTCATCGTCCATGTCCTGGTCAGGAGAGTCGCTGGTAGCCCATGGCGGGGAAGGAGCTTTTGATTGAGAGGTGGCAATTACATGTTGGCGGTATGCTTCTGGGTGATCAACAGCCTGGCGCTTGATGTCCTCGAGAGTGCGCAAATCCCGTTGAGCTTGGAGGCGCTGGAACTGGAGAGAAGAGATGGCAGCGCGGAGAGCTATCGCATCACTCGACTCATGACTGGAGAAGGGCAACGACGGCGGCTGCTCGATGAACTGCGCCGGATGAGCAGGTACTGATTGCGCGGGTATCGGTTGGGTGTGAATGGCGAGCTTGGCTGGTTGGGCAGGAGGCGTGAGTGGGCTTGCTGGTGGCGGCTGTGGTGATGGTGAGCGCACAGCTGCTGCTGATGATGATGGATCCGATGATGACAGAGAAGGAGGAGATGCCGATGTCTTTGGCGATGGCCCGGTTGGAGGCGCAATACTGAGGGCCATAATATCGACGGTCGATTGTGCTCGAGTCTGTGCTGATTTTATGCCGCTTTTGTTCCCAGCCAGGGCAAGACTTTCCCCACAGATCGCGACTTCCTCTGCTGAACCGCTCGAGGGTCTTTGGACTGCAACTTCGAATCGTGGTCACGATAGGAAAGAAACAGATACTTGATCACCTCGAAATGGAAGAACCAAGATCTGTGACCGTCACGGAAGCCCCAAGCTGCTTCGTTCAGGTTTTACATCAAATCACAGACCATCAAAACGTAGGCTTCAGCCTGGCCAGCTGCCTTGTGAAACTCGAGCAATGACTTTTCCTGATCTCTGGTTGAAACCATACTGCCTCTACGACGAACCTGTCAAAATGACCTGCTATGGTTGTTCAAGGATGAACGCGGAATAGTATTTCGCAGCAGAGTCCGTCTATCGATGGACCTGATGAGTAGGTATTGTATGTATCCTGTCATGAGACTTCGAAGGCTTCATTCAAGGTAACACATCTTGATATGATGTACTCTCCGTGACAGGACATTCATCTCTCAAACGGCCAGGCAGAAAAGACAATCCTCCTGCTTGTGACACATGCTCGTGAAGATGGTCGTGCCGAGGATATGTAAGACAAGCCGATATGCTAAGCCGCGTGCTGTTCACGGAGACCGGCTCGAGATCAAGGCAGATTGACATGCC
>JGI24891J29808_1000109_pt1 | contig 109540 bp, 107 predicted proteins | sample FreactcultuFSWF8_FD_29808 | JGI IMG/M metagenome (IMG submission 29808) | reverse complement strand
CCACGTGGTCACCCACCGTAGTACTAATCTGCCGTTCAACTGCTTATGTATGGCAGAGCGGACGGGATGCCCAGTTTTCAGCTGACTGTGGCCGTATGTGCCTATTTCCAAGAATTCTGAAGATATAATCCACAAACAATCTGGCAAGCACGAAAGACCGCCCGCGATGCGTTGAAAGCATCTCACCCTCGTGGCGTTGCTTCCATTTTCAACACCCTACAGCTCACGCCGTCGCTCCGCGCAATCATTACATCTCGCGACACCCTCATACTTTCACATCGTGGGCTTGATACATCTCAATTATTGCGACAAAGATACTATGGGATCTGCCTATAGGTGGAAATTCGTCTGCATGATGCACGCAGCCGACAGACCAGCCTCAGCCTTGCTCAGCCTCCAAAAAACACATCAGTGATCATGCAGGCAAACCAATGGACCGGGACTCGGCCTTTTTTTGACATGTATTCACAGCATTCTCCAACAATAACGTGGAATACGATTGGATATTACAGTATATTCCGACTTGGCGAAAGCCTGACTTCCTCTGGCGGCGTTGTCGCTGCATCCTTACAGTCTGAAGTCTCTGGTAGACCGCAGCTATTTCTCGTCATGACCAATGTCAAGTCTGGTAAACGCGCCGCCAAGCTATATTGTGCAAGGTAAACTTGTATACGGCTGAGCTGACAGTGAAGCAGAAAGAGAGTGATCTCGATGCTCCATCAAAACTTCAAAAGCGATGCCATTCCTTACTCGAATCTTGTGTTCCCATCTGGATGATGTTATTCTCTAGAAGTATATTATATAACTTCTAACGTCGGTATGGATCCAGCTAACCGGAAGGCCGTCCCTGGAGCAGCCGAGAGGTCAGATGTTACCCTTGACCCATACCCACAGAGCCACAGGACAATTTCTATCTCCCGAAGTTGGTCTTCGGCAGTATCAGAAAGGCTTTCTACTGTATCCCCGAGTTCGCGCGACACCGTTGACCAAGACGAGCAAATTCGCGACCATCTGATTCCAAGTGATCTTGTGGACGACGACTATCAAGCGCAGTCCAGTACGAACCCAGAGCAGACCATTAACTCGCAAGACAACGCAGTAAAGACGTCTGCGGATCATGGCCAGACAGCCTCGACCGAGATCTCACCCGAAAAGCCAATCCTCTTGGTTCACGAACACCCTACTGACTTGCAATGCTGGAACCCAATTTGGTTACGGAAACCAGCAATTTTAGCCTTTGCATTCATTACCTTGGCTTGTATGATATCAATGGTAACTCTTTACCTCATGTCGGAGTCACGAAATGGTCTCGGCCATCACACCGGTACCAACCATTATACTTGGAGGTACGGTCCGACAGCAGGTAAGAAGACATGCTTCAGGTCCGCGACTAAGCTAAAGCTCGCAGTCATCACGATCGTAGTGATTTTGTGGTCTCAGCTAGATCGCTCTTGTAAACTGCTTGCTCCCTGGCACTCGATGTCACGACAAGTTGCTCCGGCTAACCGCACGGTTTGCCTCGACTATCTTTTCGCTTTCCAGCCTGTCGCTCTATACCAAGCATTAAAACTTGGAGACTGGGCAGTCCTCTGTACCGGAATTGGTTCAATACTCCTCAAGTTATCTGTAAGACGTTCTATTCTCATGTTCAGACACAAGCTAAAGTCTAAAGATCGTTGTTTCTACTGGTCTACTGCTCACTAGACCCGCAACTGTTACGACTTCGTCTTTGAATATCCTCCTCACCAACGACTTCCAGACCGACAAAATCCAAGATATTCTAGCAAATACGAATGCTGGCGAGACATTTACCGGGATCCATACGAACCAACAGCCATATCCGAACTGGACCACAGGAACGGCGACTACACAATCGTTCATAATACCGGACAATGTTCGGCTGCCCTCAGAATACATGCTGAAGACATCCCTCAATGCGTTCATGGTCGGTCTCATGTGCGAGGTTGCTACAATGAGAATAACCCCTCGGTCCGGAAAGTCGCCAAATCAAGACTCCAACTTCAATGCCACTATAGAGTCACGATCGTGTACAATCTCCGTCTCGAACATGCCTCGGATGGATCCCACCCAGCTCTACGATTTCTTACCCGATTTGCCGGCAGAAAACTTCGTGTCAAACAGTTCCCTGGTCCAGTGTGAGAATCAAGGAGTAGACGATGAACGACTTATGATGTTTCTCACTATGTCGAACCGAAATTTGGAAATCACGAACTCAAGTGCGATTATCTGTCGACCTGATTATACTCTGGGTCTCTTCGAAGTTGAGTACAAAAATACTGCAACGGATCTTGAGGACGAAGTGAGCTTGCTTACGCAAGTTGGAGCTTCAAATTACCCATTCAATGCCGAACAACGGATGAAGCTGAACAATGCGATCTACAACTCTACTGGCGCCTTCCTACCGCTGCACAATTCTGAAACAATCACGGAAGCCCAAGCCAGTGATTCTAGGATGTTCAATCTGATGACTCTACTCCAAGGCCGTGACAATTCAGACTCAATGCTTCGACCATTTTTGAATGCCGATATCATGACGCAAAGAGCGACACAAGTCTTCAGTGCGATTGGTGTGCAGACCATAGCAGAAGGCTTGCTCGTGCCTCGGGACCGTCAAGTGTCTGGACAGGCAACCTTTCAACAGCAAAGACTTGTTGTCGACCGCGTCTCTGCCACCTTGATGAGTGTCGCGTTTGGGCTGATATGCAGTCTTTGCGTGGTGCTGATCTTTGTTCGGCCATGGAATGTTGTGCAGCGTCGGCCGGCTAGTGCTGCCGAGATCCTCAGTATATGCATGCCCAGCACGTCTCTCAGAGCATCGCTGCAAGGCTCCGGTCATCTATCCGACGCAGACACACAGCAGAGATTAACGGGTTATAATTTCTCATTTGAAAAGACTGGACAGGACATCTTGCACCCCTTCGTTGTGGAAGTCAGTAAGCAGCCTTCAGCCATGGAATCTGCTCCAGAGACACAAGAAAAGTCTCGTTCTATCTCGTGGTGGCATCCCTGGGGCACCAAGCTCGCAACCAAAGTCGCAGTCATCTTGCTACCATTAGCTTGTATCGCCGTACTACAATTTCTCCAAGCCAAGTCAAACGATCACCATGGCTTCGTCAGGTTACCAAACTCAAAACAGCGCAATTTTGAGATTGCGAACTATGCCACCCAATACCTGCCAGCTGCCATCATGATCTCTACCAAGCTATTGTTTGGGGGTCTTGAAGATGTGGTCAATGTCTTCGCACCTTTTGTTCCGCTCAAAAACGCGCACAAGTCGGAGACAAAAACCCAATCTAAGAAGACAACATGGCTACCTTCGTGGTTACGGAAGAGCGACGATAACCCTTACGACACACTGCAAGGCTGCTCCTCCCACACCTTAGGATACCAAGTATATGGCCGAATCTCGTTTCTTGCGTTGATCTCTGCAGTCAAACGCAAATATTGGGCTGTTGTGTTTGTAAGCTTGACTGCACTTCTCAGTCCTTTCCTCACTATCATCGTGTCAGGTCTATACACATTGGAACAAACGTCCATGGTCTATCCAATTTCCATTAGTAAGACAACAACATTCAACTTGACCTGGCCTCGAAGCTGGCAGGGGAACGATGATGATGCAGGACTGAGACTTATACAAATCTGGGACCACAATGCATCTTATCCGCTTTGGACCTATGGAGATGTTGCTTTACCCAAAGTCGACATCGAGCATCAAAACTTACCCTTCACAAACACCTCTGCCGGCCTAAACGCTCGGCTCAATGCGATCTTGCCAGGTGTCAAGTCCAGGCTGGATTGTGCTCCCACTTCAAATCGTACTGTGTTCTCTGCTCCAAAATTCGAAAAATTCAGTAGAACTGGCCCCTCCACAATTGACATCAGAGTACCGGTGAACGTGCTGAACACTTGTCTTGGACATCGCATGCCTAACATGCTCACCATGAACCTCTCATTCAGCGTCTACAACGAGGAAACATATGTGGCGCAAATCACAAACGTGCACATTTCCCAACCAGCCAACAGCGCAATCAACGTCACCATCACCCCCGATCGTCTCGCCGGTGGTTTCAGAGAGTCTGATAACGGCGAAAAGTGCCCATCACTGGCATTTTACATCGCGAAATGGTCGCCGTTACCAGAGAGTGGTGACTATCAGCTTGACTTCACTGCCTTGTCGTGCAGACAGGTTGTTGACGAAATTCAAGTCAACACGACCTTGCTGTATCCTGCCATGGAACTCGACCCTCAAGCCCCACCCGTTGTTCTCGAAGGCGTCACTACGAATGTAGTTGATGCTACACACAACGGCTCTGTCAAAACCTGGCAAGTAGGATTCCAATTCGACGCTTGGGATTCCAGTCAAAGAGCCGTCACAGCAGGGCCAATATCGACCAAAACCTTTCATGTGAGCCGATTCTACCAAATGGTCGTAAACGGCACCAAGGATGTAGCACCGACTCCACTCGACGACATGATAGGTGATGACAATGTCGAGGCATTTTCACAAGCGACTCAGCGTGTGTATGGCATGTACATGGCACAAGTCTTTTCCGGCATGAAGCAAGATCTCCAAACTCCAGTGAGTATCCAAGCCACCATCGAAGCGATGACCGAATGGCGAGTCCTCCAGCACGAGCCGTCCAAAATCGTCTTGCAGATAATCTTGGCCATCATGGCGGCATGCGCTATCCTGACCTGGATCTTCATGGACACCAAAGAAGTGCTTCCGCACAACCCTTGCACGATTGCTGGAATGGTCAGTCTGTTTGCTGACAGCTCTTTGTGGGCCGAGGAGGCGTCGAAGGAGATGCCTAGGCAGGATGTCAACGGCAGAGAGGTATATGAAGACTATGGGGTCAGCTTGGGATGGCATGACAGGTTCGTAATCGATGGTGAGGAGGGAACCGAGAGTACTCCAGACAAGTACTTTGGGATTGACAAGAGCCACGTGCCGAATCAGTGATCACTGTGTCACGAAATTGTTGAACAGAACTGGGATGAGATAAATTGAGGAAACGGATTTTTGTTCTAGCACAGTCTTAGCTTTCTTCGTTATGAGATCTGTATTAATGTGTGTTTACTATGTAACACATATCTGGTTCTTCATTACTCGTCGTATTCGAGAACGGGATGTGTGAGTGAGAAAAAAGAAAACAGAAGATATGTCCTGAAATCTTGGTGAAGCAGAGAAAATAGCTGTTGTGTTTTATGTTAAGGATAGATCTAAGTTTTGTGGATGAATCAGCAGGAGTTTATATGATAGGAGAGAAAAAGATTGCAAAATATATAAGATGTTTATTCTAGAAAAGAAGTATATCACCTACTACTAAGGCAAATCTATTCTATTAAGGTAAGATTAGTTAAGATGTTTAGTACAGCTAGTTCTAATTCTTTTATAGATGGCCTTATTTCTTATCGATTGATATTAGAAAGCATACCTTTCTATAAGGAAGATGACTACCATCTATAAAGCTAACGACTATAAACGCGCGTTTAAAGACATCAAATCTAAGAAGGCGGTAAAATGTGTCCTAATCCAGTGAGACCCGGCAAAACGAGTCACGAAAAGCAGTTTTAATATATTGAGGTCTTACGGCTTGGTAGCAATACACGAGTTTTGCGACGCTCATGGCCCTATCTACATTCTCTACTCTTCTGCTTTACGTGCTTCTTCCTCGCGGCGCCTTCGGTTCAGGATCTGAAGATGCGATTCTCCACTCGCCTGTAGCGATGGACTAGATAAGCTCATCGGCGCTATGTGGACTTCCTCAGGCATCGAAGGACTGGGTGGCGCAGCTTTGCCTCTCGTTGTGGCTATCTCACACGTGCAGCGTCAGTTAATGCAACAGACTGGGGCTATTTTGAGGAAGTCAAGACTCACGGGTAGACTTTCCATCCATGCCTGCGACTTCCGAGGTTGTCGTGTCTGTTTGGTCTTGTGCAGATGTCGGGCCACCACGTCTCGTCATGCTCTCCTTCAATCGACCCAGGATTTCTGGTCTCAGGTTTCGTATCGCTTCTGTGGCCTTCTCTACCTTTTCCCTTTCACGCGCCAACACGTCTCGGAGTTGCGCTTCCTTTTCGTCGAAGTCTCGTTGTATGGCGTCTTCCCGCTCTTTGCTCCAGTCTGTTGAGCTCTGAATCTCCTTCTGCAGACGCTTGAGCTCATCTGCCTGCTTGTTCTTTTCGGTCTGATGTTGTCGGATCTGATCCTCCATTACGCGCTTCGTGTTCTCCATCTGATTTTTATTTGGGCCTTCTTGAGTGTCTGGGTAGTTCGATTCTTGATCGGCTCTTGCGTCTTCATATAGTTGTTCCAGTCTGTCTCGCACTGCAAATGGGTCTGGTCGGGAGTCGCCTTCCCACTCCCGGTAGTTGATTTCGGCGAAAGTCCTCTCTGCAGCTTCGATCGCCTTGACGACTTCGCGGTATTGGTCTCTTGCACGTCTGAATCGTGTGGGCATACCTTGACCGTTGAGCCACGCAAGAACACCCGCAAGAACAGTGTTGATGGCACCCAGCACCGTCAGTGCGGTTTCACCAGTCTGAGTGGCTGATAGACCAGTGATTGCTGCGGCGATGAGAATTTGAAGCAGGTAGAGGAAGGTGATTACGTAGTTCGAGAGCCCATACATGACTCGATTCTTTTGATCCTGGGCCAGACATCTGTTGTACAGACCACGATTGCGAAATCTTTCGTGAGCAGCTTTGGAGGCAAAGAAGATATCAGTCATTGCAGAAACCGGTCGCTGCTGGCCAAGAACTTTTTGATGAGCCGGATACAACAGACCACCACCTTCTCTTAGGAAGTGGATGCCGACGAGATTTTGGAAGACCTGAAGCTCGCTTTTTCGCTCTGGTGGTGGTGGATATACGAACTCCTGGTTTGGGTTGTACTCAGCGTCGCCATCGAAGAAGTTCCGCCAGTTTCGTGGTTGGTGCTTGATTCCCTTCTCGTCATCCTGAGAATGTAGTGGTTTCGTGGAAGAACCACCTCGCGTCGAGTAAGAGCCATGGGCTCGCCCTTCTTCGGCATGTGTTTGGTCGGACATGTTAATACAGCTTCGAGGACCAGAAGACTGAAGCGCATTGAAGAAGAGTGGCGGAGCTGTAGAGACACGCCTACTGTTTATATCCTAGCACAACTCTCGGATCGCCATGTCTGCTACTGGACTGTCATCATGGGTGCTTGAAGTTGTGTCGTTGATCTGTATATCACTTGCCTAAACAGTTCAACGCACAGTGTGGAGATATAAAATTGCTTGTTAGCTCTTCACGCCCTATTGTGGAGATTGAGACCTGAACATATTCGCATTCAACGCGATGACCACCGTTTTGGGACATCGGTCATCAATGCTTGCCATAGTCATCCACAGCAGAACATGATAGATCACCGCAACTGTATTGATGTGCTAAACTGAAATATTGCAGGGGATGAAGGTGAATTGTGCTGAACAGCGCTGTATACGTGCGTAAAGGCCTTTGATCTTTGCGAAAGAAAAATTTGCAATCGACGGTGATGGTCGTGTATCCACCTGAGCGTTGCGAACTTTTGATCATTGCCTTACTATGTATAAGAGTCCTTTCCTGATATGTTTAAGCTGTTTGGTAGCGGTGCCGACGGTCACGAGCCGACCCCAACCTTATCTGTGAAATGCAGATCATTGGTACGTGCGACCGCTAAGCCTCTCGGAAGCGACCACTCTTTAGGAGTATGTAGTATATCTTGGTCACATGCTAAAGTATCCGATCTTCTCTCAGAGCAGTGGCGTATCCTACAGAGGTGGGTGTGTAATGAATACTTTGAACATTAAGAAGTGGTCTAACGATAGTCAGACATTGACAAGGTGGATGTTGTGTTGTTCTAAAAGCCGAGCCTACTGCATGACGCAGATCATTATGCACTCGCTTGAACGCAGAGTCATCTTACGCGAATATGAGAAGAAGCAAAAGTTTCCAGCTAACGCTTTTGATCTAGTCAGATTACGCATGAGCATCGGACACCCGGCACTCTAGGAAGGGTTTCGTGAATCGTGGGATCCCATCTTACAGCACGGATTGAATACGGTTTCTACGTCTGAGGGCTTGGAGCGCATCCGTGATAAGCTTCTTATCCCTTCGTTCGGCAGCGTCCTATCTGTCGGTAAGGAAAGAGGAAGGAAAGGCCAATGATGTCTCTTTCTGGGCAGAAGTAAACGAATGCAGTCGGTCCTTTCGACCTTTTGATCATCCTGGATCTCGACCAGCATTTCCGCAACCTCCCCCCATACTACCATATTTATGATGTCTTGCCATAAATTCCTCTAGCCCTTCACTCCCACTCCAAGCCGCTGCGTCCATGGCGTCACAAAATCTCGTGCCATGGCCATACCAATGAGCATACACGTCAGCTCCACGCTCCATCAGAAGCTCGACAGCGTTATGGTGACCCGCTGCCGCTGCGGCATGGAGTGGGATGCCATAGACACCTCCCAGTGACTGCTTCAATTCTGTTCGGCAAGGTTCTACCCGAGCTCCATGATCCAGCAGTAATTTCATCAATCTGGTATTGCCTTTGAAAGCTGCTGCTTGCAGACAATCCCCAAGGTCGTTATCTGCAATATTCGCGTCGGCCTGTTTGTTCTCCAGAAGCCAATGGACGATTTCCTCATGCTCAAAGATAACGGCTGCGCGCAACGGATAACCATAGCGACCTCAGCAATTGAGGTCAGCACCGCTGTTGATAATGAGCTCCACGAGATCGAGCTTGCCTCCACAGATTGCGGCTTGCAGGGCGTTTCCGAAAGGACCAGTCTGCTTCTCGACGTCTATTTGACCATCGATGAGCTCTCGAACCATTTTTTCCTTGCGTGCGTACAAAGCTGCTTGGAGCTGATCTTCGTGCTCTTCAGGCTCGAAGTGCTCTGGAAATCTGTCGAGCAGAAATCGCACAAGTTCAGCTTGACCGTCGAACAAGGCAAGATCGCGGCAAGCCGCGAAAGATTGCCTATCCGTAAAGTGAAGTCCGTTTCCAAGCATGAACCTTACCATATTTCCATGGCCACCAGCCACTGCCGCACTCATCGGATCAGGGAAGTACTCTGACCCACGAGGTTCAGCACCATGCCGGAGGAGTAGTCTGACAACCTCCCTGTGTCCATTATGGGCAGCGACTTGTAGAGCTGAGCCGAATCTACCGCCGGCAATATTGACATCAACCTTTTGATCGATCAAAAGTTGCACAAGGTCGCAGACTCCCCAGCAAGCTGCAAGGTACAGAGCCGATGCTCCTCGACTATTGAGTTGGTCCCATCTAGAAACCTTCTCACGGATTCGTGTACAACGTAGCCAGTAACAGTCAATCCCGAAGCAGGAGATAGCGAATAACGGAGACACCGGTGTACTGCGTACAGACCGAAGTTTTCTGACGAGCTCGCCATGCAGATATGATTCTGTCTCAAGCAATGCGTCCAAGTCATCTAGCCAGACTTCCAGATGTTCGTCTTCCACGAGGAAGGTCTCAAATAGTCCCCGGCTCTCCACCGGTAAGCAAGTGGCTTTTGAAGAGGTGTCCAAGTGAGACCCCCAGTATGTGGTGCTATATGAACGGAGCGCCTTGCTCTTATGGTTGAACAAAGTCCTCAAACATGTAGTCAGAAGAAGGTCTTCGTGTGGTAGGCCATGTGATTCTCTGCCGGCTTTCAAGTATCTGCTAGGAGTCAGTCTTCTGTGTCCAACTGTTGTTCTTAAAGAGAGCTCCATACTCGAATACCGATGGGTGGCTGAAACGGAATGTGTCCAAACTTAGGTCGGCCGTGACCAAGTTGAGACAACATCGGAGTACATCTCTCTTACTGATGCCATCTGGGCGCTGCAACACAGACCAAGAGACTGCAGCCAGCAATTCATGAGTGGATAGTAAGCGTTTTGCACCAAGCAGCCACATGAAGGTGTGCAAGGCAGTCTTACAGCTGGTACACTCCATTTCTCTAACTCGTCGGAGGATCATGTCATACGATTTGCTCAAAGACTTCGGTAGTCCAGCAATAGCCCTATGCACATCTTCTTCTCTTTTCAGCCGTCCAGAGTCACAAAGGTTTTCAATCTGCAAGCTGATCCATTGGAACCTGTACGAATTAGCATCGGGTCTTCCCTCTCACGATCTGTGATCACTAACATTCCGTGAGCTTTTGATTTCAATCCTTCAACTATGCTTTTGTGGAGAGCTGGCGATATCTCTTGTCCGGGAAGGATTCGACGGCCTTGGACAGCTGCTGTCACTTGCGCTTCGATGAAACGGTTCAGATCTCCATGGGTTTGATCCTCAGTTACTCGGATTTGTTCTTGGCAGTCGAAGTGAGCGTCGATGTCGCTGTCCTGGCGGCTACTGACAAGTATCTTTGCCACGTTATGAGATTCTGCGACAATCCTCTTCAAGACCGAGAAGAGTTCATGGCGTGTTCGAGAACAGCATTCGTCGAGAGCGTCGATGACAAGGGTCACAGATGTTGTTGCGGTGATCTTTAGGATCAATTCTACACACTCCGAGATGCTAAGACCAGAGGGCTCCAGGCCGTCTTCCTCGGCTTTAAGTTGCTTATGCGTATACATATCCAGCGTCGGCTTGAGGATAGAACGTTGTCTATTAACAAGAGAGAGCTGTTTAGTGAGTGCCCTCAATACCTGACATGGGTCATCTCGCTCTGTTTCAGAGCTGTTTCTCGAGCAATAGAAGTAAGCAATAGGAGCTGCGTTTTTTGTGTTGCTGGCTTCTCTCACGAGCTGTTGAATAACGATTGAGCTGAGATGATTGTTAGTAGGGACTTGAGTGGGGGCAGAGATAAGGTCTCACATGAGAGTTGTCTTTCCGCAACCAACTATTATTGCTATGAGTAAGTATATGGCTCCTACAGCGCATCAAGTCTGCATCACATACCGTTTCCGTGAAGCCAGAGAATCTGAGAATTGCTTGTAGATTTCCAATTGGTGTACTTGCTGTCTTCCAATAGCCACTTTCCTGAGCCTGGCAATGTATTGGCAGAGTAAGATTCATGATGCTGGCGATATGGAACTCTGGATAGCCAAAGAAGTAGTTCCTTGCGTCTTGCTTCTGTTCCGTATTCGGTATAGAGCGATGGGTGATTTGCGCTGCGGGAGGGGGGCTACCGTCTACGTACTGTCCATATGGTCCTGTATATCCGACAGTTGAGCGACTGTTCGGATAAAGGGCGCTTCAAGACTGTGGAGCTTGGATTTTAGTTCGAGAATCCCAGAAACGGAGGCCTCAACAGTGTTGTAAGTATCTGTCGACAACAAGATCAGGTTCCGTTGTTCTACGCTCAATTTAGCCTGGATATCCCAATTCCATTCTCTCTTGATGTCTTACTTTCGGCATCAACCAGATCTGCCTGACGACGCACCGATTCTTCTTCCTTGGTGATATGAAGAATTGCATCGTCCAGCTCAGGAGGGCGGAGAGCAGTCACAATCATGCGAGCTTAATAGTCATTAATGTGTGCACGTAGGGCCGGAAATTGCACATTCTTGACACTTACTGGCTGTGTTGCGATCATAATATTTCTTCGCACTGCAAAGATATCGAAGAATAGCTGCGTATAGCTCGACAAGTTGTTCAGTGAGATGTTGTTGCGCCTTTGATGCCGCCGTGAGATAAATTTCTTCGAAGATGCTGTATCGAGCAACCACTCTTGCGACTATCTCCAAGCCCTCGACCAAGTTCTCGAAGACATGTGTATCACTGACACCAAGCTATTCCAAGTCAGCAGTGATTTTGACGAGCCACATTAGGTCTTACCTGTAGCAAGAACCGTATTCCAGCCCATGGTAAAGACGAATGAACAGGGTCGTATTGCACAGCGACGTCGACAACAGACATGAATTCTTTGATCCAGAAAAGAAACTTTCCACAGACATCTCGTAGAAAGATTTCCTTCCCATTGAGACCCTTGATCTTCCATCTCCGACGGAGACATTCATCATTCTGCTTCTGAACTGCTTGGAGGATGTCATTTAATATGGCTCGTTTGTCGTCACGATCAGTGTCGAAGAGGACCCGATCTGGCGCACTCAGTCGGTCTTTTGCTTTGTCCCAGACGGATCCCATGGTGGTATCTTGCGTCGATATGCTGGGCCAGAGCGACGGCAAACGATCCAATACCTAGTAATGCTGCTGAAGGGGGTGTACTGCCTCTACATACAAGGCTCAGATCCAAATACGCGGGCTGAATAAATCGCACAGCCTCTTCAAGGCTGGGGACCAAGCATGCAAGCTGACCACATCATGCAGCTGCGCCGAGTTTACGGGAAGCTCTCCACATCTTCGATGCGCTGTCATAGCACACCATTACGCTTTTGGACTTGTTTCATAATCTGGGTCGAGTAGATTTGGTTGGCATCCAAGAATCCGAGCGCACATCGAGGTCATTGTATGTGGCGGCCTCAAGGCTGCAGCTCAACGGAACAGCGACCGCTGCGCCCCAGAATCGGGCAGAATCGGGCAACGGGACTAGAAATAGGACTAGGACGAGACGAGGCGAGCTGGGAGAACAGCTCATTCTTCTAGTCAAATGTTATCGTTTTTCGTCACGAGATCTGTATCAGTGTGTGTCTACTATATAACATGCATCTAATTCCTCATTACTCGTCGTATTCGAGAACGAGCGTCATCGGAATAGGCGACTCCTTCGAGGTGTCATCAAGGTATTGTCTCATCTTTACACCAGCGACTTCATGCTCAACAATCGAGAAATGACCAGCACGACCCTGCGAACGGCGTAAATTCTTGAGCTTGAACACTTCCTTCAGTGTAGCAGCCAGCGACACACCAACCAATCTCGCACCGAAGCAGAAATGCAGTCCATGGCCGAGGAGAATGTAAGAGCTGAAGGGACGGTGAGGATCCAGTTTTTCTGGGTTGGGGAAAGCGATGGGATCCATGGATGCCTTTGAAGTGGCAATGAGAACGGTTTGGTTGGCTTTTACGTGGAGTGGACCGCGGATGCCGTCGCTGATGGTGATGTCTTGAGATGCGACGCGAGGCAGGCCAGGGACTACGCCTGCATGACGCATACCTTCGTAGACGAAGCCTTGAAGTTCGCGCTCAGATGCCGAGTCATCTTTGTGAGCGAGCTCGATGATACGTTCCTTGTAGAACTCGTAGCCAGGACTGAGGAACAGATCGATGAGCAGCGATGCTTGCTGAGTAATGTTTCCAGCAACAGGTGCGCCCATACCAATGCAATCACCGACCAAGTCACCGATTGGCAGCTTGGTGTCGTTCAAGGCATGGTAAATGCGATCCGCATCTGGACCAACTTCGTATGCTGAGCCCTTTGCGAGCCAATCGACAACAGCTTCCTTGACACCTTGCTGGGTTTGAAGATGCGTTGTCAAGATCTTGCGTAAGACTGGAGCGACTTTCATGGAACCATCTCTCAATTTCGTCTCGTTGAGTGGTAGGATGTTGAAGCTCTGGTACATGAAGAGAACCAGGTAGATTCCGAAGAGCTCGGGAATCGACAACATGCCGCGAGGGTTCTTCTCTGTCTTCAGAGGAATGGCGAATCTTTCGGCCAGCCAAAGAATAGGCGTGACATTGGTGACGTCTCGCACGATATCAATGGAGCGCCTAGTGCCTTGATACTTCAGCGAGCTCTTCGCGATGAGTTGCGCAACATTAGTTCGGAAGAATTTGGTGACGTTCGCCTCGAAGTTGTCTTCGAAGAAAACCTTGTGCAAAATCTTGGATCTGTCGTCGTGTTTCTTTGCTTGATCCCATCCAATCATGAAGTCGTGACCGTCTGTACAATTCCTAATGGCGGCTTGGTACATGACACGGAAGTTTTCACGATCTTCGAATACCTTTTTACAGCCCTCTTGTGTGTGAATGGCAACGACACCTCTGTCACTTCGAGGTCTCGTGAGGTCGTATTGATCAATCACACCGTTGCCCTTGAGGATGCCTGCCGCAGCCTTGGGTGTATAGAATGGCAGCAGAGCATAGGCAGACGTTCCAGTGAAGGCATTAGGCAGCCCAGAAAGGAGCAATTGGGGCAGCATACCTCCGTAAGCACCTGGTGGAGAAGTGCTGAGCTTGGTAACACCCCAATTCGTCAAGGTAGAACTGTTAAAGTCATAAGACAGGAATCGGTCTCCTCGAACCAAAGCGACAGCGTCATCAAGAATACCGCGACCAGTCGTCTGACCTGGACAGACACCGCTGCCAGGCATAGGAGGCTTCGTGACCTCTGCCATGAGACCCGGATAGAGCTCGAGGTTGTCAATGTGACCGTAGAGAAGTTCAGCAGCTCTGGCAGTTTCCTTGTCCGGGTTCCACTCTTCGAAGCTGTTGTATGCCTTCAAGTTCAGGTAGCGACGGAACCTAGCACAGTCAGTATCTCCATGTTTCTTACATGTAGAAACACTTACTCGTTCATTGTGCAAACTTGGAACTTGTCTCGAGCTTGGAGCATTCCCATGATATCAACGATCTTCAAGCTAGCAGGTGTACCGTGCGCACCAAAAGCATGCGCTGGAGACTCAATGCAATCTTTGATGATTTCAGCAAGATCAACATCGTCGAACATTCCATCGGCTCTCCTCTTAAGACCACCGAATGTCCAATCTCTAGGAAGAGAGTCCTTTAGCTTATGACCCTCCGTCATGAGAACCTTCTTGAACATGTCAGGGGTCACGTCATCTATTGAGCCGAGCTCAGGAAGGTTGTCTCTCAGCAGGTCTTCCATCCACTTGGCATCAGCGGCGCTGAGAGCAGCATGCCAATGATAGAGCACAGCAAACTCAACAGAAACAACATTACCGGTACCGCGTTCGACTCGTGTGCCAGCTTGCTTGATTTCAGCTCCTAGATCTAGAGACCATTCCGAGTTGGCCCTTGGTGTGTTCAAGATGGCTGCGACATAATCTTTCAGGACGACAGTCGCGAAGAAGCCGACATTGATGTTGCGAGAAAGCTGGAAGATGTCCTCGTCTTGCCTATGGTATTGTTAACAATCATGGTATGTCGGTTGGATGAACCACAACTCACGCTATCCTCTGCTTCTCATCCAAAGTATCCCAGTCTTTGTACTTGCCCTCCTCATTGATGGAAAATAGTGAATGGGCAATGCTGTTGTGATTTCTCGAAAACATTATCAAGACTGCGATGACGCCAGGAGGCATCATCATGATTCTTTCAGAAGCGATCGAGTCTGCGTAGATGAGTCCATTTTTGTATGTGCGGACTCGTTTCTGCTCCACTTCTGTGTTTCCGTATAGAGTGCTCAGATCAACGTAACTCGAGGTCTCGTTGATCCAAGAGTCCGTTCGAGAAGTTTGGAAACACTCGTGGATGACGATTGTGGCAAAGGAGAAGAAAAGTCTGTTGAGACCAGAGGGGTGCTCACGGAACGGACCCTTTCGCTTGAGCAGCTGCTCGTAAACAAGCTCTGGGTCGGGAAGATTGGGACCTTTCGGTCTCATGGGAGGAACGCTTCGACTGTACGGTGTTCCAGCTTTGCCCATCTCCGGATTCCATGGGTTGTTGTTGCCTCCATCGTGTCGTCTATATCTTGCCGTAGGTCCAGCCAGTGTCACTGGTGGATGAGGCAGGTCGTTGTACAGCATCTTGATAAAACCTTCCGAAACCATTGTGGACATTCCACTGTTCGGCGGCGCAGTCTGTAGTGCAGCAACACCATGCTCGAGCAGTAGATCCTTGTCATCCATGGGCTCGCCAGATGCAATCGTCGTCAAGCCTTGTGCGACAGTTCTCATGTCCTTCACCTTCATGTGTGTGAGATCATGGATGAGGGAAGTCTTCTCGTTCATGGGCTTTAGATCCGCCTCGACATCAGTCTTGCGGTCCGGAGCGGTGGATGGCTTCCTTCGGATAGATCCGATCAATGATTTTAGTTGGCCGACTGCCATGACTGTGAATGTAGTGGTTGTGTGGGAGAAAGTAACGAAGTTAGACAGGAGGAATGATCAAAGTACTTCCAGGAGTCGTTTGGCCCTCTTGATCGTAGATATATCATCTCCAGATCATGCTTACTTACGTACGTTGATGCACCATGGCGATGCACGATTACCAACTACCAGGTTATTGGACAAGAGCGTTGGCGACGATCTTGATACCCACATATTCTCCGATGATGGAGGATCAGCATTGTACTTGCGTCTACCCGTTGAATGTATGACCTGCTCGTATATCAATGGTCAGCCTGTAGCTCGTACCTGCCTGATTCTGTGATTGGCCGAAGATATCCTGCGACGCATTTCTCAAAGTAGACAGGCTAGCAGTCGAATATGAGATACCTTGGAGATCGCCGTCTTTTAGCAGTGTTCAGCAGGCGTGGTTTAGTAAAAGCTCGAGCATGAATGACACAAATATTATTGTCAGGGTCGTGTATCGGCTATGCAATCTCGAGACTGAAAATCTTGTAGACTCGCAGTAGCTGCATGATCTTCAGTGTGGCCATGATTGGCTAAGCACTCTTCGAGTATAACGTCTTCTCCGGTCTTGGACATTTTCAAACAACGCAAGGAGGTTGGAGAGGCAGATCAGCATCCTGTTGAAGCCATCTTGATCAAAGTCGATGCAACGAGCTTGCGCACGTGCCTGTTTTCACGAGCTTCTCTCTTAGCTTGGCGTTGCGGTGCGCCAAAGGTACAGAAACCACACTCCACCACGCTTGCCGATAAGACTAGCGTCGATAGCCGAACACCGTTCCCGCACCATCACCTTGCTGCTTGATTTGACGACCTAGCTTACAACAGCACCAACGTAGCTGGCTTGATCGCAAAGACGGCGGTGAAGCGTTCGTTTAGGCAGCTGCGAACGATACAGGACAACTTCCTGAACAACGACGTTCTTTTGACTCCAGCATGTCTTCAATTTTGCATCATCTCCTGCATATCGCTGATGTGTTTCGCAGCTAGTACCTCTCGGGATATTATTGTTTCCACCACAAGCAAGTGTCGTCGTTATATTTTGTCGCTCCGCCTTGACACCCGTTATGATCTTCGATATTAAATTTCATCAGAACGAGGAAGCTGAGCTCGTGAGGCTCCCAAATCTGGCAAACGCACCGCCGTTTTAGAGTTCCTGTAGTCGCTGGCCTACAGTAGTGCGGGCGTGCTACGCTGATCACATCAAAGGTGGGTCGAGGAGATCGTGCTCACCGGTAGATCTCACATGTTTGGTAAAGCGGATCGGGACGTGACCGTCATCCTGGTTATTGGTATATCCCTGAGATCTGCAACGTCCATGCTGAATAGGTTCAAAGCACGAATTGATTGGCAATTGATGGTGTGCTGATGAGAATACCGCGCGGACGATGACATGGGGAAGACTGTGGTATGAATTGCCGTCATCATGTATCCTCTTTCCAGCATGCCGCGTGTCTCTTCAATTGCTCTTTGCAACAACTCAAACTTACTGACATCTTGAGCTCTGACACAAACGAACCCGCAAGCATGGCTCGACGCTCATCGTATCCCATGCAATCGGAGCCTGTCTCAACACCTGCACCCTTTTCACCTGCAGAACACCCGCCGAGCAAACCAAGCACTCGCCAATTGCCCAGATATCTTCGCGCAATCGAAGAACAGGATACACCAAAAGGTCGTACCTTGATCATTTGTCTTGATGGTACTGGCGACAAATTCGACGGAGATAACAGCAACATCGTGCATCTCGTCAGCTGCCTCAAGAAGGATGATCCACAACAACTCACATACTATCAAACCGGCATTGGCACATACAACAGCGGAGGTCTGAGCAATGGCATCGCAGCTGCCGTCGATATGGCCGTGGGCAGCGGTCTCGGTGTCCACATCAGAGATGCCTACCGTTTCCTCATGCAGACCTACCGCGAAGGTGACAAGATCTGCCTTTTTGGCTTCTCGAGAGGCGCATACACAGCTCGCTGCCTCGCAGGCATGCTTCACAAAGTTGGACTTTTGCCAGCACACAATCGCGCTCAGATACCATTCGCGTACAAGTTCTACAAGGACGACACTCAGAATGGATGGGACATGAGCGCCGACTTCAAGAGAACTTTCTGCATCGATGTCAACGTCTACTTCGTCGGAGTTTTCGACAGCGTTGCCAGTGTTGGCTTCATCCCGAGAAAACTGCCGTTGAGTAGTACTCCAAAGAACAAGCCATTCTACTTCAGACATGCTATGGGCTTGGATGAGCGCAGATCCAAGTTCAAAGTATGTCGGTATCAGCAAAAAGATCACACCGACCCTGAATCTCGCTGGACCACAAAAGCTGCAACCGAAGGCCAGGCCGAACCACCGCGACAAAGACTCGAGTCCAACAGCACTGCCGAGACATACACCGAAGGCGAAAAGATCCAAAGAGTCGGCTCCGACGCCAACAATATCGCAAGAGATGTCGACTGTCTCGAAGTCTGGTTCGCCGGCTGCCACGCCGACGTCGGAGGCGGCGCAGTCGCAAATGAACAACGACACAAACCATCTCAAATCCCCCTCCGCTGGATGATACGCCAATGCTTCGAATGCAACACCGGGATCCTCTTCAATACACACCGTCTCGCCGAAGAAGGCATCGATGTCCACATGCTCTACCCAGTCTACCACAAACTCGAAAGACCAACTGTGGGCCCTTCCCCAAATACAATGGAGAAATACCATCAGGGCGAAATAGCACCTATCTCTCGTAGGTCAACAGTGCTGGAAGCACAAGACGACGACCACAAACACGGTCTCTACAACGTAAATCTCTGGCAAGACGCAGAAAAGCAAAAGATCGCCGAACATTGGGTGCCCGAGCAAATGGAAGATTGTCTCGATGCAATCGCACCGCTGAACGATCAACTCGTACAAGCCAAATTCTGGTGGATCTTGGAGGTATGGCCGATCAAAGTTCGATTGCAGCCGAAAGATTCAGACACTTGGGTGAAGAAGGTGAGGATGAATATGGGTAGATATCGTGTTGTTCAGGAGTCAGAGCCGAATCTGCATTGGACGGTGCAGCAGCGCATGCAGGATACTGGCTATAAGCCGCAAGTTCGACTTGGCAGGAATGCGGCTTGGAGATTCATTGTCTAGATATCTTGTAGCAGTACACATCTAAGATCTGCGATGTTGTTCATGAGTTGCGACTGTGCTGTACTGCGACCTAGTCATTTCACATGGCCATAACTGGGGTTATCTAGGCTGCAGAAATGTAAGTTGTGTTTGAGCTTAGCATAGGGGCGCACAGAGATGCCCTCCTTGATCGTTGAGCTCTCAGTCGAGGCTATCTCTGACGGAGCCAGAATCATGTATTCCTCCAGTGACCAAATTGCATACATGACAAAGTTTAGCACACGCGGAGGTACTAATGTGAGATTGTAGCGTAAAGATCGAATGCATAAAGTATTACCGATAGTGATGCAATACCAACGAGAGCTTAAGACTTCCCCTTCCCTGTCCCATCCAACTCTAACGCATCTGGTGGATTCCTCTCATCGCCAGTAGCTAAGTTCGGTGCGCCGACAAGGCTCGGCTGCGCTCACGAGCACTTTCCAGAGTAGCTTCGATCCTAGCAATGGCGTCCTGAGTCGGCAGTTCTGTATCTGACATCGAACGAAGAGCCAATGTCGCCTGTAGATAATCTCCATGGTACAGCGACAACGTATGACACCGTTGTGCAGTATGACGGATTTCGACAATCTGTGAGATTCCGCGCATCAACCGAGTGCACATGTATCGCTGTGTTGAAGCAATCGCTGGCCGGATGCGTGGACCGTTCAAGACTGTATCTGACAAGAAGGGTAGTTCAAGGAAAGTGCGGATGTTGGGCCTGAGGCGAGCAACGGGCTGAATGAGAAACGTGGTTCGGTAAAGGCCCATACAGTAGGTGTTGACTCGATCTGCGAACCAAGTTACCGCGCTTGGTCCAATGGATTTGACGCCAAAGACGCGTAACTGAGGCAAGTCAAGATTGATGAGGTTGACAATAGCTCCCATATCCCGAGGAGACATAGTACAATGCGGATCTTCAATGACCAGGGAATGAAACATTGTGCGTGTCACTGGACTGTGCTGGTCGAGAAAAAGTAGAAGAGGCATGATACCCAACGTGGTCTTCGGGGCTTCGCCGACGAAGGAAGGTCGCCAAAACGAAAAGGCGAGATCTGCATTGTTGTATATGGTTGGACTTGCTTCCGCATACAACCTCTTGTTGGTCCTGACAAGTGATATCAGGTCTGTGAAGTCGAGATGATGTATCGTGGACGGCGGTATGTCAAGATGGCACGTATCGGCCGAGTGGCCTACGTTGTGCGGCAGATCGATTTGAGTGCAACGAACGCGATCCTATCTCGTTCTGGTGCTGTTTTCGAGGTCAACCGTGAATGTGATGCGCTTTCCGTCTTTTATGGGGTCCTCTAGTAGGAGTTCGTAGATCATCAGCCGTATCTCTGGAGGCAAAACCAAGAAAGAAAGCATCTGGGCGTATGATCCGAAAGAAGAATAAACCAAGTTGTGATCGATAACAGACTGATTGATGATACTGACGATAGAGGTGGTTGGTTGACGCAACGCACAAGACTTCGGTTTCCTGCCCGAGTTAATCTGGTGGCAGCCTTGACTCGGGAGTCCGTGCTTCGCGACTTTGGCTTGTTTTGGCGCTGTTCAATCACCGCATGTTGTTATCTTTACACCTTTGCACCTTTGTGTCACACTAGCGATCTTCGCATGGTTCGCTGTTTTGAATTATAGTGGTCCTCATTGGTTCGAGGCCACCGCGTGACATTGTCTCACACATCCACTATCGACACCGCGAACTTCATTTCGAAAGTGCCAAGACCAATATCCCGCAAGACTGTGCGGATATATCCCACTCATCTACCCATAAGCTAGCAACTTTCTTTCACACTCATACACCCTCTTCTGTTGCCTGCGCATATCCTCCTAAGCTTCACGCAGTATACAGATATGTTTCTGCTTTTCAGTCCGTGGACTTTATAGCGGTCAACGCGACTTTCAACTCCAACATCACTTTCAACAACACGAGGATGGCCAGCGATACCTTTCACCCCTTCCCGCACCTACCCCTTGAAATTCGCGAAGAGATATGGCGCCTCTGCCTGCCGCATCGGGTATACGAATTGGACCAACCTATCGAAAGATTTGTCTATGAGGTCCTCGAAGAGGAAGATGACAATATTCCCTGTTGGCTCGGAAAAACCAGTCGAAGCAACGTTCGCCCGCCGTTACTCACGCGAGTATGCCGTGAGTCGCGTAGAGTCGCATCTGCTACAGGAAGATGGGTTTCATGCCTCGAGTGGTGTAGGGGCGCGTGGAGTGTTGACGGGCCGCATGACGCTGATTGGAAAACCGGCAACGCTATAGACCACGGTTCCTGGCAGGATGCTTCCCGCGACATTGTACATCTGAACTGGACCTCATTCTATGACACAGACTTTGTACCTAGTATGGATGGTCACCCTTTGACTCTTTTGGCCCAGGAAGCGAAGCGTCTGAATGGATCAGCATCTTTCATGCTGAACGAAATGCTCGTTAATATAGGGGAGGAGGAGCCTTATGACAAACCTCTTCCTCGGTGGTTTGAAAGCAAGCCCTTGCGCGAAGGCAGGCAGGAAGACCTGGCGGCACTGAAGCTGCTGCCAGAATGGATGGTAGTAATGAGAGTGGTCGTTATACACCTCGACCTTGGACGAGCTGCCGACAGCGGTCTGTTTGGACTTTTAGGGGATGAAATTATACAAGTGGTGGACGCCACTCTGCCGTTGGCCTCGCAGCTGTATGAACTGGCCGAGTATTGTGAACGTGGAGCTCCTGCCGTCACCTGTGCCCAGGACTTTACTCGAATGTCTGCAAACGACATGGATGCCATGGTGAAGCGTGTAGCGTTCAAAATGTTCCATGATCATGAGATAGGCAAACGTCTGCGGCCAGCAATCATGTTCAGGCTGTGTACAGAGATGTGTAATCACATTCAACACGCCGAAACAGAAGCACAATGTCTAGACTAGACATGGTGGGACGAGATGAAGCCCAGGCTGCACAGTGCAGGATATCATATGATATCTCGATAATCACTTAATCGTTGTCCTAGCCGATCACTCAAACTAGGCTCGATATGTCTTTCTCTCGTGCGTAGTCCCCAGATTATCTGTTGAATGAAGATGTGTTGGTTGATGATACTGGCGATAGAGGCTGGTTGGGTGACGCAACGCGCAAGACTTTTGATGATACGTTGTGCGGCCTGGAGAAGAAATCGCGTTGAGCCCCGACAGCCATCGCTCCTTCATTGGAAAAAGTCGGTCTGAACTTGGCATTCTACAAGACATCTGCAACCCTCTTCACCTCGTAATCTTTATCTAGGCCATGCTTTACAACAGCAACTTCTCCTTTCCATGCAAAGAGAATATCGCCCAGATCTGTGACATTGATAACGAGCCTGGGATTGGCCCTCACCCAATCTGAGGGTGGCATGAAATGATGCAAGACTTCATCTTTGTCTTTGAATGAGGTTTTGTTGGCAGAGCATATCCACCCGTCGGTGCCCAAGAAGACCTCGAGATCTTGGTAGGAGCCGATGTAATACTCCATCTGGTCGCATACAGCCTGCTGATGGGCTATCACTTTGATTTCATGAGAGCCGGGCGAAGTCACAGGAATAGGGATGCTGAAAGCCCTTGGCTTTACTCTAGGTCCGTGACCAGAGTAGTTGATAATGAGGGCCGAGTTGTTCAAGATCGGCGCAACATCTCGAAGTTGCATGTCTGACTCTAAATCTTGTGAAAGATTAATGCCAGTTTCTACATTAACTGATGCGAGATTCTGCCAAGAATACAAGCGGATCGTCTGACTATGAGCGGAAATGAGGATGTTTGAATTTGTCGGATGATTTGTGAATGCGTAGCTGACCTCGGGTTCGTGATCGATTGAGCCATCAAAAGCTTGACCACTGGGGATTGAATAAACAGCAGCCTTGTCGTTGGCACATATGAGGATTCGGTCGCATTTGTGATTCATAATAGAATGCTGTACACCGGTGCCCATGCTTTGATGCTGAAATACCTCTTTCGCACACCACTCATCTCGCTCAAGTTGCAAGCGATGGACAAATAGGTATCCTGCTGTATCCACACTGATCAATAGCGAATGTTCTTTGTGAAATCCGAGTTTCGTGATGCTGGCGTGAAGCTTGGAAAGTTGTGTCACCGCCTTCCCAGAGTGGGAATCAAACAGCCAAACTGTCGCATCGTTCTTTCCTACAATGTATCTGCCTTCTTTGTGACATGCTAGCGCTGTTACAGTCGAGTCATTGTCATCGTTGCGGTCAATAACGTCTTCATGATTGTCGCGGCTGTACGTAGAGGGAGGACGAATAGACTCGGTCTCAATTTCGCGGCGGAGGAGAGCGGCCGGTTCCCATACTCGACAACTCCGTCCATTTCCTCTGATGTCGAACAAGCGGACAGAGTCATGGTTAAAAGCCAATGTAGTGATAGCGTGATCCTCAGATCGTATTGTGTAGACCACTCTCAAGGTTTCAAAGTCGTATAACTTGATAGTCCCGTCATTGGCACCAGCTGCAAATGTACGTCCATCGGGAGATGCACTTAGTCGATAGTACGCCCCAGCTTTGGAGACAGTCACTTTCACCTTCTTCAAGCGGACATCGAACAAAACCAAATCTGCCAAAGTGTAGCTAGCAACGAGAAGCGATGATTCCGGGGACCGACTGAATAACAGTGTGTTCACGCTAGCCATCTGAACAGTCAAACCGTCCGAGAGCCCTGTGTCGTGGTTGTATAACTGATAGGTATCCTCTTCATAATTCCACAAGACTATATCCTGACCCCGGTAGACGATGGCAAGTGTGCTCAGTTCGGTTTTGAAAGTGGCTGTCAGAGGGAACTTGCTTTTGAACTTGTCGCCATAGCGCCCTTGTAATCTTCTGGCCCACTCAATAGTATCCAGGACCGTGCCATCAAGAGCATTGTACGTGAGCAACACGTTGTTCTGCAGCGCGACAAGAAGCACCCGCTCGTCATCGACGAAAGCAAGATCCATGCATTCTTTCTGAATTCCAGCCGACCACATCGGCTTGGACGTCTGGGTGTTCCATGCGTGAATAGTTCGATTGCTTACGCTGATCAAGACAGGTGTGCGCGTTGCGAATTTAAGAGCCTTGACTCGGGTATCCTGTCTGATCACAACCTCTTCAAGACAAGTCGAATCGTTGAAGAGTGATATTTTACCCGTTGAGCTTCCTATGGCGAAGATGCTTTTTCCAGAGGCGACAGACGTGAGTGTCCCAGGCTGAGATGCTGTCTCCGATATTCTCCGTGCGCTACTAGAGGATGTGTTGCTGGAAGATCCAGTGAATCTTTCTATGTGATGGTCAGAAGGGGCCAGGGTACAAAGACATTCATCCCAGTTAGTTGCCGAGAGTCCGTAAACCGCGATGCCACCACAATCGCTAGCAAATTGCTGGAAAGGAGCCGTAGTCGAAGGACAGAATGGTGGTATCAAATCATTTATGGTATGAGGATATAGCGAGAGATGTCGCCCAAACTTACTTATGAGCTTCACCAGATCTGTCGCCCATTTGTCGACCACTTCTACCTCCTTCCCTATGAGAAGGTCTGTTTTTGACTTTCGTCGCAAGAAGTCCTTGAGAGATTGTGCAGTTCGAAGCACAGTTTCTAGGTTGCCCTTACGAGCAGAGTAACCAATCCAGGCTAGAAGGTTATCCGACTTCAGAAAGGTGGAGAGTTGTTTCAACAGCTCTTGGTCCTGAGCGGGGCTCTCGTTGAGATGCAAGTAGAAAGAGTCGACGGCGTAGCTAGAGAATGGAGACCTTCTGCGAGAGATGCTCAGTTTGTGTCGACTTTTCTTGTTCATTTCCGAGCTAAGGAGATACTTCAAACAACCTAAAGCCAGAGTCTTGTGACCTGTAGCACGATCAATCGCAAGCCCCGAGTCTCCGTGATCGATGCCAGGACGCAACAGAAAGTCCCGTGCACTCAAATGGCGTGTGCGAACCTGATCATTGCTGTCCACATACATGAGATCGTGGCAGTGTCGGGAGACGAGAGTTCGAACAGCATCATCGTCACCTTCGTCGCTCAAGCCCGGCAGTACGTAACTGAGTTCAGCAAGCGAGAGAGGCCGCACAGCACAAAAGACCCAGGTCAATATTGTCCTAGACAGCTGATGGTCCGGCAATGACTTCGAGATGTTGGCGTAGAGGTCTTGCATGCCAGGAGGCTCACTTTGAATTGCTTGTAACCTTGCCTCGAGGCCGTGTACATTCTCCAGCCGGCGAACGACAAGAGTGGCCCACAGGAAACAACCATTTGACTTGGCCAGGATTCCGTTGCGCAATCGTGTCTCTGATGAATCCAGCTGTTGGTCCAGATATGCGGATATGTCTTCTTGAGTATCTTCTATGCGTATGTCCAGAGAGTTTACGAGTCTGGGTACAACGTGATAGGTGTGATGATCGGCTTTTGCTGTAACCAGGATTCTTGCAAACCGCTTCTCACAGAGATGGATCAGTAATTTGGACAGTGCCACGTCTGCCTGACACTCATCCAGAGAATCGATTATCCAGGTCAGCTTAGGAGCTGTGTCTAGCTTCAGCCTGAGAATACCATCCAACCACAGTTTACGCCATATTATGCTGTGATCTACAGCTCTTGCCAATTCGGGTTCGTCCTTCAACATATCATCGATCAGCTTCGCGACTTCTGGTACAGCGGATGCTGTTTGGCTAGCCATTGATTGTAAGAAGGAAGACACAGATGTTCGACTCTTGTCTCCCTTGACAAAAAAGTAGTAGCACACATTGTTCGGACCGCCTCGTAACTTGTCGACCACGTGAGCGGCAAGAAAAGATTTTCCTGCTGCAGGAGGTCCTCTGATCCATAGTAGTGCATCATCTTTCGTTGTTATCCAACGATCATAGTTGGCATTCTGATCTAGCCATTTGCAAGTGCCTGGAATCTTCTCCGAGATCAATCGCCACAGGTCAGCTGCCTGACTATCAACCGTTGATGGAAGTCCTCGATGGGCATTGATGTTCTCATTCAGACTCTGGAGGCCTTGTCCGATGATCTGGGAAAGAGTCTTGCGAAGTGCTTGATGAATTCTTTTGAAGTTAGAGTCTTCCGCTGAACCAAATTTGCAGATACTCCGGTGGTCACCATTCAGCGTCTCAGCCCGTTCGTTCCCAACACTTAGCACAGCGTTCATTTTCTCTACGATTAGAGGACCCCCGACTCCAGTGATCTGTAAAGCCTGCGATTCGAAGAATGAATGCAGTACGAGATCTTGCGAGTATCTCGGGAACGAGTTGTTGATGCTCTTGACTTCTGGCGACTCGCTCGCCAGGTCATTGAGGTACGGTTTCATGCCGGGAGCAAATCGAAATACGTGCGACAACATTGTTGCATGGGCAGAGCCATGATGGGGCGTCGCAATAAAGCACATGACTCGGATGCGACTGCAGAGTGACATGAATTTGTTGCCGGTCTTCGCGATGATGTATGCTTTTTTGATTACCAGACCCCCCATACTGTGACCGATAAGAACGACAGGGCTCTGAATTGTTAGACGTTGTCTAAGATAGGGGTAGATCCGGTACTTGCCAACGAGCTGGAAATAAGCGAACTGTCCTCCAAGCTTGCTAACAGTGAATTGGAAAAGTCGACAATATTCAAAACATTGCTTTTCTTGAAGTCGGAGTCGTAGCCGAAAGAGTGTACGGCGATATTTTCGTATCCCTCTTCTCTAGGAAGTAGATCGCGAGGCCAGAAGACTTTATCTTTGGTCCATGTGTGCTCTGAGCCCCCACCGAGTCCGTGAACAAATACGATATGAGCGTCTGACACATGGTCAACTTTGCCTGGATAAACAGTCGTTAATCCGAAGGGTCCTTTCTTCTCTCGCGAACCTCGCGACGCGAGCTTTTGCTTCAGAGCCCTCATCGCAGGGCTGGTTGAAGACTATGAGTTGAACTCGCCGTTACTCCAAGAAGAAACTGGCAAGATGTTCCGGAAAGTGACTACGATGCCTTCATCCGAGGAGTTGGTGCCAGAACATGCATTACAGGGACGGGAATGGCAGATATCGACAAAGGATGCTCCGAACTGGTTACAGCCAGTCTTTTCCAGATTCCCAAGACTTGACAGCGTTGCGATACTTGGTGGAGTCGGCCGGCTAGGAAGACAGCTGGGTGAAAGATGTGTTGCTTGTCACACAACAACAATCAGTACGGGCTTGCAAGCCATCCTTGACGGAGTGAGGGGCGCTACAGGTTGTCCAAGCCGTACTAGGTCTGCTGAATGGGGCTTAAGGTCTTCATCCGTAAGACAGATACCGATGTACTCCCACATGCTTGGTAGCTGAAGATGAGTAGCGAGTCGAAGAATAACCGAAATCACAAAAGCCACACGGCATCGAAAGGCGCGGTGATCCGTATAGGCCAAGCGTGTGACTGGTGTTGCTTACGAATGCCATGAACAATATCTCATGCATGCACCCCGCCTCAAGATATCGGGAGGATTCGCTCCGGTAAGGCTGGTGCACGAAGAAAAAGCGCAGCGCTTATATGTTTTCGAAGGCTCGCCGTATCTTGCCACTGACCGGCACATGCGAGAATTTCATCAGTTGGAATCGTTAACCGGACTAGCTCCTAACGAGACAGCCAGACGTTGAACAGTGGTATTCGGCATGTCACCTACGCCCATGGAGACTTTGATTTACAACGTCGATTTAGACCGTTCAATGAGCAGCAATGTGGATGATGATGAGCTATGGGATGCCACTACTCCATGGGATACACAAATTGAAGTCCCGGCTCAACTCATTGAAGATGTTGATGACAACGTCAAAGCTCGTCAGTGTTTGATCTGCCACAATATAATGATGGAGTCTAATGCAGACCAGACTTTCCAGAGGACACCGAGATAAAGAGCATACACCCCCATGGCTCTAGTTATTGGTCTCGGACAGCGGAAATCCAGACTGTCGTCAGTGGTGAGCCCGTGTCTTACTTTCTCAAGGTCAGCCAGAACAAATTCGCCAGAAAGATGTTTCGAGGAGAGTATGAGTCACAAAAAGCGATCTACGAAGTCTGTCCTGACTTCTGCCCCCGGCCGATCACTTGGGGTGTGTACCAGACAGTCTCAGACGCTTACTTCTTCCTCTCCGAATTCATCGACATGGTCGATGAGTTGCCGGATCTTCATCAGTACCCGCAGAAAGTGGCCCAGATGCACAAGAAGGGACTGGCACCGGATGGAAGGTACGGGTTCCATGTCCAAGACATGTGCGCGCTGCTACCGATGTACGTCACCAAAAGCGACTCCTGGGAAGACTTCTTCTCGAAGTACATGAGACATTTCATGTTGGCGGAGAAAATCGGCCAAGGCCCTGCCTCTAAAGAACTGGAAAGACTCGAGAGGATATTCTTCGATCGAATTATACCGAGGCTTTGTCGTCCTCTCGAGACCGGTGGGCGGGAAATCAAGCCACGACTGGTTCACAGCGATTTATGGGACGGTAATTCTGCGATTGATGCTCAGACGGAGAATCCTATCATATATGATTCTTCTTGCTTCTATGGTCATAACGAGTGTGAGTCATGAGACGGAGATGGAGGAAGAGCTAATGACGACTTGCAGATGATCTGGGTGTCTGGAGATGTCCTCGACACCGAGCCGGGACACCGTATATTGAGAAATACCATGAGTTCTTTGCAAAGTCTGCACCAGAAGAAGACCACGAAGGACGGATGTTGATGTACTTCTTGTATGTGGTTCAGAGCAATGTTCTAGCGTCTGGCAGAGGCTTACTCAATAGATCGTTTGACACACGTGCCTCAGCCTGTTGGATGGGCAGAGACGATTTCAGAACTTCGTAAGAACTTGTTTCCATGTTGTTGTCCTCCGATCTGCTGACTTGCTTAGGATGATTGACATCATGACCGAATTGGATAGAAGGTTTCCAGAAACGTATGAAGAGTGGGCGACAGCGAGAGGAGAGCCAGTTTGCCCACGCAAAGGATCCAGCGTCCATTGAAGATCAAGATCAGAAGTTTGCTGAGTTGAGTGGGCTGTAGTGAATGGGTAAATAGTTGGTGGCTATTCCGTACGCAATTTTTCTCGCCTCTTCTTGCGCCAATCCTGACCATATCTTGGTATCGCCCAAAGTCCCAAGCCTTGTACGCCACCAATAAGCAGAGTCATCAGAGTCAGGTACCACCCTCTTCCAATGGCTTGAACGAGCGGTTGCATGATCGCCACTGCAAGGGCAGATAGACCGCATCTGACGACTGTAGCAGCAGCGGCGGCTGTGCTTGGGCTCTCAGGGTGAACATCAATGAGCAGAGTATTGAAGCAGAAGAAGAGGAATGTTCCGAAGAAGCCAACAGAGGCCTGTAACACCAGGGAGATAGCGACGTGTGGTTTGATCTGGACGACCCAGCCCAGGCTCGCAAGAGAGGCGTTATAAACAATCCAAACAAAGAACAGATCTCGACAACGTGCTTTCTCGATCGGGAAACTGTCCAAGTCATCACCAGCAACACCGTCAACGATAAGACCAACCTCACCAGCAGTCTTTCTGTACTTGTGGTCCATCCATCTTCCATTCACAACATCTCCACTAATGACACCCACGGCTCCAGGCAGGTAAGCCAAGCCGACTTTGAGTTGGTTCCAGCCATAATCGTTCTCGTAAATGCTAGGCATCATTGCGAGGAAGCTGTTCCAGACTGCGTAGTTGACACCACCCAAGACAATGATGAAGGCCGCGTCCTTCCAGAGCATGATCTTGAGAGAAGCCAGTGGGTTTCCGAATCTCATACGTCGTTTCGACTCTTCGGGAGTACTGTCGACAGCTTGCCGTTTCTCAACATCAGGAAGACCTATCCAGCTTGGTCCAAGGAGCATCCACTGCTTCAAGGAAAATTGTCTAGATCTGCCTCGAGAGCCGTCGCCCACAACGCTACGAGCAGTTTCCGGCAGGCAACCGGCTATGAAGCCTATATTGACAGTGCCAAAGATGACGAGGCCCCAGAATACCCACTCCTGTCCACCGCTTCGCCAGGCTATCAAACCGCCGAATATAGGACCAAGTAACGTACCGACGTTGGTCGCACTCATGACGGGACCAATCATGCTTCCACGCTCACTTGGTACGCATACGTCGGCAATGATCCCGTACGCAATAGAGACACTTGCACTCGCACCAAGAGCCTGTAAACCACGCAAAAGCAGGAGGCCAACATATTCAGACTTGACGAGGGCGAGAGCCAATGAGGCAACTGTATAAATAAGGAAAGTGAACAATGTCACAGGTCTCCTCCCTGCGTTGTCCGAGAATGGCGCAAACAGAGCAGGTGTAACTGCTTGGACAACGGAATAGAAGGTGATGGTCAGGTTGACAGATTGATTCGACACGGCATATCGTTCTCCTAGCAGCGGAAGTAGGGGAAGGTATACAGTCTGTGTAAATGGCGAGGTCAGAGATGCCGTGGCAAGAAGTACAGTGAGCACACGTTTGTGTCGTTTCCCAAATATTGTATAAGGCTGAATGGTAGCGGCTTTCGGTTCTGAAGAAGTCTCTTCGCGCTTGTCCGTGCGTTCTGATGGAGTATTCTCGTCTGTCTCAGGATCGTCGCGTGGTAGAGATGGATTCTCTGGTCTAGTCATCTTCGTCTTTGTGTCATCGGACGGCTTCAAAAGTGAAAGCTATCGGCAGCGTCGATGTGCGGGGTTAAGCAGGTGTGTCATTCACGACATTGTATGAGCTCAAGGAAAACAAGTACCCTCGACGAGCACTGCCTTCCAGAAGCGAATATCCTTCTTTTTCTGCCTTGAGCAATTCTGCATTGCAGCCGCAAGTCTCTGAGTCGCGTTCTGGTGATCCTCAACGCAGGCAGGCAAGCGCGTCATCACTGCTCTCTCTGCCTGGAAGTACGTATACATCGTGGCGTGATCTCGGGGGATGCTACCGGAGAGATCCAGTCGTCACGGGGCTGTCAATGATTCGCGCATGTTTTTTTGCGTTTTCGCACCAGTCATGGTCGAGGAGGAGAGAAGGAACGACCTGTGAGGCTTGAAGCGCGCGAACCGGCAGAGCCGCAGTTTCCCCGAAGGGCACCCTCCGCGTTTGCACTTGACCGCGTTCTTTCTTTTAGTACATTGTTCAAGTCTCATGCGCTTCTGATCCATGGAAAAACGATGCTCCAGAGTTCTGACAATTAAGGATCTGACAAGCGTTGATGAGAAATACCGAAATTGTACTGGAGCTGCAATCCGCCGCATTTCGGCAACCATGCATGCGGTCACTTCTGCAGCTGCCTGATCGCGGCCTCAAGTACCGTCGCTCCATCCTAGGAGCAGTCGAAGGTATTGCCATGTTCGGTGGTCGTGTATCTTGCGCTTAGAGATCGTAGTTCATGATTGCATGTAGCCCTCTCATGCCCTCCCAATCACCGACGACGAGCTCAATTGCCAACGCTCAAATCCTTCCTTTGAAGCAAGGTTTCTCAGCCACAATATCGAAGCCAATATAAAGAGTCATCTGCGCGATCCTTAGCAATATCTTAGATCCTGATTGGGTGGTCATAAGGGACTCGGCTGTACTCGTCCTTTGCAGCTCTCTGCTACCGACTCTTCTTACCTGCGGCTGAGGCTGAGGTCGACCACCCGAGTCATGCATTCCCTATCTATATGTTCAGCTCGTACTTACAGATTTGAAAGTCATACTAACTCTGCATTGTAGCCCTTGCAGATGGCCAATACCTCCCGGATCGACATCGATGTTGACAAGCAGGGCGATTTTGAGGTGTGCTTCGCCAAGCTCAGAGATGTCAAGACCAAAAATTTCATGGTTTGCTTCAACGCAGCTAAAGCTGTATGTCGCGTCGATGCAGACGAGATTCACCTTGAACACCTCTTGAGCAGCCCGAACAAGGATTACAGCACGCGCTGGGTCAACTTCTGGGGCTGGGACCACGGCAGAACGAGCTTCCTCGACGTTATCGCGAAGAGGTACGACCTTTCGCCTCGCCTGCTGGATCTTCTATGGCCTAAGATCCCGCCTCCAAAGGCTTCCAAGACACCTGCGAGCAATTCGTCTGGATCGCCTACGTCGTTTGACGACATTGAGTTAGGTCTTTCACCGGTCAACAGTGCATCGCGGTCCGGTACTGGAGATCGACAAATTCCCCTTTTTGCACATGTGGTAGATCGGCTATGGCATTTCTGCTCAGTTGATCGAGGAGAACATTACCTTTACGTCGGCTTTAATGCGCTCGTGGCGGCTACTGGACAAAAGCCTAGTGTTGGCACCGATAGACCGACTGGGCATCGAATTTGGACGTCGCTACTTCTGTGTGATGACGGCACCGTTTTCAGCATTTTCGAAGACCCACCTGTTGGGTCAAATGACGAGCTCATCCACAATATACGATGGTACGTCTTGGATATCTTTCAACAACAATCTCATCGACATTCGCCGCCTCCCTCGTCTTCTCTTGGCCGGGTGACTGTACGACCTACCGATGCTACACAACCTGCGACACACGAAGCTATGACTGAGATGACCAGCCTACTTTTCTATTATCTTTTTGATGACTGGCTCACCTCATACTCTCTGATTGCTCAGAGGGATCATCTCTATCGTGCTGAGCTCGAGGAAATCAGAACAAGAATGTTCAGGGCGGCGGATGTCTCACTGATCGAGTCGCTCCACCAACTAGGTCGCCAGCTTACTGTACTCAAGCTGATGTATAAGAGCTACGAGTCCATCATACGAAGAATACTCCAGAGACGTCGAAGCTATCAGCTACCCATACAGGAGCCTGTCAACGGTTTTCACAACAGTAACGCTTGGTACAACACAGCTGTGCCAGGCGCTTTCGACTCACCATCAGTAGACCCCTTAGCTTACGAGCAGTCTCCGATCAGCCCCGGCGGGATTTCAAAAGCCCATCGGGTTACTCTCGCCTCGCCTGCAGTGTTCCGCTTCGAACGTCTGCTTGACCGAATACAACTGCTCGCTCAGACTGAAATCGACGAGTGCATCCGGGAGAAAGAATCGTTGACCTTCATGGTAAGACTGAATTAAGGCACGAAATAGAATCTAAGCCTAACAAATTATCCAGAACTTCAACCTCGTAGCGCTCAAGGAATCCCAAGCCGTCGAAAAGCTGACTCGGACGACCATCTTCCTCGCCAAAGCGACAGTTTTGTTCCTTCCAGTCAGTCTCTTGACAAGCTACTTCTCCATCCAAGTCATCAATAATACAGGCTACAACTTGAAGACATACTGGTTGAGTTTCCTAGTAGTCGGATTGCTGACAATACTCCTTCTTTCGGTCACCGGCTTCGCGAACAGCAAGGCGTTGGGAGGAACAGTCTATAGAAGCTTGACCAAGATTTTCCTCCTCAGAATCACCGAGAACAGGAAAGGAGTCAAGAAGAGCTCGCGATAGATGGTCCTGATGCCAGACCATCGTTTTGACGTGTTGCCTGCTGACTCGCCACAACTCTCTCAACCAAGCTACCTTCCCGCTATTACTTGCTTAACTAAGCTATCTTCCCGCTGTTACTTGCTCAACCACTTCAACACTTATATACTACTTATTCCATGCCCATTGTAAGCAAAAAAATAGCCGTGGTGGTGTAGTGGTTTATCACACCCGTGGTCTTACCACGTGCGCAGTCATTCGTTGTTACTCAACGCCGTGTCAGTCTAGATCCGAGGAGGTCGCGGGTTCGATTCCTGCCCATGGTGCTTGTATTTTTTCTTCTCTTTTTGCCTATTTCTTCGTATGAATCGACAACCACCTTCCGTTGTTATCATATCTTCAAGAGTCGAGAATATTCTCGTAGCTGAAGATCAAACATATACTTCTACAAATGAGACTTGGATAAAAAGATGCAAGCGAATCAAAGAAATTGTCATGACGCTTGCTCCATGCTAATATTTCTATTGATCCCTAGGCAACTTACCCATCCCCATCAACCCCATAAGATTTCCAGCCGGTCCAGCCATGCCACCCTGCCCTTGGAAACTCTCGAGCATATTCTTCAACATTTCATAATGCGGGTCTCCATCCTCTCCGGCGAGTAAATCTTCATCATCACTGCTTTCGTCATCTATAGTGACTGGTTTTGCCTTGGCCTTGCCTTTTCCTTTACTTTTGCCCTTGTTGCTCTTCTCGATATCTTCTCGCAGTTTATCTTCAAACCTGACATTTTTGCCAGTGGCATTTGTGTCGGGAGCTGCGTGAGGTGTAAATGCTTTACCTTTGCCTTTATCTTGTGTGGTGGTGGTAGTGTTGTTCTTCTTTTCCGCATTCCTCTTTTCGTGGATTTCTTGCATCATTTTCCATATCTGTTCTGCTTCTTTGTCGTCATCTCTTTCCATTTCCTCTTCATCCTCCATTTCCAGCGCTAGTTTTCTGGCTTCTGAATTCAAACCAGTTGTTTCTTTTTGCTCGTCGGGCATTCCCATCATTTCGCGCATCGCTTGTTCGAATTCGGCGTCGGTGAAGGAGGCGGCTTTGTCTTCTTCTGCGTCGTCTTCTTCGGAGTCTGAGGCATCAGAGTCGCTGGGGGAAGATGAGCCGGAGGAAAAGGTTTCGGCGCCTGTCTCTTCATCTTCGTTGAGAAATTTTTCGAAGCGGGAGACCATGTCTTGGAGATCTTTTTGGGTGGACTCGTCGCCGAAACCTGTGCCTTGCGGTGTGTCGTCGTCTGTAGCTCCAGCACCGCCGGCAGCACGTCCTTTGAGTTCCTTGTCGAAATCTTTGAAGTCGATGTCGAGCCATTTGTCGTCGTCGTTTGTTTGTGGCCAGGAGGCGATCTCGTCATCAGTGGGTAGAGTTTCTTCTTCTTCTTCCACGTCTTCGAGCAACATGTTCATTTCTCGAACTTCGCGCTTGTTCTTATTTTGTGGGTCGCGGAGCATCATTTCGAAACCGCAGGAGAGTTTCATGCCGAGCAGGACGGGCTTTTTGTGAATGTGCGGTGTTATGCCTACCCAAGCAGGCGGAGGAGGGAATTCCTGGCTTACGAGCTGTGCGTAGCCGACCTTGGGGAAGCGGACGCTCATGGTGACGAAGTCTTCGGGGGAGAAGAGGAGGGTGGCTGTGTCTTTCGTGGCCAGAGGTTTTACGGCGATAGGGTCGCGCAGATAGAAGGCCTCGATTGCTGGGGCAACATAGGAGGGACTTCGGTGGAGGAGGTAAGCGAGACGACGAGGTATGGAGAGTAATGCGTTGTGTTGGCTCTTTGCAATGGCGGCTGGATGGTCTCGCAAACGGTGGAAAGCTTCTCCTTCAATCATTGGCGAGTGCAACGTCGAGTGTGGTGTTTGTTGTAAGAATTGCAGCGCTTGGCTCAAGTCAACATGACCAGATATTCCAGGCGTGGTAGGTCCTGATGCTCCAGTGCCCGCGTTTCGTTGCAGAGGTATGATGTGTAGTTGTCCTTGATGGATCCAGACACGATTGTCAGCGAGTTCGGGCTCCAACCATTTCGGCAGAGCATTTGCAGCCTCCGCGAGCAGAAATTCGCCGTCTGGGTCGCGAACTTGAATCCATGCCGAAGTATGCCGTTGGCTGAGCTCGAGAAGCAGCCAAACAATCAACCATTCATCCGCTATTGAATCGCCAAAGTTGGTTCGTCCGTGAAGATAGTATTCGTGTCCAGAAACTCGAAACTTCTCCTCAGATGCGCTATCAGCCTCAGCCTTCTCGATGTTGGAGTCCAGTCTTGTATCAATCAAATCTAATTGAAATTTCTCGCGCTGCCAGATGTAATCCTTGAGATTCGGTGATTTGAGGAGTCCAGTAGTAGCCGTTTGGATGGTCTTCAACTTCTCTCTTCGCGCATAGTCGGTCTTGAGTTTCGCATCAATGACGAAGATGGTGTATTCTATACAGTCGTCCGGCAGGCGTTTGGTAAAATCAGAAAAGCCGTCTCCTCCGCCGAAACCACCAAAGTCTTCCGTCTGCTCATCGTCAGAGTCCACCTCTTGAATTCGATTCTGGTCGTCCAACATGTTCACAGTGTTTGAGAGTTCGAAGTTCAAGATAACCAAGTCGTGCCTGCAAACAATGTCTGGCGGCAGCGGCGACGTCCGGGCCCGAAGGCGGCGACTTTTCTGCCGGCGCGCGGTGGTCCGAGCTCCATTTTTCAAGTTGCATCTGAGCCGGCCAAGCACTTTGTTGCATCTCCATCTCCATGATCAAGATACTGCTGCAAGTGCTTGCGCTGTCTTCACACAGTGCATTGATGCACATGGAAAGTGAAATGGCTGCCTTACTGCCTTTCCAAGCACTTGTCGGGCCATGTATGCCGCTTTGCTGACCTTTTGGCATTACAAGCCCGCCGCTGTGAAAGATGAGTTGCCAAGCACACTACTACCTCTGATGGTCATTTGCAGTTTAATACCATCACGCTCAGTATCAGAACGTGCCTCAAACAACTCATCGGCCAGGTATCCCCTCTGCAGAGTGATGGACGAAGAGCCGACAGATTCAACACTCGGCTAGTAACGCTCGTACAAGGCTCGGTGCGGCTACTAGAGCGAAATGAGTTCCTTTCTTCTCATCAATTGGGATCATATGCAGGTCTCATGTATGTCGAGAATAGCATTGATACTTTGATGCTGGACAATCAGTCGGCTTTTGACGGCTATCGATCGTCACGAGGAAACTTTGTTGGCCAGCTGCCGACGGCATTCGGTTATTGGTTCAACCAAGCTACCCAACTTCTACGACCGAAGCGCGAGAGGAGATTCGAATGCTGAATTTGTCCAATACTCACCTAAAGGAAGATACATATCGCTAGGCTGTCTTGTACGAGCAATAACGCCATGACAAGCCAGAACACTGCTATAGTCTCTCATGGGACGGTCGAAACTCAACCTTCGCAGATTTACGGCAGTGGCACTCCCATACTACGTATAGGGTATGTGATGTGTAGTGGTCCGATCAACAACAAATAGTAAAGGACTGACACTATCTAGCAATGGAGGAGCAGGAGCAACAGGGCTGGTAGAGGCTCTTGCAAATGACTATCTCAGCACAACTTCGACACATGGGTCCATTCACTGGATATGCAATCATTCCCGCAACACTCAACTCGCACTCTTGGGTGGTCATATCGACTTGGCCCTAACTTACGAGCGCAATCAAGAAGCCCTTGCAGCTCTCGAGGGCTGGTCCGTTACCGCTGGATGTGCTTTCCACGATCATTTCTGTCTCTTAGGCCCAGAAAACGATCCTGCAGATATCCGTTCATCAACTCATATCGGAGATGCTTTTGCCCGCATAGCCAAAACTCGAAGTCTTTTCCACAGTCGTGTTGACGCCTCGGCGACTATGTGGAAAGAGAGAAGCTTATGGGGGCTTGTAGATCTGAAGCCCTGGGACGATAGCGAAGCAGAAACATGGTATAAGACTGGTACCAGTGGACCTTCCGAAGCGCTTACCAGTGCTGACGTCGCTGGCGCGTACCTTCTCTCCGACCGTTCCACGCTTCTACGGCAGACAATGCTGAGCACGATATCCAAGTCCACGGTCTTCTATGAGCCTACGGGCGCAAAGGATGTACTCATCAATAGCTGCTATGCTCTTTACTCCCCACGCCTGCCGACAGGGATCTATCATGAGGTAGATCGATTCCTGAAGTATCTCAAATCTGCACGAGGGCAAACGGTGGTATCGCGTTTTGGGAAGAACGAGGTTGGAGTACCGTTCTTTGCCTGCGTTGAAGATGGCTTTGCGAAGACCTCACTGCTCAATGGACGGGCGTCTGGAGGACGATGGGTATTGAAGGCCCCGGATCTGCCCAAAGCAAGGCTTTGAGAGGCCCTGCATGAGAGCTCAGACATCTATCTTGGGCTGCTCGTAACATGGAGGCTATATTGTCTAAGCACGAAAGTGCTATTCAATTCTGCAGTACCATTTCTTTCGCTTGGAACAAGACGACAATATTTTAGCCTCTTATGTATGATTGATCATGTTAATCACCATCCCATGACTTTGAAGAGGAATTGCACTACTCTTCATACTTCACTCGCTCAGCCTGCTATGGTTGCTGCAATCTTGTAGTGAATGTGGACCGCGAGGACACACGATCGACACGTGGGTGGCCTGAGCGCGGCTTCTCGCGATCACCCTGACCCCAGCCCCTCCTTGGCTCGACTGCCTTCAAATCTCAGCTGCCTGGATTTGTTGACAGCTCCTTCATCACTGAGAGGGCTATGTATAAGCTTCGAAACAATGTATACCAAGAGTCGCTGCCCAGCAAACTTCATACTTCCAAGAGATGAAAACACGATGATACAGCAAATCTCAAGATGCGCCCGACCTTAGCTCCGTCAAAAGCCACGCCTCCGAAATGACAGAAAGCAGCGATCCTGCGAGCCCGTCAGCACCAATGGCAGTGCATCAATCAGGAGAAGGCGCAAGGTGTCGGCTGCATCTTTCTGGAAGCTTGATATCGTCCATCGCTGTGACGGTGTGCTCAATATACACGGCAAGATTGTGCCGTACCCTCTGCCTGTCAGCAACAGTGCAGGCGCGCAAATAATTGGGAACGCAGGATTTTGAAGGTATGCATCCTTCTGTAAGGCAGAAGGGTACAAAGCGTTCCTGGCGCAGCAGATCGAATCCCTCGAGGACCGTTTTCTGGATGACACAACATAAGAATCACGACTGCACCCTTTTATTTTGCTGACATCTATTATACGTGCTACGCTCTATTGAAACCATGACTCTTCTCTACGCATACCAACCAAATCATGTCGCACCAATCATTCTTGCCCTCATTGTGGTCTCATCGCTTCTGCTGCATGCATACCAGAATTTGTGTGTGATTTTCCTTGCCGAGTGTATTATCCAACCTGCTTACATGGCTTCAGCAAATACAAGTATTGGAAGATTACCTTCTTCATGGTTTGGGGAGGGCTCGTCTTCGCCACTGGATGGATCACACGCTGCGCCTCAACATATAATCAACAGAACATGAGTCTTTACATCATACAGTACGTCTTCACCGTGGCCGGTCCGCCCATCTACTCGGCCGCCGAATACAACATTCTGGGACGCCTCCTAAGATACGTTCCTATGCACTCGCCTCTACACCCCGACCGTGTGCTGTACGTTTTCATATACCTGGGCACATTGGTCGAAAGTCTCACCGGCGCTGGCGCCAGCATGTTTGCGACGCTTCGACCTGATGACCGTGGAGGGTACAAGACCGGAGGTATACTCTTGGCCATTTCGCTGTTATTACAAGCCATGGTGGAGTTTGTCTTCGTCTCCTTGGTCATCATAGTCCATCGACGTTGTCTTCAAAGTGGCACTCTTCCTCGAAAAGTCCACCGTCTTTGCATTATGCTCTACGGCACTTCGACATTGGTCTTCCTACGCTGTCTCTTCCGCGCCATTGAGGCCTTTGCTATCTTGTCAGTCTTTGATACCGGAGAATGCCACGGCCTCTGCCATACTGTTGTCTTCCACGAGTGGTACCTCTATGTCTTCGAAGCATTGCCCATGATTCTGTACACTCTCTGGATCAATCTGATGCATCCAGGCACCATGCTACCTAGCGATAAAAACAGATACCTTGATGTCGACGGCAAAACCGAGCGCATCGGACCAGGCTGGATCGACAAAAGATCCAGATGGGAAACATTCGCCGACCCTCTCGATCTCACTGGCGCCATCCGCGGCCACCCCTCCCACGAAAAGTTCTGGCTCGAACCACAAAGATGGCCCTTGGCTCAAGGCACCGAAGCTCCTATCCAAACCTTCAACGACCATCCACCTAAAGCCTAAGGCAGCAAGGCACAAAACTCGCTCACTATGACACACATCCCGCTCTCGCTACCGCCACACGCCCTTAACCCCTACCCCGCCATCTACCTTTATATACGACCTTGATCAGGGATTCCTTGTCCCCAGCCAAGCAAGGGCCCCGCCTTCTCGCCTGGTGTGCTCTGGCCCACTTGGCTGGTCGCCGACATTTGACAAAGGCGCCTGCGTGGGTTCGATCCCCCAGCACGCGCCGATTAATTAAGTAAACCGGACCGCCGGTTTCTTCCCACACGTCGCGGACGGTGGTTTTCTTTTGCTTGGTGGAGGTGTGTTGGATATTGTTTGTGCAGTATCGAAGATGCTTCTTTCTTGTTGGCCTTTTTGGTTGTCTTGCGAGGAAGGATGGATGACTTTATGTTTGTGACCTCACCTTGTGATGCGCGCTGATCTCTTTTTTGCTCTTGCGCGACTTCGTGATAACATTTTTATATCCTCCTGATCTTGTTATACATTCACCCTCCAACGTTATACTCCTGATTCACTTTCGATTGTCACATACTCGCTGCTTTTGATGTATATGCTCACCAATGCAAATGCTCATGTTCACCTAATCCGTGCGCGTATTTCTGCTCGATTTTGTCGTTTTAGCTGTCATTGCTTCTGCGTCAAGGGCCTGGCTGCTCTCTTAGCTCGGCGAGCATTTGTTGGGACTGGTCGCTTTTGAAATGGCATGTCAGGATGTTTTGATAAATGGCTGCACAGCAGACGCGTGGCAATATCGAGGAGGTATAACAGTCGACGTGAAAGGATGATAGTGATTCATATTCAACCTGATGACTCCGCTACCACCAACGCCACCATCATCATCACCGGTAACCAGCATCATGATCATCCAGCATTATAATAACACTCAAACATCAACTCCAACTTCCTCTTCTCCATCTCACCCCCAGTCCCCGGCGTACTCGCCCTTCTCGCCTGCGCCTTCAACGCCTCAATACTCTCCTGCAACGCAACTTCCTGCCCTTTCCTCAACAACATCGCAAACGTCTCTATCATGTCAAAGCTATCAGTTTCCTCCTCGTCATACTCGCCGACTTTGCGTCGATGAACGGCGAAACGAAGAGGTGTCTTGGAGGCTTTGATCTTGCGGACGAAGTCGCGGCGGCGTGAGTGGTAGCGGAGGGAGCGGGCGGACCAAAAGTCTTTTGCCATTTCGCCTAGTTCCTGCATGCGGGCGAAGGCGAGGGCGGTGGGGCTGAGGTCGAGCTTGTTCTTCCATTGGCCGGGCTTTTGGTTGGACGAGATGAGATTGCTGACGTGAGTGTGGATTGCCGTGTCCAGCGCATCTCCATAGCCTGGTAGAACAATATCGACAAGCCCGATATCTTTGGCTTGTTGGGCAGAAACTGGAAGCATGTCGCGAAGGAGGTGACGGCCCACATCGTAGCCTACCCTACCGTAGTAGGAGACCGTATGGTATTCACTGCCGAACAATCCCAGTGTGCGATACGCTGGATTAATGACCACATTTTCGCCAGCAATCACCAGATCTGCAGCTGCTGCGAGCGCCACCCCTCCGGCGGCGGCGTTGCCTCGAAGTGCAGCAACAGTCATGATGTTCTTGGCCGCAAAATCCTGGAGAATGTGTAAAACCACATCATTCATTGCGTTAATGTTGGCCCAAGACTCATAGGCTGAATCTGGGGCGGCTTCAATGACATTAAGATGGATGCCGTTCGAGAAATAGCTACCTCCTAGCAAGACCATGGCTGACAGAGGCGATGATTCGGTGTGTGTATCCAGAATGCACCGTAAAGCTGCACACATATGACGGCACTGATTTGTACTCATGGCTCCGTTGTAGAAGTCGAAAGTCAAGTACGCAACCCGTTGTCCTGTGGATATAGTATCATACTCGATGAAAACTTCTTGGAATGTTGGGTATTCGAGTCTGTGGAAATCTTCAGGAAGATCAGGTAGCAGCTGAGGCGGGTTTTGGGCATCAATAATGCCAATGTCTGTAAATAGTGGTATAGCTGGTACTTTGGGCCACATCGTAGCATCTGTCTTTTTCTTGACTCGTCGGGTGTGAGAGACCCAAATTCCTTTTCCGTCGATTGTTCTGAAGCATATAGCATCATTTCGAGTACCGATGATCGTGCCAGGCTGAGTGTGGATGTCTGCCATGTGCTCACCATCCTCGATGAAACCACCATACACATATAAGCTTGAGCTAAACATCCTCGTCAGACAACCAGGTTGGGAATCTGAAGCACGTATGAGCCTAGATATCATCCGAGCAGAATGACGATTGATATCAAAGTCTCGCTGAGCAGCTTTGAGCAATGGAAGCGGAGTAGTGTGACCTCCAAGAAAAGGCTCGCCGGTCGTGACGGATGCAGTCTTGTATTCAGACTTTGCTTGCAGTTTGGGAGTAATACGATCCCAGCGTGCATCGCCTTCGAGATCCGTACCTGCTGTCTCCTGAATAGCGAGTTTGACTCTCTCAATGGCCGCAACGCTTACCGCTATCGCTGCTCGCGTGACATTTCCTCGGTAAAGACTTGATTTGGTGAGATTGTGGTCGTCAATGTCGATACAGAACTGTTCGAATGCCCACACTGGGCCTGCATCGTACTCCTCGATAGCTTGCAAGACAGTGACCGCCCAGTGAGAACGGCCGTGTTCAGACCACAGATCCTTTTTCATGACTCTTTCCAGATCTGAATCTGTTCCGTCTTCACCCATAATAATGAAGTCAAGAGCACTGGGACCACCATCGCCAGGAGCACCAGGATGGACGACGAGAGTCATAAACTTCGTGAAAACTTCCTTAGGTACTGGAGATGTGAGGAAAGGACAGATGATGAGGTGTGGATGAGCCATATTCGCAGCCTCGATCACAGTCTCGGCCGAAAGCGCGTACTCGAGCGTGACCTCATAATCGGGTGCCAAAGTCAGGTACAGTCGTTGAGACAGGGAGTTGTGTGCAGTGCACAGAAGAAGAATCTTCATGTTATCGAGTTTTGTTGCGAAATGATGGTGGGTGGATGGGGCAGTAGGAGGCGGTTGATTTGTTGACTTGCATGCAGGAATCGAGACGTAGCATTGATTCCGTGCTGTCTTCGGATAGCTGGTGATATACGCAGTACTTCTTGTTAGCTCGTCGTCGATTTGGGGCGAGAGACGCCAGCGGCGACAGACACGTGAAAGTATTGACTGAATTCCCCACCAACCTTACTCAACAGCAAGTTGGTCACTTGCGAACCTATTGGATAACCTCAAACCAATGTAGCGTTCGAAACGATAATAGGGTGGGGACTAATCTGGCGGCCAGCATAGTCCAGCACAGATAGACCTTCTTCGGCAGTTCTGACCAGTCATTATTGAGATGACCGGCCACAGCGATCTTGTCATTGGACTGCAGGAGGCCTCGAGTGATCGATGCGCTGCGCATGTGCATCTTTGAAGTAGCCGTAGTGGATCGCAACTGTAGCCGTGGGCAGACATGTAGGCGATGTGCCGATTGAAGAGGGATTGCGTTCGTAGAGTGGAGTATGACACAAGCAATTCTGGCAGTGTGACAGCTTTATGATGCCGTTCCCACAGTCTATCAAAGAGGCTCAAGGAAGGTTTCAGAAATGTGCTGGAGCCAAGTCCTGATCTGCATGCGTTTCATCCCATCAAAGGCTCACGATGTTAGACTTCTAAGCCACTGGCGATGAGGTTCAGAGGTAGCCGCAAGGCTCAAGCATGGCGTGGCGAGTGTACGCGGGCTTGAATGACAACCAGTCTGATTGGAAGGGAGAGGCTTGGGAATCTAGACCCGATGGAGGTCCAATGTTGGTTGAACAGAAATCTGTCAGGAGAGTTTGAATTGCAAAGCCATGTGGCAGGGCGCGATGGATCGGACGACCATCCACTCAGGGGAAGAGCGACTGTCACCCAATAAGAAGCCCGCTCCACTTTAGAGCTTGAACTCTAGATCTTGTCATTCTTGGTGCCGCCAACCTTCTCAGTAAACAATGAATCGCGTATTACATGGAGGTAGCGGCATTCAACCAAGTCGCACTAGTTTCGTGACACTCACTTTGTCAAAATTGTCATCCTCCACGGACTGAACTCCACGCTAAGTGACCGCAACGTGAGTTTACGCCATGATGGACAACATGAACTGCATCAGAAGTTGTCGATGATGGATAGTCACGTTCGTAAGAAAGGAAATGTTGCGACAGCTATGCATATTCTGTATAGATTAATCAGCCGCCGTGAATAAGCCAGATGCTTACATAACGTCATGTCGCCATGTTGGAATGGTCTGCTTGCAGGTAACACCAGCCAAGCGCCCTCTCCGTCCTTCATACAACTTCCCAGTCCATTCAAGGACTATTGAATCTAACAGTATCCTTCGACTAACGGCCACGGCCGTGCCGCCGAAGATGGCTGGGCGGCGAAGAGTTAGCCGAGCTGAAGACTCTGACTATACCACCATCCCGACTGACTTGACATGGCAGACATCTGGCAAAGCGCAAGAGAGCGACAGCGAATTGGTCCAGATCTTTCGCTTTCTCGATCTGCCTTCCGAGGTTCGAAACTTGAGCTACGGCAAGTTGTTCACGAATACCGGTCACAAGCTCGAATCTGGCCGAAGATACTTGCCGACGAGGTCAAGCAAGAAGCCCACAAAAGGATGGAAACTCACAGAACGCTGGTGTCGCGCCGAAGCTGCTCTTCCTCGTATTGGCGAGATGTACGAGAAGGCCGGCGTATTGGTTCATATGAACTTGATTCGCACATGCGCATAAATGTACGTCGAAGCCTATTGGGTCCCATTTATCATGAACGTTTTCGCTTTCCATGACGGCCCGGTGTCTGATCAATGTTGTATCATAGTTGGCGACAAGCGCGGTCTGATTCGACGAATTGAATGCAACAGCCGAAATTCCTTTCACGAAAAGGATCCTGCTGGCCAACACGATCACTACGATCCAACCAACCTGGAAGTCATTTATTCGCGCACAAGATGTACGTTCAGCCATGAAGTGATCAAAGCCGTTCGAAATCCCGATCTCGATATTGATTCCGAGGTTACAATGGCTCTGAGCAGCATGCTATATTGGCTATGTGTTGTGAACAGATACCGGGGGCCGGGGTCTAGTGTTTCAGCTGAAATCAAGATGCATGTTGTTGTAACATTTGAGGAGCTGTACGACGCGGAGGACCTGTTCGAGATAGCGCAAGCAAGATGCACACTGGTCGGACTAAAGTATCGTGAATGCAATCCTTGTTGGTATATCAATAGTGCCTGGCACTTCAAGCGTATCGACGGGCAGACGTTCGAGTTGCTGCTGCAGGTAGGACCTTCGTAGACAACCCCAGGCAGACTGGGCCTGGGTCCGCTTTTGGGCACAATCACATCTGGATCGTTATGGCTCAAGATAAGCCTCAGCCAAAAATTCACTCATGGGCGATACCGTGCGTGTCCCTACCGACAAAAGACGAACAGAGACACACCTGTAGAAGGAGTTCCTCTTGATGCGAGACTCGGGTTGTACTCGTGAGACTCACGAGGTTCCAGACAAGGCCTCTTGCATCGTGGCAGTGACCACAAGCCAACCATGAATGGGACCAACTAGAATCGATACACGATCGGTACCAGGTCCGACTACGGCCGTAGATGATGAAAAATGGGAGGGGAAGAGGGGAAAGTACCCACGCTACGCATGTGATTCCAAGCTATCTCTTGCCCTTCTTCTTCCCCTTTGCACCACCAGCAGAAGCGACAGTCTTGAGAGCGGCATGTTTAGGGAATTCTTTGATGTGTTGGTGCAGTTTTGTTTTGGAAGGGAAGATGCCTTCACAGGTTGCGCAGTTGAATTTGCCTTCTTCCTGTTCTACGGTGGCAGCTGCTGCAGCGGCGGCTCTCTTTGCTCGCTTCTGGGCAGCTTTGCCTTTCTTTGGCGCTTGTGTTGAGAGTGTTGCATCTGACTCGGAGTCTGCACCGGGGCTTTTTGTGCCTCGTAGGTGCGAGGGAGGGTCCTGAAGGCGGGCCTTTACTTGCGAGGCGGGAGCATATTCATCGTCTGAAGAATCGGTTGTGTTTGCGGTTTGATCATTCGTTACTTCACTTACGGCAGTCTCTTGAACTGAAGGAGAAGCCTCTTCGTCCTCAGAGTCGGACAAGTCTTCGTCTAGAGTGAGATGGTCCATGCCCGCAGCTGCTTCATCGTCCATGATTGGGTAGTCGTCTTCTTGCAAGGGCTCGTCTTCCATCATAGGGTATTGGTCCTCTGGCAAGGGCTCGTAGTCTTCGGTGTCGAGTGGGGTAGCATCTCCACTTGTAGGCTCACTGTCCAAATTCAAGTTTGCATTCTCCTTTTGCATCTTCTTCCTCAGAGCATGAACAGCCTTCTGATGTTTTTTACTCTTCTCGTGTGCGTCCCATTGCTTCTCACTCTTGAACGTCTTCTTGCATGCGACACACTCAAAGACTTCCTCGACCTCTGACTCGCTTTCACCAATGACACCTTCGTGCTCGTCTTTTGCAACCGTCTGTGCCCACTCTGGGATGGCAGAGGCTTCTGTGCTGACTTGATTCGCGGCTCTTGCTCTCGCAGCTTGTGCAGCGGCCGCATCACGGAGGAATTTCTGGCGTTCGGCCTCTGTTTGGGTGTTCGGGATGTATCGTGGATCGCGTTTACGGACAAAGGCAACCAAAGCGCGGACAGAGTCATTGAACTCACGAATGCCTTGTTCGCGGAAACGCTGGTTCTCTTTCTCCATCATACGGCGGTAACGGCGGTCGGGTGCTTCTGAAAGTCGGTACTTGTCGCACCAGGCGAAAGACTTGCGAGTGCTGAACGAAAGCCAGACAGCATAGAAGGACTTGGGCACATCATCGTATTGGTCGTCTTTATGGCCGAAGGAGGGATAGTCGGGAAGATCAAGACCTTCCCAGTGAGCGGCGGCCTCCTCTTCTCTCGCCAGCTGGTCAAAGGTCTCGCGCAGGAAACCAAAGAAGCCTGACGGAGCATCGGTGAACTCAACGCCGCTGTTGAACTTTCGCAGCATACGAGCCAGATCTTCGGCGCTTGTCATCTTGACGTTCCCATACTCGTACTCGCCAGCACCTGCACCCTCAGTAGTCGGATCATCACCTCGCAGGATCTGAGACTCATGTGAGTCGTACCAGGCTCTTTCTTGTGGGTCCGAGAGAACCTCGTAGGCTGATTGGACTTCGGCGAATAGGGAAGTGGTAGACTCGACGTTTCCATAGTTGCGATCAGGATGTAGTTCGAGAGCCTTGCGACGGTAGGCTTTCTTGATCTCGTCTTCGGTGGCATCGCGTTCAATACCGAGAAGTGTGTAGTAGCCTGTCTTCTGTGCCTCGGGAGCAGCCTCTTGGGCGGCACCGTTTGTTGACGACTGTCCAGCACCCATGGCTTCACCTCACAGTAAGACGGTTCCGAAACAGCGTGGTCAACTTTTTGGTTGTTCGAACATGTCACAGCGGCTAGATGCAGGTGCATGGCCCGTGCGCTGATAGATAAGATAACAGTCTACAGGCCTTGGCACGGTCAAGTCGCGTCTCACATCGCGCCTGAGCCGCGCTTGCTGCGCGTCGCCCGTCGGACGAATGAGCGAACTTGAGCCAACCTTTTGCTTGTGCGTTCAAGGCAGCCATTGAGCTCGAACATCCGGCTCATTCAATCACTCTCTGCCACCACTGGCCCGCACCGTCACTATGGCCAACAAGCGTAGACACGGTCCTGACGACGGATCCGACGACGACTCACCACCATCCTCGCCCAAACGCGCCAGAGTCGATGCCCAGCCCGCAGACAATGCACCCCTCGAGACCGATGGGGTTGATGATGGTTACACATACCAATACCGCAGCCATGTTAACGAAGATCACAACTTGCACCTCGACGTCTCGTCTGACGAGGGCGAGGACCCCGAATCCGAAATCCGCGCTACTCAGCTGGTACAACGACATTACTCGCAAAACAAGGAGAATAAGGCTGCCGAGCAGGGCATCATCGAGGCTGTCTACATGGAAAACTTCATGTGCCACAGTAAGCTTCGCATCCAACTCGGCCCCCTCATCAACTTCATCATCGGCCACAACGGAAGTGGAAAAAGTGCCATCCTCACTGCTCTCACCATCTGCTTGGGTGTCAAGGCCGCTCAGACAAATCGTGGTGGCAGTCTGAAGAACTTTATCAAGTCTGGTGAGGAGAATGCCTACGTTGCTGTCAAGATCAAGAACCAAGGCGACATGGCCTACAAGCCTCACGATTACGGCAAGTCCATTATCGTCGAGAGACACTTCTCCCAGACCGGGAGTGGCTTCAAGATCAAAAATTCTGAAGGTAGGACCATGTCTACCAAGAAAGCCGAACTTGAAAACATTGTCGACTTCTTTGCTCTACAGCTGGATAACCCTATGAACGTCTTGTCTCAGGACAAGGCCCGTGAGTTCCTCAGCGGCTCCTCACCTCTCGACAAATACAAGTTCTTCATCAGAGGTACTCAGCTCGAACAGCTCGACAGCGATTACCGTCTGCTAGAAGAACAGTTGGACACCATCGAGAGCAGATGCGAAGGTGCCGAGACTGATCTTGAAGTTCATGGCAGAAAGGCTAGGGAAGCAGAGGCCAAGAAGAAGCTCATCGACCAGAGTCAGACTACTATGGAGAAGATAAACCAGCTGCGCTGGCAACATGCTTGGGCTCAAGTTGAAGAGCAAGAATGTGAACTTGCAAATATTGAGGAAAAGATTCGCCAGGCCGACAACAAGATCGCAATGCAGCAAGCATCAGCCGACAATGCCAGCAAGCTTTACGACGAATCTAACGCCACTCGCGAAGCGAATGCCGCCGTCATCACCGACCTCAAGGAGCAGTTGGGTCCTCTACAAGAGAACTATAACGAGATCAAGAGTGTCTTCGATTCGAACATGAATACCATGCGCGACAAGAAGGCCGAGCAAAGGAACATCAGAGAAGATATCAAATCCTCCAAGAAGACGATGAGCGATCTAGAGACCAAGATGAACGCCGAAAGGACCAGGATCGAGAACGCCAACGGTCCCGCCCATGCCCACAAGGTTTCCGAACTGGAGGATGCTCGTACTCAACTTCAGCAGGCCAAACAGCGCGAAGAGGAGCATTCTTCTCAGAGAACGCACATTGACAACGGCGTGGTCCAGGCTCAGAAAGAAGTGACTGATGCTCGTGGAGGGGCCTTGCAAAGCAAGAAGAAAGCTGTCAGCGATGCGCAAGACATGTTGGAGCGGTTACGAAGTGACCAAGGTCAACAAGCCCGCGCTTTTGCTCCACCTATTCACAATGTTCTCCGACAGATCAGAAATGAACGCGGCTTCTCGAAAGAGCCGATTGGACCGATGGGAATGTACGTTCGACTACTCCAGCCAGAATGGGGTTCCATCATCGAGTCAACCTGTGGTGGACAACTCGATGCGTTTGTTGTTGCGACCCATCATGACAAGGTGTTGCTATCAAGAATCATGAGACAACAGAACTGGTAAGTGCTTCAGGTCACAAGAAAAATGCCAAACTAACGTAAAACAGCCATTCCAACATCTTGATCAACAATGGAGCTCAGATCAACACACGGCAAAATGAGCCGGACGCGGATCTTGTCACTATGCAACGAGTTCTGGAGGTGATACATGTCTTGCATCGATGGTAGTTGTTCTGTTGCTGACTCACTCACAGATCGAAAACGATGCAGTCCGCAACTGTCTCATCATCAACCAATTGATTGACCAGACAGTGCTCATGCCTGACAGAAATACTGCCAACGAGTTTGCACAGAGACGTCCACGTGGCGTGAAAGTGGTTGTCTGCCACAATGCTCATGTGCGAGGGGCCGGTCATCGTTTCAACCCTACAAGAGGCGGAATGCAAATGGGCCCGGTCAAAAAATGGCAAGGACAGATGCGTTTGAAAACCAGTCTTGAGGCACAATTGAAGTAAGTGGTTCGAGACGCACCATCAAGTCAGCTTACTAACTCATTCTGCAGCATCGCGCAAGAGAACCTGAACGGCGCCAAACGAGACCTTCAGGAGGCCGAGAACCAGATCCGAACGTTGGAGACCGCCCTTACTCGCGCCAAACAGGCGAAGAACCGACACGATAGAGACGCAAAGGAGATTCGCTTGCAGAGGCAGCAACTGGAAGATCGAATTGAACAGCTGCAGGCCGAGCTAGACGCCGATGCTGTTAACAACACGAGCGCTTTGGACGAGCTACATGCACAATACAGCGAGGCCGAGCAGAACCTCCAAGCTGCGAATGACACTATGGAGGACTCCGTCAACGCTTTGGACAAATTGGGTGATGACAACAGGGACGTCAAGCACCAACTCGATGCTGCCAACAAACAGGTTGAGGAAGCCAAAGCACAACTCACAAAGGCAGAGAAGAGGCTGGAAGACAAGACTGCTTCGCGGGAATATGCCCTGCGACAGAAGAACCAGGCCCTCGAGTTCGTGGACATGGCACAGCAAGAGAAAGAGTCACTCGAGGTCTCGCGCGTTGAGCAGGAGAGGCTCATCAATGAGGATTATCTACCTGGAGCGACAAATGTCAGTCGCAGAATTCCTGTCGAGCCAGGCAACACCGTCGAAGTGCTGGACCGCAAACTCGAAAAGCTGGAGCAGGAGCACAGACGATACCAGGACAGCATCGGCGGTAGCCGCGAAGAGATCTATCAGGCCTGGCGCGATGCACACAAGAAGTTCGCCACCGCCCAACGAGCCTTGTCTGGACAGAAGGATGTTGCAAAGAAGCTCAAGTCAGCGCTACTCTACCGCAAGAATCGCTGGAAGCTCTTCCGTAAGCACATCACTACCAGAGCAAAGATTACTTTCAGCTACCTCTTGTCGGAACGTAACTTCCGTGGTCGCATTCTGGTTCATCACGCCGACAAGACGCTGGACATCAACGTTGAACCCGATATCTCGAAGAACAGTGACAAGGGTCGTCAAACCAAGACTCTATCTGGTGGTGAGAAGTCTTTCTCGACTATTTGTCTGCTGCTTTCGATTTGGGAAGCCATGGGCTCGCCTATCCGCTGTCTTGACGAGTTCGATGTTTTCATGGACAGTGCGAACAGAGAGGTCAGTATGAAGATGATGATCCAGGCTGCTCGTAGATCTGTTGGCAGACAGTTCGTGCTCATCACACCGCAAGCCATGGGCAAGTACACTGAGGGAGTTCAAGATGTCAGTGTGCACAAAATGGCGGATCCTGAGAGAGGACAGACGACGCTGGATTTTAGCGCTGCTTAGATTATTATCGGCGATGGATGGTATGATGGTGTTTATTCTACCGCGTGGTCATTATAGCTAGGCGCTGGTGGGAGTTGACTGACGATAACGAAATCACGTCATGATCTGTTAATATTACTTGCAACCGACCGCTTGGTCAGAATATCTATCAGAAGCTCTGTCTTGTAAGCATGAACATCGCTTTTCGAAAATCTATGCCTCTTAAGTGTCGGTTGTGCTTACGCCCTACACTTGACAAAATGCGGGACAGCTCCACCATCGGAGCTGCCTGGCCACAAACCGACATTCAATAACTCGTACTCTGACAAGACCCGACTTACATACCTAGCTCCAACCTATATTTCCAACACTTACATTGTCAGGGAAATTCAGTATGAACGTCTTTGCCAGAACTGCCCGAGTGGGCGCCAACTCCATGATCCGTAACCAATTCGCGTTTTCCTCCATCGCAAGAAAGTCAACCCTAACTCAAGTATTTTCTGAGAAAGCCATCCATCGTATGTATATTCCAATCTCAAAGAGCCTGTGTTTCTTGCTGACATGATTTCGGACAGCTATTGGACCTTACTACGTATGTTTTCTTTCCCCTGGCGTATCGGATCAAATACTTACGGTCTCTACAGTCTCAAGCCATCAAAGCCAATGGCTTCGTCTTCCTCTCCGCTCAACTCCCCGCCGACTCCTCGTGTAAACTCATCACTGGCAGTGTCAAGGACCAAGCACACAAGATGATCCAAAATGCTTCTCATGTCCTCGAAGCCGCCGGCACCGATCTTGAGAAGGTTGTTAAAGTGAATGTAAGTCTGAATATGTGAGGTTTTGATACTCCGGGGATGGTGCTGATCTGATGGTGACAGCTGTTTGTCAAGGATTTCCACATGGTGGCAGATATCAATGAGGTTTATGGTGGGTATTTCCCGCAGAAGCCGGCAAGGACTACTACGCAGATGCCGTTCTTGCTTGCTGGGGCGGATATGATGATGGATATGGTTGCTGTGGTTGATAAAGAGTAGGTAATAATTTGCCTGGCAGCATGGTTTGTTTGATCATCAAGCCCATGAATAGCCATCTTGCGAGCTTTGCTGGCGACTCGTAACAACAGGCTCCAAAGACTTTGTGAGCCATGTGCTACAGCTTCTCTCACGTTATAACAAGGAACTATAAGGCCTCCATACTTCCAGAGAGTGAACACAGATGAGCATGGACAAGTCAGAGACAGGGTGATGAGTGTGACGATTTAGAGTTTGACACCACGGAACGGATCAACCATTCCCCGCGTTTCTTTCATCTCCTTGACTCGACGTTTTGTTCGCGCCACACCCTCACAGAAGGCAGCATTTGAGCACGAGGTGAACCGTTGGAAACCGACTTTTTGTTTGCTTCTAGATGCCATGACCTTCTTTGTTCCATATCTCATTGGAATCTCTGACAATTTTTCTGGTTGATTTCGCGAACGAATCCTCGCATTGCTGGTCACTTTATCTGAGGATGCATTGAAGATCTTTGCGCCTGGACCACCAAACCCATATACTTATGAAGAGGATTGCTTTCGGACATCATGAAGTACGGACATGAATATGCGCAACTACTGGCCAGTGAAGGGTTCCCGGAGGAGTGGATTTCTTCGGCCATCTCATATCGACTGCTCAAGAAGGCTATCAAGAAGGTTCAGCAAGAATTAAGCGCCCTCGGTCTGGATGCTTCGACACTCCAGCATGTACACAGCGAATTTGGCGTGGAGGCACCAGGAGATAGAAATGGCGCACATTTTGTCCCGGAACTATGGGTCGCTGTTGATGGCGAGAGTGGAGAATTCCTGGATGCACACTTGACTAAGGAGACAAAGCAGTACTTTCTCTGGCTGGCTGAAAACAATGAGAACACTCAGTCGACTCAAACTGATGCTGGAAGGCGTGCCAGCCAGATCTCACATGAAACCGATGGGTCTTCAATATCGGAGCACGAGCAGTCTAACGCTATGATCAGAGCCTCTTCTGCTGAGAATGGTGCTCACTGGGCCCATGTCCATCTCCACACAGCCGCAAACTTCTTCAACCTTCTTGATCCGAAATTGGCACAACTAGATGCCATTCAGCACGCAGAAGAGAAGCGTCTCGAATCGCATATCGTGGAACTCGGTACAGCAGTCACTGCGCTCACCGAGCCGGCCGCATCAAAGAAGGGTAAATATAAGGCTAGATCGGATGTAACAATTTGGCGCCAAATCCTTGCTCTATATGTTCAGCATGCCATCTTTTTTTCGCCATACGAAAGAGACCGTGGCTCACGCAGTTTTGATCAAGCAAAATCACATCTGGAACTCTTTTCCAAAGATCTGGTTGACCAAGGGCTTGTCAAAAGGTTTAGAGAAAAGGCGAGCAGGAACACTTTCGATCACTTCGTGGCGATCAACCTGGACATCTTGAGAGCTATGCGCTTCCAAGAGCTCAACATGGAAGCAGTGCGAAAGATCCTTAAGAAATTCGACAAGCGGACCGCTCTGGGAGCAACAAAGGCTTATCAAAGTCATGCACACAGCGGGCCCTTCGCGAAGTCTGTCGCAACTGACATGTGTGCGGCTATGTCTCAGCAAGTGGTCACGATCGTACCACAATTGGATGACTACAGCTGCCCGGTTTGTTACAACATTGCCTGGAGACCTATTCGACTCGAGTGCTGCAATACAGTCTTTTGCATTCGCTGCATGATCGAGCTACAAAAGTCGGCATCAAAATGTCCAATGTGCAGATCGACGTCTGTCATTACTGCTGACTCTGGATCTATTGATCAGCAAAGAGCTGAATATCTGGTCAAATACTTCCCGACTGAAGTCAAGGAGAAGCAGAAAGCGAATGAGCTTGCCGTGGCTATCGACAAGTATGGTCCAGACTTCCAGAAAGGCCCTTGCTGCGTAATGTGATCTCACCGAACAACCACCAGTCATCACAAAACATACCAAAGTTGCGTTCGGGCAGCTAAAATCCTGGATTCTTCACGAGAGACAGAATGCAAATCTTGTATGGGTAAAGGTTGACGGCCATCGAGTTGTGCAAAAGCCATCCGAGGGGCTCGAATCGACCCCGCGCATGGCGTCATACTCACGACTTCCACATCATTATCAGCCGCCCAAGCCGCCATCATAAATGCACCTTCCATCCGCGAAATCGACAGCGCCAATGCTAAGAAGCTTGTCTCGAACGACCATTGGGCAAACAAAACATTCCTTGAAAACCAGCAAAATGTCGAACAAATCTCACCCTGATGCGGACCTGTTCCCACACGCCACAGGCCTTGCACAGAAAACAGTCGAGGATCACAAAGCGGAGCAACCATTGAAGCTGTATGCTGGATGGTTTTGTCCTTTTGTCGGCCGCGCATGGACGGTGTTGCAGGAGAAGAACATCCCTTATCAGTACATTGAGGTATTGTTTTTGCTCACCAAGCCATTATGCTCTGGAGGCTGACTTGCAACAAAGGTCAACCCATACCACAAGCCAGACTCGCTGTTGAAGCTCAACCCTCGTGGTCTGGTCCCGACACTTCAGTATGACAACAAGCCGTTATACGAAAGCACGGTCATCTGCGAATTTCTCGAAGAAGCGTACCCCGACCATGGACCAAAGCTCTTGTCTGAGGACCCATACGAGCGTGCCCGCACTAGAATTTGGACCGACTACTGCACTTCTCGGATCATTCCTGCGTTCCATCGTTTTCTACAGTTCCAGCCGATGTCAGACACCGAGGGACTAGAAGAAGTGAGACAAGAGTTCTTAGGTCACCTGAAGGAATTCACCAAGGAGATGGACTCTGAGGGTCCTTACTTCTCAGGCAAAGATGTTGGCCTGATCGATTTGGTTGTTGCGCCTTGGGCAAGTAAGTTATATATCGCCTCGGATCTGGTTTTCTTCGAGTGTTAATATCTCGTCTCCGCAGTTCGTCTATGGGTCTTCGATCACTACAAGAATGGTCTCAACATTCCAGAGGGAGGTGAAGACAGTGCCGTTTGGTGGAGGTTCAACAAGTGGCTCAAGGCCATCGAGGAACGTCCTTCGGTGCGCGAGACTACGAGCGAGAAGGAAAAGTACCTCAGCATCTACCAAAAGTATGCCGATGATAAGGCACAGAGTGAGTTGGCTAAGGCAACTCGCAAGGGTCGTGGTGTACCTTGAACACAGCGATACTTGATGATGGAGAACGAGGCCAATCTTTGGGGTACATGCGCTCTTTATCATGCTCATACTCGTACCAAGACCCAGGACCCTGGCGGGAAAGAGTCTCAGACTACTGGCGACTAAATCTATGCTGCATGAACCTGAGTGTAAGATAGGCAGTCATCGTCAAATTCAATGCATGCCCCATCGAATCGACAGAACACCGAATGAACAACCAAGATTAGTCAATCGCACAAGCTTCGGCATTTTCTATGCTTGTTACAAGCGCAAACACGTTCTGTCTTTTGAGTGGTAGCTAGTCGCCTTATCTATGCCTATCGGCTGCCGCTACCGCTGCGATAAAGATGATCGACATTACCCCAACCCCAGACATGTCATACCCCAACAGCATGGCAGTTGCACCTTCTCCAAACGTGCAATCTGCTTCTTCTTTCCTACATTGAACGCGAGTACTTACATGTCTTATCAAGCTACATTAATGAGTATGCCGCCACACCTTGTGACATGGGTGCCGTTGCACTGCGATAGCCAATCCTTGCCCGCGCCATATGACTGAACGATATCGTGGGGCAAGACACGGTAGGTCGATAGCTCTAGATATATTGGTTCCCCTTTCCCACTCTATGTTCTGGTAGGCGTCTTTCTCTTCGAGCAAATATACAGCATGTCGTCTTCAGCACAGATCTTGCCCGCAGGCGCCGGCTATGGCGTCGTCATTGGAGTTGGCTTCTTCTTTGCCTTTGTGAGTATTTCCGACGACAACTATCATCTGCAAAGACTAACAGAGTATCAAGCTCATGATGGGAATTTCGCATCTACAAAACAAATACACAAGCTTCAGCACCAAGACGAGTGAGGAGTTCAACACTGCTTCTCGTAGCATCAAGCCTGGCCTTATTGCCTCTGGTATCGTGTCGGCGTGGACGTGGGCTGCTACATTGTTGCAGAGCTCCACGGTAGCATATCAATATGGTGTTGCCGGGCCTTTCTGGTGAGTCTTGTATCACAAAAAGCTCGAAGACATCTCTAATTTGAGGTAGGTACGCTGCTGGCGCAACAGTCCAAATCCTCATGTTTTCCATCCTGGCGTGCAAAGTCAAGATGAATGCACCACGCGCCCACACATACCTTGAGATCGTCCAAGCCCGCTATGGAAGTGCCGCCCATATCACCTTCTTGTTCTTCGCCTTCGTAACGAATATTCTGGTCGGCTCGCAATTACTGCTTGGTGGCTCGGCCGTCGTCACAAGCTTGACAGGCATGAACGTCTACGCGGCCATCTTCCTTATTCCGGTCGGCGTTTGCGCATATGTCGTCCTCGGTGGTCTACGTGCGACTTTCCTCTGCGACTACAGTCATACTTTGATCTTGATGATCATCATCCTGTACTTCATGTTCAACGCCTATGCGACTAGTGATCTTATTGGCTCACCTGGGGAGATGTACGAGCTGCTCAAGAAGGCAGCAGTGCAGAGACCTGTAGAGGGTAACGTGGATGGTTCCTACATGACACTGAAGTCCAACTACGCGTTGATCTTTGGTGTCATCCAGCTTTGCTCAGGAAGTGGCACTGTGTTCCTGGATCAAGCTTACTGGCAGCGTGCCATTGCTTCTCGACCTGCTACTGCTGTTAGAGCATACATCCTGGGTGGCATCGCTTGGTTCGCCATTCCTTTCGGATTCTCCACCACTTTGGGTCTTGCAGCTGTCGCACTCACCGACAACCCTCGCTTCCCTACCTTCCCTGGAGTTCCAACATCCAGCGATATCTCCGCCGGACTCGCAGCATCATATGCAGCACAAGCACTACTGGGTAAAGGTGGCGCAGTAGCTCTACTCATCGTCCTCTTCATGGCTGTCACCTCCTGCGCATCTGCCGAACTTATCGCCGTATCCTCTCTCCTCACCTTCGATGTCTACAAACGATACATCCGCCCGACCGCCTCGCCCTCAAGTCTCATCTTCGTCTCTCACGCCATGATCTGTGCCTTTGGTCTCACAATGGCCGTCTTTGCCTGTATCTGGAATGCTATTGGCGTCGACCTCGGCTGGCTGTTCTTGGTAATGGGCCTCCTCATCGGCGGCGCCGTCTTCCCCGCCGCTTTCGCGATCACCTGGCGCGGTCAATCCGCCGCTGGAGCCATCAGTGGCGCCATTGTCGGTTTGATCGTTGGTATCGCAGCCTGGCTCGCTGTAGCTAAAGTCTACTTCGGCGAAGTCACCGTCGCAACCACTGGCACCGAATACGCAACCTTAGCAGGCAACCTCGCAGCTATAATGACCGGCCTCATCGTCACCGTAACTGTCTCTCTCATCAAACCGCAAAACTTCGACTGGGCGATTACAAGAAGCATTAATGCCGAATCCGCAGATCCAATCGTGGAATCACAATTACAGAAGAAACAAATGCATCAGGAAGATAAACTCAACACTTCCACCGCCGTCAACCCCAGTAATGAGGAAAAGACACAGGAGAACGAGAAAAACACTTCCACCTCCAACTCCTTCTCCGAACCCCCACCACCACCCACCCTCTCCACCGAAACCGACACCGAGCGCGCCGCCGACTTGCAATTAGAAGAATCACCATCATCCCTCCGTGGAGCCTTTAAACTCGCTTGTATCGCTTCCTTCCTGCTAACATTCATTATGGATTTCTTGCTTCCTATGCCCATGTTTTTCAGTCATTACGTTTTCTCCAAAGGCTTTTTTACCGCTTGGGTGGTGATATCTTTTATCTGGGTCTTTGTTAGTACGGCGATCAGTGTTGTGTTGCCTGTGGTGGAGACGGCGGGGTTTTTGAAGAAGTTTGCTGGGGATGTTTTTGGAGGGGGGAAGAAAGGGAGAGTGTGAGAACGATGGTGAGGTGATGCGGATGGGAATGATGGGAGTGGAGTAGATGGTTAGATGATCTAGATGATTTAGAATGAGGTAATGATTTGTTATTGTTTCTGCACATTTGCTCGTTCTTCCTCTTCTTAAGGTCCAATTTAGTCTGACCAAATGATTGTTTGGCTCTTGGCTGGTTTTATCGCAAGTTCTCCTTTCATCGAGGGTAACCATGAATCGTTCAAGGTTCTGATACTTCTCGACACAAGAATCCCGATTTACCAGTTCTCTCGTCTTTACCATAATTGACCGGTCCCAGTGTCGCACGACCGCTATCGACGTGACAAGCCGCCGATATAGCCATCGAGCAAGTCCCCAGCACAGGCATTCCATCTTCGAGTTTTCTGTCCAATGCGAAGGCCAATGCGCAGAGCATAATGAATCCAACCACCAAAGCTGATATGGCAGAGGAAGGGGAAATGCCATAGGTGATGCGTTGATGCGAATATTGACCCATGACGTCGTAGGTGGTGAGAGCTATCACGTTCAAAGCTTGCGTCGTGAGAAAGTGTACCAGAACCAGCGCGACGATGAGGAGCAATGAGTAGTAGGGTTTCATGGCGAGATAGTACGTGTTGCGGGCGCCCTGCCTCGGCAGAGTCACGCGTAAAAGAGTCTGTGTTTTTGAGTATGAGCTCAACTCCACTGCGGCGAACATGCGTGAGAAAAGGTGGTTGTAGAACATGTGTGTGATCGAGATGACGGCGTGTATGGATCCGAGGCCGAAGAGGTTGGCAACGAGTCCATGTTCGGAGGTAGGGCTTTGTGAGGTCAATGGTTGGTAACCAGATATTCCACCGTCGTTGAGCACGATGAGGACTGCCGTCGCGGTGGCGAAAAAGCCAAGGAAGAGACTAAACATTTGTTAGAATCTGCTTGAGATTTCGAGGAAAACGAATCATACCAGTTGAGAAACAAAGCGCAGGTTTCGGTATCGACTGTCGCCCTCCACACCGGCCACTTGCGTCTCCATGAGGCAATGTCTTTTTCGGATCGTCGGAAGCCGAATTTGTCAAAGCGGCTCGTTGGCGAGTGTACTGAGTGCACGGTAACACCGGGCGTCTTTGCGGAAAAGGTGTCTGGATGCTTCAAGAAGCTCGCTACAGCATCTCCGACAGTTGCTATGAAGCTTTAGCTGATGTAAACCAAAACCAGTATCAATACCACGTACCCAGGGGCCGAAAGCCACGCGAAAACGCCAGACTGGCTAAGCAAAGAACCTCCACGAACAAGCAGACCAGGATACCAGGAAGGACTCGAGCATTGATGCTGACACCGCAGTCAGGCTCAAACTTTTGAGCCAGACAGTATTCAACAGGATGTGTCGATACTGTGCAGTAGTAGTCCCAAGTAGGTATATTCCAGATACTGCTATTTCCAAAGTCGAAGTCTGTGTCAATGCAGTGGTTGTGAAAGATCGAGACTACACCAACAGTATTGAACCAATCGATAGTCTGCACACCTTGATACTTGGACTTCACGGCCATCTCTGGGTATTGCAGATTACCATCGATGAATCCGTCCAAGGAGTTGCTGGCGATAGACGAGCTTATCAGCAACACGTTGGAGTAGTCAAAGGGCACACGCGAGGACGAGAACATAGAGCGGCACTCCTCTGTTGGTAATCGGACGAGGTCTACCAGGTTGACTCGCATTTGTTGTAGCAGCTCGTCAAATTCGATGGATTTCAGAGCTGTACGAGAAGACCTCGAGATGTTGACATAATTCTCCGCTTTAGCCAAGAACGTAGACTGCTCTGTTGCGCCATCGAGTCGAGATCCTTTAGGATAGTCTTCGGTCACGAGAGCCACTGTCCTATCTGTAGTTGCTAGAGTAGTAAAGAACACAGAGTTGTGACTTGAATACAGTTATTAGTAACAGTAAAGACCAGAGTGCATCCTCATGACTTACAGGAACGGCAACATAATCGAGGCCAATCCTAGAAGGACTGCTCTTATTAGTCTGCGCTTGTGAATCCATCTCATGTTTCTGAAGCCTCCCACACCAATGTGCAACCATCTTTCTCTCGCATGAGCAGTATCAACTTCTGCTCTGGTCGGTGAAAGCAATACTTGGACGCCATGTGTACCCACAGCGAATAGCGAGACGGCAAACGCATTGAAGAGCAAGTGCGCGTAAGCCACTGTTCTTGAAGCCTCTGAGCAGATACCGCTGAAAACTTCTGCCACACCGTGGGCGACATGCGTGTTGCTGTGTATCCAAATCAAGAATGCAATGTACGCGATGAGTGTGAAACTGGCGAAGGTGGTGTTGATGATCAGGACGGTACGCCAGGTTGGGTGCCTGCGGGGTCCCGAGCCACTACTGATAAGTTGTTCGTGACCATCATCCATCGTGATAGATTGCAAGGCTGGTAGAAGCTCTAAGACTGCCACCGCTGATGGCACAGAAGAGATTGCCTGAATGCCGTCGCACTTGGTCGCGGGCAGAGACCAGAAGTCACGTTCATTTTGCTAGAGGAATTGGGCTTACAAAGGTACTTGGGTGAAGAGCAAGCGGCTGAGTAGGATCAGGCTGGGACTGTACAAAGGTTGCACCATGATGATTGGACGCCTTGCCGCCAAGGTATGGCTATGAGATGTTACATGCAAGCCACTCATTGCAGACATCCAATGCAGAAGGTGGGAACAAAACACGACTCGGAGGTGGTTCACATCTCGTTTCCGTCTTCAGCTCTTTGCCGAGTGTGTTGTGGTTTTGAAGAAGGCAGGCAGACCTCAGGCTGTCCATTTCGGGACCGGACCGTGCTTGACCGTTGTCCACACTGCGATGACGCGATGATACGTTGCCAACGCGTGTCAAACGCTGTCAGACTCCACCAAAATTGCATCGGAGCACGACTGATCACTCTACTCGAGTAGCAACCCACAAACATCAGACGCCATGTATTGGCCGTCAACAGAAGTCATCAATACTCTGTCTACTTCTGCAGAAAGATGACGATGTGTCGCCAGATGCCGCTTCAACCGATGTGCTGTCGGCTCGGTTAGTTGATTCTCCATAGAGTTTCCCCGCCACGAGTGATCGACTCGTTCATACCAGGTTGCGGAGAGGGGTTGGGGTGGAGTCGCGGATTTTATCCAAGAGCCGAATCTCGTGCTGAGATGGCAGAAATAAAAAGTCTAAGTATAAAGGCAGGTTCGTTTGACATCAAAGTCTCTCTTCTTGACTTCTAGCACACTCACCGCCAAGATGCATCTTGCTTCCTTACTCACAGTCGCATCTTTCTCTACTGGATCTTTGGCATGGCCGAAGTATGTTTCGCAACAAGATGAGATGTCTGTGCAGACTTCATCCGGTCTCGTTCATGGAATCAAAGACTCAAAGTATCCCAATGTTCGTCAGTTCTTGGGCATTCCATTCGCACAACCTCCTACTGGATCGCTCCGTTTTGAGCCTCCTCAAGAACTTCCTGCGTCTGCCGCAAAGAAAGTGGTGAACAATACTCAATTGCCTCCCAGTTGTATGCAGTATCTCAACACAGAAAGTCCTGGAGTCTACGTTGACCAAATCCTCGAATTTGGTCTGCAAGGCTTGAACCGCACAGGCTCTATCAGCGAAGACTGCTTGACGCTGAGTGTCTGGACACCTACTGTCAACAACAACCAATCGTGTCATAGTAGTGAACTACTGCCAGTCGAGATCTGGATATACGGTGGTGGTTTCAGTACTGGAGGACAGGACGTCCCTTACCAAATTCCAAGCCAATGGGTCGAGCGAACGCAGGACCACATTGTTGTGTCTATCAACTACCGCATCAACATCTTCGGCTTCCCCAATGCTGCAGGACTAAGCGACCAAAACGTCGGCTTGCTCGATCAGAGGGCAGCAGTCGAATGGGTCCGCGACAACATTGTCAGATTCGGAGGTGATCCCTCTCGCATGCTGCTCTGGGGTCAATCCGCCGGCTCGATCAGCGTAGACTACTACAACTATGCTTACCCCAAGGACCCCATCGTCAGTGCCTTCTCAATGGACTCTGGTACCGCTTTCTCTGTCATCCAATCCGTTGACACGCAACACACAAACTTCACCTTTGTAGCCTCTCAACTCGGTTGTGCAAACTCCTCCTCTCCGGAAGCAGAACTGGCATGTATTCGCAAGGTCCCCGCTAAGGACATTGAGGACTTTGTCGCGAACTACCAGATCAATGGCACTTCACCAGGCATTTCCTTCCTCCCTATCCCCGACGAAAAAGTCGTCTTCAGCAACTACACTTCCCGCGCTCTCGCCGGCAACCAAGCAAACATCCCCGCTATCATCGGCACGAATGCTCAAGATGGTGTACCGTTCGCTCCCTACAGTCCATCCGGCCCGAATGCCACTCTCGCACAGCTCGCTCTCCTCCGCACTTTCTTCTGTCCTGCCACCGAGAGCATCCGTTTACGTCAACTGACCAACCGCCCAACCTATCGCTATGTGTACTCTGGCAATTTCTCGAACATCGCTCCTGCGCCTTGGTTGGGTGCTTATCACTCTTCGGAACTGCCATTGCTGTTTGGTACCTACGACAACTTCAGAGGTGCGGGACCGGCATTGGAGGGACAGACTAGTGTGGCTATGCAGGATGCTTGGGTTGCGTTCACCAAAGATGGAATGCAAGGTATTGAGAGCACTGGATGGCAAGAGTATGAGGTGTTGGGAGAGGACACAGTCAGAGACTTTGGTGACGGTGTTGCGGTCAAGGATACAGATCTCAAATACTTGGAAGGTCTTTGTGATGGTTCGATGCCGAATTACTCTGCTTGAAATCTGTATTCAAAGAAACATGTATATAATGCTGCGCTAAACAACAATTGGAATGAGTAATATTTTCGCTTTTGATCTATCCTGTCACTTTTGGATCAGAGTCTACTTTGCACCATCTCCTCCTTCTGCACTGGCTTTGAGACCTTCTGCACACTCTGCTTATCCTCTCTCAAACACCCCTCCACAACCTCCGCAACAGCTAACAATCTCTCCTCCCTCAATCTCTTACCCACCAACTGTAAATTCACCGGTGCATCTTTATACTTGCCCGCTCCCCCTTCGTCCCAGAACTTGCGGTACATGGCATCCTTCTCCCCTTGCACCGGCACAGTCCCCTCCTCCCATGTATCTGTCTCCCTCACCTCCGTCACCGGAAACACCACGCCAGGCAAATCGGTAGCGTTAAACACAGCAGTGTAACCCCAATACTTACTCTCGTCGTGCGCAGAAGCACAACTAGCGTTGACAGGACATAACAGCGCATCCACCCCTGCTTCCTTCCACTGCAACGAAAATGCCGTGCGCAATTTATCCCTTGTGGAGTTTAATGCCCACGTTTCTTCAATGGTGTGGCGGGTGGTGGCTTCGGAGTCGAGAAGCCATTGGATGATAGGGACGGGAGGGTCGCTTTCTTGCAGGAGGGTGGACTTGTACTCGTCGCCGCCGTCGAGGAAGTAAGCTTTGTTTATCCAGGAGAGGAGGGAAGCATGATGTTGAGGATTCCATTCCACAATCTCATGTCCTGCTGCGCGGAGCTTTGCGACAGTATGGCGTAGAGCGCGAGTGATGGGTGGATGAGGCAACACAGCACCATCATTGAACATAACCCCTATCCTAAGCCTTTTAGGCAAGTCTGCAGCAGTGGTATTCCGCCATGGAATATCTATCAAACTGGGTTCTTCATCCCAAGGTTCCTTCGCCAACGCCACCTGACAGAACAACCTCAAATCAGCCAGCGAATTGGCCATGGGCCCCACACAGCCGATGATATTCTCCATACCTGCGTGGAGGCCGCTGAGTCCTGAATGGGGGATTCGCGCTACCGAGGCTTTCAAGCCCCAGCCGCCGCAGAAACCAGAGGGTCCGCGGATGGAGCCGCCGATATCCGTGCCGATTCCTAGGGGAGAGCCGCGCATGGCTACGAGTGCGGATTCGCCGCCCGAGCTGCCGCCTGAGGTGAGGGAAGTGTTGAAGGGGTTGCAAGTGCGGCCGAAGAGGTTGGAGTGTGTTTCCAATGCCATGAGGGTTTGTGGGTTGGTGGTCTTGACGTGGAAGACCGCGCCTGCTTGTCGGAAAATCTTGCAGATGAGAGCGTCGTGGGGACTAGGAGCGTCTGCCCATGAGATAAGTCCAGAAGTTGCAGGTGTGTTTGCGAGATACATATGTTCCTTGACTGAGATGGGTAGGCCGTGAAGTGGACCAATAGGTTTACCGTGCTTTTCCATATAGGCGTCCAGTTTCTTCGCTTCTTCCAGAGCAGAGTCGAACATAATCAGTGCCAGACAGTTAGTAGCTTGATGTGCCAAAGCCGCGCGTTTGCAAAAAGCCAGAGTGACTTGGTGAGAAGTCCATTTCCTTGCACGGATTCGAGAGAGAATGTCCACGGCGCGAGATTCGGTGATGAAGAGCTCTTCTTTCGACATGATGTGTGGGCATTTCTTTGGTAAATCTGTAAAATTGTGGCCGACGAGGAGGGACTTGTCGACAATCCATGCTGGTGGTATAGCATCGTAGATTTGCTTTTGCTTTTTGGCGGCGACGTGTTGCCATGAGGGTGATTGAGCTGCAGCCATGGTGTCAAAATCCAATGTCTGGGAAGATCAGACGAGCAAAGAATACAAAAAAGCAAGTAAATGCGTTAATAGCAAGAAGAACCCCCAACCACGGACAACCCAACCCTTATATATCCCAAACCATCCTCCCGGCAAACATACCCCCGTCGCGCGCCCTGCCGGGAAACTCAACCACGCTTCCACCATACTCTTATCGCACGAACCGACGTCGGAAACCTCACCACAGTAGGAAATAAATGTGGAGCGGTGAATGCGCTGGCCTAACGGTTGGCGAAAAAGGGTACGCGAGCCGAAATCCTCGGTTCGCGCTGCCGTTTCAAGCGGATTGGGCACGAAATCATCTGATAAGACCACTTGGGAGGATCAGATAAAAGGTTGCTTTGACTTCATGTCCATCTCTGCTGCAGTGCACAGCGAAGAATGTACACGTCAAAATACACAATGGTTTTTAGATTTCTTGGAATGTCCAGTGAGAGCCCAATTTTCAATATCAGATTTCGCACTCTCACTGGACATACCATATAATTCCAAAAATACCTTGCATTTTTACAGGCAGAAAACAGGGGATGTATGGGTAGCAGAGATGCTGTATGTTCTGAATACCAGGGGCGGACCTTTTTCGTGTTTTTGAGATCCCGGCGGGCAGATAGAGACGTTGAAATGCTTGTAAAAATGCACGATGGTTTTGTGATTTCTCAAAACGTCCAGTGAGAGTGTGGATTATTTCGACTCTCACTGGACATTCTTTTGAACCACAAAAACTTGGTGCATTTTGACAGCGACAAGAATTAGTATCATAGGCGGCGGAGATGGTGTTATATATACAAGTCACATTTCAAGCAAGGGGAATATAAAAGCAAGGGGGGCACAACTTCAATCATTCATTCATCAAAAAGAGCTAAAATGCTCTAAAAAGAACCTAAGAACTCCTTTTTTCCTAACCATTCCTTCTCCTTAGATATCGTGGACGATAGGGGCGAGCTCGCCGTCGTCGACGGGAACCTGGTGGACGTCGGCCTCGGTGTCGGAGGGGACGGTGTCGCCAAAGGAGGCGGCGTTAGAGGCAGCGTCAGAGACGGAGCGGGTCTCGACACCCTCGAGGACCTCGTCCTCGCCCTTGACACGCTTGACTTCGAAATCGTCAAGGTCGGAGGGGACCTGGGTGGCGGCGCGCTTGACACCGTGGGCGGGGCCGGCGACATCCTAAGGGGCTGATTAGTATGTGTAGATTTTCAAAAGGGTGAACGCGTCAGGTACCTCGTCGTCGACGCTAGTGGCGGCCATGATCATGGCGGAGACGGAGGCGAGGTCTGCCTCGGGGGTGGAATCTCTCTTGACAGCGCGACCCTTGCCGATGGGCTTGATGACATCCTCGTCCGAGTCCTCGGACATCTGGACGTCCAGCTTGTTAGTTCTGGCTGAGGCACGGGTGGCACGGCCGATTGAAGGACGAGCAGCAGTCTTAGCCTTCACGGCGGCATGCTTCTTGGCGATAATTCTGGAAGGTCTGCCAGAGGCAGTAGGCTTGGTAGGGGCAATCTCATCGGCCTCGTCGTCATCCTCGGAATCAGACTCGGCCTTGACGAGAACAGCCTTCTTGCCACGGCTCTTCTTGACAGGAGAAGAGGGAACGGCAGAGTCCTCGGCGTCGGCCTCATCAGCCTCGGCGGTGGCGCTGACTGACTTGATCTTAGCCTTGAGCTTATGGTAGGCGGTGTTGGTGGAGGCCTTGGTCTTGTAACCGGCCATGCTGAAGAGCTTGTCCATGTCAACCTTGAATGAGAGTCAGCATACGATCAGACCGCATTGTGCGCAGAATCGGAGGGCAATGGGATGTTGAGAAGAGGGCAGAGATCATTGGATTGAAGAAGAGAGAAGGGAAAGGATGTCAAGACTTGTTGTGCGCATGAGATCGTAGAAGAACGAGACGGCGGAAACGGACCCAGGGCCGGATTGAAAAGAGCAGGAAGACATATGGAATGAACTTACGTCAGGAACGGACTTCATACATTGCCAGACCTGGCCGAGGAAGACCAGCTCGCGTTCGTTAAGAGTGGTGGACATGACTGTGAGTGTGGCGGGTTGATACTGGACGTGTATTGTTGATGAAGCGTAAAAAGTACGATGCGGAACGATGTGTATAGAAAACGGGTGTGTGGTTGGTGTGTGAGAAGTACGAATGATTTGAGAACGCGCTAAGAAGAGTTGTGATCAAGTACGAAGCCGTAATGAAGTACAAGATCGATATTGACAGTGAAAGGTCATGGTAGGTTCCGGCGTTGTTGTGACGAACAACCTCGCTGTCGATATCACGCGCCTTGACTCGCGGAACCAATGGGGACGCGACGTTGTGCCAGGCGGTGGTATAGGTGTGGCCTCAGAGCATCACTTGGCAATGCTTGCACTCAGCGGTGATGCTCATCACTTTTTTCACCACCGACAGCACGCGATGACGTATGCTGATGCACACCAGTGACAGTAATGCCTAAGGCCGTCGTTCCTAAGAACGAATCCTTGGTCTTAGTGGTGATGCTTGATAGTTTGTCACTGCCGACGGCTTTCGATGGTGTATGCTGATATTGACATTGATGAGGGAAGACCATCACTCCAGATAACCAACCAATACTTGCTCCCAGAGGTGATGCTAGTTCTTTGCTGTCGCTGCAGACTATGATGCCTGTGATGCTCAAAAAGTCACGTTGACATGCCAGCCATTGACAAGAGTATTGGCCACAGCGGTGAAGCTCAATATTTCCTGTCACTGCCAACGGTACTCTTTGACATTCTTTGATGTGCCAGACATTGATGAGGGTGTCCGCCTCAAAGGATATTGCTTGCTCTCAGCGACGAAGCCCAATGCTTGCTGCCACTGGCCGGTATTCTCGACTGTCCTTAAAGCGATGGCTTGTACTGATGTGCTGAAGAAACGGTGAACTTATTGACCTCGAAAGCCACCACTTCAGCAATAATTGCTCCTAGCGGCAATACTAGTCGTTTACTATCGCTGCAGCCGGTACTTGTGACTTTTTGCTCCCCTGGAGACGGCGTGTGTCGATACTCTCAGACGTTGATGGAGGCGGTGACCTCGAAAGGCATCATTCTGACATTCCTTGTTCTGAGCAGTAAGGCTAACCGCTGTTCGCCACTGCCGCTGGCACTCGCGACTTTGCCTTCCTGGGGATAAGTTGTGTTGATACTCTCAGACGTTGTCAAGGTGGGTGACTTCGAAAGGCACCACTTCGGAAATGCTTGTTTTGAGCGGTGATGCCGCTTCCCGCTGACGATATCCGCGACTTCTTGATCTTCCGGCGGTGACACATGTTGACACGCCAGGCATCGATGAAGACATTGGCCGCGAAGACCATTGCTCCCGGGAAGGATCTTTGCTTGCTCTCTTCGGCGATGCTCGCTGTCTGCTGCCACTGCCGACACCACTCGTGACTTGCTCCTCCGGCGATGACGCATGTCTCCAGCATTGTAAGAACTGCTATTGAGCTCTGGACCAGGTGCAGTTGTAGCGATACCGAGCGATAGTTAACAGCGAACACACAAAAGACTGTGTGCCAGTACCATCAATTTTCCATGGTCATGAGGATAACGTAGCATACGCCCAGCATCGATGTCTTTGTCATGGAGTCGAGCGTCACATGCGTAGACGCTGTGATATAGGGACATGCTTGACATTGACAGTTCAAGATGCTTCATATTGACAGATGGTGTTTGATGCAGAGCAGGGCTTCGTACTCCGGCATGAGGAAGCCAGGAGACTTGGTGAGCCAGCAGCAGTGTGGTGGTCATGATTGTTTCTCCAAGGTAACTCTGGCTCAGATATCCCAAGAGGCGACGTCACCCTCTGTTCGCATCACCTGCATGTGGCATGTGCGCTCAGGCTCATGCTCTGAAGCACTGAGTATGAGCACTCTACGTCGTTTGACATGCGTTCAAAGGCGAAGCAATTCGTTGTAAGCAGTGGCTTCGAATGAAAGCGTCTGAACGTGGCAGATGCAGGGTGAAGTACTCTTGCAGACATGAAATCCAAGCCAAAGTACGTCCCGGAGAGGAAGCCGTCTATCAAAGCCTGTCGAGAGTTGGAAAACATGTGGAGTGGAAAAGGAAAGAAATGGCCAGAAAGGTTGACAAAGAACCTAGAGTTAGTAGTAATTCAAGATGGAGAAAGAGAAGGCCCATAGGGTTTGATCATGAATGAGTTTACAATTCTTTTTTTTGAAGCTCATAAAGGGGGAGAAAGGAAGCTACAACCTGGGATATACACGGGTTGGGCGAATCCTTCGTAGCGCCTTCCTTTGCGCCATTCGCCAGGCTTGATGCGACAAAGCATGTCTTGACCCTGCCTGCGCCTTTTGGTGATTCCCTGCTCGCGCAAATGTTGGACGTAATTTGTGTGGTTGGCGTTCCAGCCGAATGCTTCTTTCAAGACAGATTGTCGTCGAATCGATGTCGCGTCCAAACATTGGTAGTTCTTGATTTGGTTCCGGTCGATTGGTTGATCAGAAGCCTCTACCGCCACGGCCTCTTCCACGGCCACCTCCGCGACCACCGCCGCCCATACCGCGTCCTCTGCCGCCACCTCTTGCACCACGGGCACCTCTGTCTGCAGCTTCCTTGCGGGCCTTGTTCTTGGGCTTGGGGGCGTCATCGATCAAGAGAGTATCCAGAGGTAGCGAATCGGGGAGAATGTAGTAACGGATGGTAGCGCCGCGGATGTTCATGGAGTCCAGAGCGATGGTGTCGCGACCCTTGGGAGTCATCTTGACTGTTCGCAGTGCTGTGTTCATTTGTGGGGAGACTGATGCGATGGTTCCGTGGACAATTGTGCCTGCCATAATGTGTCAGCAGCTGGTATGCATCTGCGCGACTCAGGGAGACATACCATTCTTGAGCTCGATAGTCACCGTCTCATTCTGGCACTTCATCAAAAACCTAGGATGGAGGTTAGCTGTTTGCGACTTGCTCAACAAGCACATCGGCAAGCGACGGCGGGACAGTAGCTCACCTGACGAGCTTCATATTGGGCGCACTGGTTCAGTCAAGAGATGCGCGCTTGTTGTGAGAGTTGTATGGACAAAGTGTGTTGATTCTCAATGCTGCCTGCTGTCGCGTTCGCGGTCGTTCTCAACTCGGCAACTTGCGCTGTGACGCTCCTTCCTTGCCCGGCTTCTTGGCACTGTCTTCGCGAATGAATCACGTGGTGTCTTCATAAACGATCAGGCATCAACGCATTCTCCTTGAACTCAGGCAATCATGAAACAGAATAACATGAAGTGATTGCTTTATTTGTGGTGATCCAAGGGCAGACATGAGTATAGCCGCCCTTGTTGCTCAGTACAGGTATGCTATCTAATCGTGTGAAAAAGACCACCGGAGTAGATGCCGAGAAGAACTTGACAATTCGATAATTGAAAAGCTATGAAAAGGAGATGACAAGGTGTTGAATACCCTGTCATGCGATTGCTCTCGAGTTGGGTATATCAGGAATGCAACAAAGCCAAAACTCCAATCAGACCAGTCCATGCCAAATGCAACAAATAATCAAATCATTCCTCATCAACCTTGATCCACTCGCTGTCGGTGCCAAAGTCGTTGGAGGAGGCACTCAGATCGCTGGGAGCCTTGCGGTATCTGCTCTCACCTTCCGAAGGCTGCAGACCAGTCGTACCAGCCGTAGTCGTGGAAGCCGAGACACTCTTAAACCCGTCGAGAATTTGTGATTTGATCTGTTCGTCTTTTGCGGTGGGCTGGAAGTCGAGTTCGGCGTGTGAGACCTTGACCTTGACACCGGGAGCAGTCTCTACCTCGGTCTCGGTGGCCTCGTCGTCGGCGACGTCGCCAGGCTGTGAGACGGACTTCTTTGGCGTGCTGCCTCCCGATCTAGACTTTCTGATGCGCTCTGCCTCTGCCTCCTTTTGCTGAGCCTGCTGCAACTCGTAGGCAAACCAGTTGATGGCCCACCAGAGACCGGCGCACAGGGTACTGAGAATGACAAAGTGGATGCTGTAGGTGAGGGCGAGAAGGGCGGCAAGGGTGAGCTGGAGGGCAGCAAAGGTGATGTTGGTGGCTAAGAGGAGAGTAGGAGTGGCGCCGGGTGTGAAGACGGCGTCCCAAAGGTTGACCATAAAGTCGGCCATGGTGAGGCGGTGTATGCGATTATCGTAGGAGGAATGGCGGGGTTCTTCTGACGAGAATACGAAGGTTCGGATGAGGTAGGATGGTTCGTTTGGATTTCTTTGGTGTCGAAGTAGACGTTGGACGCAGGTGGAGGAAGAGTCAGGCTCGTTTGACAGGCAAGGCGCCTGCTGGATAGTCCAGGTGAGCGGTTAGCAGATAGTTGCAGTACGGAGAGGGGGACAAAGATCAATCATCAACCATCATCATCAATCATGCATCCCCATGTTTCGCGGAGATGGCCGGTGCTCGTGACCACGATATTCCCGCATCCTCCGACACCATCACCCACCGCCTTTAGCACTACTCAAACGCTCTAACATCGGAAAGGCGTTTGACGTCTCAGCTGCTCCGCCTGTCCGCCTGTTGCAAAACGGGATCCTGACTTGGCTCGTCCCGTATACCTCGCAGAGCAATCACTTCTGCTACGCCGCGCCTACACGTCTAGCACTAATCTCGGCCCTTATGGTGGGGGAATAACATCCCCATCATGGCCCAGTTGGCCGTCAAGACCTTTCTGGACTCAAAAGGTCTTTCTGCTACACAGGCATGGATTGAGTCTTTTGGGAATTCCAGCCGTCAAGGAACTCCTACACCAGCTTTGCAGAAGACGGCTCTATTCCGCATACTCGCTTCGGATCTCACATCATCAATCAAGGCCTCTCCAAACAACACCTTCCCGCCAAACGCCCTCAACCCCACCGTCAAGGAACTTCGTGTCCCGGATGCCATTCCTGTCCAGGTACTGGATATCGAGGATATAGGACGTAGTGCTTGGAGCCAGGTTGAAGCCATCGAAGCCCAGGAGCGCGGTGAGACGACTAAAGGAAGAGAAGTCATCCGCGTTGTACCTGGCGAAGAGGCCGACCCGACCCGTGATGGTACCGCTCCCATACCCAAGAGCAACGGTCCTCACAAACTACTTCTACAGGACGCCAAGGGCACCAAAATCTATGGCTTCGAAATCACTGATGTTGATGGTATTGATTTGAATCTGGGTATTGGCGCTAAGATCATCTTGAAGAACATGACCATCGCTAGAGGTGTTGTCTTGCTTGATCCCAACAATACCCAACTACTCGGCGGAAAGGTCGAAGTCTGGGACAAAGCCTGGAGATCGGGCAGAAAGGAACGATTGAAATCCAAGGTTGGTCCAAGAGAAGAGGAAGAGCTTTGAACATCCCGATTGCTCGTCAAACCTTTCAAACTCTCGACTCGAGACACTTTACTCCCTTCAGATGAAGCACACTACGACCAAACTGCCCTACCGCATAGATGGATCCCTTGCGGCCTACGATGATCACAGACCTCACGTCCAGTACGATTTGCGGATGACGAATGCGTATAGACAGGGGTATCATAAAGTCATTTTCTAGTTTTGCTTTGAAGGATCTTGGCCAGTGGCAGCCTGGAACTCCGGGTCGTTCTCTTCCAACTCTTGCTTCCTGATAGCTTGCATGAGCTCGTACATTTGGGCAATTTGCTCGTCTGTCGAAGCCGTCAGTACAACGATCGTACTCCCAAAGAAGAATCAAAGTCGAATACACACCGCTCATCTTGTCAATCTTTGCCTTGTCCATCTTTTCTCCCCTCCACTTTTCGCCCTCGATCTGTTGTGCATAGCCTTGCCATTCTGTGAGGAAACCGATCTATCACCCTCTCGGTCAGTCCCATTGCTCTTTTCTCGCTTGGACCTTCTCTTCTCCGTGCAGCAGTGCGCTTACAATGTGAATGGGATTCTCAACATCCCTGTGTGCCCTAAACTCGCTCTTGATATACTCATCACCCAACACACGCATCTCCGGAGGCAAGTGTTTGCGATGACCACGGAGTAGTCGACGGTACAGCGGAATTGGCGGGAGGAGGGCGTGGGGAACGACACCCAGACCGCCGGATGGCGTGCCTACGGTGCTGGCTTTTGCTAGGAGACGTGAAGCTGCGCGCATTTTAATCGATTGTTCAACACAGAGTCGTGGACCAACAGAATAGTCCGAAGCAGCTGCGACGGATACAAGAATGGTTGCGTCACTGAGACCCTTGGTCTTCTGCCTCGGCATTCGCCGATCGCTGCATTGCGCTCCGCAAAAGACACCCCCGAAGCTTTTGACTTGCGATTGTTTCATTGCTGGTTAGCAGAAGCACAGCAGAAACGATGTTGCCCACGCCGGATACATCGCATGTCGACTACGATCAAATCTACGAACCTGCCGAAGACTCATACCTCCTCCTCGACACCCTGTCCTCCGCCTCCGAAACCGCATTCCTACATTCGCATTTCCGCACTGGTCATGCACCTCTAGTCGTCGAAGTGGGCACTGGCAGTGGAGTTGTTCTGGCATTTCTCGCCGCCAATGCTTCTACAATCTTTAACAGGTCCATCTGTACTCTCGGCACAGATCTCAATCGGCGGGCATGCATCGCTGCTTCGGAAACAGTAAGGAAGGCTTGTGGGAAAGAAGTCAAGAGCTCGTTTGCGAATGTGGTCAATGGCGATTTGACTTCTGCGATCAAAGATGGGCAGGTGGATGTATTGGTGTTCAACCCACCATACGTGCCTGCTGAGCTGCCGGACTTGAGTCTGCATGCCAAGTACAATACCGCTGATGGTTTGACTTCGTCCGAAGCCTTTGATCGGGATTCGCATTTGTTGGCGCTGAGTTATGCGGGTGGTGTGGATGGAATGGAAGTCACGGATCGTCTTCTGGATGAGGTGCCTAGGGTGTTGAGTCAAAGGGGTGTTGCGTATGTGCTGTTTTGCGCTCAGAACAAGCCAGAGGAAATCAAGAGGAGGATCAGACAATGGCCTGGCGGATGGGATGCCGAGACTGTGGGAAGTTCAGGCAAGAAGGCAGGGTGGGAGAAGTTGTGCATCGTCAGGATCATGAGGACGACGGCAACAGATTGAATGAGAAGGAGAAGGAAGTCAAAGATTGGAAAAACATCTATACATCCTGGTTGACCAGTCACCACCCACAACGCCATACCGACACCCAGAGTCGCTACTCAAATCGACAAATTCGCACAAGCGAACGCCGGACGAGTGCTACCGCTGTAATCGTCAATTATGGCCTCCACAGCAGCATACAATCCCGGTCCCAAAAGGAACAAGCCACAAATCATGACAAACACATGAACGATGGTCATGACGCTTCTTCCAGCACCAGCAAATAGCTTTCCACTGTACAACTGCCAATATGCGACGGCAAAGAAGATGAAGCCAAAGAAGGAGTCAAAAGCGGCGCCGAGGAGCGACAGGAAATCGCCCATGCTGGGGATGATCTCGGAGAAGATGAAGGCGACGAACCAGATGCAAGCCATGACTGCGACCCATACACCCCAACCGATAACAGTGTTACTGTGTGCATGGCGCGACTTGCCCATGATGCGGTGGTAGACGAATTTGGCCGAAACATTGGCGTAAATCTGTTGCACCTCAAAGTCAGCAAACGCTCACAGTCTTTCTCATCACCAGGGTATCAAAACTTACCACACCAATAACAAGCGTAGGCACAATGACAAACGCAAAGCTCGCCTTCTTGTAAACCACAACTCCCAAACTTCCAAAAGCAGGAGCGGTAGCATATTGACCGAGATACCTGAATCCAATAGCCGGAGGTACGATAAACAAGAATCCAGAGATTCCAGCCAGCACGGTCAGCGCCTTTGGGAAATCCTGAGGCCTCTCCATCTCAGCGATGAATGAAGGGAACAGAATCTGCGGCACCCAGAGGAACGTAATGTTCAAAACCTGATCCCTCACCATCAGTATTTCATTCTTCCACCAAGCAAAAAGTTTGTGGATAGGGAAAGATTAGACTTACAGCATTCATGCAAGCGACCCAAGTGGTTCCAGCAGGAGGGAAAGCATAAGTCTTGACAGGACCAGCCTTGGGATAAACTCCAGAATACCCATACCCAGGCGCATCCTCGATGCCGACAAAAACGAGGAAAAGCAAAATGGCAATGCCCATGCACGCGGCACTGAACATACTCATAAAAGAAACATGTTTCAACGTCCTCGGCACACTCATCACAATCCCCATAACCGTGACAATGACCGAAAAGATGACAGTACACATACTATGATCACTCAACGTGTTCAATATTTTCGCTCCGGTCAAGACATGAAACCCGATGAGCAAGATATTATTCGCCAACAGCATGAATCCGGTAAACTCGTAAGCGATCCTGGATTTGCCGAAAGCGTGGTAGCCGAAGTCGCAAATATCTTTGATTTGAGGGTTCTTCATGATGAATTTGTGCATGGTGAGGGAGGTGATGTAGAAGAGGATGCCGGAAATGAGCATGGTGATTATGCCGGGGACCCAGCCGAGGACGGATAGAGACCAGGATTGTGCCATTATGGCCAGGCAGACTTGGTCGCCGCAGAGGAGCCAGGCGGCTTTTTGCCAGGACATTGTGCGTAGTTGGATTTCGTGGGTGTGGTCTGTGTAGAGGACATTGTTAGTTTGGGATCAGGGAAGGAGATTGGTATATGGTGGACAGGAAGGTGAGAGGTATGGGGTTGGAAGGGTGATGAGGTATACCTTCATTCACCAAAGCGGTGATCGTATCGATAGAGGAAGCACCATCATTGGGTACATCCTTGACATCGTGGATAGTGGCATCATACACCTGCTTCTCCTCTACATCCACATCGCGTGCGTGGTGTGTAGCCGACATCTTTTTATTCCTCAAGTTCAGTATCCAAAAAGATCAACGAGGGAAAGACAATGGAAGTAAACTCAAGAGAACAAAAAAGATCTACAAAACCACAGCACACGCAGGGAAAACAGCCGATCATATATCCCTGCCCTTCTCCTCTAGCCAATTCCAGACCATTTCACTTTTCTGTGCTTATCCGAGTATTTGGGATTGATAAGAGTTTTGGGGGCGATATGCAACCTATGGCAACCGATAAATATGGCGTGCTTAAGACGTGCTTGCCCAATAAACACACTCACAGCTTACCCGCTTTACGCTCAAGGCAACTTCAAAGCCAGTGGAAAGCCAGCCACACACTCTATCTTTTGTAAGGTCTACCGTTGCTTGGAGTTCGGGGACGCCGGGGCTCGTGCTCTAGAACCGTTCCATCTGTTCAGAAAGTCTTGGATGGAAGACAAGCCAATTTTTAAATAAGCCTCGGATAGATCTTGGGAGGGTGTGCCGCGCTTGACTTCCAGAATGCTTCATGCTTCTTGGGATCTTGGGGGGTCGGTGGCTTGCGTTGCTCTCTGCTGCTTGCTGAAAGTCACAAAAAACGGGGGGCGCATATCTGCACACTCGACACCCGAGACTCACAAAGCAAAAGAACAAGGTATTGTCCCTCTTTGGAACAATCAAAACGCAGAAGCTTCCAGATGCCGAATCTTTACAATCACGACTTATTCTACCTTTTCCAAGCAATTTGCAAAAAAACTACGAAAATGATGCAACACGGGCAAACCAGAAAACGAATATTCCAAAAAGCACTGGCTTCGCTGAGAAACCTTGATGGTTTGGAGATGAGGGCGAAAAACGTGGGCAGGGCAGCAGCGGGATGGGACAGTAGAGAGTTTTTTTTTGGGTTGGAAAAGTCCTGCCTCGGGAACGCACTACTGCACTCCACCCGTTCGGTTTCGCCGCCCGCATTCCACTCACGCCGTTTTCCGCGGTTCGCGCCTCGTTGGTTCTTTCCTATTGTTCTGCGTGCGAAAGCGGTGAAGGGCTGCGATGCGGAACAGGAACAGAAACAGATCAAATATTATGGTGGCAGTGACATGTCACTAAGAAAAGACGATTGACGATGACGGAGAAGTTTTGAAAAGGATGATAATCGTTAAAATTCGTGATGATGTATGAAACAACAAGAAGCGCCAAAGAAAAAAAAGAACAAGAATATGAGAAAATGATACTCGACAAACACAACAAGAAAAGTAGTTCCTCGCCCAAAAGGCATAGCCATCAATTGACTACCCAAAGGTATTCTTTCAAGCTCCCGATCAAAGTACAATAGTGTTTTGTTTCTCAAATCACCATCCACCCATAATTCTTCTGTCAGAGTTATTGTTCAAGATGCCTGCAGTGGCTCTTCTGACACCCCATCCACGGGCCAAAGATTGGAAAACCAACACATCTCTTTCCAAAGTCTCAATACGGCGGTCCAATAGAGAGCGCCAGGCTCTCTGTAGAGTGACTGCGGCTTCCACTTCTCTCTGCTTGGCTGCTGCGACTTGAGCGCAGTCGGCTGCGGCGATCATCTTCTGCACGCGCAGAGAGATGGTACGGCGAGCAAGACGAAGACGATAAAAGTGTTGAATAGTACAAGCGGCTCTGTGAGTGCGAGCAAGAGGTAGCAGGCGAGAGGCCAAAAAGGCAAGAAGGGCGATCGTGTTACTGCGGCTTGGGATGGTAGTGGTATGTGTAGCGAAGAGAGTGATGAAGGACTCGCTGCATCCAAGGTTGCGAAGTCTGTCTGGTGTCGACATCTTGTTTGACGACTTCTTCACCGTGGTGGGAACATAGTCGGCGTATGTGGAGATGATTGCTGCAAGTGCACGACCATCCGCGAAGGAGGTTGTCAGATTAGTGACAATGACCTTGCGCTGCTGGCAGACACTGGCAGCCCATTCCTTCAATAGAGGGCCTTGCTCATTTGAGTCGGGGTCTTCCTCGCTCAAGGCGTAGTTGATTCCAATAGGCTGAGTTGAGTGTTTGGCGAAGCGGAGAGTCTCCTTCTTCAGCTCATCCCAATTCACCAGAAATCCGAGTCCCCACTTGCTAACCAATGCCCAAAGCAGACTCAAAGTCTTCTCTCTGTGGCCATTCACGACATCCTCAGCCTTGATAGACTCGATCGCAGTACCGGCAAGGCCACGAACTCCAGCCAGAGCACTCAACGCAACTTGAACGTTATGCATCTTTTGTGTCTTGCTGATGCAGGGGAATTTGAGATGTTGGCTCAAGATACGAGCACTTTCATTGGTGTCCAAAGAGCTGGTGATTGTTTCGCCATCCAGGAGATCAAGAGTGATGGTGCGATCAGTCTGCATGTCCAACATCTGGGAAGGATACAAAAGGAGTTCGACAAAGTGTGTAAGTAAGACGCCATCGCGAAGATCGACAGCGAGATTATCGATGCGATAAGTGTATTCTTCCAGGGGGTCCTGCTGATGACGGAGCGAATATCCAAGGTGTCCAAGAGGACGGGCAATATCTCCAACAGATGGAACCATAAGCCTTGCAAATGCTCGGAGGACACTGAGAGATGATTTGTGTGGTGAAGATGTCTGAAACAAGCAGGCAGAGAGCTTACCAGTACTCTTCGCCTGGTCGAGTAGGTAAACAAGCATGAGCCCTCTCAGTACGGTCCTTTGCCAGAACCATTCGGGTGTGCCAGGTTGAAGAGTAGCATCTTCGTTAGATTTGACACCATGAGAAGCCAGAAGTTCAGCAGAGTCCTCGTGATCGACGAAGAATGTCGAGCAGAAACGTTTCCATTCCTTGACTCCAGTCGAGGTCGATGCGCCAGTCTTTGATTGCACAGCGTCGATAGCTGGAGAGACACGGCCAACGACCACCTCAGCAGCAGCCTGCAGAGCTTCTGGGTGATAGGTGTTACCGAAAAGGTCGAAGAACTGACGGCGCAGGCCAATGTCGTCTCTGAGCTTCGGGAAGTGAGGTGCGTCCTTGGGCATGCTGAGAGCACCACACGAGAGTGAAGCTTTTAGACGTTGGTGGAGAGTGACCACAGTTGCATCGTGGTACGATGTCAGCATACGAGTGCGGAGAGCAGCCACACCATTGGTAGCAGGAGATTCGTGAGCTTGCTGGAAGACTACATTGACGAGCTGTGTAAGAGCTGTCTCTTGATTTTGGAGCCAATTGTCCTCGTAAAGCTCAGGCTGACCGATATCATCGTTCAATACGGGATAGCGTGATGCAGCCAGGAAGACGGAGCGTTTCACATTTGGTAGATTGATATCCTTGGGCGTGGAAGCATTCACAGCGACATTCGGGGCGGATCTTGCGACAGCGTTCGTCACGGTGCTCGATGCAGGCTTGACTACTGAGGGCTTGCTGACTGGTCTCGGAGCTGGGATCGGCTTGTGCTTGAAATCTCTGGAGAACGGATCTGTAGTTGTGGCTCGAGGCACAATCTCAGTCCGGGTGATGGATCTTTCGTGAAGAGCTCTGGCTTGGACCTTGGGCTTCGGTGCATCTTTCAGCTCAGGCGCTGATCGCTTTTTGATGCTTGTCGTCGTCATTGAAACAGGTGCTGTCTGTTGCATGGAAGATGGTGATTTTCTAGTGCCCAGAGGTGCGGCTTTGGTCAACGGCTTGACGAAAGCCTTTTCACCTTTGCCAGTACGAGAGAGCATCGAACCCGGGAGCAAGTTCTCCTTTCCGCCGCCGCTGCCCACTACATGATGTGACACATTAGGCTGTGATGGAGCAAGAGGTTTGAGAGCGCTACGTTTTGTTGCAGAAGCCATTCTCTGAGCTTGTCTCAGGGCACTGGCTCCCAATTTGACAGGTTGAGGAGTCTCCTTCATGGGCGTGATATCCAGGTTGCTCGACGGCAGACCGACTGTCTCATCGCGAAGGGTGTGATCATATGCTCCCGGATGAATGGAAAGTAGCGTAGTGTCCTCTGGAATCCAGATGGTTCGTCTTCTGTCTTCCTTGACATGGTTCGCTGTGCTGCTGGTGGGTTTGAAGTTGGCAATGTCGCTCACGCTACTTGTCGGAAGAGGTGGCGGCTTCTCATCTCTGGATGGTGGAATTCGGATCCTCTGAGCTGGTCTTGCGTGGATTGCACTGCTTCTCATCATCCTGGCAGGTTCATCGCGTTGGAAGTGCTCGCGCTGGCTGCTGCTGCCATCCTCGAAGATGGTGGTGGGAGCACGTCTGGGCTTCCTTGCCAAGTTCTGGCTCCTTCGGGGCGGCGCATTTTTGAATTCCTGTTGAACCAGATGTGCGATGTTTTGGGTGGTATTGTCGTTGAACTGGTCGTAGGCGTCGTCGAAAATGTTGTTTACTTCTTTTTGTTTACTTCCAAACGGCGACGCGACTTCGCGTCCACCGTGGACAGGAGCTGGACAAGGCGTCCCGATTTCGTAGTTGAACATGTCGGATATAACTCAGTACTGCATTACAAGGTTGGCTTTGGGATATCTGGGCGATTGGAATAGATAACCTGTGTCGGAGGTGGAGCGGGTGGTTTGCTAGGAGGTGGCTGGTGCAGCAAAATCAAGCTTGTGATGGGCGTTGTGGCGGGCAACCGCCTTGGCATTCTGTTTGCTCTGCCGCCTGCTCGACGTGCATCTTGTCATGTCCGTCCACCTTCTCCAACTCACAACTGCTGCAATGCTCGAATCGCTTCTTTGGGCACAAGCTGCTCTGTATATATGCCAATCCCGATCTTTGTGGAGCTCTCAGAAGCTACATAAATGTACAAAATCACAAAGATTCAACCAATGAAATCAATGCAGACAAACCTCATGCTGCTGCATTGCTGTTGGCCTAAATCATGAGGCTAGAATAGCTTCGACATGATCCGACCTTTGACCGTGCTAGATTCCGCACCCTCAGCCTCCCGCTCACCACGGTAGTGCTCCGTCAAAGCATCAAAGAAGTCGCAGTCCGATGCGAGATCAACTTCTTTGCTGCGATGAAAGCGTGTGCCTCTGACCACCTTCCAGACGATCCCAATACCACCAGCCAACGCGATGATGCCGTAATTGAAGATGAAAGTAGCCACACTCCAATTACCCTTTAGGAACACAGCATACCCTTGTACCCAGAGGAATATCGTAGCCCAGAAGAGAGCCCAGTATGCCGCATATGGCTGCCAGCGAGATAGAACAGGCAAGTAAGATTGGCGGTCGACATTCTGCGCCTTTACTGCAGCGTTGAAACGAATCCATGTAGCAGACATGATCGCCCAGTTCAGCATCTGGGACGCAGTGCAGAAGTTCAAGATCCAGGAGAGCACTTTGCTGCTACCTGATCCAAGAGCAAGGAAAGCCAGACAAGACAATAGCATGACGGCGATGACAGCCATGTAGGGCACACCGTTCTTGTTCAGTCTACGCAGAAATGCTGGAGCTTGCCCGTCCAAGGCGAGGGCATGCAAACTTCGTGAAGCGTTGAACGTGTACGCATTACCAGCCGATACGATGCTGGTCAACAATGCTGCGTTCACTATCGAAGGCAGCACAGGAATTTCGAGCCGCCGCATCGAGATGACATAGGGAGATGCGCCTGCGTACGTGTCCGAGCCATTGGTAAGAGTGCTGTCGTTAGAAGGAACAAGGATGCCTACGCAAAGGGCACCGCCGATGAAGAAGACGATCAGACGACTCATTATCGTGTTGAAAGCTCGAGGGACAGTGCGACGCGGGTTTTTAGCTTCGCCAGCAACCATCGAGATGTACTCTGGTCCGGACATAACAAAGCCAGCAACATTCATCGCGTTGACAAAAGACTCTAGTGGTGTGACTGGGCTGTTGCCTGTCCAAAGTCCCGGCTCTTTCCAATAGCGAAAACCGAACCGGCTATACATGGAGGTCAGTGGTGTATTTTCGTGTCGCGTGATTCAAGGCAGACTTACTCATGTAGAGGGTTACCACCAAGCATCACAACTAAAGTATAGACTATGAGGCCAGTGGCCAACAGAATTTTACACAAAGACAACCAAAACTCGGCTTCTCCAAAAACATCGGCTCGATATATGTTGAGGGCGAGATATAGTACCAGGGAAACAGAGATTAGTACCGCAGGAGATTGATCGTAGCCCTAGTAAGTGACGAGCGTGTTGATGACTGTTGCCTCGAAGATCACAAATGATGTTTGTGCAATGAAGAGGTTCCATCCTGCTGTGACCCCCAAAGCTGGATCAACCATGCGACCCGCCAGGCGGATGAATGAGCCGTCCAGAGGGAATAGAGTAACAATCTCGGTTTGACATTGGGCGATAGAGAAGACAATGGTCGCCCAGAATATGAAGCTAAAGAGTAAGCACAGAGGTCCGGATGAGACGCCAGAGCCGATGGCGACGAAGAGTGAACTTGGACTTTTATCAACACTTTGTCTTGTCGTAGTTAGGACAATCATTACGTACGCTCTGATTGATCCAGCAATTGCTGTGAGTTGGAGTTGCCTAGAGCCAAGTCGACGATGATTCACCGCCTTCTTAATTGCAGTGACGAGATCGTCATCTTCGGCAGAACTGATATCGTGCTGCTCGAGTTATTAGATGCCTCTCGGAGCCATAGTCCAAGGGCTCTCTCACCATGCTGACTTGTCCTATCTCGACCGAGACCTTAGGACTTGGTGGCTGGCCATAGTTCTTGTCGTGCTTTTGCGACCGATTTGGACCATAATTGGGCGGTTCCATGTTGTCTGTCCCGAAAAAACGAAGGACTGCGTAACTACGAGAGTAAAGCATGCTGGTACTGCTGACAATCATATAGAGCGTCACAGATATCATTGTTGTCCCAGGCATCGCACATCTGATAAGCACTGGGACTTGTCTCCATAATCTGACACGGCTAGGTTGACGACTGCTTCGTGATACGGCATCGAGCCCCTCGCCCTATCGCACTCTTGAAAGGCTTAGGCGAGAGGCCTTGTCGTGGACCAGTTGGGAAAAATTGTATGATTTGATAGAGCCTCACTCTCAGTAATAGATACGACTGTCATTGGATGGGGAGGTCATGCATTCCGGTGGAGCGATAGGCAGAAGATTTTCCAAGAAGCCTACTAAGCATCAGATAGCCCAGTGGCACAGTAGAATAATATCAATGCTGGAAGGATCAAGGTGCAAGCGTAAGGATAGAAGTGGTGGAAGGTGGAGACCGAAGCGGGGTACTGATAACAACCCTCGAGCGTGCTGATTGGGTTTCCACATCTGAGTATCATACCTCCCCACTGAGAGACAATACTCTTCTCGTACAACAACACTTTGAGACAAGCTGGTCCAGTCGTAGTACACCATGGCACCATCTCTTGTCCGCATTGATGCCTCGGAGCAGCTTGAGAAGATTTTACACATCATGGAACGCGATGGTGCTGTGATCGTTACCGACTTTCTGGCAGAGGAGCTTTTGAAAGAGTCCATGGATGCCAGTGAGTCCCAATTCGGCGTATTAGGGTACTGCAGAGCTGACGTACCATAGTAAAGCCACATTTGTCCGGGAGGAAAATGTATGACTCTAAAGCCAGCCACGGAGAACTTGGTGCAGATTTCTTCCCAGAAGGATCTCAGCGTATCTATGTGAATTCTTACAGATCACATCCGACCATATGGGTACTGACAATCAGTACAGGGGTTGCTCGCGAAGATGCCTGAACAGCTCATCAAGATTGTACGTCTTCCTGTCTGGCAGGGTATCATGGCACGTTTCTTGAACGACGAGTTCGCTTCTTACACTGGAGAAGCACTTCTGCCCCAAAAGAGCGGGTACATGCTGGCATCTACTGCAGCTCTTCGTCTGGTTCCTGGCGCTAAGTCTCAGCCTCTTCATCGAGTAAGTTTGCAAAAGACGAATCACACTCCAGAGCCTGATGATTATTCCAGGACCAGATTGCCTATCAGGTTAGACCAGATCCTAGCAATCCTCTTTTCACGCCGATGATGGGTTGCTTGGTTGCAGGATCAAAATGTACATACCAGAACGGTGTAAGTCGTTGAGACTCGAAAATGTGTCCAGCTGCCGTTACTGATCTTCGATATTCAGGCTACAGCTGTCATCCCCGGAAGTCATCTCTGGGGTGTGAATCGTGCTCCAAAGAAGGAAGAAGTGACGTACGCTGAGATGGAGCCAGGTTCAGCCTTGTTTACACTGGGATGTGAGTGTAGCTCTGCAGCGAAATTAGTGCTTGCACAAGTCATTCATACTGACCCCGTCGTCCGGTAGCGACATATCATGGTGCTGGAGAGAACAAATGCGGAACTAACGACCCCGACGCTTTGCGCACGCTGTTTGCAATTTTTGGGTAAGGGTCCATGAAACGATATTCAATGATGCCCTGTTGACACATCAATACAGGCAAAGAGATTACTATCGTCAAGACCAGGAGGAAGTCCTCTCGACCCCTCTTGAGATTGCTCGCGAGCTGCCCGAAGACATCCTCAGACTGGCAGGCTATTACAAGTCTGTTGGAGGTGTTGGTTTTGTGGAAGACCACCAGCATCCGGTCGAGTTTCTGCAGAAAGATCAGACCGGAATAGGAAAGTTTGTGTCCACCGCTAAAGTGGCAGGTTAGCTAGCTTGGTCGTGACTGTGGAATGCGAGGATACCGTTGTCTTGTCGAACCAACCTATCAATGATTTCTTGCAAGTGAGCGAGAGCGGATACCGCGTGCAATGTCGGAGATATCGAGTGGTAAGAACTCCTTGTTCGTTTCCAGTTGATCAAAGAGATGACTTTGGAGACTTCAGAATCCGATCCTGATGGTTGCTACTGCCTCGGAGTGCGCACTGCCTCAGTTGAGCTGCTTGCTGTTACTCCTCGGAAGGAAAGTTGCCAAATTTGATGGTCTTATTCGGTCAATTGCCGTCGGCCGAGAGACTACAGGAAGCTCACAGCGTTCGCATCGTTTGGCTTCCTTCCCGGGCCAAATTCTTGTCTTGCCGAAGCCTGCGACTCAGGATGCAGGTACGCTGGCGTCACATCTCAACTCACCTCAAGCCACAACGTTACCAAGCATGTTGCTTGGTACTTGTACTCAATATTGACTGCAACCCTCAAGAAAGGGTTTCGTTTGTGAAGCTCGTCGCGTTGATGCTTTCGTATGGATATGGACTTTGATCGACATAGTGCATGCTGCTTGTTCACATCCTGTTTGGAACACTACGCGTCTGTGGATCTTTGTGGAGGAAGCGACGATCCCCCAAACGCGGAGCCTCTCGCGAGGGGAAAAAGCGGGCACTTCAGCTCATACGGAAGCAACTTCCGAGAGTCGGCGATTGAGCTCTCGCTGTATGCAAGCGCTGAACAATGAGGTGCTTGGCCATGGCCCATGGCAAAGGAAGATCCTCGCTCGACCAGCTTTCTGTGCGTTTCTTGCCAAAGGCCCTACTTCGGCGGTTCCTCTACGGGTCGTTGATACTCCGACAACGACGATAAGGCGATGCATAGCGATGCAGCAATATATCGAAAGCTCGGGCGCTCAGACTGGGATCTGTGAGAACGGTGGCTCGATAGTGAAAGTTGTCTTTCGAGAGGTTCCAAAAGTACGTCCGACAAGCAACGTCAAACCATGATCATGGAACAAGGTTCTTCCGCGACATGACTCGAACTCGGAGGGACATCGACGACTCTTTCGTGCTTCACGTTCCACGGGCAAAATCGAGAAAACAGAACGTACCAGATAAGCCAGGACTATTGCCGTGACGCAAGAGGCCTACGATACGACTTCATCACAGTTCTTTGCCCTACTTCACATCAAACCCCGACTTTTAGCATCTGCAGATCTCCACTCAATCCATCCATCGTGGGGAAAGTTTGGGGACGGTAGTGCTCTCGGCGCCTCCCTTGCTGGTAGAGGCTTACTCGATGGTGGCTCTCATTGGCTCAGATGACCTCCCAACTCGGTCGTGGAACATCCTAGATACCTTGACGAACGGGCACGCACGGAGACGCCGCATGACCTACAGTGATGTCGGCTTCTGACCGATTCTACCTTAAATGCAACCACCTGCTCAACTAGATATTGAGGCTGGTGTCTCGTCTCTGTTCACCAAGTTGTGTCAAGACTTTTACAAAGTTCTATCATTCATCATGGACCAACACAAGGCCGATACAAAACATGTGGACGACATTGACGTCCAAAAAAACGACTTCGTCATCACCCCTGACGCTCGAGAAGCATATGGGCCTGCTGGCATTGCTGGTATCTTCGGCAACTCTTACGTAGCACTGTGTGCTGCTTTCTCAGCAATGGGTGGCTTGCTGTTTGGCTACGATCAGGGCGTCGTATCAGTCACCCTTACAATGGACGACTTCCTGGAACGATTCCATCAGATTGCCCCTGGATCTGGAGGCGCTAGCTTTAACAAGGGTCTTCTCACAGCTATGATCGAGCTTGGAGCATTGTTCGGTGCCCTCAACACAGGCTGGATTGCAGACAAGTACTCACGAAAGTACTGCATTGTCATTGCAGTCGTGGTATTTGTTATCGGATCCGCATTGCAGACAGCTTCCATCAACTATGATATGCTCATCGTAGCTCGCTTGATTGGAGGAATAGGCATAGGATCGTGAGTTCAAACATCGCACCATACAGCAACATCCTGGTCTAACATATATCATCTAGTCTTTCGGCCGTCGCACCTATGTACATCTCGGAAATTTCGCCTCCTGAGATTAGAGGAACACTCTTGGTCCTGGAAGAGTTCAGCATCATCGTCGGTATCGTTGTAGCATTCTGGATTACATACGGTACACGATACATGAGCACGGAATGGAGCTGGCGCCTGCCTTTCCTCTTGCAAATTCTACCAGGCCTGGTTTTGGGTGTCGGCATCGTCTTCCTGCCGTTCTCACCCCGCTGGCTCGGATCCAAAGGTAGAGACGAAGAAGCCCTTCATGCATTGACACAGCTGCGCCGTCTACCTGCCACAGACCCCCGAGTGCAACAAGAATGGTTCGACATTCGTGCCGAAGCCAGACTGGTTAATGAGATCAGCAAAGAACGTCACCCTGATCTGCAAGATGGTTCCAGAACTAGCCGCATGAAGCTCGAGCTTGCTTCCTGGGCTGACCTCTTTAAGAAGGGATGCTTACGACGAACCCACGTTGGTGTTGGAATTATGTTCTTCCAACAGTTCGTGGGCATTAATGCCTTAATATACTATTCACCAACTCTATTTGAGACAATGGGATTGAACTCAAGCATGCAGCTCATCATGTCTGGTGTGTTAAACATCATGCAACTTGTAAGCAATACCCCTTCTGTATCGCACTGGAGCTTACTAACAACTTACTCCAGGTTGGTTGCTCCACTTCAATCTGGACAATGGATCGTTTCGGTCGCCGAACACTCCTACTCTGGGGAAGTTTCTTCATGGCAGCCTCCCACATTATCATCTCCGGTCTCGTTGGCGAAGGACAAAAGAACTGGGACGCCAATGGCGGTATGGGCTGGGCCGCGGTGGCCTTCCTCCTCATCTATATGGTCGCCTTCGGTGCCAGTTGGGGACCAGTGCCATGGGCCTTGCCATCAGAAATTTTCCCTTCTTCACTCAGAGCCAAGGGTGTCGCCCTCTCTACCTGCTCGAATTGGCTGAATAACTTGTTCGTCTACCGTTCTCCCCTCTTCTTTCCAGCCATTCACTAACACTATCACAGTATCATCGGTCTCGTGACCCCACCTCTGATCTCCGGAACCAACAACTACGGCGCCTATATTTTCTTCGCCGCTTTCTGTGTCTTCTCCGGCATCTGGGTCTTCTTCTGCGTACCCGAAACCAATGGCCGCAGTTTAGAAGAGATGGACCATGTATTCAGGGATGCGGGAGGCAGTGAAGAGGAAGAGATCAGGAAGTTGAGGATCGAGAGGGATTTGGCTGCTAGCACGCAGGCGTCAGCTGTTGCCTAGTCGTATTGGAACTTGTTGTTGAGTTCATTGCATATCGGGAGAAATCATTGGAGGAGTTTTGATCAACTACTTAGATATAGATCTCTACACATTTTAGATGAGAGTAATGAATTCATGATCACATTTCCACCATCACAATTCGTGTTCTGCTTCTCATCACGCCGGCTTCCAGTCAAGTCACGATAACACAGTCATAAACACATCGAAATGGAAACTGTGCACATCCAACCACGTTCTCGCCCACACTAGTCGTCGCTTCAAAAGACCGCTAGAGAACTAGAGAAGAGCAAAAAAAGCCGACGCAACCATTCCTGCAATTCTGCCACTGTCTCACAGACCAGGAAAGAGCATGACTGGAATTCCATATCCATATGACCACATTTGCGCGCTCTAATCAGGGGCATGTACTCTAAACTCCTCGTCTTTGCGAAAAGCAGAAGTCCAATCTGCCACGATTGGCACCGGAGATGTACAAGTATATTCCATGATCATGTATGCGGAGGAATTGATGGTGGTTCCATGGCTGCGATGTTGATGGTGGGAAGGGAAAGAGCGATGCATGGCTAGAGCCTATCCATATCATCGCTAGCATTGTACTCGCGCTTTCGGAAAGAGCATTTTTACTGCTACACTGTGTCTTCCTATCAAGTACAGAGAAATCTACTGATCTTGTAAGTACATCAACCGCGGATATGGAAGAGCGGTCGCAGCAGATTGTAATATAACACACCAGTCTCACTGGTCTCAGATTCTCATCAGCAAGGATCTGTGGGGGGGGGAAATCACTCGAAAATCACACAGTCAAGGCCAAGATTATGTTTGTAATGGTATGCTCTGTTGAATTCCTGTATCGTAGCTCATGAATGTAAGAAAGATGCAAAGCAATGGACAAGCAAAAAAAAGAAGAAAAGAAGCCTCCCGAAGCTAACACCTAGCAGATGCAAGAAGCGAAGAAAGCAATATGTAACACCATTGACACCTGTCAGTCCACCCCATAGCAAAAACAATGATAACCATTACGAAAATTCATCGATCAGAGAGGCATCATGCCAATTCCGCTAGAAAAGCCTCCGCCACCTCCACTCTTCTTTGACGAGCCTGCTCCACCTCCGCCAGGACCATTGTACGCGTACTTGTTCATACTACTCTGCTTTTTCGCGGCTGGTGCGCGTTTCTTGACTGCTCCTCCACCACCAACGCCTGATTTGCCTTTGGGGTAGCTTGATCTGCGAGCGGCCGATTTCTTGCCGGCCCATTTGTTACCTCCCTCGCCAGAGCGAGCACGCTTGTTGACGGGTGCTGCGGCTGCTTTGGGGGCGGCTTGTGATTGTGAGAATTTGGCGTTGAAGGCATCGACTTCGCGGTTGGGTTTGAAGTAGGCGGATTCGTTTCGTTGACTTCCTGCTTCAGGTTCAGAGCTGATTCCACCGTCATACGCGAACTCGTCATCTTCATCTTGGTCCTCATCGCTGTCGATGTATATCACGGTGGTGTGGTTAGGATCATATGGCTTCTCTTCTGCGCCTTCCATCATCGAGTCCAGCTGAGCCTTGTAATGTGCAATCAGAGGAAGCAGGACTGCGCCATGGCAATCGACCTTGGCAGGATCAATACCGCGAACTTTCTTCATGGCAGCCAAATTTTTGGGGAACAGAACGGCCATCTCGCGCAGCATAGTATCGGAGAAAGGCTGTTGACGCAGACTCTTTCTCTTCATAAGGTCCAACATCTTTTCCTTGGCATGCACGACAAAGGCTGCAAGCACGTCTTGATGAACGTCATCCAAGCTCTCCATCGTTTCGTCTCTAGTGATGGGAGGACCGAGCTCCTTTTTGCGGGAACGAGACTTGGTATCCGTCCTTAGTGGCTCGAAAGCATCGTCGTCATCGGATTCTTCGTAATCTTGATCCTCAAAATCGTCAATAACGAAAGTGTCCCGATGGTAGCCATTGTGGGTCTCGCCACGCTTGCGGCTAGGACCTGCTTGGACAGGGGAAGAGATGTTCGTTGAAGGATACTGAGGGGCTTTCTTCGCTGCCTTCGAGGCTTTGACGCCGGTACCTGCAGCAACTTTGGGGACTTTGGGCTTGCGCTTGGTAGTGTTTCCACCTGCTGGGACAGCCAACATCAGCTTTCTTTTGCCGGGACCCTTTCCAAATACGTGTCGTCTCGGACCAAGACCGAGATATTGATTAGCAAACTTGGCCCTGTTGAAGACTGAGAACTCGCGAATAACGTCTTCAGCCAACAGAAGGCCGAAGAGACGATCGACATTCTCGCGATCGAGATCCTTGCCAGCACCGTAATTCTCAGCTTCCCTGTCTTCGGCGGTAATACCACGACCAGTACCTCGGAAGAGGTCAAGACATTGATGGAGAGTGACATTACGGACTGAGGCCATCTCCTTGACCAGCCCAACTGCAGCAAGACCTAGTTCTGTGTAGTCTGTTTCGACCAGCTCCTCTGTCGTGTCGCAGTTGTCACAACCATTTTCGCAGTCTTCTTTTGAGAAAGTCTCTGCAAAGTAGGCCAGCACTTGAACACGACGACAATCTGTCTTGTTCAAGCAAAACTGTACGACTCTGCGAAGCATGTCGTGTTGACGATCCTTTTGCTCCTTGCTACCAGTCTCGTTCTCGTCGATCATCTTGCGCAAGGTGAACAAGTCATGTGTACCATAGAACAGATAACAGTCAGACGACGCGCCATCACGTCCGGCACGACCAGTCTCCTGGTAGTAGCCTTCAAGACTCTTGGGGATTGTGTGGTGAATGACGAAACGGACATCGGGCTTGTCGATACCCATACCAAAGGCAATAGTTGCGACAATCACTTTGGTATCGCCTCTCTGCCAATCTCTTTGAACCTTGCTTTTTGCTTCAGGTTCCATACCAGCGTGGTAATGGTGAGCCTCGATACCACGCTGGCGCAGCTCCTCAGCGACGTCTTCACATTGTTTTCTTGAGAGACAGTAGATGATTCCGCACTTGTCTTTGTGCTTATCCTCTATGATCTCCTGGATTTTGTCGAGAAGCGCTGATTTTTTAGGCTTGTTGTCGACATGATACGTGAGATTTGGGCGGTTGAAACTTTGCGAGTAGACTTCACAGCCGTTGATACCTAAATTACCAATGGTGTCCACCTTGACATTCTCGGTCGCAGTCGCAGTTAGGGCCATGATGGGAACACCAGGGTATTCTTTCAGGACCATTCCAAGCTCTTTGTAGTCCGGACGGAAGTCATGGCCCCATTGACTGACACAGTGAGCTTCGTCGATGACAATTCTGGCGAGCTTTCCCCTGCGATGGAGATCCTTGAATGCTGTCTTCATCATACCGCTCTTGTTCAACATCTCTGGCGTGACGTAAAGTAGCTGTACAAAGTCTTGCACATTCGGCTTCGTGAACGTGCTGGTGATCTCTCTGCGCTCGTCCATCGATGTACTGCCAGTGAGTGCAAAAGCCTGAATGTGAAGTGCTCTCAGATGCGAAACTTGGTCTTCCATCAAACTCAGTAAAGGTGAAACGACAACAGTGACGCCTGAAGTCTTCCCCGTTCTGACGATTGCTGGTAGTTGGTAGCACAGTGATTTGCCACCTCCGGTTGGCATCAGAACGAATACGTGTCTGCCGGCAAGCGTGGCATTGATAGCGTTGGCCTGATTGAGCCGGAAACCGGGCAACTGGAAGACCTTTGTCAAACCGGTTTTGACCTGTTTTGTCCAAGGAAAATCTCCGAGTTCTTCATCAAGTGTTTTGGGCCTTTTGGAGGGAGTAGCTTTCTTTGGACGTGCTTTGGCAGCGTTCGATATCTGACCAAAAGCTGGACGGTCGTTTGACTGTCGAATTGCCCCATTGAAAGTCGAGTGATCTTCAAATTCGGTCGCGAGATTCATAAGATCCTCATCGTCGCCAAATTCGTCATCAAAGTTGTCGTCATCATCAGCGGCCTGCGCTGGAGGTGTTCCCATGATGTTGCTGAATAGACTTTCATCTTCCTCTTCAAACTCATCGAACTCATCGGGCACGCCATAGTTCTCTTTATCACTGTACCGGTTGGCGTTTGCGAAATCTTTGGTGGCAATCGTCGGCTTCGCTGATGCCTGCCGACTGACTGAGGTTGCATGACTTCGTTTGGACGGGGACGGCGGGGCATTATAGCTGTTGGTTGTGTGGGCGTTTCGGTCGGGAAAGTGACGAGGCGGACTAATCTCCATCACACTTGGGTCTTCCTCTTCTGGCTCTGGCTTGATCCTTCTGGCAGGCTTGGGCGGGGTGTCCTCGACACCAGCAAATGTTTCGATGTGTCTGCCATTGGGCAGCTGAGTCTGCTTGACCCGTTCAGGACCAGGGCTCCTAAGCACCTCGGTCTTTGCTCTAGGCACAGCCTGCGTCGATTTGACAGAGACTGCGGCAGGTCGCTTGAAGGTAGCCATAAGGCCAACAGATTCGAGATTGTGTAGAAGTGGTAAGATTTCAGTGTGTGTATCACGGATGCGTTGCTTGAGCTGCTTCATCTCTTGTTGTTCTTTGGTAGGCTTTTGTCTAGCAAGAAGAGCTTTTCTCACAAGACCCGAGACGTTCTTCATTTCAAAGTCGAGAGCATCCAGATGGTCCTTGAAGCCTTTCAAATTCTTCAGGACTTCTTCAATCTCACCTGCTTGCTCGTATGCTGCTGAGATATGGGCTGGTACCTCGTCGATATCAAGCGATTCCATGGCAGCCATATAGTTGTCTGTAGCTTGTGCATGGCGGTCTCCAGCTTCGGCCAGCTTGGACTCGAAGTCTTGTTGTGTCCATGACAGAAACTTGTTGATGAGAGCATCTTCGCTGGAAGAGAGCGGGGCGAGTCCAGGTGATTGTGAGCCAAGAGCAGGAGACTCAGCAACACGGCTGAGGGCAGGTGTCTGCAACGGCTTTCTGGGAGATGGTGTAGGTTGCTTCATCTTGACAGGAGAAGCACGCACTGGTTCGGGTATGCTCTCATGAGCGTCTTCCATGTCTTCATCTTCACTGTCCAATACTTGACGCTTGACACGTCTCTCTTGCGGCGGAGGGCCCATGGTTGAACTCGAGGATGATACAGCCGCGGAGGCAGGGCGCTTAGCCGGTGATTGGGCGACAGTCGAGTATGGAGGAGGCGGGCCAATTGGCTCATCGTCTATCAAGTCATCAATAGACATGAAGCTATCGTCGTCATCGTCCGGTGGTTGGATTGTCTCGAGACGTGGAGCTTTGGACGATGGGCGGTTGTATGTGTCGGACCTGTGTTCATCGCTCTTTCTCTTCTGACCGTTGAGATGGGAGAATAGACGACTCGGAGTGGGCAGCGTGTCTTCTGTCAAGTCGAGAGTATCAACCTTCGAGGGCAATGCAGGCGTTGTCCGAGCCATCTTCGTGGAGGGAATGGCGTTACGAGGGGCTGGCGATTGAGCATACGATTTAAGGCGACTGTCCAGATTCGGTATGGCCGGTCTAGATGACGATTGGGACGACCTTTCGGGCAAGGAGACCTGGACGGGCTTTGTGGGAGAGGATGAGGCAGCGGCTCTCAACCTTGCCATGTTCGCACTGGGCTCGCCACGCGGGGGTGAATTCGCTCGTTCTCGCCCTGTTGGTTGCGGTTGCGCGATTCGACGCGTTGTTGAATTCGATGGACGTGACGGTAGCGAGCTGACATTCCCGGGTACGTTCTGTGAAAGCGGTGCCTGCGAAGATGGTCCAAGGGAAAGAGGTACAGGTGGTAATGAAGGCGAATGTTTAGGTATACACGGTTTCTCCTGTAGCAACCATCCGAGCTGCTCGCGGAGGTTGTTCTTAGTCATTGAGCATCACGAATGCTGAGATTCTTTGTTTTCCTCCTTCGATATGGGCTTCCTGTCGTCGAGTGGCGCCTGTTCCTGCTCGATTAATTCCTTCTGGAATCTCAAATCGCGACGGACGCGACTGCCCGCGACTTCACGTGCCGGAAGCTAACCCGATAGAGTAATTTCTTGGCACTGTTGCCTCGACCTCGTCAAGGGCACCACCCTGTTCTACTGCTCGACGACATCAGCCCTCACCATCTTTGACCTGCAGTGGTCGCGGTTACTATGGCCAGTTCCTCTGGTATGTGCTCGAGTATATGTGCTTGACATTGCTCGAAATGACAGGAGGTGAAACTGGAGACCCGAAATTCCTCTTTGCAACACTCGCCCGCCGCGCCGCCCCAATGTCGACTCAATTTGGATCTAGAAACGTGCGACAACATTGGTCATCTCACGATGCTCAATGCAGTCGAGCTTTCAATGGACATCTGTCTGACCTTGCGAAACCTTGTGCATTGCTACAGATCGTTTGCACGTAAGACTGTTGTCAGTAGAGTGATACACGAGCTCATCTCGCTTGTGTGATCCTTCTCAACTGGAGAGCTGGAGCCTGGAGCGACGCCTTTACTACTCATCGAGTCATCCGTATCTTCGTCCCAACACAACATACTGGCAAGTGTATGACCAGGCGGGAAATCTGACTTGAAGCTTGAACGCAGAATCAAGCAATACAGTTTTACGTTGTCAAACATGGAAGCCGCCGACTCAACGCCCCCGTCTGATCTGCCAGTCCTACCGTCCATCTCGCAACTCGACCTGGCTCGGTCAAGTTTGAGGAGAGAACTCGTTCCTGCCCTCGGTTTCGCCGGAACTCAGCAGCACCTGACTCATGATATCGCTCCTGCCTTGAATGGAAACAGCCAATCTTCTCGGTACTATGGTTTCGTGACCGGAGGCGCGACTCCTGCGGCTGTCTTCGCCGACAAGATGGTTACCGATTATGATCAAAATGTTCAAGTGCACCTTCCGAACGAGACTGTAGCTACAGATGTGGAAGCTGCCGCTCTAGATCTTGTATGTCAACTGGTCGAACTGGATCCTAAAGAATGGACCCATAGAACGTTCACCACCGGCGCAACCTCGAGCAACATTAATGGTCTTGCCTGTGGTCGGGAGTATGTCATCTCAACCGCCGCAGCTCGCAACAACACCAAGGCAGATGTTTCCTCTCTTGGTCTCATGGCCGCGATGCGAGTTGCCGGCATTGACGACATTCAGATCTTGACCTCTGCACCTCATAGCTCCCTGCGCAAAGCAGCTTCAGTGCTTGGTCTAGGTCACGATAGTGTGAAAGATGTGTCAGATCCCACTGCACCTCACCGTCTCGATCTGGAAGCTCTGGAGAATGCTCTCCAGAGTCCAAGAACTGCTTCGATCATCGCCATATCTTGCTCCGAGGTCAACAGCGGCCTCTTCGCTACAACAGGAAAGCACATGGTACAGATACGTCGTCTCGCTGATAGATATGGCGCCTGGCTACACGTGGATGCTGCTTTTGGTTTACTTGCGCGAATCCTGCCAGCCGACGACCCATCATATGCACAACTGAAGGAAGGCGTAGAGTCCCTTGAACTGGCTGACTCGATCGCCGCAGACGCCCACAAGTTGTTCAATGTCCCCTATGACTGCGGCATCCTGCTCTCCCGCCACCTTGACATCGGCACAGCAGTTTTCCAAAATCCAGGTGCTCCTTATTTGAATGCTGCTGCCGGCTCTGTGCCCTCGCCTCTGAACATCGGTATTGAGAACTCGAGACGCTTCAGAGCCCTGCCCGTCTATGCAAATCTGGTCGCCTATGGAAGATCTGGCTTCGTCAACATGCTAGAGAACCAAATCGCGCTCGCTCGGGGCATAGCCTCCTACATCCAATCGAGTAGCGTCTTTAAGCTTCTTCCGGAGGCCGAATCAGGTTCTATGGACCCATTAAGCCGAGTCTTCATCATTGTGCTATTCAAAGCTATCAATTCCGAGCTAAACGACACATTGGTCAAGAAGATCAATGCTACACGCAAGATCTACGTGTCAGGCACTAAACATGCAGGGCAACCGGCTTGTCGATTCGCTATATCTAATTGGCAAACCAGCGTCGAGAAGGATTTGGCTGTCATTATAGACGTATTGGAGACTGTAAGCAGTGGTCATAACAAGCAGTAAAAAACGCACAAATATCTCTGAAGATGAAGCTGGCCCCCACTGAGAGTCCGTCAGTCTTGCCGCTCTCAGTGGCACAATCTGTCTTTTTCTCGAAAGCACTACATTTTCTACAGCTATGACGTGGCGGGCCTGTAGCACACGGGAAAGACACTGAACAAGAGCTTGTAGTGGAAAAGAGAAATACATGTTGTCTCTACATGGCACACATTCTGTATGTTGTACTGTGTCCCCGTGTGTTTAGACAGAGAACATGTAATCCTCTCGGATCTAAAGTACTTTCATATGAGACAACCTGTCATAGAGTATTTCTCTGTACAAGAGCCGAAGCGAACTCAAGGATTTGAAACTCTACCGTTGAGTCTTTTGAAGATGAATGCCTCGAGACGATCAATATACCAGAAATTTGAACATGGGACAGGAGGAGTAGTGTAGTGTCTGTATTCAGTCTACAGATCTTCTATCTCTCGTCCAGCAACATTTTCGCACCATTAACCATTTCGAACCAGCAATGTAACTTTCTCAACCCTTTCTCTCCCTCACTTGATCATGGCATCGTTCTCTCTTCTCCCACTCCCACTCCCACTCCCATTATCACCTCAACCTGCCACTTTCATCACAACCTCACCTCATCCCTTCGATATTCCTCCCTCAACAACACAAATCAAGCCCTCCACCACCACCCATCCCCACTTCCACCTTCCCTCTTCCTCTTCCTACTCCCCTCCCTCTCCTTTCCCTTTCCACAATACGTCTCGTTGACCTGATAACCCGGGTTATGGGCACCGCCAACATCTTCCCTGCTATTTCCCCTCGTAGCCCTGCCTGAAGTTCTTCCACTCCTTCCCCTCAATTCCTCACTAGTGGACGTGGAAGGGTAGAATCTTGTATCCTGTTGTTGTTGAGGACGTGTATCAGGTGTATTGGGAGAGGCAGCATGAGGTGGCAGTGCAGAAAGAGGAGTTGCGATGTTATGGGTGGGTAGTGTGGAATTGTGTGCGGAGGCTTGACGAGAGATGTGAATGGCGTCTTGATGGGTAGGTTCGTGGAGGTCAGAGTTTTGCAGACGGTGATGGCTTTGATGATGATGGCGGTGATGGTGATGATGATGGTTGCAGTGGTGTGCAGAAGATGGTTTGTCGATGAAATAGTACCAGCGTTTTGTGGTTGATGAGTATTTGGAGTTGCGTTGGGAGATCTGTGAAAGCAAGGAGATGGTTAGTGGATGTGCTTGAGAGGATCAGTCGAGTCAGACAGATGGGAAGAAGGCCAGTGAAGTGGAAAAGATGCGATGAGGGTGATGAAGTGGAGTAAGAAAACGATCAGGAAACAACAAGACAGTAGTGTTCACGAGATCGAGAAGGCATGAGCACGACGAAGGTCAATGTTTGTCTCGTAAGACATGTGTATAGATTATACTTGGTCATGTTCTCAAGCATGTGCAGAAGCGCTGTGAAGAGCGTGTCTTTGCATGCATCGAGCAGATGGCCAGGTTGAGCAAGTTCGAAAACTCGCATGTAGTATATATGAAGACCTTTCATCGTATGCGTAAAAGGTATATCGTGATATCCCCAATAATTCATCCTCTCAAAATCCAAATGTACATGATACAGCTCGTAAGCCATTGATCGCAACAAGAAAACCAAAAAGGTCAACAGCAGAAAAAAAAACAAAGGTAGGAAAAGGGGGTATGGCAGAGACGAAGAGAAACAGACCCTCCAAAACAAAAGGGGAACTTTGCAGCAAAAACGAACAATAAATCAAAACAAAAAAACGCAGCATTCACTTCAATCGTAAAATCCACGCTTGTTATTCACCTGAGAAGCCATGATCATCATCCAGACCAAAAAGACCAATCCGATAATCCAGAAAGCGAAAGCGGCGTCCCATTGCGAACAGATGGAGTTTTGTTCCAGCCAGGCGAGAGTGTCGATGCTGACGCCGCGGATGTTGTTGTTGTTTACGTAGCGGTTGCAGTAGGTTGACACGTTGCCCTGAAAAAACATACATTAGCACTTTCCAAAAGGGAGAGGAAGCAGCAATACTCACATTTCCAAACAACTGAATAGCCGTCTCAATAAGCCCAGCAAGAAACAGCGCAATAAGAATGAAAGACGCAAGCATAACCCAAGCCGGCTGCAATTTCTTCTGCGCCATGAGGATAATCATGATGATGATCCAGAAGATTGTGAGGGAGCCCACGGTGACGGCGTAAGGAAACAACCAAGGCGTGCCCAATCCCATCCTGTTCTGGATAGACATGAAGTCGCCAAAGACGCCGGTGAGGAGGCCGCCGGTTGCGAGCATGACGATGGTCCACCAGTTGAGCAGGTTCTCCGGCCAGGGGTAGCGGCGAATTACTGTTACGCGCTCTCTGGATGCTGTGGTTTCCGTGCGCGCCATTTTTGCTGTGTGGTTTGATGTGTTGGATAGGTGATGAAGTTGAAGAGAAATTAAAGTCGACTGCTGAGATGTTGTGCGCCAGTGACTGTGTGAGTTGACGGAAGTGAGCGATCAAAGTGAATTTGTCGATAATTCGATATCTGAATTTCGAATCCAGAGATTTCTCCAGAAGTGAGGGTGACTTTCAATCTCGACCCCAAGGATGGGAAGCCGCTCGATCTTGTAGCCTGGTGAGATGTGCTGGTGTGAGAAAGGCGAGCCGATAAAGATGATCAGCAACGAGCAACTGTTCGTCGCTCTATGGCAACGCAGAAGGGTATGCGCGTCGATGAGTTGCGCGTCAATCTATTCCAGTCGCAAGCAAGAAGCAAAACGGCTATCTCGAAAGCCCGTTAAATTCCCGTTGGGTGTCAGACGTAAAAAAGTGAAGGCGTGTTTGTGACGATTGATATCCTTGGCACAAGAACCCGAATGGCTGGTTGGCGGGGTTGCAGATATTAAGCACCTCGAAGAACGTGATTTGCGAAAAGAATGGTATCTGTTTCTGCAGGATGGGATTTGAGAGTCGGTGAATCAAGGAATATGCAAGATGATAGAAAAGAGGAAAGATGCAGGTACACAGGGGTGAGAAAAGCGATGTAGCAAGACGGAAAACCTGCTTGGTGGGAGCGGGAGAGGCTGGGAGATGGCAGGGCGATGTGCAAGAGGGTCTTCGTACACAGCCCATGAACACCTGAACATCCCACGTCAGAAACTCGTACGAATGTGCTGTAATCGATCAGAAGAGATGCCTTGTACTGTTTCATGATTTTTTTCTTTTGCTTGATGGTTCGCTCCTTTCTTTCCTGTACAACGCAAACCCAGATCTCTGCTTCATCTCATAATCCTACAAAAAGCCACATTTTGGCTAGAAACATGTCGCTCCCCTTCAATCGCAGCATAACCACCTTTCTTTTGAGATCACCATGACTCCTGAACAAAATCGTGACAAGAAAAGGAAACACAGATTCTGAGACCTTTCGCGCAGGTATCCTCCAAACATCTCGAGTAGGCGGCGCAGAGTAGACGTAATCGAGGCACCAGAGATAAGAAAAGCGAGAAAGATGCCTCAATCTTCCAAGAAAGATGACTCCGCAGAGAAAAGAACCATGGTGCCTTGGAGCCTCGAAACAGCCATTGCGCAACTCCAGAAGTATACACACCATCATTTCGGAAGTCAAGAATTGCGATCGAATGGACCCGTCAACGCGCGGAAACAAAAAGCAAAAGCCGAGATGATGCTGAGGGCGCGAAACGATTTGTGATCATGTTCATTTGGCCTCCTCGGCGCGGATGAAGTATGCCTTGGCGACCTCGTAGGCAGACCTGTAGAAAGTGATTAGCAGCTGTCAGTCGCATAGTCACAATGCACGAAGACATACCAGCAGATAGCGGTGCTAGGTGCAGCAGTAACAACTCTAGCCTTCATGCCCCTGAAGAATCCCTTTGCGCCATCTCTTCTCGCAATGATACCAGCAGCGTCAAACAAGCCCTTGGCATTTCTGATCTCGGCATCGGTAGAGCTTCCTCTAGTTTGCAACAAAGTCTTAATAACGTCGAGGGGAGTCGTAGCGGCGGCGGCGATACCACCGGCGAGACCTCCAGCAGTACAGTGAGTCAAGGGGTCGTAACCAGGGCGGCGGTGCATGAATTTGGTGATTGATTCGTAGGCGGTGAATTGGAGAGCGGTGAAAGGGACGGTCATGGCGAGAGTGGTGGGGTATGAGACGTAGAAGGCGCGGAGGCCCTCGTTGCGGAAGACGGAGCGTGCGCATTGAGTGAGAGATGTGTAGACACTTCCGTGCACTTGCATGCGCTGCTTGATGACTGTAGAGTTGTGTTAGTCCAGGACATGTAACTTGTTGATTGAGCAGTCGCGTACCATCGAAGGGGTTCATGAAGGCGTCACTGGCAATGGTCGCGCAAGCACCACTGGTTGCTGTGAATATCTGTCAGTACTCAAATTGAGCCGAGCGTTTGAAGCATCCAAATCTCACCTGCTGCAAGAGGGTGGTGACCAGCAGCGTTTCCACCCATCTGTTGCTTGACAACCTCGTATGTAGCGAAGTAGACGGCGTGCGCAGGACCGGCTCCCACGATAACACTCGACAAGCCCCTCCATAATGACAAGTAACCCTCGGCTCTTGAAATAGTAGCGATCGCATTTCCGAGACCGGTGTAGATGGCGGCGGGCGTCGGGCTCATGACTTGCATTCGTGTCTGCGATTCCGAAAGTCAGCATGTCGTCTCTTCCCCTTGCGATACCCGTATCTCTCAACACACCTTCAACAAGTCAATGGGGTACATGACCGAGTGTTCGGCGACACCGGCAAAGGCGCCGGCTGCCATGTTGGCTGCCAGACTGAAGTTTGGGGGCAAGCCCTCGTAGCTGTATAGGTATCCTCGTCAATTCATCCGTTCTTGTCGCGAAGCGTTTCGCAGAGTTGGCTCACTCATATTCATTGTCCTCCTCCTCGAGGACCAATTTCTCTTGCACGGACATGTGTCCGATAGTAGGGGCGAGAGTCTGAGAATCCAGGTTGGGCGTGTCGTGAGAGGAGAGGGGGGCTGTATGCGTCTATCTGCTAAGAGTATGCGGCAAAACCGGTGACCTCTGGGAAGCTTTGCAAAAGTTACTAGTGGTGACGCGCCGATAATCGTAAATTCCAAGAATCCGGAGTCGTCAATTGGGAGGCAATCTGCTTGATCGGAATTCGTTCGACGATACGTGTGTCGCTGTCAGTGAGACAAAGAACAAGGAGGAGATCTTGTCGTCTTGTTCTTTACGGCCTGGCCGGGAAAAAGATGAGAGCGAGCAATCCACTATGCATGCTCAATACATGGCATTTGCCGTATGACGACCGGTGCTCTTCAGCGACTGAAGCCTCGGGACTCCCGTCTCCGTGAAACCTTCTTTGGCTGTTCTAGAGAACTATTCGACTATCTCCGCGCTAGCAGCTATGGAATTTGTAAAGAAGAGAGTCCCCTCCATCGTACCGAGGCAACCCCGAGCTTCTTCTAATCATCATGACCGTCTTTCGCGCTGCTAATCTCTACTGTCCATGTTAGCACCACCATCTTCTCGTCACAAGAATGTACAGTACATGCAGAATACTAAACACAGCCAAACAATCGACGCGGAGATCACTGACTAGGACCATGCATGCCGCGCCAATATAGATTAAACGAGAAAATTATCAATCAGATAACTTAAACCGATCAAGCGAGGCCAGCTCTCCGGTGTCGCTGGCTACCGCTGCTTACGGAAATGCTATCCGCCAACACCTCCGCTGTACCACCAAGGGAACCAGATCTGATCGCCTGGTTTTGTGAGCATGTTGGGGGCATGTTTTGAGAAGAGTGTTTAGACTGATCTTCCGCATCTCCGTGACCGGACCCTAGATCAGATCACCTTTGTGGAAAGGGTTGCAGATTATTGTCCACGCGGCTCTGTCCGGGAATAGCAAGATTGTACTGTACAAGAGGGTCTAGATAGGCATGCTCTATGCAAAATTGGTCACGTATAGGTAACCTCCCCATAACCATGTTCTAGCAATCGCAGCGCCCATACCATCGAGGGAAAGCAACCACATCCCTGATACTACCCACACCAGCCAGATAGCACAACAATCTATCAAAGCCCAATCCAAATCCTCCATGAGGAACACTTCCGTAGCGTCTGAGGTCCAAGTACCAGTCAAGTGTGCCTGCATGTTTTCCCTCGTAAAGCTTGTGGTCCGGGATCTCGCTCTCGCCAGCGGCTTGTTGTTCTGGTGTCAAGGTACGCAACATACCGCGTTCTTGCATGACTTTTTGGATGGCAGAGAGATCGTGCTCACGCATCGAACCACCAATTAATTCGCAAAGATCGGGGACGAGAAGGTCGAAGCAAGCGACTGTACGGTCACCACCCGGTGTCTTTGACATGTAAAAGGGCTTTTGTTCAATTGGGTAGTCAGTAATGAAAACGGGTTGGCCTTTGCCAAAGTGCTCGGCGAGGAAGCGCTCATGTTCGGCTTGGAGACCTTCTTCCCAAGATGGTGTGAATTGGAAGACTGTGCCTTGCTTCATGGCTTCCTCCAGTGTTTCGATGGCTTGGGCGTATTGGATGCGTGGCCAGCCGGACTGGGCCATGCCTTGCCAGCGGCGTGAGAGCTCTTCTGCTGTAACTGCACCTTCTTCTGCTGCTTCCTCCGAGGTCTGTGTTGATTTTGCTTGCAATATTTGCTGAACGGTATGAGATCCTTGCAAATCTCTCGCCATGGTCGATAGCATGTTCTCGATCACATCCATGACCTGATTGGCGTCATCCACGAAGGTCATCTCGCCTTCTAGCATGTAAAATTCGCTGAGATGGCGAGGCGTGTCACTCTTTTCAGCTCTGAAGGTTGGCGACAGAGTCCAGACATTGCCGACAGATTGCGCCAAAGCTTCGAGATGTAATTGCGATGACACCGTGAGGTACTTTGGCGATCTGAAGAAATGCTCGACTTCGCCGTCGTCGGACTTTTGTTCGCTGTCCTTGGAAGCGTTGGAGGATACTGTGAAGACCTCGCCTGCACCCTCGCAGTCTGAGGAAGTGATGATCGGCGGATGCGTTTGTACAAAGCCTTCTTTGTTGAAGAAATTCGTGATGCTGCCAATGACTTGTGATCTGAGATGAAGTACAAGTGCGTTGAAGGGGAGGCGAGATCGTAAATGTGGTAATGTTCTGAGGAACTCCGGGCTCTGATATTTCTTCTGGATTGGGTTTGTCTGCAAAATTGTTCAGTTGCAAATGTCATGTTTGAGTAGAAGGACTGCAACATACGGTAGCGTCGTTGTATCCCAGTCTTGTGGCTTCTGTTACTTGCAGTTCATGGGTTTGAGCTTTGCCTGGAGGACACTTTTGCCATTTACCACGAAGGTTGATAGAATCACCGGTAGACAAACTGATGCATCATTCCTTAGTACGTATAATCTTAGTTGTCCGAATAGATGGTTTCAACGTACGACAAAGCTTGCTCCGGCGTCAAGACAGCCTGGACTGGTTGCAGAGACGAGCCATCCCCGACAGCAGCAAAGGCTATGCGCTTCTGTTTTCTGATAGTCCGCACGTATCCATTGACTTCGATTTCTTGTAAGGACTCCTCTGTGCTTTCGGCAGACGACTCCAGTAATGATGCGATATTAGCCGGTTTGTGAAAAGTTGAAGCAAGTCGAAATGGGACGTTCGCCCGCATAGTGCGATAATTAAGGCCACGCCATGTCTTCATTCCGAAAGGGTCTATCCGAGATAAACTTGGGTCGAGATAATTGTCGAGTCGAGTTTTGGTTGTGGTCTCGAAGGCTTTCAAGTCTGTCTTCGACCAAAAGCAAGACTATGGTCTGTGCTCAGCATACCAGTTGTAAACACATACTGCGGGCACTGCAATTGCTATCGCATAGTAGATTCTGGTGATTTGGAGTTTACTGATATATGAGGCTGGTTCGAGCGATCTTTGCTATGTGTTCCAAGACTTATGGCCAATATGTGTTCCAAGCTTGCTTTGTTTTGCACTTGCCAGCGCAGCATGATGCGCCAAACCAAGACAATCATGGTCATGAGCATGTGCGAAAGCTATACTCGAGTACTCAGACAGAGGGTCGGGTACTAAATGAGGGTTGATACATGTAGAAGATACATGTGTAGTGTTGCTACTATGCACGAGCGTTCATGCATTCCTTGCAGGAAGCCTGGATCGCGCCTTCTGGCAAGGAGTATGAGAACAGGCCTTGTGTGCAACCATAAATCCTTCTTCAAGACCCAATCTGTAGATCTCAAATAATCACTCGTCTTTACCCCGACAACATCTATTGCCAATTGCTGCAATGCAATATCCGTTCCTCCTTCTACTTGCCTGCAACTTGGCTAGTGCGCTTCCTCTACATCTACCAGCTTTTCAATATCAACGGCCATTGAAGTCAGTTGATCTTCCTCATACAGCGCAACACTCCACAAAACACCTTGATCGCGTTCCAAGGTCAGCAGAGCTATTGTTGACCGCCAGCGACGACGATGAGATGGTCCACGTCTGGCTGCCCCTTGGAAACCGCATATACACGCGTGAGTGTTCTATCTTCATGCTCTTGGGTGACAGCAAAGCTGACATGAACTATACTCAGGCGATTATCCCGTGCTTCCACTGCATCCGACGTCTGCGCGGAGCAGTAACGTCCTCGGTGTCTCAACCGAAGTGACAGCTCGACGTAAGCAGCAGCAAGTCACATGTATCATCTCAGCTGGTAGTGATTCGAGCGAAAGAGGGTTCGTTGCGCGAGACCGCGGCGCAAAGCTATGGAAGATGGAAGTGACCGTGTCTTTCCAGGAAGGGGATGGAGTGGTCAAGTTTGTTGGACCAAAGGCCATGTGGCATCTCGAAGGGAGAGAAGTCAAAAGCTACGAGTGCTTCTAGGCATTTTCGTTGGCGCGGTAAAGCCGAGGGTGTGGATAATTTCGAAAGTTGAGCAAGTCATGTCGGTCGTGTAAAATCATGCAGCGTGGTCTCTGGGAGGCATGCCAACCATCTCGTATACTCCAGCTCCATCATTCCCAGCTCCTCTACCTTCTCTTGCAAAACCAGCACCCTCTTCCACTGCGGCTGGATCGCTGGCGGTGGCAGGTTGTTTTCCTTTTCCTCCAAAGGATATAGGCTTTAGTTCTCTCCACTGGCAGGCCCAGACACCGAGGAAGATCATGAGTCCAGTGCTGCAGAATTGCAGGCCCCACCAGAACATTTGAGTAGGTAGCTCTTTTGTGTAGAAGGTAGTTACGATAAGGTTGATGACATGAATGGTGATTGCGAAGTCAGGGACGAGTTTTGATCGAGCGATGAAGAGTAGTAGAAAGATGACACTGTTCGCACAGATATGTTAGCTTTGCTGGGGCCTGGTTGGACCGACCAAGGCAGAATTCGAGACATACCAGATCAAACTATCCATCATCCAGCAGAGACCGAGCATCCATCCTGTGGTTACGTCGCTCCGGACAGTGCGCCAGCTGAGAAGGAGATCTGCCGTGACATCTCTGCCTGCGACCAAGGTGGTGAATAGGATCAAGGCGGCTGCGACGGCGTAGTATAACAGTTGAAGGACGACGATTTGAGCAAGGATTCGTTTTGGCGCAAGGTCAGCGAGAGCTCCCGCACGAGCTGGACGCCTCCGACGGGGCATTTTGTGATGGAAAGTTTATTGTTGATTGTTTGGATCATCGACTGTCCGACAGCTTCGAAGGTGGCAGCGACAGCGATCCCTCGCTGACGTCGATGCCGACTTGCCGATGCTTCTCCAAACTTCGCCGCTTTGAGCCTTCAATTAACTTGCCATTAATTTCATTCGCATACCACCAAATACAAGATGGGTTGGTTCGGTTCAGACAAGTCAAATACTCCGGAAGCACCCAAGGCCACTGCCGATGGTGGTTTCATTGCGCCCGACCGCACAAAGCGCGCCCACTGCTGGGAGGCTCGTGACGGCTACCTTGCCTGCCTCGACAAGAACAACATCATCGACAGTGTGAGAGAGGGCGAGAAGGCCGACAAGCTTTGTGCACAAGAGGCTGTCAAGTTTGATCAGAACTGTGCCTCAAGTTGGGTGCGTCTCCGATCCAATTGCCCGCCGTTCGCCGCAGTTCACTGACTCCAGGCACAGGTCCAATACTTCAAGAAGAGAAGAGTAATGGAATATCAGAGAGACCAGACACTCAAGAGACTGCAAGGCGAGGGCGCCAGCGACATTGCTGTCCAGCAGAAGTAATCAATCGTCAACATCATACACGCCACTCTAAGAAGTCGCATAATCGCCCCTAGAGCTCATACCTAAGCCCTGACCCGCCACTCCACTCAGCACTGCAGTCGACCTGGTGCTTTTACTCGGTCATGTCCGATCTCTAGGAAAAGTCAAGATGACTGGGAATATGTTGAAGACTCGGAATGAAGGAGCGTGGAAAGGACAAGTCCGGTCTGAAACTGTACCATATGTAATAACACTGTACCAATATCACGCTGAATGAACGAACCCCACGGACCAATCAACCTGTATTCATTTCTGTGTAAGAGTGGTGTTCCGTTGCTCTCATATTTAATAAAGTGAACACCTTGATACACTGCCAAGACTTGCTCTCCACCCCACAGTCGCGTCTCTTGAAATCTTGCCGCCAAACCATCACGGTGACTCTACATTTTCATTCTCACAATTGTTTTCGCATTCTCAGCTAAGATCAGATCAAAGCCACAGACTGGACCCCTCAACCTTTGATGGACTGCACACGCAAAAGGAAACTAGGTTCTGATAAATCTGCCGGAAGCTGAAAGAACCTTTCATCATGGACGACCAACACGATCTTTCCTACCCGGACCCTGCTTCTGGTTATCATGTAACACCTTATCCTGAGGTTTCTCACCAGACAGACCCTTACAGCTATGCCTACGGTAATCCGACAGAGGATTACTATCCTCCCATGCCACAGCCTCTCATGCATGATGGCTTTATACCGCGCGGACCACAACCCTTGATGCATGAAGGCTTTATGCCCCGACAAGACATGGACCCGGAATCCGATGTCGATGAAGATCCAAGCAATGGTTATGGTGCTCTCCAGGCGCAATACGGTCTCAACTTCGTCCTCAACCCGCAAAGCTCCCATGTCGACTTCCACAACAACAACCAATTCGATGATGGCGACGATATAATCTATGAAGACGAATTCGAAGGAGAGGATCCTGCAGTCCATCGCAGTCGTCTTAACAGTGTCGAGCGCGAACTCTTGGACGCTAGAGACAATCCCCGAATCGACCCCGACTTTGCCATGTCTGACGGAAATGGAGACAGCTCAGACGACATGTCCATCAACTCCGACCTTCTGAACGATATCCTTGATGAAGAAATCGCGGCAGGCTCTGCGCGTGGCCGTGGAAGAGGTCGTGGTCGTGCGCGTGGTGCAGGCACAGGACGTCGACGTGGCTGGAAATGGGCTATCAAAGGAACAGAGCACGATCCCAAGATGGCTCGTGGCAGAGGTCGGGGCCGTGGTCGAGGCAGAGGGAATGGTGTTCCACGTGGAGAAGGTCGACGCAAGAATGGCGACAAAAGAAACACTGTCGCAGAGCCTGATCCAGAGTTCAAGCGATTGCAATCGATGGCCACCCAAGCTTTCCTCAACAACAACTTTCAAGTCGCTGCAGACTACGCTCGCGATGCTGTTAAAGCCAATCCTGAAATTTTCGCCGCTCACAGTCTGCTATCCGAGATTCTTCTGGCACAAGGCAAAGACCAAGATTCGCTTACTGTGCTTTTGCACGGTGCCCACACAAGACGAGACCCGGGTCTTTGGTGGACCGTTGCTGAGCGTACGCTGGAGCTGGCCGGCGAGAGTCGTACACCTTCTGTGCTGGAGCAAGCCATCTACTGCTTCGCATGGGCGATCAAGCTCGACCCCGATGACTATGATGCTCGTCGGGAAAAGCTCAACCTGCTTCTGGAGTCCGACCAACCTGCGAGAGCGAGAGGAGAGGCAAAGATGATGGTCCGCCAGAAACCACACGACCTCAACATTGTCAAACAATACGCCGACTTGTGCGCCTACTCCGCCAGTCTGCCGGAAATCAGACGAGCAAAGGATGCCTACGATGTTGCAATCAACTTCTACTTCAAGGGCAGATCGCTCGGTGTACCAGAGACACAATGGTCCCATCTCAACGTCTACCTCGATCTGGTGGAGAAGTGTGAGAACCCTGCACAAGCGGCCTTTCATCTCAAGAAGCTTTCACGATGGTTGCTTGGCAGAAAGGAAGACACCTTCTGGGATAGCGTGACAGGAGATGACAGAGAGTTTGACAACGATGATGTGCCTCGCAGAATCCAAATCCAGGAGTTCAAGTACAGTCGATTCGCTGGACAAAAGCAGATGTACGGCGAAGGTCTTCCTCTTGAGCTGCGAGTCAAGCTTGGTCTCTTCCGTGTCAAGATCAGTAGGGCAGATCTTCCAGAGGCAATGCGCCACTTTCGATACCTACTGGACCTCAAAGACACCGTCTCAGAATACTACGATCTGTTCAGAGATGTTGCTGAGGGTTTGATCGAGCAGACCTACTATGCAGAGGCCATACTCTTCTATGAGCCTATCAGATCAGTTCCTGAGGCTTGCGATCATGACTACTACATGAAACTCGCAGACTGTTACATGATGTTTGGCCGCAACGCAGACGCCGAATCATGCTGGAAGTTTATCGTCGACAACGATCCGGAAGATATCAAATCCCGTATTGCATTGGCGAAACTTTATGAAGCAGAGCAGAGAATGGCAGAAGCTGTGCCGCTGGTTCACGAGGTCATCAGACTTGGCCGTAGTGATGCAGTCAAGAAGGCGAAGATCACAGTGGATAAGCCACCTCCACCACGAGCTCTTGCTCCTCTCATGCCTCGACCTGATCAACCCGCGCCTGTTGGAAGAGTAGCAGGCCCAGTTTCCAGACACTACTCCCTCGGCCCCATGCCTGAAGACGGCGAAGACGGCGACTACCAAGACGAAGGCCAAGAAGAAGATGACGATGATGAAATCTCAGATGAAGAAGAAGATTCCATCGCCGCCTTCCGTCCAGGAAAACGCGGCCGTCCTGCCAAAAAGAAGCGCGACGCACCCAAACCCAGAGTTTCTCAAACCTACGAACGACTTCAACAACAAGATCAGCGTATCAAGGCCAACCATGTCCTTGTCAATTCGGCCAGAGAAACTCTCGATGAAGATGAAGACTCTCTCCAGACTTACTTTGAAGCCGCACAGGAAATGATGGATGACTTCAAAACCGTCCGCGCCTTTTACCCCGGTCGTGATAAACATATCAAGTTCACCGGATATGGACGGAATGCCAAATCCTCACTCATTGCAGAAATGGAAGCGATGAAAAAACGCATCACCAACGATAATGACATGGACATTGACGACGAGGTTCCTGATGAAAGCATACCTGACAACTTCCACGATATCAAATTCACAGAGTGGCTAGACATATTCTGCGAATACGCTTTGCTCATTGCTAAATCCACCGCCGATCGCGAAAAATGCTACGAGATTCTCACCTCTGCGTGGAGTTGTACTGTCTTCTACCATAACCTGCAACACAAGACACAAATCCACGCGACTTGGATGGCTTGCGCTCTTCTCCTCAACGACGAGCAAAAAGTCTGCGAGGTGGGCCGCTTCTTCATCACAGAATGGCCTCACAGCGGAGCTGCATATCAATTATTTGCCGGTGTCAATAGACTTTTCGCAGGCTATAGTAACTGGTTCAACTCTGGTCCCACCCAAAAATTCATCCTGCGTCAAGTAAAAGCACTGGATTACGCACTGCTCGACCCAGAATCCAGAGCCATCTACGCCTTCACCGGTCAAGAAAGAAGCTCATACACACAAGCCGGCAAACGCGACGCCAACCCCCACGACCTCCCCGACCTCGACGCCGGCGTCCTCTCCCTCTACGGCC